>Ga0182746_1000076_pt1 | contig 187374 bp, 175 predicted proteins | sample eDN3rd30CBELigOP_FD_128881 | JGI IMG/M metagenome (GOLD analysis project Ga0182746, IMG submission 128881) | Enriched Organic Plus compost microbial communities from Emeryville, California, USA - eDNA 3rd pass 30_C BE-Lig OP (version 2) (version 2) ...
AACGAAGACCGCGTCGCCGCCCTTGCACCCTGGCTCGAGCACTACAACACTGGACGACGCCACTCAGCCCTCGGAGGCCAGCCCCCGATCAGCCGACTGCAACCAACGTGACGGCCGGGTACATCTAGTCGGGGCCGCTCGGCTCAGCGGCGCGGCACGAACGCGCCGAGCCCGGTCGCCGCGCGCCCGACGATGAGGGCGTTGATGTCGTGCGTGCCCTCGTACGAGTACACGGCCTCGGCGTCGGCGTGGAAGCGCCCCACGCCCGCGTCGAGGGTGATGCCGTTGCCTCCGCACACCTCGCGGGCGAGCGCCGCGACCTCGCGCAGGTTGGCGCTCGTCACCATCTTGGCGAGCGCGGAATCCTCGTCGCGGTAGACGCCCTCGCTCTGCCGCTGGGTGAGGCGGAGGACGAGGCTGAGCGAGGAGGTGACGAGTCCGAGCATCCGGGCGAGGCGCTCCTGCACCAGCTGGAAGCCCGCGATCGGCTGCCCGAACTGCTCGCGCGCGACCGTGTAGCGCAGCGCCGCCTCGTAGGCGCCGGCGGCGGCCCCGGTCGCGATCCACGCGACGTCGGAGCGCATGAGGCGCAGACACGCGGCGACGTCGGCGAACGACTCGATGCGGCCCAGGCGCCACTCGTCCTCGACGCGCACCTCGTCGAGGTCGATGTCGAAGTTCTGCATGATGCGCAGCGACGTCTTGCGCTCGATCTTGCGCAGCGTGACGCCCGGTGCCTGCCGGTCGACGAGGAACCCGCGCACCGCCCCGGCGTCGTCGCGCGCGAACACGGCGAGCCGGTCGGCGAGTCCGGCGCCGCCGATCCAGCGCTTGCGACCGGAGACGATCCACCCGTCGCCGTCCCGGCGGCACGAGGTCTGGATGCCGCGCGCGATGTCGGAGCCGTGGTCGGGTTCGGTGAGCGCGAACGCGCCGGTGAGCTCGAACGAGCGGACGAGCGGATCCCACGCCGCCTCCTGCTCGGGGCTGCCGCCGTGCAGCACCGTCGTGCGGAAGAGCCCCGACTGCGCGTTGTAGTAGGTCGCGACGGAGGTGTCGACGCGGGCGAGCTCGAGGTTGCGCATCCCGCCGTAGAGGGCGCTCGGCTCGCGGCCGCCGAGGGCGGGCGGGTCCATGAGGCGCAGGCCGACGAGCGGCGCGACGATCGCGGTGGGGAACTCGGCCCGCTCCCAGTGCTCGTCGACGAGCGGGGCGACGTCGCGCTCGAGGGTCGCACGCAGCCCGAGGAGGACCTCCTGCTCATCGGCCGGGAGGAGCGAGAACGCGTCGTAGAGGTCGGCGGCGAGAGCGGTCATGACGATCCTTTCCGGGCGCCCGCGCCCGATTCGTTGAGATTATCAATGACCCTGGTGCGGGGTGCGGGGTGCGGGGCGCGGGTGGGGCGTCCGGCGTCGGGGGCGGGCGTCGGACTCGTCGTCGGCATCCGGGCAGCGCTGACGCGCGACGGGGAATGATCGCAAATCGCGAGCGGCGGCCGTCGGGTCATCCCATATGGGATAACTCGGCGGCCGTCAGGCGCCGCGCGCGGTCAGCGGAAGTTGACGAACTGGAGGGCGACGTCGAGGTCCTTGCCCTTGAGCAGGGAGATCGTCGCCTGGAGGTCGTCGCGGCTCTTCGACTGGACGCGGAGCTCGTCGCCCTGGATCTGCGACTTCACCGACTTGGGGCCCTCGTCGCGGATGATCTTCGCGATCTTCTTCGCGTCGTCGCTCGAGATCCCCTGCTTGATGCCCGCCTCGATGCGGTACTCCTTGCCGCTCGGGAACGGCTTGCCGGCGTCGAGGGAGCGCAGCGAGATGTTGCGCTTGATGAGCTTCTGCTCGAACACCTCGAGGACCGCCTTCACGCGCTCCTCGGCGTTCGCCTTCATCACGATCTTCTCGCCCGACATCTCCAGGGAGGCGTCGACGCCCTTGAAGTCGTAACGCTGGGAGATCTCCTTCTGCGCCTGGTGCACGGCGTTCTGGATCTCCATCGGGTCGACCTTGCTGACGATGTCGAACGAGGAATCTGCCATGTCGTCATGCTAGAACGAGTCGGGTGCGACCCGACCTCCGAGCCCTCATCGCGGGCGGCGTCGTGGTCGCGATCATCGTCGCCCTCGTCGTGACCACGCTCGTGCTGTTCGCGCCGCGCACCCCCGCGGGCGGCCCCGAGCCGGAGGCCGCCGACCCCACGTGGGCGCCGCCCGTCGACACCCCGCCGCGCGACGGCGGCTCGGTCTCGCGCATCGCCCGACTGCCGGATGCCGAGTGGGTCGCGCGCGTCGCGGCGGCGACCGGCATCCCGGAGCGCGCGCTCGCCGCGTACGCCGGGGCGACCATCGTGAAGGACCGGCAGATGCCGGAATGCGGCCTGTCCTGGACCACCCTCGCCGGCATCGCCGCGACCGAGAGCGACCACGGCCGGCACGGCGGTGCGACCGTCCGGGAGGACGGCTCCGTCGAGCCGCCGATCTTCGGCGTCGCCCTCGACGGCGGCGACACCGAGCACATCCCCGACTCCGACGACGGGGCGATCGACGGCGACGACGAGTTCGACCGCGCGGTCGGGCCGTTCCAGCTCATCCCGCAGACCTGGCGCAACTGGCACGTCGACGCCAACGGCGACGGCGTCGAGGATCCGCACCACATCGACGACGCGGCGCTCGCGACCGCCAACTACCTGTGCCGCGCCGTCACGGGCGAGGGGCTCGACTTCACGACCGAGGAGGGATGGCGCGCGGGCGTCGCCGCCTTCAACTCGCCGGAGTCGTACCTCGCCTCCGTCGCGCGGCACGCGGAGCGCTACGCCGACGCGGTGCGCTGACCCGGGCCCGGCGGCGGCCGCGGGCTAGGCGGGACCCGGCCGCGCGGTGCTCGACCGCACCACGAGGTCGTACGGCAGCGGGGTGTCGATCGGCTCGGGGTCGGGATGCTGCGGCTGCAGCTCCGTCATGAGCACGTCGACCGCCATCCGGCCCTGCGCCTTCGGGTACTGCGCGATCGTGGTCAGCCCGAAGAACCCGGCGAGGTCGTGGTCGTCGATGCCCACCACCGAGACGTCGCGCGGCACGTCGAGCCCGAGATCCCGGGCGGCGAGGATCGCGCCGATCGCCATCTCGTCGGATGCCGCGAAGATCGCGGTCGGCCGGTCGCGCGGCACCCCGAGCAGTTGCTTCGCCGCCGTGTAGCCGCCCTGCATGGTGAAGTCGGCCGGCTGGAACAGCGCCGGGTCGACGGGGATGCCCGCCGCCGTGAGCGCCTCCTCGTAGCCGTGCCGGCGGTTCGTGGGCACGTGGAAGTCGAGTTCGACCTGCGGGCCCCCGCCGATGTGACCGATCCGCCGGTGCCCGAACCCGACCAGGTGGTCGGTGGCGAGCCGCGACACGGCGACGTCGTCGATGCTCAGGGTGCGCACCCCGGGCAGCGGGCCGCCGACGCCCACCATCGGCTTGTGCATGTCGTGCAGGCGGCGCACCTCGTCGGCCGTGAGCTCGAGGGAGACGGCGATGACGGCATCCACTCTCTTCCGCAGCAGGAAGTGCTCGAACACGCTGCGCCGCGCCTCCGCGCCGCCGCCGAGGTTGTAGAGGGTGAGGTCGTAGCCCTGCTCGAGCAGCGCCGCCTCCGCGCCCTCGATGACGGCGCTGTAGAACCAGCGGTTGAGGAACGGGATGACGATGCCGACGTTGCGCATCCGCCCGGTGGCGAGCGCCGACGCCGACGACGACACGACGTAGCCCAGTTCGTCCGCGGCGGCGAGCACGCGCTCCCGCGCGGACGCCGACACGTGGCCGCGTCCGCTCAGAGCCCTGGACACGGTCGCGGACGAGACGCCCGCGCGCCGCGCGACTTCCTCGATGCCCGCCACGTCGCCTCCTCGCCGAACGGTCCCGATCCTAGCCATGGTTATCGAGGGGCTCGCAGACCGGGTATCCTCGTACGGTCGCCCCGGCGACATGGCGAGTTACCCAAGCGGCCAAAGGGATCTGACTGTAAATCAGCCGGCATAGCCTTCGGGGGTTCGAATCCCTCACTCGCCACGCGCGAAGCCCCGTCTCCCGACGGGGCTTCTTCCGTTCCCGGGAGGGACGCTCAGCCCTTCACCGCCCCGCTCAGCCCGGCGCCGCTGAGGAACAGCTTCTGGAACACCAGGAAGAGCGCGATCGGGATGATCGTCGCGATCGCGAGCGCGGCGAGGAAGACATCCAGTTCGATGAACTGCTGAAGCTGCGGCAGCCGCACCGACAGGGGCTGAAGGTCGGGGTTCTTCAGCACGAGCAGCGGCCAGAGGAAGTCCTTCCAGGCGCCGATGACGGCGAACACCGAGACGACGCCGATGATCGGCTTCGACATCGGCAGCACGATCGACCAGAACGTGCGGTACGGCCCGGCGCCGTCCATGCGCGCCGCCTCGAAGACCTCGCGCGGGAGGGAGTCGAAGAAGCGCATGACGAGCAGCACGTTGAAGGCGTTCGCGCCCGCCGGCAGCCACACCGCCCAGAACGTGTTGATGAGGGATTGGCCCAGCAGCGGCGGGTTGATGATCGTGAGGTACAGCGGCACGAGCAGCACGATGTTGGGCACGAAGAGGGTGCCGAGCACCATGCCGACGAGCACCTTGCCGTAGCGGGGGCGCAGCACCGAGAGGGCGTAGCCGGCGGTCGTCGCGACGACGACCTGCACGAGCCAGACGCCCGCCGCGATGATCACCGTGTTGAAGAAGTAGCGGTCGATCTCGACGCGGCTCCACGCCTCGGCGAGGTTGGCCCAGTCGACGCCGTTCGGCCACAGCGCGAGCGGGTCGCGCAGCGTGTCCTGGGTCGGGGTGATCGCCGACTTGGCAAGCCACAGGATCGGCCCGAGCCCCACGACGGCGAGAGAGACGAGCAGGATGCCGTGGGTGATCCCCGCGCTCACGCGCACGCGGCGGCGGCGCCAGTCGGCGCTCGACAGGATCCCCCGGTCGGTGTCGGCGGTGCTCACGAGGTGCTCCATCCCCGGGTCAGGCGGAAGTAGAGGAGCGAGAACAGCGCGAGCACGACGGCGAGCATGAGGCTCAGCGCGGTCGCGGCGCCGTAGTCGCCCCCGAGGCTGTTCTGGAAGGCGTACTTGTAGATGAGCAGCAGGATCGTCGTCGTCGAGTTCGCCGGGCCGCCGCCGGTGAACAGGAACGGTTCGAGGAACACCTGCGCGGTGCCGATGATCTGCAGGATGAAGGTCACCAGCAGCACGCCGCGCAACTGCGGCAGGGTGACGTGCCAGACCTTGCGCCAGATGCCGGCGCCATCCACCTCCGCCGCGTCGTAGAGCTCGGGCGGCACGGAGATGAGGGCGGCGAGGTAGATGATGACCGTGCCTCCGGCCGCCGACCAGGTCGCGAACAGCACGAGCGAGGGCATGGCGGTGAGCTGGTCCTGAAGCCAGGGTTGCTTGGGGATGCCGAGCATCCCGAGGAGCGTGTTGAACACCCCGGTCGGCGAGGCGTCGTAGAAGAACTTCCAGAGCAGCGCGGCGACGACCGGCGGGATGACGACCGGCAGGTAGGCGAGAGCGCTGAACAGCCCGCGCAGGCGGCGCACCTCGCTCATCAGCACAGCGACGACGAGCGGAATCGGGTAGCCGATGAGCAGCGCCAGCACCGCGAAGGTCAGGGTGTTGCCGACGGCGACGCCGAGCAGCGGATCGCGCAGCACGTTCTCGAAGTTCTGCCAGCCGACCCAGGTCGGGGCGGTCACGAGGTTGGTGCGCTGGAACGCCATGACGACGGCGCGGCCGATCGGCCACCAGGAGAAGACGCCGAACGCGACGAACAGGGGGATGAGGAAGACGAGGATGTGCGGGCCGTCGCCCGTCGCCCAGGCGCGCACCCCGCCGCTGCGGCGCCGGGCCGGGCGGACGAGCGGGGCCGCGGCCTCACGGGTCGGCGGCGCGGTGGGCGGTGCGATCTGCGTCACGGTGCGGGGCTCCTCCTCGAGCGGGTTCCCCGGGGCCGGGTGGCGTCGGCCCCGGGGAACGCGGATTACTGGCCGGCTCGGTCGTACAGCGCCTGCGCCTGAGCCTGAGCGTCGGCGAGGAGCTTCGCGATGTCGGCATTCTGATCGGTGAGCACCGCCTGCACCACCGTGTCGAGCAGGGCGTAGACGTCCTGCGTGGCGACGCGGGGCTCGGGGATGAGCGGCTGGTCGAAGATCGCCTCGGTGTAGGGGGCCATCTGGTCGACCGGCACGTTCACCGACGGCTCGATCCACGACCGGTAGGAGTCGAACTGCTCCTGGTTGAAGATCGGCAGCTCGGGGGCGCCGACCGGCTGGTCGAGCGACGCGGCGAGCTCGGCCGTCTGGGTCGCGGTGGCCTCGTCGGTGAGCTTGGCGAGGTAGTAGAAGTCGATCCACTTCACCGCGGCCGCCTTCTCGGCATCCGACGCGTTCGGGCTGACCGCCGCGAGGGTGCCGCCGCCGAGCAGACCCGGGTCGGAGCCCTGCAGCGGCAGGGCGGCGAGACCGTAGTCGTCGGGGTCGAGGGCGTTCTGGGTCACCAGGTTGCCGTAGTTGCCGCCGCCGGAGACGTACATCCCGATGCGGCCGGAGGCGAAGTCCTGGTTGATGGTGCCCCACTCGTAGAGGAAGTTGGAGCCCATCGAGTCGTCCTCCCAGCGCAGCGCCTTGAGGAACTCGAGCACCTCCTTCACCGCGGGCGAGTCGATCGTCGGCGCCGAGGCGTCGGCGTTCTCGGTGCGGCCGCCGAACGCGTCGACGAGGGTGGTGAGGATCCAGCCGCCCGTGTTGCCCGCCGTCATCGTCGCGTAGCCGGCCTCCCCGGTCGCCTCCGCGATCTTGTCGGCGTACTCGCGCACCTGCGCCCACGTCGTGGGCGGCGAGTCGGGGTCGAGCCCGGCCGCCTCGAACAGCGCGCGGTTGTAGTGCAGGCCCTGGCCGTAAGCGGCGATCGGCACCGCCCACTGCCCGCCGTCGGCGGCCTGGCCGGCCTGGGCGACGTTGGGGTTGAACTGGTCGGCGTAGGGCAGCGCGGCGACCTCGGCGCTGATGTCGGCGATCTGACCGCCCGCGATGAGTCCGCGCCCGTCGGTGAACGGGATGGTGAACACATGGGGGAGGGTGCCGCCGGCGAGGTCGGCGGTGAACGTGGTCGCGGTCCAGGTGTACTCCTGGGCCTCGACCTTGATGCCGGGGTTGGCGTCTTCGAACAGGTCGACGCGCGCGTCGAAGTTGTCGCGCGCCTCCTGCTCGAGTCCGGCGTCGATGGCCACCGTGATGGTGACGTCGCCGGCGGGTTCGCCGCCCGTGGTGCACCCGGCGAGCAGAACGCCCGCGGACACCAGAGCGATGGCGCCCACACCGCGGCGCGTGAAGTGCGACTTCATTGTCTGTCCTTTCAGTGCTGTGTTTACCTTGGCGTCCTTCGGACGTTTCTCCGGGACCGTCACGCTCTTTCGGCGAGCCAGGCGGTGGAGTCGGGGGGCAGCATCCCGTCGTCGAGCGGGATGCTGGAGAGCAGCACGGCGGCGTGCGGAGGCAGCGCGACCGGCCGGGGGCCGAGGTTGCTGACGCTGAGCGTCGCGTCGCCCCGGCGGAAGGCGATGACGTCGGGGCCGAGGTCGAGCCACTCGAGGCGCTCGCCGCGGAGGTCGGGCCGGGAGTGCCGCAGCGCGATCGCGGCGCGGTAGAGCCGCAGCATCGACGCGGGGTCGGCCTCCTGCGCCGCGACGGTGAGCGGCGCCCAGTCGCCCGGCTGCGGCAGCCAGGTGTCGGCCGCATCCGCGGAGCCGAACCCGTAGGGCGGCGTGGAGCCGGACCAGGGCAGCGGCACGCGGCAGCCGTCGCGGCCGGGGTCGACGCCGCCCGAGCGGGCGTGCATCGGATCCTGCAGCACCTCGACCGGCAACTCGACCTCGGGGAGCCCGAGTTCGTCGCCCTGGTAGACGTACAGGCATCCCGGCAGCGCGGCGCTCAGCAGCGCGGCGGCGCGGGCTCGGCGGGTACCCAGGGCGAGGTCGCTCGGGATGCCGAAGCGCTTGGTCGCGAACGAGAACGCGGTGTCCTCGCGGCCGTAGCGCGTCACCGGGCGGGTGATGTCGTGGTTGGAGAGCACCCACGTCGCGGGAGCGCCGACGGGGGCGTGCTCGCGCAGGGTCCGCTCGATCGCGCTGCGCATCGCGCTCGCCGACCACGGCTGCGTCATGAAGTCGAAGTTGAACGCGCTGTGCATCTCGTCGGGCCGCAGGTAGAGCGCGAAGCGGCGCGGGTCGTCGAGCCACACCTCGCCGACGAGCACGCGCGGCTCGTCGTAGGAGTCGGCGATGCTCCGCCACGACCGGTAGATGTCGTGCAGCTCGTCGCGGTCCATGTGCGGGTGGTCGCCCGGGCGCGCCGTGTCGAGCGGGCGCAGGGCCGGGTCCTTGACGAGGAACGCGGCGGAGTCGATGCGGATGCCGGCGACCCCGCGGTCGAACCAGAACCGCAGGATGTCCTCGTGCTCGCGCCGCACGTCGGGGTGCTCCCAGTTGAGGTCGGGCTGCTCGGCGCTGAACAGGTGCAGGTAGTACTCGCCGGGGGTGCCGTCCGGGTTCGTCGTGCGGGTCCACGTGGTGCCGCCGAAGCTCGAGACCCAGTCGGTCGGCAGCTCGGAGCCGTCGGCGCCGCGGCCGGGGCGGAACCAGAAGCGCTCGCGCGCGGGGGATCCGGGCCCCGCGGCGAGGGCCTCCTGGAACCAGGCGTGCCGGTCGGAGACGTGGTTCGGCACGACGTCGACGATCGTGCGGATGCCCAGCTCGAGCGCTTCGGCGATGAGCGTCTCCGCATCCTCGAGGGTGCCGAACGCGGGGTCGATCGCGCGGTAGTCGGCGACGTCGTACCCGCCGTCGGCGAGGGGGGAGACGTACCAGGGGGTGAACCAGATCGCGTCGACGCCGAGGTCGCGCAGGTACCCGAGGCGGGAGCGCACGCCGGCGAGGTCGCCCGTGCCGTCGCCGTTCCCGTCGGCGAAGCTGCGCGGGTAGATCTGGTAGATCACGGCCGTCCGCCACCACGCGTCGACCGGGGCCGTGCGGGACCGCGGGGTCGTGCCCGGCCCGGTCTCGAGGTCGTCGTCGATCATCGTGTGCGGCTCCTCAGCCCGCGAGGCGGCGTCGCCTGCGCGTTGGTATAGCGATAAACTAGGTGGAACGCTAAACCCACTCCTCGGGTCGCGTCAAGCGCCACCTAGGATGAACGCGGAAGGGGCCGGATGACCGTCAAGCTCAGCGACATCGCCGAAGCCGCCGGTGTCAGTGTCATGACCGTCTCCAACGTCATGAACGGCAAGCGGGCGCGGGTCTCCGACGCGACCATCGCCCGCGTGCGCGAGATCGCCGACCGCCTCGGCTACGTCCCCAACATCCCGGCGCGCAGCCTTGCCGCCGGACGCTCGCACATCGTCGGCGCCCTCGTGCCGGTCGGCGAGAACAACAGCCTGCTCGTCAGCCCGCACACCGTCGCCCTCATCGGCGGCATCGAGCAGCACCTGCGTCACCGCGGCTACCACGTGCTGCTGCGCGGCATCGAGCGCGCCGGCGAGATCGCCGAGGCCATCCGCGGCTGGTCGCTCGACGGCGCCATCCTCGCCGAGTTCCGCGAATCCGACATCGACGGCATCCGCGTCGACGGGGTGCCGCTCGTCGCGATCGACTCCTACTCCGCCAACCCGCGCACCATCGGCGTGCGCACCGACGACCGCGCCGGGGGACGCCTCGCGGGGGCGCGTCTCGCCGCCGCCGGGCACCGCTGCGTGTTGTTCGCCGGGCCGCCGGTCGAAGGCTCCGGAGTCGTCGGGGAGCGCTACGCCGGATTCCGCGAGGCGTGCCTCGAGGCGGGCATCCCGGCGGACGCGATCGAGGTCGCCGAAGTCATCCCGACCTTCCCCGACGGCCGCGCGTTCGCCGACCGGCTGCGGCGCGAGCATCCGCACGTCACGGCCGTGTTCGCGACCGCCGACGTGCTCGCCATCGGCATCATGGCCGGGCTCGCGGATGCGGGGATATCGGTGCCGGACGACCTGTCCATCATCGGCTTCGACGACCTCGACGTGAGCGCCTACGTGCGCCCCGGCCTCACCACCATCGCGCAGGACATGGATGCCAAGGTCGCCGAGGCGTCGCGCCTCATCCTCGACGAGATCGAGCGCGACGAGGGTCCGCGGGCGCCGGTGTCGCTCGCCGTGGAACTCGTCGAGCGCGACACCGTCGCCCCGCCGCGCGGCTGAGCTCGGCCCGGCTCAGTCGCGCAGCGGGCCGCCGCGGGCGTCGAGGCGCTCCAGCAGGCGCGGCAGCACGTCGCCGAGGCGCAGTCCGTCGTGCTCGTGCTCGTTGGTGACCCAGGTCTCGACGTTGCCGACGTGCGCCGCGGTCTCGAGCGACAGCCCCGCGTCGACGTACATGTCGTCGAAGTAGACGGCGGCCTCGACCGGCACCTCGTTCGCGACGAGACGCGGCAGGTCGTACAGGTCGGGCCACTCCCGCCGCTCCGCGAGCGCGTGCGCCGCCGCCTCGAACGGCCGGAGCGCCCGGATCTCGGCGAACATCCAGGGGTAGATCATCTCGCCCGTGAACAGCAGCGGGCGGGCCGACTCGGCGAACGTCGGGTCGCCGTCGCGCACCGACTGGGCGGCCCACGCCGTCGGGCCGGTGTGCGACTGCGCGTAGATCGACTCGTGCAGCACGGCGTACAGGGGGTTGGTCGCGAGCGAGGTCTCCGTGCCCGCGGTGGCGAGGAACGTGTCGCTCAGGTGGCTGTCGTCCGGGGAGTCGAAGGCCTCGTCGAGGATCCAGTGCACCCGCTCGAAGCCCTGCTTCGCGCCGAAGTCCATGCCGAGCGTCTGGAACCGCCGCGGTGTCAGCAGGTCGCCGCCCGGCTCGGTCACCTCCCCGGAGGCGAGCACGTCGGCGATGCGGCCCGCCGTCTCCGCCGCGTGCGGGTAGCGGGCGCGGAACCGCGCGTTCTTCGCCGCGACGCGGGGCTGGGTGCGCTCGTACACCTCGCGCGCCGACGCGGTCAGCCCGGGGAGGCCGCCGGTGACGAGGCTCGCGTTCAGGCCCTCGGGCGCGAGCGAGAGGTACGTCATCGTGATGAACCCGCCGTACGACTGGCCGAGCGACGTCCAGCGCCGGCCGCCGAAGAGCGTGCGCCGGATGTGCTCGGCGTCGCGCACGATGGCGTCGGCGCGGAAGTGGCCGAGGTACTCGGCCTGCTCGGCTGCGCCGCCGAGTGCGCCGAGCGCCGACCCGCGCACGGGCGTGGAGCGGCCTGTGCCGCGCTGGTCCAGCAGGACGACGCGGAACCGCTCGAGCGCGGTGCCGATCCAGCCGTCGGCGCCGGTCGGGCGCGGACCCTTGCCGCCGGGACCGCCCTGGAGGAACACCAGCAGCGGCAGGTCGTCGGTGCGCTTCGCCGGGGCGACGAGTTCGCGCGCGAAGACCGACAGCGCGGGCGAGTCGCCGGGCCGGCTCCAGTCGAGCGGCACCTCGACGCGGTGGTCGGTGACGTGGAGGCCGGGGAGGGTGTAACTCAGGGGCACGCCCCTAGCTAACCCTCAGTCGCGGTCGCGCACCCGTTCCCGGCCTGCCTTCCGGCGGCGCAGTCCCCACCGCACCAGCAGCACGATGCCGATGACGACCGCGACGAGGATGACGGCGCCGGCCGCGATCCACTCCCAGCCGACCATCGCGGCGATCACGAGCGGGTGGTAGGTCGGCGTTCCCTCGAACTGCAGCGGGGTGAGGGCGTCGAGGCCCGGGTGCGCGCCGTCGAACGACACGTCGCCCCACGCCGCGCGCGTCGCCGCGTCGGGGTCGGACTCGACGCGGAACTCGGGATGCATGATGAGCGTCTGCCGCGAGCCGGCGTCGTAGAGCGGCCAGTCGAGGCCCGCGCTCGAGGCGGAGCCGTCGCGCGTGAAGGCCACCCACATGTCCTGCACGCGGTCCGAGAGCGCGCGGTTCGCGGCGTCGTCGGCCACGAAGCCGTCGGCGAACGCGACGTCGGTCGTGCCGAACACGAACGGCAGCTCGACGGCGTGCGGGGATCCCATCGCGCCGTCCATCGGCAGGGTCGGCACCGTCGCGAGGTACATCCGCACGTCGACGCCGCGGGCGCTGAGCGCCTCCGCCATACGGATCGCGGGCATCCGGAATCCGACGTCGCCGACCATCGCGAGCCCCGTCTCCGCCTCGTTGAGCTCGGGCCGCAGGTCGCGGTACGCCGCCTTCACCTCGTCCGCGCGGTCGCCGACGACGGCCTCGAGCCACGGGTCGAAGAACAGCCCGGGCAGGCGCGGCAGCTCGGGCAGGTAGTAGTACCAATAGCGCGCCTCGTCGCGCGTCGTGCCGAGGATGACGGGCGCGCTCGGCCCGTCGGCGGACGCGATGCGCTCCGCGGGCAGCGCGGTCAGCAGCTTGCCGTCGACGACCGGGTGGAACGCGGTGTCGGAGAACTGGGTCTCGTACAGCTCGTTGGCCGCCTCGAGGATGCGCTCCATGCTCAGGTCGAGCACGCCGGCCGCGTCGTCGACGCCCGCGAAGCCGGTGAACGCGTCGGCGACATCCGCCGCCCACTCCCGGGTCGCGACGGTGCCCTGCGTGCCGGACTGGAGGATGAGGCGGTCGTACAGCCCGTCGGCCTCCGGCACGCCCATGAGCGCCGAGAGGCTGATCGCGCCGGCCGATTCGCCCGAGACGGTGATGTTGCCGGAGTCGCCGCCGAACGACGCGATGTTCTCGCGCACCCAGCGCAGCCCGGCCATCTGGTCGAGCAGTCCGTTGTTCGTGCTCGTGGCGAACCCGGGTCTCGCCTCGCTCAGGTCGAGCCAGCCGAACGGCCCGAGGCGGTACTGGAGGGTGACGACGACGATGCCGCGCGACGCGAGGTCGGCGCCGTCGTACCAGGCGTTGCCCGCCGTGCCCGCGATGAAGCCGCCGCCGTGGATGAACACGAGCACGGGCGCGCTGCGGTCCAGTCCCGGCGTCCAGACGTTGACGGTGAGGCAGTCCTCCGACATCGGCGAGCCCTCGGGCAGCTCGAGCTCGTCGTACACCTGCGGGCACGCGTCGCCGAACTCCGTCGCGTCGAGGGGCTCGGTCCAGGGTTCGGGGGCGACGGGGGCTCGGAAGCGCAGGTCGCCGACCGGGGCCGCCGCGAACGGGATGCCGCGGAACACCGAGAGGCCGTCCTCGATCGCCCCGGCCACCGGGCCGGTCGTGGTCTGCGCCACCGGGCCGTCGCTCGCCGCGCGCACCGTGGGAGCGGCGGTGCCCGATCCGGACGCGTCGGCGGACAGCGCGGGAGCGAGCAGGAGCACGGCGAGGGAGACCGCGATGAGCGGTCGCCACGGGCGCGGCGCGACGTCGGACATGGAACCCCCTCGTTCCCGGGTTGCTGCGACCTTCCGAAACTACCGGGTGCGCGAGGGTGCCCGAGCCGTGCCGGAGCCCGCCGCGGGGTGACAGGCTGGAGGCATGGCCTCCGAGCTGCTCGCCCTCGCCCGCTCCGTCGCCGTCGAGGCGGCCGACCTCGCGGCCCGCCGACGGCGCGACGGCGTCGAAGTCGCCGCCACCAAGTCGACGATCGTGGATGTCGTCACCGAGGCCGACCGCGAAGTCGAGCGGCTCGTCGTCGAGCGCCTCACGAGCGCGCGGCCGCAGGACGGACTGCTCGGCGAGGAGGGCGCATCCCGCCCGAGCCGAAGCGGGCTCACCTGGGTCATCGACCCGATCGACGGCACCGTCAACTACCTCTACGGGCTGCCGCACTACGCGGTGAGCATCGCCGTCGTCGAGGGCGACCCCGACCCGCTCACCTGGAACGCGATCGCCGGATGCGTGGTCAACCCGGTCACCGGCGAGGTGTTCACCGCGGAGGCCGGCGCCGGCGCGTACTGCGGCGACCGCCGCATCCACGTCGGCGACCCGGTGCCGCTCGACGTCGCGCTCGTCGCCACCGGGTTCGCCTACCGCGCCGAGACGCGCGCCTTCCAGGGCGACGTGGTGGCCCGGATGCTGCCGCACGTGCGCGACATCCGCCGCTGGGGCACGGCATCCCTGGACCTGTGCTTCGTCGCCGACGGGCGCTACGACGCGTTCTTCGAGCGCACCCTGAGCCCGTGGGATCACGCCGCCGGGGCGCTCGTCGCCCGCGAGGCGGGGGCGCGCGTCTCCGGGCTGCGCGGAGCCGCCCCGAGCCGCGACCTCGTGCTCGCCGCCGAGCCGTCCGTCGCCGACGCACTCGAGGCGCTGCTCGACGACCTCGGCGAGTTCGACCCCCTCCCGCCGGTCGAGTAGCGCCGCAGGCGCGGATCGAATCGGCTGACAGCTTTCCTGTGAATCAGCCCGGCTGGTGGTGGTCACCGTTGCCGATTCGTTACCCTGGATCGGTCCGTCCGGTGCCCGCCCGGCGCCGCAACCACCCGAGGTCAACGGTCGACCGATCGACCGTCCAGGAGTCCCGCGCATGACCCGTTCCGAGGAGCGAAACGACGAGCTCGTTCTCGACCTCCTCGGTTTCGGTACCGGACCGACCCTCGAACCCGCCGCCGAGCCCGCGGTCACCGCGAACCCGATGGCGGCCGTCGGTGCCGAGCACGTGCCGATGACGCGTCGCGAGGCGCGCCGGCAGGAGCGCACCGCCGAAGCCCCCGCCGCCCGCCGCGGCGCCGCCACGGGCCCGGGGCGCTCGCGCAAGCCCCGCCGCGCTCCGCGCGTGCGCCGGGATGTCGTCCGCACCGCGACCGCGAAGCCGAAGGTCACGATCGGCAAGCGCCTCCTCCAGGTCGCCGCCATGCTCTTCGCCGGCGCCCTCGCCTTCGGCATGACCGTGCCGGCGAACGCCTTCGACTGGGGCACCGACGCCCCGCTCGAGCAGACCCTCGCGCTGGCGTCGCAGTCGCTCGACGTCGACCCCACCCTCGTCTCCTTCGCGGAGCGCGACACGTGGGCCGTCACCTCGTGGGCCGAGATGCTGCGGCTCCGCTACGGCAACCGCGACTTCGACTACTCGCCGGGCATGGGCGACATCCGCTGGCCGTTCCCGACCGCCGTGCCGATCTCCAGCGGCTTCGGCGACCGCGCCGCACCGTGCCGCGGCTGCTCGACCCAGCACTCCGGCATCGACTTCAACCCCGGCTGGGGCGCCGCGATCTTCGCGATCGCCGACGGCGTCGTCTACGAGCACGGCGAGAGCGGCTCGAGCTGGGGCAACTACGTCGTCATCAAGCACGAGATCGACGGGCAGACCGTGTTCAGCGGCTACGCCCACATGCAGAGCGGCTCGTCGCCGATGAAGGTCGGGCAGGAGGTCGTCGTCGGCGACTTCGTTGGACTCGTCGGCGCGACCGGTCAGGCGACGGGGGCGCACCTGCACTTCACGATCGCGATCGGCGACCCGATGCACTTCGTCGACCCGTTCACCTTCCTCAAGCGCTACGCGTCGTAGCCCTCACCGCGCCACTCGACCCCCGGTGGTGGGGGTGAGGGGGTCAGCGGAGCCAGACCGTGGTGTCGCCGGGGATCTCGCCGTCGACGGGGCCGCTCGACAGCAGCACCTCGCCCTCGGGCAGCGGCACCGCCGCGGGCGACGTGTTGGCGATCACCGTGACGCCCGCGGAGCGGAACGCGAGCACGCCCGGCGCGCTCGGCAGCCACTCGAGGGTGCCGGTGGCGAGGCCGAGTTCGCGTCGCGTCGCGATCGCCTGACGGTAGAGCTCGAGCGTCGACCCTTCGACGCCGCGCTGCTCGGAGCGGGCGTAGGAGTCCCAGTTCGCCGGCTGCGGCAGCCAGGATTCGCCGGTCGTGTTGAACCCGGATGCCGGGGCGCCCGCCTCCCACGGGATCGGCACGCGGCACCCGTCGCGGCCGTAGAGCTCGCCCGCGGTGCGGCGGAAGGTGGGGTCCTGCCGCGCGGCGTCCGGCAGGTCGATGACCTCGGGGAGCCCCAGCTCCTCGCCCTGGTAGACGTACGCCGAGCCGGGGAGCGCGAGCATGAGCATGGTCGCGGCGCGACCGCGGCGCAGCCCGAGCGCCTCGTCGGGGCGCGGCGTGGTGCGCGGCCCGATCCCCTCGCCGTGCGGCGGCTGCGGCGTGAGCGCGAGGCGCGACGTGTGGCGGATGGTGTCGTGGTTCGACAGGACCCACGTCGACGGCGCGCCGACGCCGCCGAAGGCCTCGAGCGAGTCGTCGACGATGGCGCGGAGCGCGTCGGCATCCCACGGCGTCTCGAGGTAGCCGAAGTTGAACGCCTGGTGCATCTCGTCGGAGCGCACCCACTTCGCCATCTTCTCGAGCGGCGTTACCCACGCCTCGGCGATGAGCACGCGTTCGGGGCCGTACTCGGCGAGCACCTTCCGCCAGTCGCGGTAGACCTCGTGCACGCCCTCCTGGGCCCAGTACGGCACTTCGGCCTGGTCGCCGCCCATGCTCCCCGGCGCCGGGGGCGTGTAGTCGGGGAGTCCCTCGGCCTTGATCAGGCCGTGCGCGACATCCACGCGGAAGCCGTCGACCCCGCGGTCGAGCCAGAACCGCAGCACCTCGCGGAAGCGCTCGTGCACCCACGGGTTCGACCAGTCGAAGTCGGGCTGCGACGAGTCGAACAGGTGCAGGTACCACTGCCCCGGCGTCCCGTCGGCCTCGGTGATGCGCGTCCAGGCCGGGCCGCCGAACACCGACTGCCAGTTGTTCGGCGGGATCTCGCCGTCCGGCCCGCCGCCTTCGCGGAACACGTAGCGGGCGCGTTCGGGCGACCCGGGTCCGGCGGCGAGCGCCTCCTGGAACCAGGGGTGCGCCGACGACGAGTGGTTCGGCACGAGGTCGACGATGACGCGGATGCCGAGGGCGTGCGCCTTCTCGCGCATCGCGTCGAAGTCGGCGAGCGTGCCGAACAGCGGGTCGACGTCGCAGTAGTCGGCGACGTCGTAGCCGGCGTCCTTCTGCGGCGAGGTCATGAACGGGGAGAGCCAGACGGCATCCACCCCCAGCTCGGCGAGCGCGTCGAGGCGCGCGGCGATCCCGGGCAGGTCGCCCACGCCGTCGCCGTTCGAGTCCGCGAAGGAGCGGGGATACACCTGGTAGATGACGGCGGTGCGCCACCAGTCGTCGGCCTGAGTCACACGGACACCCTAGACGACGTTCCCCGTCATCCCGGAAGCGTTTCCAGTGCATCCCTCATATGAGCCGGTTGCGTCAAGGACTTGGCAGATCGCACCAGAGCCGCTAGTAATGGAAGCGCTTGCAATCGCAGCGGACCAACGGCCCCGCTCGCACAGCACGGCGATGGGGCCGCGCACACGAAAGGTGGAACACCGATGAAGGTGAACTCCCGCACTCTCGCCGCCGTCGGCGCCCTCGCGGCCGTCGGCCTCGCCCTCACGGGCTGCTCCGGGAACTCCGGCACGCCCAGCGAAGGCGGCACGCTCACCGTCTGGGTCGATGCCGACCGCGCCACGGTGCTCGAAGACGTCGCCGCCCAGTTCGAGGAGGACCGGGGCGTCGCCGTCGAACTCGTCGTCAAGGAGTTCGGCGACATCCGCGACGACTTCGTCACCCAGGTCCCGACCGGCAACGGCCCCGACGTCATCGTCGGCGCGCACGACTGGCTCGGCAAGCTCGTGCAGAACGGCGTCGTCGCGCCGATCGAGCTCGGGGATGCCGCCGCCGACTTCCAGCAGGTCGCCGTCACAGCGATGAGCTACGAGGGTCAGACCTACGGCCTGCCGTACTCGGTCGAGAACATCGCCCTGCTGCGCAACACGGCGCTCGCGCCGAACGCGCCGGCGACGATGGATGACGCGATCGCGACCGGCCAGGCGCTCGTCGACGCCGGCGACGCCGAGTACGCGTTCCTCGTCGGACTCGACCCCAACGCGGCCGACCCGTACCACCTGTACCCGCTCCAGGCATCCTTCGGCGCCCCGGTCTTCGAGATCACCGCCGACGGCACCTACGACCCGACGAAGCTCGCGCTCGGCGGATCCGGCGGCGAGGCGTTCGCGGCCCAGCTCGCGGCGTGGGGCGAGGCGGGCGTGCTCAACACGAACATCTCCGGCGACATCGCCAAGGAGGAGTTCGTCGCGGGCAAGGCGCCGTACTTCCTCACCGGCCCGTGGAACGTCCCGGCGATCGCCGAGGCGGGCATCGAGTACTCGATCGACGCGATCCCGTCGGCCGGCGGTCAGACGGCCACCCCGTTCGTCGGCGTGCAGGGCTTCTACATCTCGGCGAAGAGCGAGAACACCCTCGCGGCCAACGAGTTCCTCGTGAACTACATCGGCTCCGAGGCCGTGCAGACGGCGCTCTACAAGGTCGGCGGCCGCGCCCCGGCGCTGCTCTCGGCGTTCGAGGCCGCGCAGTCCGACGCCGACGTCGCCGCGTTCGGTGCCGTGGGCGCCGAGGGCGTGCCGATGCCGAACGTGCCGGCGATGGACGCGGTGTGGGCCGACTGGGGTGCCACCGAGGTCGCCATCATCAACGGCCAGGGCGACCCGGTCGAACTGTGGCGCGCGATGGTCGCCAGCATCGAGGGCAAGATCGCGGGCTGAGCCCCGCGGGACGGGGGCGGGCCACCACCCGCCCCCGTCATCCCTCCCCTCCTCGCCCACCCCGCCCAAGGTTCGGATCGATGACTGCTCCCACCCCCGCGACGGACGAACGCCGTCGCGCCCGCGCCGCACTCGACCAGGCGCCGCGCTCGCTGCGTGGCCTGCTCGTCAAGGTCGCCATCCTCGGCGTCGTCGACGCGGTCGCCGTCTACGCCCTCTTCGTGCTCTTCCTGCAGCGCGAATGGCTCGTCTTCGGCATCGCCGTCGCGGTGCTCGTCATCATCAACGTCGTCTACCTGCGCCGTGGACTGCTGCCCGCCAAGTACCTCCTGCCCGGCGTGCTGTTCCTCGCGATCTTCCAGATCTTCGTCGTCGTCTACAGCGGCTACATCGCCTTCACCAACTACGGCGACGGTCACAACAGCACGAAGCAGGATGCGATCGACGCGATCGTGCTCACGTCGCAGAAGCGCGTGCCCGACTCGCCCACCTACCAGCTCACCGTGCTCGACCAGCTCGGGCTGCTGAGCTTCCTCGTCACCGACCCCGAGGGCAACGTCTCCGTCGGCGGCGAGGACCGCCCGCTCGAGCCGGTCACCGGCTACGGCACGGATGCCACCGGCAAGGCCGACGAACTGCCCGGCTACACGACCCTCGACTTCTCCGGCATCGTCGCGCGCCAGGCGGAGATCGCCGCCCTCGCGGTGCCGCTGAGCGACGACCCGAATGCCGGATCGCTGCGCACCCCCGACGGGTCGCGCGCCTACCTCTACATCTCGACGCTCGAATACGACGAGGCGTCCGACACCTTCACCGAGACGACGACGGGGGAGGTGTTCCGCGACAACGGGCACGGCGCGTTCGCGAACTCCTCCGGCCGCGAACTCGTGCCGGGCTGGAAGATCGACGTCGGCCTGGAGAACTTCTTCACCGCGTTCGGCACCGAGTCGATCCGCGGCCCGCTCCTGGCCACGACGGCGTGGACCTTCTCGTTCGCGTTCCTCTCGGTCGCGACGACCTTCGCCCTCGGCCTCTTCCTCGCGATCGTGTTCAACGACAAGCGGATGCGCGGCAAGCGGTTCTACCGGACGCTCATCATCCTCCCGTACGCCTTCCCGGCGTTCCTGTCCGGCCTCGTCTGGCTCGGCCTGCTCAACCAGGACTTCGGGTTCGTCAACCAGGTCATCTTCGGCGGGGCCGACATCCCGTGGCTCACCGACCCGTGGCTGGCGAAGGTGAGTGTGCTCGTGCTCAACCTGTGGCTCGGGTTCCCCTACATGTTCCTGGTCTGCACGGGCGCGCTGCAGTCGATCCCCGACGAGCTCTCCGAGGCGGCCCGTGTCGACGGCGCCGGGCCGTGGTCGATCTTCCGGCTCATCAAGCTGCCGCTGCTGCTGGTGTCGGTGGCGCCGCTGCTGATCTCGTCGTTCGCGTTCAACTTCAACAACTTCAACGTCATCTACATGCTCACCGGCGGCGGTCCGCGCAACGTCGCGGCCGGCGTCGACGCGGGGGCGACCGACCTGCTCATCACCCTCGTCTACAAGGTCGCGTTCGGCAGCGGCACGGGGCGCGACTACGGCCTCGCGAGCGCCTTCGCGATCATCATCTTCATCGTCGTGGCGATCGTGTCGATCATCGGCTTCCGCCAGACCCGCGCACTCGAGGAGATCGACCGATGACCACCGCGATCGTCACCGACTCGCCCGAAGACCTCGCCCGCCGGGGGGCGAAGGAGCGCCGGCGCCCGTTCGGCCGCTGGTTCCGGGAGACGGGATGGCGTCACCTCGTCGGCGTCGCCGTGCTGGTCTTCGCCGCGTTCCCGCTGCTCTACGTGCTGTCGGCGTCGCTCAACCCGTCGGGCACGCTCGTCGGGTCGAACCAGTTGTTCCGCGTCGTCGACATCGGCAACTACATCGAGCTGTTCAACCGGCCGACGCTGCCGTTCGCCGCGTGGTTCACCAACACCGTCGTCATCGGGCTCGTCACCGCGGTCTGCACGGTGTTCCTCGGGGCGCTCGCCGCGTACGCGTTCTCGCGCCTGCGCTTCACGGGCCGCCGCATCGGTCTGCTGTCGCTGCTGCTCGTGCAGATGTTCCCGCAGCTGCTCGGCGTCGTCGCGATCTTCCTGCTGCTGTCGGGCATCGGCGAGATCTTCCCGGTGCTCGGACTCGGCAGCCAGGTCGGGCTCATCATGGTCTACCTCGGCGGCGCGCTCGGCGTGAACACCTACCTCATGTACGGGTTCTTCAACACCGTCCCGGCGAGCATCGACGAGGCGGCGAAGATCGACGGCGCGAGCCACGCGCAGATCTTCTTCGGCATCATCCTGCGACTCGTCGCGCCCATCCTCGCCGTCGTCGCGCTACTGTCGTTCGTGGGAACCGCGAGCGAGTTCGTGATCGCGAGCGTCGTCCTCACCGAGCCGTCGACGCAGACCCTGGCCGTGGGCCTGTACCAGCTCGTCTCCAACGAGACGAGCAAGAACTGGACCCTGTTCTCGGCCGGAGCCGTCCTCGCGGCGATCCCGGTGATGCTGCTCTTCGTCTTCCTCCAGAAGTACATCGTCAGTGGACTCACCGCAGGAGCCGTCAAGTAGATGACCATCGCCGCCGTACCCCACCACGACGGATCCGCCCTCTACGTCTCCACCCCGCATCCCGCCCTCGACGAGGTCGTGCGCGTGCGCGTGCGGGTGCCGGCGGACTGGGAGCTCGCGGCCGTGCGCACCCGCTCCAACCCCGACCACGAACCGCACTGGACGGATGCCGTCGAGACCGGCACGACCGGCGACTGGTCGTGGTGGGAGGCGGACGTCACCGTGCGCAACCCGCGCCACGGCTACCGCTTCGTGTTCGTGCACGCCGACGGCCGGGTGCAGTGGCTGTCGCAGGCGGGCCTGACGACGACGGAGCCGCTGGATGCCGACGACTTCGCGCTCGTCGCCGGCGACCCGCCGCCGGAGTGGCTCGCCGACGTCGTGATGTACCAGATCTTCCCGGACCGCTTCGCGCGCTCCGCGGCGGCCGACGCCCGGCCGACGCCCGACTGGGCGATCCCGGCGGACTGGGACGACCCGGTGGATCCGGTGATGCCGGGCCGCGCACGCCAGTTCTACGGCGGCGACCTCGACGGGGTGATCGAGCACCTCGACCACCTCGTCGACCTCGGGGTGACGCTGCTCTACCTGACGCCCGTCTTCCCCGGCGCCTCCAACCACCGCTACGACGCGTCGTCGTTCGAGTCGGTCGACCCGCTGCTCGGCGGCGACGAGGCGCTCGTCCGGCTCGTCGAGGCGGCGCACGAGCGCGGGCTCAAGGTGATCGGCGACCTGACGAGCAACCACTCCGGCGACCGGCACGAGTGGTTCCAGGCGGCGCTCGGGAATCCGGATGCGCCGGAGAGCGCGTTCTACTACTTCCTCGACGACCAGAACCTCAGCTACGAGTCGTGGCTCGGCGAGCGGTCGCTGCCGAAGTTCGACTGGTCGTCGCCGGAGCTGCGGCGCCGGTTCATCGACGGCCCCGACTCGGTCGTCGCGAAGTGGCTGAAGCCGCCGTACTCGCTCGACGGCTGGCGCATCGACGTCGCCAACATGACCGGCCGCCTCGGCGAGATCGACCTCAACGCCGCCGTGCGGCAGACGATCCGCCGCACGATGCGCGAGATCAACCCGCACACCCTGCTGCTCGCCGAGTCGACGAACGACGCGACGAGCGACATCCAGGGGGACGCCTGGCACGGCGCGATGACCTACTCCGACTTCACCCGCCCCGTGTGGGGCTGGCTGTCGGCGCGCACCGGCCCGGTGTGGACCGACTCCGAGGGGCGCGAGCACGCCCGGCCGTGGTTCTTCGGGCAGCCGATCGGCGGCATCCCGCAGTACTCGGGGCGCGACGTGGTGGAGGCGTACACGCGCTTCACCGCGGTCATCCCGTGGCGGATGCGGCTCGGCACGATGCACCCGCTCGACACCCACGACACCGCCCGGTTCCGCACGTTCGCGCGGCCCGGCACCGTGCCGGTCGCGGTGGGGCTCTCGATGACGCTGCCCGGCATCCCCGTGGTGTTCGCGGGCGACGAGTTCGGGCTCACCGGCGGCGACGGCGAGGCCTCGCGCACCCCGCTGCCGTGGGGTCGCGTCGAGGATGCCGCGGAGACGATCGCCCTGTACCGCGAGCTGATCGGGCTGCGCCGCTCGCATCCGGTGCTCGCGACGGGCGGGCTGCGCTGGCTGCACGTCGACGACGACGCCCTCGCGTTCGTGCGGGAGGCGGAGGAGGAGAGCGTACTCGTGCTCGCCAAGCGCGCCGGCGCGACCCCCGCGCTCGACCTCCCGGCGGGCGCCCGACTGCTCACCGGCGACCCGGCGGGGGAGGGTCCGGCGTTCGTCGCGTGGGCGCTGCCCGGCGTGGTCGCCCCGGACTGGCGGGCTGCCTGACGGGCGGCGCTCCGGACCGCGCGGGGGAGTTCGCCCGGCGCAGCGCCGCGCTCGCCGACGTGGCACGCGCCCGTGACGACGTCGCCGCGCTCGTGCTGCTCGGCTCGGCCGCCGACAACGCCGCGCACCGCCGCGACGAGTGGTCGGATCACGACTTCTTCCTGCTCGCCCGCCCGGGGTGCGGGGAGTCGGTTCGCGACGTCGCCGCCTGGCTGCCCGACCCCGAGCGGGTCGTGCTCGTCGCGCGCGAAGGCGAGATCGGCTTCGCCGCCGTCTACGACGACGGGCACGTGTTCGAGTTCGCCGCCGCGACCGCGGAGGAGCTCGGCGGTGCGCTCGCGACCGAGGACGCCGGCATCCCCGTCGACGACGGGACCGCCGCCGACCTCATCGCCGCCGCCCAGCGTCGCGTGAGCGAGACGCCTCCGCCGGACGCGGCCAACGAGGTGCGCCTCGTGCTCGTGAAACTGCTCATCGGCGTCGGCCGGGCCCGCCGCGGCGAGACCCTCGTCGCCGGACAGTTCGTGCACGCGTGGGCCGTCAACCACTTCACGCGGGCCGTGCGGGCACGGCTGCCCGTCGCCGCGTCGCAGCGCGACGGCATCGACCCGGTGCGCCGCTTCGAACGCGACTACCCCGGACTCGGGGCGGCGCTGGGCGACGCGCTCGGCCGGCCGGTCGAGGAGGCGGCGCGGGGGATGTTCGGCATCCTGCGCTCCGCTCTGGAGCCGGGCTGGCCGGAGTTCCCCACGCGCGCCGCCGACGCCGTCGCGCAGCGCCTCGGCTGGACGTGAGCCGTTCGGACCTGCCGCCCGGGAATGCTAGAGTCTCCTGGTGCCTCGCTCCGGTCGAGGCCACGCCCCGATAGCTCAGTGGTAGAGCACTTCCATGGTAAGGAAGGGGTCGTCAGTTCAATCCTGACTCGGGGCTCGGCGCTCTCGCCGGTGCACCAAGCGGCGACGGGAGCAGCCCTAGTGGCTGAGTAGCTCAGTTGGTGAGAGCGCACGACTCATAATCGTGAGGTCGCGGGTTCGAGTCCCGCCTCAGCTACCGTTCCGGTAGCTCTTCTCCTTCCCCTGCATTTTCACGTCACGTGAGGCGGTTCGGCCGCGGGCGACGCGAACGCGCTGCGCCGCTGGTTCGCCATCACCGCGCGGATGACGCCGCAGAACCCGGGGGCCTCGCACCCCGACTTCTCCTTCATCCACGACCACATCATCCCCAACCTCGAGGGGATGCGTGCCGAGTTCGCCGACCGCGGCTACGCCATCCGCTACCTCTTCCCCGCATCCGAGTTCGACGACCCGCGCAACCGCGAAGCCGCCGACGCGCTGCTCTCCATCGGCGCCCCGGTGCGCGTCGCGCGGCACCTGCCGAGCTGGTTCTACGTTGACAGGGGCGTCATGGCCGGACTGCCGCAGGTGTGGGGCAACACCAGTCCCGGCGCGATGGTCATGGCCTACAGCCCGTCGCTCGTCGACGCCTACAGCTGGCTGTTCGAGAGCTGGTGGGAGACGGCGACGCCCTACCCGTTCACCGCGCGCGGCTGGGAACCGGTGCTGACCCTCATGGGCAAGGGTCGCTCCGACGAGCAGATCGCGGATGCCCTCGGCATGGGCCTGCGCACCGTGCGGCGCCGCATCGCCGAGGCGATGGACGAACTCGGCGCCCCGAGCCGCTTCGAGCTCGGCGCCGCCTGGGAACGCTGGCGCGACGGTGGGAGGATCGACTGATGGGACGCCCACCGGTCGCACTGCTGTCGCGCGAGAGGATCGCGGACGCCGCCCTCGAGCTCATGGACGAGCAGAAGGGGCACTTCACGCTGACCCAGCTCGCCCGCCGGCTCGGGGTGAAGGGACCGTCGCTCTACAACCACGTGCGCGGCATCGACGACGTCTTCGAGCTCATGCGCGGCCGCGTGCACGCCAGACTCGGACCCAAGCTCGACCCCGCGTGGTCGTGGCAGGATGCCGTGCGCCACGTCGCGCAAAGCGACCGCGCCTCCATCGGCGAGCACCCCTGGATCGTGCCGGGCACCATGCTCAACGTCGTCGAGGCGGAGGACTCGCTGGAGTCGGTGCGCGCGTTCGCCGACATCCTCGAGCGGGCCGGATTCCCGCCCACCGACGTGCTCAACATCATCACCGCGGTCGACCTCATCGCGGTCGCCGGGGCGCTCGACATGAACGCCCCCGAGCACATCTACGGCGAGGACTCGCGCCTCGACGACGACGCGCTGGGCCGCGCGCTCCGGGAGAGCCGCACCGGCCGCTTCCGCGCCGACGAGGCGTTCGACTTCGCGCTCGAGCGGCTCGTGGAATCCCTCGAGCAGCGTCTCGCCGCGATCAAGGCGGCGGGATGACCGGCTCAGCCGGGTACGTGCCCGGCGTGTGCAACATCGGGCCCGCCGAGATCCGCCGCCGGAGGCTCTCCGGCCGGCTGGGGCTCGGGCTCACCGTCGTCTTCCTCGTCGTCGCGTTCGCGCTCGCGATCCCGGCGCCGTGGCGCGCCCTCGTCGCGCTTCCGGCCGGGCTCGCGGCCGCCGGATTCCTCCAGGCCGCCTTCCGGTTCTGCGCCGGATTCGGCATCCGCGGGCTGTTCAACTTCGGCGACGTCGGCGTCGAGGAGGAGGTGCACGAGGCGGAGTTCCGGCGGAAGGACCAGCGCAAGGCGATGCTCATCGGGATGCTGTCGTTCCTCATCGCGGCGCTCGCAGCGGTCGTCGCGGTCGTCATGCCGTTCCCCTGAGCTCAGCCGGCTCGGGCGTCGCGCTCCCGCGCCAGCTCGGCGAGGTCGTCGGCGAGAAGCGCCAGCGCGGCCTCGCGGGCCTTCGGGTCGCTCTCCATCCGCCGGCCCGGATCGTGCCGGGCCGAGGCGATCTCGTCGAGCGCGCCCTGCCGGGCCTCCTCGATGAGGGCGGCGAGCGCGTCGCGGTCGGTGGCGAGCTCGCGCAGCCGCTCGGCGATGGTGCGCAGGATGCGGGCGCGCTTCTTCAGCTTGGGCACGTCGCGCGTGCGGAAGTCGGCGGGATGCCGCGCCTTGCCCTTGCGGCCCTTCGCGAGTGCGCGGTCCTCGTCGACGCGGGCGGCATCCAGGTCCTTCTCGCGGGCGATGACCTCGAACTCGTGGGCGGTGGCGCGCAGCCACCACTCCTGCTCGTAGTCGGCGTGGTCGCGCAGGGCGCGCACGATGAGGAGGTTCTTCACGGCGATGCGCACCGCCGCGACGGCGAGCGCGACGGCGTCTTCGACGACGTCCGACTTCTTCGCGCGGGGCGAGAAGACGGCGCCGCGCGCGTCCTCGGGCCGCTCGATCGTCACTGGGTCGATCCTACGGCGGGCAGATGACAGCGCCCTAGGATCGGGGCATGACCGACCAGGGCAGTTCGAACGTCCCCGCCGGCTGGTACGCCGATCCCGAGAACCCGGGCCACGGCCGCTACTGGGACGGCACCGCCTGGACCGAGCACCGCCACGCGCCCGGCCAGCAGACCCCCGCGCTCCGCGCGCCCGAGGGGACGGCGCCGTACACGCCGTGGATCTGGGCCATCGTGCTCATGCCGGTCGTCACCGCCATCCCGTTGCTCTTCATGCCGTGGGGCGCGGTCTTCTCGTTCGACCTCGACGACCCGAGGGACGCGCTCCGCGCGCAGCTCGCGTTCCTCGAGTCGCCCGCCTACATCGCGAGCATCCTGCTCGGCTTCGTCACCTGGGGCCTGTCGGTGCTCTTCGCCTACCTCGACCACCGCGACCTCACGGCCCGTCAGGTGCCCAAGCCGTTCCACTGGGCCTGGGCGTTCATCCCGTCGTACGGGCCGCTCGTCTACACGATCGGCCGCACCGCGGTCGTCCGCAGCCGGCTCGGCGGCGGCGCCCTCGGACCCATCTGGGGCACGATCGGCGTCTTCGTGTTCGGGCTCGTGATCGCCGGGGTGATGATGGCGCAGCTCATGGGCGCGATGACGGAGCTCTTCGGCCGCCTGCGGTGACCGCGCGCCGGCCGTCGCCCTCGGCGCGCGTCACCACCTCTACTTCGCCGCGTGGAAGAAGCACATCGGGCTCTACCCGGTGTACCGCTCCGACGACCCGATCGAGGCGGAACCGGCGCCGTACCGCGACGCGAAGGACACTCTGCGCTTCCCCTACTCCGCCGAGCAGCCGGACGAGCTGATCACGCGCGTCGCGGCGTTCCTGGCGCGCTCGGCGCACTGACGCGGCTTCCCGGCCCGGCGGGTTTCGTCACGCCGACCCCTTGCGCGCACTTTTGTCAGGAGTTATCGTAAGTCGTGAAATAAGCGGGATGGTCCCGCGGAACCCGGAACCCATCGATGACGATCGCCTCCCGCCTCGCGGCCGAGCCCGGCCTGCGCGAGTCAGCCGCCTTTCCCCCCGACTTCCGCTGGGGCGTGGCCACCGCCGCATACCAGATCGAGGGCGCGGCATTCGAGGACGGCCGGGGTCCGAGCATCTGGGACACCTTCGCGCACACCCCGGGTCTCACCCGCCACGGCGACACGGGCGACATCGCGTGCGACCACTACCACCGCTGGGAGTCGGACCTCGACCTCCTGCGCGACCTGGGCGTCACCGACTATCGGCTCTCGGTGTCGTGGTCCCGGCTCCAGCCTGCGGGGCACGGCGACCTCAACCCGCTCGCCGTGCGCTTCTACCGCGACGTGCTCGCGGGCCTGGCCGCGCGCGGCATCCGGCCCCTCGTCACCCTCTACCACTGGGACCTCCCGCAGCCGCTCGAGGATGCCGGCGGCTGGCCGGTCCGCTCGACGGCCACCGCGTTCGCGGACTACGCCGAGCGCGTCGTCGAGTCGCTCGGCGACCTCGCGACCGACTGGGTCACGCTCAATGAGCCGTGGTGCGCGTCGTTCCTCGGCTACGGCCACGGTGCCCACGCACCGGGCCGCCGCGAGTGGAGCGCCGCCGTCGCCGCGGCCCACCACCTCAACCTCGCCCACGGCCTGGCGGTGCCGCGGATGCGGGCGCTCCAGCCGGGCGCGGCGATCGGCATCACCAACATCGTGACCGACCTCGTGCCCGCGACCGAGTCGGCCGCCGACCGTGCCGCCGTCGTCCGTCTCGACGCGGCGAGCAACCGTGTGTTCCTCGACCCCGTCTACCTCGGCGGGTACTCGCCCGCGGTGTTCGACGCCCTCCCGGCCCTCGCCGCAGTCGTCCGCCCGGGGGATGCCGACCTCATCGCGGCGCCCCTCGACTTCGCGGGCGTCAACCACTACCAGCGCGTCGTAGTCCGACACGAGTCGGGTGCCGGCCCGCTGGACCTGGTCGAGACGCCGGCGGAGCCCGCGACCACCTCCTTCGGCTGGTCGGTCACCCCGGACGCGTTCGGCGCGGTGCTCTCCCGGGTCGCGCGCGAGTTCACGCGGCTGCCCATCCTCGTCACCGAGAGCGGCGCGAGTTACGACGACTACGTCGACCCGGACGGCGTGGTCGCCGACCACGAGCGGGTCGCCTACCTGCGCGGGTATCTCGACGCGGCGGCGGAAGCGATCCGTGCCGGCGTCGACCTGCGTGGCTACTACGCCTGGTCGTTCCTCGACAACTTCGAGTGGGCCGAAGGCTACGCAAAGAGATTCGGTCTCGTCTACGTCGACTACCGCACCCAGGAGCGCATCCCGAAACTCAGCGCCGCCTGGTACCGCCGCGCCATCGACGACCACAGGCATCAGGCGTCCGCGAGCGTGCGGCCGGCCTGAACAATGGGAGCGAGGCTCCCGTGCACCACCCCCGCGAATCACACAGGAGGAATCTCGATGAAGAGAAGCATCACCCGCCCGGTCGCCGTGCTCGCGGCTGCCGGGCTCGCCGCGGGTCTCGCGGCCTGCACGCCCGCGAGTGGCGGTGACGCCGAGGGGCCGCTCACCGTCTGGATCATGGGCGACTCGGGAGCCAACTTCCAGCAGCTCGTCGCTCCGTTCACGGAGGAGACGGGGGTCGAGGTCGAGGTCGTCGCCATCCCCTGGGATGCCATCGACGAGCGCCTGACGACGTCGGTCGCGTCCGGATCCGGCCCCGACCTGCTGCAGATCGGTCTCTCGAAGCTGCGCACCTTCGCCGACGCGGGCGCCCTGCTCCCGCTCGACGACCACCTGGGCGACCACCCGGGCCTGGCGCCGGAGAACTTCCCCGACGGAGTCGCCGACGCGACGAAGGTCGGCGGTGAGACGGTGAGCGTGCCGTGGGTGAGCGACACCCGCGTCCTCTTCTACCGCTCCGACATCCTCAGCGAGAACGGCATCGACGGCCCGCCCGAGTCGTGGGCGGAGCTGCGCGAGGACGCCAAGGTGCTCGCCGCGCGCGGCGAGGGTCAGTACGGCTACTACATCCCGCAGTGGGACAGCCCGCTCCCGGTCATCATGACCTGGGACTTCGGCGGCGACATCATCGACGCCTCCGGCAACGTGGACTTCGACACCCCCGCGTTCGCGAAGGCGGTCGACCTCTATACGGGACTCCACGCCGACGGCAGCGTGCCGGGCAACTCCGACTTCGACCAGACCCAGGGCTTCATCTCCGGCATCGCCCCGATGCTGGTGAGCGGGCCGTACCTGGCGAAGGCGATCGCGGATGCCGCTCCCGAGCTCGACGGCAAGTGGGGCGTCTCCCTGGTGCCCGGCGCCGACCGCAAGACCTCGCTCTTCGCGGGATCGAATATGGGCATCTGGCACAACACCGACCAGGTCGACGCCTCGCTCGACCTGCTCGAGTTCCTGTCGCAGCCGGAGACGCAGCTGAAGTGGTACGAGATCAACGGCGAACTGCCGGCCGTCTCGGCGGCCCTCGGCGACGCGGCGCTCACGAGCGACCCGCTCGTGCAGGTCTACGCCGCGCAGCTCGCCGACTCGCGCGTGCTGCCGCTCGTCCCGAACTGGGACGGGCAGACCGGCTCGGACCTGCTCGCGGCGCTCAACGCGATCGTGCTGACCGGCGCAGACCGGGATGCCACGCTCGCCGAGCTCTACAGCAAGACCAGCGGCACCTCGATCAACTGATCGAGCGGGGTGCGGGGCTCTCGGGCGCCCCGCACCCCACCCTCACCCGAACCTCTCGACGACGAACGGAGACACGACGTGCGACGCGCATCCCTCGTGCCCTACCTGTTCGTCTCGCCCGCACTCCTGCTGCTCATCGCGTTCGGCATCCTGCCCATCGGCGTCGCCGCGATCGTGAGCCTCACCGACATGAACATCTCGGGACTCGCGAACTGGAGCAACGTCGAGTTCATCGGCACGGCGAATTACGCAGCCCTCGTCGCCGACCCGGACTTCTGGCGGGCGCTCGGCAACACCGGGCTCTTCGTCGTCGTCGGCGTCCCGGCGATCGTCATCATCTCCCTCGCGGCCGCCCTGCTGCTCGACCGCGCGGACGGGCGGTTCGCCCGGGCGCTGCGCTCGTTCTACTTCGTCCCCGCGGTGACCGGCATCGTCGCGATCTCGCTCGTCTGGGGCTACCTCTACAACACGCAGTTCGGGCTGTTCAACTGGGTGCTCTCCTGGTTCGGCATCCCTCAGGTGCAGTGGCTCACCGACCCGTGGCTCGCCAAGTTCTCGGTCGCGGTGGTCGCGATCTGGCGCGGCACCGGGCTCAACACGATCATCTTCCTCGCGGCGCTCCAGGGCATCCCGCGCGAGTACCGCGAGGCGGCCGCGCTCGACGGGGCGGGCGAGTGGCGGACGACCCGCTCGATCGTCCTGCCGCTGCTGAGCTTCGCGATCTTCTTCGTCACGGTGACCACCACGATCGCCTGGCTGCAGTTCTTCGACGAGCCGTTCGTGCTCACCGACGGCGGGCCGCTCGGCACGACGACGTCGGCGTCGATCTTCCTCTACAAGGAGGGGTTCCGACTCAACCAGTTCGGATATGCGAGTGCCGGTTCGATCGTGCTGTTCGCGATCATCGCGGTCATCACGTTCGTGCAGCTTCGGCTGAGGAGGCGCGATGAGGAGTCCTGAGGCCGTGCGACGCCGCGCGATGACCGGCGCCATCCTGCTGTTGCTCTCCGTCGGCGCGATCACGACGGCCTTCCCGCTGCTGTGGATGCTCGCCGGCGGCTTCAAGCCGCAGCGCGAGGCGATCGACTTCCCGCCGACGCTGCTCCCGCAGGAGCCGACGCTCGACAACTACCTGCGGCTCTTCAGCGAGCTCGACTTCGGGCGCTACCTGCTCAACACGGTGCTCGTCGTGCTCATCGGCGCGTTCGGCGTGCTGTTCATGGCGATGGCCGGTTACGCGTTCGCCAAATACCGCTTCCGGGGCAAGGGCGTGATGTTCTTCCTCGTGCTCGCGACGCTCATGATCCCCGTGCAGGTCACGATGATCCCGACCTACCTCATCCTCAACGGGGTGAAACTGACGAACACCCTCGTCGGCATCGCGCTGCCGACCCTCGTGAGCGGATTCGGGGTCTTCCTGTTCCGCCAGTTCATGTCGACGATCCCCGACGAGGTGCTCGAGGCCGCACGGGTCGACGGTGCGGGCGAGTTGCGGACCTTCTTCCAGATCGTGCTGCCGATGTCGCGGCCGATTCTCGCGGTGCAGGCCGTGCTCGCCTTCATCACCGGGTGGAACAGCTTCCTCTGGCCGCTCATCGTCGCGAGCGACCAGAAGCTCTACACACTGTCGGTCGGGCTCTCCCTGCTCAACCAGCAGATCGCCGTCGACCCGGCGCTGCAGATGGCCGGCGCCTCGCTCATGGTCGTGCCCGTGCTCATCGTCTTCGCCGTCTTCCAGCGCTACGTCGTGCAGGGCTTCGCGCTCTCCGGCCTGAAGTGATCCACCGAGAGGAACCAGCCGCCGTGTCCACCGCCCCGGAGACCGCCGTCTTCCCGCGCCGCCCCGCTTCCTTCGAGGGGTTCGTGCGCGCGCAGGACGCGCGACTTGTCGACGGATCGGGCCGTGACCTGCTGCTGCGCGGCGTCGGCCTCGGTAACTGGCTGCTACCTGAGGGCTACATGTGGGGCTTCGGACCGGGGGCCGAATCGCCGCGCGAGATCGAGGCTCTCGTGGAGCGCCTCATCGGCCCGGCCGCGGCCCGCGACTTCTGGCTCCGCTTCGGCGACGTCTTCATCGCCGAGGCGGACATCGCCCGGATCGCGGCGAGCGGATTCGACCACGTGCGCCTCCCGATCAACTCCCGCGTCATCCAGCGTCCGGACGGGTCGCCGTTCGAGGAGGGGCTGCGGATGGTCGACCGGATCGTCGGCTGGTGCCGCGCCCACGGGCTGTGGGTCCTGCTCGACCTTCACGGCGCCCCGGGTGGCCAGACGGGCACCAACATCGACGACTCGCTCGGCCGCCCCGACCTGTTCTTCGAGCCGCAGCACCGCGCCAACACCCTGCGGCTGTGGCGCGACCTCGCCGAGCGCTACGCCGGCGAGACCACCGTCATGGGCTACGACCTGCTCAACGAGCCGCTGCCCAACGAATGGCAGCACCGGTTCGCCGGCGAACTCGTCGACCTCTATCGCGACCTCACGCGCGAGATCCGCGCCGTCGATCCCGACCACCTCATCGTCTACGAGGGCAGCCATTGGGCGACGAACTGGTCGATCTTCACCGAGGTGTGGGACGACAACTCGCTCCTGCAGTTCCATAAGTACTGGTCCTCTCCCGATCGGGCGAGTCTCGGCGCCTTCCTCGAGACGCGGGAGCGGCTCGGGTTGCCGATCTACATGGGTGAGGGCGGGGAGAACACGCTCGAGTGGCTCTACACCGCGTTCCGGCTCTACGAGACGGAGCACATCGGCTGGAACTTCTGGCCGTGGAAGAAGGTGGCGACGCGCACGTCGCCCGTCTCGATCCCCGCTCCCGACGGGTGGGACCGCGTCATCGCGGCGATCGACGGACCGGCGCCGCAGGACGCGGCCCGCATCCTCGGCGACCTGCTCGATGCTATGGCGATCGACGCCGCGGAATGGCAGCCGGACGTCGTCGCGGCGATCACCGGGGTGGCGCCGGCCGTCATCCCCGCGTGGGGCTTCGGCGCGCGTGGCGCCGGTGAGTCGTACCGCGCGGCGGGCACCCCGCCGGCCGGAATCCGGGAGGAGGATGCCGTGGGCATCCGCTTCGCCCTGTCCGGCGACAACCCGGCGAACCCGTTCGAACAGTCGGACGGCCGGCCCTACGCGCCGGAGGAACTGCTCGTGGTCGACCTCGGCGCGGGCGACTGGCTGGAGTTCGAGCTCTCGGGGGCGACGGCCGCCGACTATGTCGCAATGGGGGTCGAGGGGGTGGCGGACGGCATCCGGCTCGAGGACTCCGCCCGCGGCGTGCGCGCGGTCGCCGAGCGACCGGCGACCCTCGCCCGACTCGATCGCCGGGCGTCGCGTGGTTGATATCTTCGGGTCCATGGTCGACGCCCGGTCGGGCCGGGCCGGGGGCCCGGCGGTGGAATCGGCGACCGTCAGCTCGCTGCGACAGCGCAACCGCGGCCTCGTGCTCACCCGCATCCTCCAATCCGGGCGGGCGACGCGCGGCGACCTCGCGCGCGAGTGCGGCCTGTCGCTCGCGTCAGCGACCAACATCGTCGGCGACCTCATCGCCGAGGGCCTCGTGCATGAGACCGGGTCCATGGCGTCGAAGGGCGGCCGCCCGATCACGATCGTCGAACCCCGACCCGAGGGCGCCTACCTCGTGGGCGCCGACGTCGGAGAGCGCGGGGTCGCCGTCGAGCTCTTCGACCTGTCGATGACGCGCGTCGACCGCGAGTTCCGCGGCGGACGCGACGACGAGAGCCCCGCGACGATCGCGACCGATCTGAGCGAGGCCCTCGCCGCCCTCCGGGAGCGCAATTCCCACACGTGGCGTTCGCTCGCGGGCGTGGGGCTCGGGCTCCCCGGCATCGTCGAGACCGGCGCGGACGGCTCCCAGACCCTCTATGCGCAGAGCCTCGGCTGGCCCCCCGTTCCGATCGCCGACCTTCTCGACGTCGACGTCCCGGTGTTCGCCGAGAACGGCGCGAAGACCCAGGCGATGGCCGAGCTCTGGTTCGGGGCCGCGCGCGGCGTCGACCACGCCGTCGTCGCGCTCCTCGGACGCGGCGTCGGCCTCGGGATCATCGCCGACGGCCGTCTCCAGCACGGCTCGGTGTCGAGCGCCGCCGAGTGGGGCCACTCGAAGATCGAGCGCGACGGCGCGGCCTGCCGCTGCGGCGGTCGCGGGTGTGTCGAGGCCTATGTCGGCGCGACCGCGATCCTCGACGCGTGGCGCGCGACCGGCGCGACCTTCGAGGGATCCGGCTGGCGCGCGATCGGCGAGCTGCTCACCGCGGCGGAGTCCGGGGATGCGGACGCGGCATCCGTCGTCGACGACGTCGTCCGCAGTCTCGGCGCCGCCCTCGGCAGCATGATCAACATCGCCAACCCTCAGCGCATCGTGGTCGGCGGCTGGGTGGGACTGCGCCTCATGGAGTCCGTCGGCTCGCGGATCGCCGAGGCGGCGCGCGCCAACGCCCTCGCCCGCCCGGCCGGACAAGTGGACTTCGTCCCCGCCACCTTCGGGGGCGACACGGTCGCTTTCGGCGCGGCGATCATGCCGCTGGAATCGCTCATCCGCGACGCCCGTCGCTGACTTCCCTGCAATCACGGGGATGTCGGTGGCCGGGCGTAGTCTGCGAGGACCGCGACACGCCGAAATCACTACATGTAGGGGAATGACATCCGTGTGATTCCGGTTATATAGTGGGGATTCACGCGGAGGCCTCCGGCCTCGCGGGGGAAGAACAAGGCTTAGAGGAGGACCCCATGAACGACGTCGACACCGTGGGTGGCTACTCGGTTCCGGTCGACCCGATGGACGACCTGCAGTGCGAGAGCTGCCAGTAGGCTCACCCACACACAGCTTCGAGGTCCCGGCCTGACAGAGGTCGCCGGGGCCTCGACTCGTTTGACGCCCCGTCGCTGCCGACCCACCCGCGGGCCTCGCCGGTAGGCTCGGAGGGTGCCCGTGAATCCTGCGATCGAGGGGCGGAGCTACCCGCCCACCGCCCCGTACCTGGTGGGCCGCGAGAAGGTGCGCGAGTTCGCGAAGGCCGTCTTGGCGACCCACCCGACGCACCTCGAGCCCGAGGCCGCGCGCGCCGCCGGTTACGCCGACGTCGTCGCCCCGCCGACCTTCCCCATCGTCGTCACCGCGGCGACCCTCCAGCAGCTGCTCGACGACGAGGAGGCGGGCGTCGACTTCACGCGCGTCGTCCACGGCGACCAGCGCTTCAGCTACAGCCGCCCCATCGTCGCCGGCGACGAACTCGTCGCGACGATGACCGTCACGAGCGTCAAGACGCTCGGCGGCCACAGCATGGTCACCTCCGAGTCGGCGATCGCCGACGCGACCGGCGCGCACGTCGTCACGGCGACGTCCACCCTCGTCGTGCGGGGTGACGAGTGAGCGCGCTCGAGGTCGGCCAGGTCGTCGCCGAGGCCTCCTATCCGCTGACCCGCGACACCCTCGTGCGCTACGCCGGGGCGTCGGGCGACTTCAACCCCATCCACTACCGGGACGACGTCGCCGCCGCGGTCGGGCTGCCCGGCGTGCTCGCGCACGGGATGCTCACCATGGGCTTCGCCGTGCAGCCCGTCGTCGACTGGCTCGGCGACCCGGGCCGCGTCGTCGACTACCAGGTGAAGTTCACCCGGCCCGTCGTCGTCGACCCCGAGACCGGGGCCGTCGTCAACGTGGTCGCGAAGGTCGGCGCCGTCGACGACGAGGGTGCCCGCATCGACCTCACGGTCACCTTCGGTGAGCAGACGGTGCTCGGCAAGGCCCAGGTGCGCGTGCGCCCGGCATGACCGACCTCGCCCCGCTCACCACGCTCGGCGTCGGCGGACCCGCCAACCGCCTGATCGAGCTCACGACCCGCGACGCCCTCGTCGAGCAGGTGTCGGCGACGTGGAACTCCCCCGAGGACTGGCTGCTGCTCGGCGGCGGCTCGAACGTCGTCATCGCCGACGAGGGCTTCGACGGCGACGTCCTGCGCGTCGCGACCCGCGGCATCCGCGTCGCCCGCGCCGACGGGTCCCGCCCGGTGCGGGTCACCGTCGAGGCGGGGGAGCCGTGGGATGACGTGGTCGCCCACGCGGTCGAGAACGGCTGGTCGGGCATCGAGGCGCTCTCCGGCATCCCGGGCTCGGCGGGAGCCGCGCCGGTGCAGAACATCGGCGCCTACGGCCAGGAGATCGCGTCGAGCCTCGTCGCCATCGACTTCCTCGACTTCGACACCGGCGACCTCGTGCGGGTCTCCGCCGCCGAACTCGGCCTCGGCTATCGCACGAGCGCGCTCAAGCGCGGCCGCCTCGGGCTCGTCGTCTCGCTCGAGCTCACGCTCGCCGACGACGGCGGGCTGAGCCAGCCGATCGCCTACGCGCAGCTCGCGCAGGCCCTCGGCGTGCGCATCGGCGACCGCGTCCCGGTGCGCGAACTGCGGGCGGCGGTGCTCGAACTCCGCGGCTCCAAGGGGATGCTGTGGGACCCGGCCGATCCCGACTCGGCGAGCGCCGGATCCTTCTTCACCAACCCCGTCGTGTCGGAGGAGTTCGCCCGCGGCTTACCCGCCGACGCCCCGCGCTGGCCGACCGCGCCCGAGGAGGCCGCCCGCGTGCTGCCGCTCGGCGCCGACATCCCGCCGCTGCCGCGCGGGGAGTACCTCGTGAAGCTCAGCGCCGCGTGGCTCATCGAGCACGCGGGCATCGAGCGCGGGTTCGCCATCCCCGGGTCGCGCGCCGCGGTGTCGGGCAAGCACACCCTCGCGATCGTCAACCGCGGCGGGGCGACCGCCGCCGAGATCGTGCAGCTCGCCGGCTACATCCAGACGCGCGTGCTGTCGCAGTTCGGGGTCATCCTGCAGCCCGAGCCGGTGCTCGTCGGCGTCCAGCTCTAGACCCGCGGGGCGAGGGGAAGGGTCTGACCCCGACCGAGATCCTCCCTCGGCCGGGGTCAGAGTGGGGCGTCGCCGGCTCAGCCGGCGACGAGCGCCTCGCGCAACCGCTCCAGCACGCCGTCGGGGCCGGCGTGGGGAGCCTCGACCACGGCGCGCCCGTAGTGGTCGAGGAGGGCGTCGGGGGCTCCGCCCAGGTTCACGAGAGCGTCGACCTCGGCCGCGCGGCGGGAGAGCTCCGCGTCGAACGCCGCCTGGTCGGCCGGGGGATCGGCGAGCACGAAGCCGTCGTCCGCGGGGTCGGCCGAGACGTCGAGCCGGTCGCGCAGCTCCGCGGCGAGCATCCGTCGCTCCTCGGCCGAGCCGCCGGCGAGCACCACGCGGATCATCGGGCCACCGCCACGGCCTCGGCACCCACGGCGTGGGGCGTGTCGACGAGGTGGCGGGTGTACGCCGGGATGGTGAGGAACGGCGGGAAGTCGTCGTCGAGCGTGGCGTCGCGGAAGATCTCCGCCGCGTCCTCGAAGCGGCTGTCCGGTTCTCCGCCGAGGCGGTCGAGCTCCTCGATGAGGATGCGCTCCACCCAGTCGCGGGTGATCGCGGTGCCCTCCTCGGTGGTGACGCGCTGGGCGATCCACTGCCAGAGCTGCGAGCGGCTGATCTCCGCCGTGGCGGCATCCTCCATCAGCCCGTCGATGGCGACCGCGCCCGTGCCGCGCAGCCACGCCTCGATGTAGCGCAGCGCGACGGACACGTTGGAGCGCACGCCCGCGTCGGTGACCGTTCCCGGGAACTTGAGGTTCACGAGGTCGGCCGCCGTCACGTGCACGTCGTCGCGCAGGCGGTCGACCTGGTTCGGCTTGTCGCCGAGCACGGCGTCGAACTCGGCACGCGCGATCGGAACGAGGTCGGGATGCGCCACCCACGTCCCGTCGAAGCCGTCTCCGGCCTCGCGGTGCTTGTCGGCGGCCACCTTCTCGAAGGCGAGCTGCGTCGCCTCCGGGTCGCGACGGTTGGGGATGAAGGCGCTCATCCCGCCGATCGCGTGCGCGCCCCGGCGGTGGCAGGTCGCCACGAGCAGTTCGGTGTAGGCGCGCATGAACGGCGTCGTCATCGTGATCTGCGTGCGGTCGGGGAGGACGAACCCGGCACCGCGACCGCGGAAGTTCTTGATGATCGAGAAGATGTAGTCCCAGCGGCCCGCGTTGAGTCCTGCACAGTGCTCACGCAGCTCGTACAGGATCTCCTCCATCTCGAACGCCGCGGTGATCGTCTCGATGAGCACGGTCGCGCGGATGGTGCCGTGCGGGATGCCGACGAAGGCCTCCGAGAAGGTGAACACGTCGTTCCACAGCCGGGCCTCGAGGTGGTTCTCGAGCTTCGGCAGGTACAAGTACGGGCCACGGCCGCGGGCGATGAGCTCGCTCGCGTTATGGAAGAAGTAGAGACCGAAGTCCACGAGCGAACCCGATGCCGGCACGGTGATGCCCGCCTGGTCGGTGTAGCGCAGGTGCTTCTCCACGAGGTGCCAGCCGCGGGGGCGGGCGACGATGGTGGGGGTCTCCGCGCCGAGGCGATACTCCTTGCCCTCGTCGGAGGTGAAGTCGATCTGCCGACGGATGGCGTCGAAGAGGTTGATCTGGCCCTCGATGACGTTCGCCCACGTCGGGCTCGTCGCGTCTTCGAAGTCGGCGAGCCACACTTTGGCGCCCGAGTTGAGGGCGTTGATCGTCATCTTGCGGTCGGTCGGGCCGGTGATCTCGACCCGGCGGTCCTCGAGGCCGGGCCCCGGACCGGCCACCCGCCAGGAGTGGTCGGCCCGGATGCCCGCCTCGTCGTCGAGGAAGCGGAGGTTGCGACCGTTGTCGATCGCCTGACGGAACAGCATCCGCCCGGCGAGGCGCTCCTGCCGGCGCCCCATGAAGAGGTCGTGCAGGCGGGTGAGGAAGACGAGGGCTTCGGGGGTGAGGATCTCGTCGTAGCGCTCGTCGAGCGCTCCCGTCACCTGGATGCGGATGTCGTCCATCGGTTGCTCCTGTTGCTTCTACTCGGTCGTGTTCGGTTGTGGATTCAGTGGAACTGCTCGGACTCGGTCGAGCCCACGAGTGCGAGCGTCGACGCGGTCGGGTTGAGCGCGGTCGCGATCTGGTCGAAGTAGCCGGTGCCGACCTCGCGCTGGTGCTTGGTCGCCGTGTAGCCGTTCGCCTCCGACGCGAACTCCGCCTCCTGCAGCTCGACGTACGCGCTCATCTGGCGGTCGCGGTAGCCGTTCGCCAGCTCGAACATCGAGTGGTTGAGGGCGTGGAAGCCGGCCAGGGTGATGAACTGGAACGCGTAGCCCATCGCCGACAGTTCGCGCTGGAACGTCGCGATCTGCCGATCGTCGAGGTGCTTCTTCCAGTTGAACGACGGCGAGCAGTTGTAGGCGAGCTTCTGGTTCGGGAACTCGCTGTGGATGCTCTCCGCGAACTGGCGCGCGAGCTCGAGGTCGGGCTTGTCCGACTCGACCCAGAGGAGGTCGGCGTACGGCGCGTAGGCGTGACCGCGGGCGAGCACCGGGCCGATGCCGTTCTGCACGTGGTAGAAGCCCTCGGCGGTGCGCTCGCCGGTCACGAACTGCTTGTCGCGCTCGTCGTGGTCGCTCGTGAGGAGCGTCGCGGCCATCGCATCCGTGCGGGCGATGACGATCGACGGCACGCCCGCGACGTCGGCGGCGAGGCGCGCGGCGTTGAGGGTGCGGATGTGCTGGCTCGTGGGCACGAGCACCTTGCCGCCCATGTGGCCGCACTTCTTCTCGCTCGCGAGCTGGTCTTCCCAGTGCACGCCCGCGGCACCGGCCTCGATCATGCCGTGCATGAGCTCGTAGGCGTTGAGCGGGCCGCCGAAGCCGGCCTCGGCGTCGGCGACGATCGGTACCATCCAGTCGCCGAGGGGGGCGGCGTCGGCGCCTTCGATCTGGCCGGTGCGCAGGAGCGCGTTGTTGATGCGACGCACGACGGCGGGCACCGAGTTGGCGGGGTAGAGGCTCTGGTCGGGGTAGGTCTGGCCGGACAGGTTGGCGTCGGCGGCCACCTGCCATCCGGAGAGGTAGATCGCCTTGAGGCCGGCGCGCACCTGCTGCACGGCCTGGTTGCCGGTGAGGGCGCCGAGGGCGTGGACCCACTCGTTCGGGTCGTCGTTCTGCTGGATGAGCTCCCACAGCTTCTCGGCGCCGCGGCGGGCGAGCGTGCGCTCCTCGCGGACGGGTCCGCGGAGGTCGATGACGTCCTGCGCGGTGTAGTCGCGCGTGACGTCGCTCCAGCGGGGGTCGGCCGCCCACTCCATCTCGAGTTCGGCCGCGGTCTGGGTCTGGTCGCCGGGGCGGGCGCCGCGGCTCGTGGTGTCGGTCATGGGTCCATCGTGTGCCCCGCGCAAGCAGCACTTCCGGCGAATCCGGGTCAGAAATTTCCGGAAACTTCTGCCGATCCGAAGGAATCGTGGGGCAGGATGGGGGAATGACCTCGATCGCGTTCGAAATCGACGACGACGACGATGTGCTCGACCCGCTCACCATCGGCCGTCGCGTCCGCCAGCTGCGCACCGACAAGGGGATGACGCTCGAGCAGCTCGCGGCCGCTCTCGACCGTGCGCCGTCGCAGGTCTCCGTCATCGAGAACGGCAAGCGCGAACTCAAGCTCGGCGAGCTGCAGAAGCTCGCGCGCATCCTCGAGGTGAGCCTCGACGAGCTGCTGAGCCCCGAGCCGCCGTCGAAGCGCGCCGCCCTCGAGATCGCGCTCGAGCGCATCCAGCGCGGCCCCTTGTACTCGAGCCTCGGCCTCCCGGCGGTGCCCGCGCGCAAGTCCCTGAGCGACGAGGCCATCGAGGCGATCCTCGGGCTGCACGAGGAGCTGCGCCGGCTGCACGAGCAGCGCGCGGCCACCCCCGAGGAGGCCCGGCGCGCCAACGCCGAACTGCGCGCCGAGCAGCGCAAGCGCGGCAACCACTTCGAGGAGCTGGAGTCGGCGGCGCGCGAACTGCTCGACGCCGTCGGGCACCGCGGGGGTCCGCTGAGCCAGCGCGTCGTCTCCGACCTCGCGAGCCACCTCGGCTTCTCGCTGCACTACGTCTCCGACCTGCCCGAGTCGACCCGCAGCGTGACCGACCACGCCAACGGCCGCATCTACCTCCCGGTGCGCCAGCCCACCGGCGGGGATCCGCGCTCGGCGTTGCTCCAGGCGATCGCCGCGCACGTGCTCGGCAAGCAGGAGCCCAAGGACTACGCCGACCTGCTGCGTCAGCGCGTCGAGACCAACTACCTCGCGGGCGCGCTCCTGATCCCCGAGTCGAGCGCCGTGCCGTTCCTCCAGGCCGCGAAGGAGGCGCGCGAGCTGAGCGTCGAAGATCTCCGCGACGCGTTCGCCGTGACCTACGAGACGGCCGCGCACCGCTTCACCAACCTCGCGACGCAGCACCTCGGCATCCCGGTGCACTTCCTCAAGGTGCACAGCAGTGGCGCGATCTCGAAGGCGTACGAGAACGACGGCGCGCTGTTCCCGACCGATGCGCTCGGCGCCGTCGAGGGGCAGATCGTGTGCCGCTACTGGAGCGCGCGCCAGGTGTTCACGATCGAGGACCGCTTCAGCCCGTACCACCAGTACACCGACAAGCCCTCGGGCACGTACTGGTGCACGTCGAGCATCCAGTCGACCGCGACGGGGGCGTTCTCGGTGAGCGTCGGAACGCCGTTCGCGCACGTCAAGTGGTTCCGCGGTCGCGACACCGAGCGGCGCCGGCAGTCGGGATGCCCCGACCCGACGTGCTGCCGCCAGCCGTCGAAGGACCTCGCCACCCGCTGGCAGGACCTCGCGTGGCCCTCGGCGCGACTGAACTCGTCGCTTCTCGCGGCGATGCCGACGGGCACGTTCACGGGCGTCGACCTCAACGAGGTGTACCAGTTCCTCGACGCGCACGCGCCCGCCGAGTGAGGCCTAGTCTCGGTCGGGTGGACAGCGTGCGGTACGTCGCCCTCGGCGACTCCTTCACCGAGGGCGTGGGCGACGAGATCGACGGGATGCCGCGCGGCTGGGCCGACCTCGTCGCGCAGGGCTGGGCGGATGCGATCGGCGCGCCCGTCGGATACGCGAACCTCGCGATCCGCGGCAAGCTCGCCGGCCCGATCGTCGCCGAGCAGCTCGAGCCGGCGCTCGCCCTGAAGCCCACCCACCTGTCGTTCAACGGCGGCGGCAACGACATGCTGCGCCCGCGCACTCCGCTCTCGCGCATCGCCGACTTGTTCGAGCACGTGCTGCGCCGGTGCGACGAGGAGGGCGTGACGTTCATCCTGCTGAGCGGCGGCAACCCGTCGTCCCACCTGCCGCTGAGCCGCGTGCTGCAGCGCCGCGGCGACGCGCTCACGTCGCTCGTCGAGCAGCGCCTCGCCGATCGTGACGACATCGTGCGCGCCTTCAACTGGCCCGACCGCGAGCTCTCCGGTGCCGGCTACTGGGCGCCCGACCGCCTGCACCTCAACGCCCGCGGGCACCACCGCGTCGCCGCGCGGGTGCTCACCGCTCTCGGGCTCGAGCCGCCCGCCGACTGGTGGACGTCGCTCGACCTGCCTGAGACGCCGCGGCCGCCGCGCATCCAGTACGCGCGCGAGCACCTCGGTCCGTGGGTGAAGCGCCGCCTCACCGGCACGTCGTCGGGCGACGGGCGGTCGCCGAAGTACGCGCAGTTCGTCGAGGTCGCGCCGACGCGCTAGATCGCTGCGGGCGTCACCACTCGGATTCGCGCTCGTACTGGCGGAAGGCCGACGTGAAGTTGAAGCGGTTGTCGGTCGGTCGGGCGAGGAGCAGCCGCAACCCGAAGTAGCTCGCGACGAGGATGTACACGATCAGGTACGGAACGGCGATCGAGGTGAGCGGCCCGTCGGCGGGCGGCGTCCACGGCAGCATCGCCACGATGACGCCGATGAATCCGAAGATCGCGAGGTATCCGGTGGAGGCGAGGAACGCGGCGACGATGATGGCGACGGTCGGCGGCGTCGCCGGCTGCATCGCGGCGAGGGTCGACAGGATGACGGCGCCGAGGCCGAGCACCTTGAACACCCGGAACAGCAGGGGGCGGTACCGGGGGTCGCGCACGGCGGCGTTGTCCCGCGACGCGTAGTTCACGTGGATGACGGCCGAGCGGAAGTGGCGCACCTGCAGCATCCAGCGCAACACGTGGACGCCCGCGTAGACGAGTCCGATGAGCACGGCGAGCACCGTGCGCGTCACGGGGTCGAGCGTGTGCTGACCGGCGACGACGAGGAGCCCGATCGCGCACGCGAGCAGCAGCAGGCGCGTGCCGAGGTTGGGGCGCACGACGCCGCGGACGATCTTCCACACGAGCACGACGAGTCCGGCGACGATCGGCATGAGCACGATGCTCGCGATGAGCATGACGGGGCGCTCGGGCCACGGCCAGCGATGACTCGGGACGGCGGCGACGGCGAGCACGAGCACGAGCAGCACGGCGGCGAAGACGATCGCGGCTACCAGCGCGATGGCTCCCTGGTCGGCGAGGGGGACCCGGGCGAGGCTGACGACGAGTCCGGTGCCCATGAACCCGGATGCCGCGACGAACGGCAGGGCCGGCCAGGCGAGTGCGAGGTGCGGGTCGGCGTCCGCGTCGAGCAGGCGCCGCCGCGTGGCGGTGGTCACGGCGGCGAGCCACCACAGTCCGAGCAGGCAGGCGGGGAGTGCGAACAGCACGCTGAGGGATGCCGGGCCCGCGATCGCCCCCCAGGTGAGACCCGCGATCACGAGGGCGCCGGGGAGCAGTCCGAGCAGCATCGACCGCCAGTAGCGGCCGAGGCCCTCGGAGCGCCGGACATCGGTGATCCGCAGGTACGGCGACACGGCTTCGAGCGCCGACCAGGGTCGGGCGTCGAGGATGCCAGAGCGGGCCGGCCCGTCGTTCGAGGGCGTCGAGAGGGTGTCGGGGTGGGTCACGGCGGGGCTCCAGAAATGCGAGGGTTCCTTCGCAGGCTATCGAGCGGCGGACCCCCCGCCCGACCGTCAGGGTCAACCCGGACGAACCCGGACGGCTCCGGCGCCGTTCAGCCGAGCCCGAGGTTGTCGCGGAAGACGCCCTCGGGATCCCACCGCGCCTTGAGCGCCCGCAGCCGTGCGAGATGCGCGGCCGGCCAGACGAGTTCGCGCGCGGCGTCATCCCGGTCGGTCTCGAACGAGACGTAGGCGCCGACGAGGAACGGTCGCAGCCGGTCCCACTCCGCCGCGAGGCGGGCGTCGTCGTCGCCGAGGGCGGTGAGCGAGAACGCGGCCGAGCGCGCCGCGTACGCGGTCGCCTCCGCGGGCACGTCGCCGACCGCCCCGCCCGACGCGCGGAACTGGAAGAAGCGCGTCGCCCCCGAGGCGAGGAACCGGGATGCCGCCGCCGCGAATTCCGGCGTGATCGACTCGATCGACCCGGAGTGCGCGACCGGCTCGCCCTGCGCCCGGTGCGGTCCCTCGTGGTAGGCGTTCGCCATGACCGCGGAGTACGGCCGGATGTCGACCTCCTGCGCGGCGAGGCCGCCGAGGGCGGCGAAGGGCTGCAGGCGCTCGAGCACCGTGTCGGGGTCGGCGGAGTCGACGACGGCGATGAGCATCGCCGAGTGCGGGCGGCCAGGGGCCGCGGGGCCGAGCACGAGGCTCGCGGTGAGGTCGCGCGGTGCCGCCTCGACGATGCGCCCGTACTCCTCGAGCGCGGCCGCGACGTCGTCGAGCACGAACGTGAGGTTCGCGAAGCCGACGTCGCCGACCTCGTCGACCTCGAACTCGAACGCCGTGACGATGCCGAACTCGAACCCGGCCCCGCGCATCCCCCAGTACAGGTCGGGGTTCTCGTCGGCCGACGCGCGCACGAGCTCGCCCGACGCCGTCACGAGTTCGACGGCGCGCAGGTGGTCGATCGTCAGCCCGTGCTCGCGCGCGAGCCAGCCGATGCCGCCCGCGACGCCGATGCCGCCGACGGCGACACCTCCGTAGTCGCCGCTCGTGAGCGCCCAGCCGTGCGGCTCGAGGGCGCGCGCGACGTCGATGAAGCGCGCGCCCGGTTCGATGCGCACGAGCCGGGATGCCGCATCCAGCACCTCGATGCGGTTCAGGCGGCCGAGGTCGATGACGATGCCGCCGTCGTTCGTCGAGCGCCCCGAGACGCCGTGCCCGCCGCTGCGCACGCCGAGCGGCACATCCTGCGCGCGGGCGAAGGCGAGGGCGTCGCGCACCCCGTCGGCGTCACGCGGCCGCAGCACGAGGCCGGGGTTGCCGCCGCGCAGGTAGTTGTTGCGCACGCGGCCGAACGCGGAGTCGCCGGGCTCCACGGCATCCGCCGCGAGGGATGCCGGGATGCCGTCGTAGTCGATGCCCTCCCGGCGGGCGGCGAGAGCGGTCGCGGGCCGCACGCGCGCGGTGCTCGTCCCGCGGGCGGCGCGCTCGGCATCCACCCGCTCCCGGGCCGCGGGGATGACCTCGGTCGCGAAGAGCTCCATCGTGCGCGGGTTGTCGGAGGCGAGGATGAACAGGCTCACACCGTCGCCGAGAGCGAGGTCGACGAGGTCGTCGACCCACGCCTCGGGCGGCCCCTGGAAGCGGTCGGCCCGCTGCGCCTGGAACGCCCCCGAGATGTTGAGCAGGCGCCGGATCTCGCGCGGGTCGCGGCCGACGCGCTCGGCTTCGGCGTCGATGATCGCGTTGCCCGGGGCCACGCCGTCGGGTCCGAGGTAGCCGAGCGACGGCAGCCAGCCGTCGCCCTTCCGCGCGACGAGGCGCAGCATCCGCGGCTTGTAGGCGCCGATCCAGATCGGGATGTCGTGGGCGGGGGCCGGTCCGCGCTTCGCGCCCGCGACGCGGTGGATCGCGCCGTCGGTGCGCAGCGGGCGGCGCTCCTCGGCATCCCAGATGCCGCGGATGACGTCGATCGCCTCGCCGAGCGCCTGGATCGACTCGCCCGTCTCGAGGCGGCGGCCGCCCATCGCCTCGATGGCATCCCAGAATCCGCCCGCCCCGATGCCCAGGTCGAAGCGGCCGCCGGAGAGCAGGTCGAGGCTCGCGGCCGCGCGCGCGAGCACGGCGGGCGGGCGCAGCGGCAGGTTGTGCACGTTCGCCGCGACGTGGATGCGCTCGGTCTGCGCGGCGACCCAGGTGAGCAGCGTCCACGTGTCGTGGAACGCGGGCTGGTAGGGGTGGTCCTGGAAGGTGACGAGGTCGAAGCCGAGCTCTTCGCTCAGTTGCGCGAGCCGCACGGGATGTTGCGGCACGGCGTTGCTCGGGGTGACGAAGGTGCCGAATTCGAGGGGGTGGCCGTAGTCGGGCATGAGCCCATGGTCGCGCGTCGCGGCGTTGTGCGCAGAGGCCGGGTTAGCCACTTACCGGTCGTAAGCGGGGGCGATGCTCCTCGTCGTGCGCCCACTGAGCGAGCGGTTGCAACGCGGCGAGCAGTTCGCGCCCGCGCGCCGTCGGCACGTAGCTGATCGACACGGGCGTCGTCGGGGTCACCACGCGCTCGATGAAGCCCTCGGCTTCGAGTTCCTTCAGCCGCAGCGACAGCAGCCGGTCGGAGATGCCGTCGACGACGGCGCGGTACTCGCTGAACCGCCGCGCCCCGCGCACCCCGGCGAGCAGCACCGCGCCGACCCAGCGGCGACCGATGAGTTCCAGGTGCTTCACGAACAGCCGGCACTCGTGGTCGTCGATCGCCTCGAACTCGGTGCGGGGGAGGGGAGTGCTCACTCACCCAGGGTAAGCGCTCCCGCCGCGCGCCGCCGGGTGGCGGGCTCAGAGCAGCCCGAGCTCCATCGCCCGCGTCACGGCGCGCGTGCGGTCGCGCACCCCGAGCTTCGGGAACGCCGTCAACAGGTGCGACTTCACGGTCGCCTCGCCCAGGTGCAGGCGCTCGCCGATCTCGCGGTTGCTGAGGCCCTGCGCGACGAGGCGCAACACGTCGAGTTCGCGCGGCGTGAGCACGACCTCGGGCTCGGACTTCGCGGCCTGCCGCACGAGCACGCGCGACACACTCGGCGCGAGCGCGACCTCCCCGGCGGCGACGGCGCGGATGCCGGCGAGCAGCTCCGCCTCGGGCGCCGCCTTGAGCAGGTACCCGCTCGCCCCCGCGCCGATCGCCGCGAGGATCGCGTCGTCGGTCTCGTAGGTGGTGAGGATGACGACCTTCGACTCCGGGACGGCGGCGAGGATGCGTGCGGTCGCCTCGTCGCCGTCGAGGCCCGGCATCCGCAGGTCCATCAGCACGACGTCGGGGGCGAGGGCCTGCGCGAGCGAGACCGCCTCGAGCCCGGTCGCGCCGGTGCCGACCACTTCGAGGTCGTCGGCGGCATCGACGAGTCCGACCAGACCCGCGCGCACGATCGGGTGGTCGTCGACGATCACGACGCGGATCATGCCGCCACCTCCTTGCGCGGTACCCGGGCCGTGATGGTCGTGCCGCCGTCGCTCGAGACCTCGAGGGAGCCTCCCGCGAGCTTCAGTCGCGCGCGCAGTCCGCTCAGGCCGAAACCGTCGGGGATCGCCGCCGGGTCGAGGCCTCGGCCGTCGTCGGCGACCCGCAGCTGCACGTCGCCGCCGCCCTCCTCGAGCGACACCGCGACGGTCGTGGCCTTCGCGTGTTTGCGCACGTTCGCGAGGCCCTCCTGGGCGCAGCGCAGCAGCACGACCTCGTCATCCCGGTGCAGCGGCGCGTCGAGCGCGACCGACACTGACACCGCGACGCCCGACTCACGCCGGAAACGTTCAGCCAGCAGTTCGAGTGCGCCGGCGATGCCGCCGCCGAGTTCGACGGGGGCGCTGCCGGCGACGAGGGTGCGGGTCTCGGTGAGCGCGTCGCGGGCACCCTCCTCGAGCAGGGCGAGGGTCTCGTCGGTGAGCTTGCCCGCGGCGAGGTCACGCCGGGTGCGCTGCGTCATCAGCACCAGTCCGGCGAGAGACTGCGCGATCGTGTCGTGCAATTCGCGGGCGAGCCGCTCCCGCTCGGCGGTGACCCCGGCATCCCGGTGCAGCGCCGCGAGTTCGTCTTGTGCGGCCATCAGCTCATCCAGCAGCCGCGCCCGCTCGTCGCCGTACGCGCCGATCCGCCAGATCCACAGGCCGATCGCGCACGAGCCGCCGAACGAGAACCCGAAGGTCACGAGGGCTGAGACGAGGGCGCTCTCGAACGGCGAGATGGAGATGAGGAAACCGGCGCCCGTGGCGAGGCCGATCCCGAAACTGGCGAGGATGCCGCCCCGCCGCGTGCGGGAGAGCACCCATCCGGCGGGCATCGCGAGCGACTGGAACACCGCGAGCGACGGTTCTGTGGAGGTGAGCGCGAACGTCGTGAGGATGCTCACCACGATGAGGGCGACGGCGCCGGGTCCGCCCTGGTGCAGCCGACGGCCCACGGCGAGGAACACGACGACGAACACCGCGAGTGCGCCTGCGGCGATCCACCACCGCGGCAGGTCGGCGGCGCCGACCGCGATGATGACGGCGCAGACCGACACCACCACGGCCAGCGCCGCGAGCCACCACGGTGACTTCAGCACTCAGCCATCCTTGCGGATCCAGCGGAAGGTGACGCGGGCGAGGACGAGTCCCGCCACGAGCCAGATGCCGCAGACGATCGCGATGCCCGCGAGGTCCCAGCTCTCGCCGACCTCCGCGACCTCGAAACCGTCGGGCAGGAACACCGCGCGCATCCCCTGGGCGAGCCACTTGAGCGGGAAGAGGCTCGCGACGTTCTGCAGCCACTCGGGCAGCGTCGAGAACGCGATGTACACGCCCGACACGAACTGCAGGATGAGCACGATCGGGATGACGACGGCCGTCGCGCTGCGCCCCGAGCGCGGGATCGCCGAGAGGGCGATGCCGAGCAGGGCGCACGTCGTGACGCCGAGCAGGAACACCCAGGCGAACGTGACCCACTTCTCGGGCTCGTCGGGAAGCTCGACGCCGAACGCGACGACCGCGACGACGATGAGCAGCGCCGACTGCAGGATGCCCGTCACGAGCACCTGGCCGAGCTTGCCGATGAAGTACGACACGGGCGACAGCGGGGTTCCGCCGAGGCGCTTGAGGGTGCCGTCGCCCTTCTCCATCGCGATGTCGATCGACATGTTCTGAAGGCCCGAGAGCAGCACGCCCGCGGCGACCATGCCGGGCAGGTAATACGCCGCGGCGCTGATCTCCTCGCCCGGCGCCCCGAAGGTCGTCTGGCTGAACGCCACCGAGAAGATCAGCAGCATCACGAGCGGGAAGAGGAACGTGAAGAAGAGCGAGTCGCCCTGCCGGAAGTAGTGGCGGATCTCGTAGCCGGAGCGCGCGACGCCCTTGCGCAGGATGCCGATCACGCGGTCACCTCCGCGGCGTCGCGACCGACGAACGACAGGTAGATGTCTTCCAGGCTCGGCCGGATGACCTCGAGTCCCTCGGGCTCGCCCGTCGCGGCGAGCTGCGCGACGAGCGCTGCGGGGGCGTCGGTGCGCTCCTCGCGCACCTTCCCCTTCTCGCGCCAGCGCACGATCGGCACGCGCGCCTCGGCGCCGCCGAGTTCGGTGATCGGTCCGATCGCGGCCATGACGCCGCCCGCGACGATGCCCGCCCGGCTGGAGAGCTCGGCGGCCTCGTCGAGGTAGTGGGTCGTGAGCAGGATCGTCGTGCCCTCGTCTTGCAGCCGGCGGATGAGGTCCCAGAACTGGCGCCGCGCCTCCGGGTCGAAGCCCGTCGTCGGCTCGTCGAGGAAGAGCAGCTCGGGACGGCCGATGATGCCGAGGGCGACGTCCACGCGCCGGCGCTGGCCGCCGGAGAGCTTCCGGATGCTCGCCTTCGCCTTCGCGGTGAGCCCGACGGCCTCGATCACCTCGTCGACGTCGCGCGGGTTCGGGTAGAACCCGGCGAAGTGCTGGAGCTGCTCGCGCACGCTCGCGGTCGGGGCCTCGCCCGTGTTCTGGAGCACGATGCCGAGGCGCGCCTTCCAGTCGAGGCCGCCGCGGACGGGGTCGACGCCGAGGACCGACACCTCGCCGCCGGAGCGGTCGCGGTAGCCCTCGAGGATCTCGATGGTCGTGGACTTGCCCGCGCCGTTGGGGCCGAGAAGGGCGAAGGTCTCGCCCCGGGCGATCTCGAAGCTCAGGTCGCGCAGCGCCTCGGCACCGCCGCGATACATCTTGCGCAGGTTCTGCACCCGCACGACAGGTTCGTTCATGCTTCCACCCTGTCGCCCGCGGGCAGCCCTCCGGCACGACCGGGAGGTGGTTTCCGGCTCCACCGATCGGTGGAGTCCGCGCCCCGCCGGAGGGCGGTCGTCAGCCGAGCACGAGCAGGACGGCGAGGGCGATCATGACGACCGCGATGATCCCGTCGAGGATGCGCCAGGCGAGCGGCTTGGCGAACAGGGGAGCGAGCATCCGGGCGCCGAAGCCGAGCGCGGTGAACCAGAGGATGCTGCCGAGCGTCGCGCCGGCGGCGAAGAACCAGCGGGCGTCGCCGTGGGTGGAGGCGACGGAGCCGAGCAGCAGCACGGTGTCGAGGTAGACGTGCGGGTTGAGCCAGGTCAGGGCGACGGCGGTGCCGACCGTCGCGGCGAGCCCGGCGCCCGCGCCGCCGGGGGCGGCCTCGAGCCCGGTCGCGCCGGGCTTGGGCTTGGTGAGCGCCCGGCGCGCGGCGAGGAGTCCGTAGCCGAGGAGGAACGCGGCCCCCGCCCAGCGGATGACGTCGACGAGCCAGGGCACGGCGGTGAACAGCACCCCGCCGCCCGCGACGCCCGCCGCGATGAGCACGGCGTCGGAGATCGCGCAGACGAGCACGACGGCGAGCACGTGCTCGCGGCGCAGGCCCTGGCGCAGGACGAAGGCGTTCTGCGCGCCGATCGCGATGATGAGCGAGAGGCCGAGGCCCAGCCCGGCGAGGGCGGCGAACAGAGGGGTCACGGTCCGACGGTAGGGCGCGGCCCGGCGATCAGTACAGCGAAGGATTCTGTCGCAGCATTAGCATCCCTTCACATGAGATACGACCGCGAGCACCTCGCGACGCTGCTCGCCGTCGTCGAGGAGGGGACCCTGGATGCCGCCGCCGCCCGGCTGCGCATCACGCCGTCCGCGGTGAGCCAGCGGCTCAAGGCGTTCGAGCAGCAGGTCGGCCGCGTGCTCGTCGTGCGCAGCAAGCCCGTCCGCGCCATCGAGCCCGCCGAGGCGCTCGTGCGGCTCGCGCGGCAGGTCGCGCTGCTCGAGCACGAGGCCGACGAGGCGCTCGGCTCCGGCGACGACGGCGTCACCACGATGCCGGTCGCGGTCAACGCCGACTCGATGTCGACGTGGATCCTGCCCGCCCTCGAGCGCGTCGCGCGGCGGCATCCCGTCGTCTTCGAGCTGCACCGCGACGACCAGGACCACACGGCCGGCTGGCTCGCCGCGGGGGTCGTCATGGCCGCCGTCACGTCGCAGCGCGAGCCCGTGCCGGGCTGCACGTCGACGCCGCTCGGCGCCGTGCGCTACCGGCCGCGCGCCGCCCCCGCCTTCGCCGAGCGCTGGTTCCCCGGCGGGGCGGATGCGGCATCCCTCGCCGTCGCCCCGATGGTCGTATTCGACCGCAAGGACCACCTCCAGCACCGCTACCTCGAGCGGGTCGCCCGGCGCCGCCTCGACCCGCCGCAGCACCTCGTGCCGGCGTCGGCCGACTTCGCGCTCGCCATCCGCCTAGGCCTCGGCTGGGGGATGCTGCCCGACACGCAGGCGGACGGCACCGTGCTCATCGACGAGAGCCGCCACCTCGACGTGCCGCTGCACTGGCAGCAGTGGAACCTGCGCTCGCCGCTGCTCGACGCCGTCGCCGCCGAAGTGGTCGCGACGGCGCGCGCCGCGTTCGGCAGCGCCGGGAAGGGGTAGGTCAGCCGAACAGGCGGGCGAGCCGCGCGACGCCCTCGGCGATGTCGTCGTCGCCGAGCGCGTAGGAGAAGCGCAGGTAGCCGCTCGGGCCGAACGCCTCGCCGGGCACCGCCGCGACCTCCGCCTTGTCGAGGATGAGGTCGGCGAGCTCGAGGCTCGTCGTCGGCGTGACGCCGTCCCACTCGCGGTTCAGCAGCCCGGACACGTCGGGGTAGACGTAGAACGCGCCCTCCGGGTTCGGGGTGACGAACCCGGGGATGGCGTTGAGCCCCGCCACGATCGCGTTCCGGCGCCGCTCGAACGCCTGGCGCATCGCCTCGACGCTCTCCTGGGGGCCCGTGAGGGCGGCCAGGGCGGCGCGCTGCGAGATGTTCGACACGTTGCTCGACAGGTGCGACTGGAGGTTGGCGGCCGCGGCGATCGCGTCGGCGGGGCCGACCATCCAGCCGAGGCGCCACCCGGTCATCGCGTAGGTCTTCGCGACGCCGTTGACGAGGATGGTGCGGTCGGCGAGCGCCGGGACGGCCTCGACGATCGACACGGCCTTCACGCCGTCGTAGGTGAGGTTCTGGTAGATCTCATCGCTGATCACCCAGAGCCCGTGCTCCTCGGCCCAGGCGCCGATCGCGGCGACCTCGTCGGGGGAGTACACGGCTCCCGTCGGGTTCGACGGCGAGACGAACAGCAGCACCTTGGTGCGCGGGGTGCGGGCGGCCTCGAGCTGCTCGACCGTGACGCGGTAGCCCTGGTCGGCCCCCGCGAAGACGTCGACCTGCACGCCGCCGGCGAGCTTGATCGCCTCGGGGTAGGTCGTCCAGTACGGCGCCGGGACGAGCACCTCGTCGCCCGGGTCGAGGAGCGTCGCGAACGCCTGGTAGACCGCCTGCTTGCCGCCGTTGGTGACGATGACCTGCGACGGCGCGACCTCGACGCCGGAGTCGCGGAGGGTCTTCGCCGCGATCGCCTCGCGCAGCTCGGGCAGGCCGGCGGCGGGCGTGTAGCGGTGGTTCTTCGGGTCACGGACGGCCGCGACGGCGGCCTCGACGATGTGCTCCGGGGTCGGGAAGTCGGGCTCGCCCGCGGCGAAGCTCACGACCGGGCGGCCGGCCGCCTTGAGGGCCTTGGCCTTGGCGTCGACCTTGAGGGTGGCGGATTCGGCGATCGAGCCGATGCGCTGAGAGATGCGTCCCACGGGATCAGCCTACGCAACAGGGAAGAGGGGCCGTCGCCCCCCGGCGACGGCCCCTCCCCTGTGCGGGAACCGGAACGGTACGAGTGCTCTGGGGGGCCTCCCGTCCCGGTCCCCGCCCGGCTACCGATCCCCCGGCGCTACCGCGTCGCGGCGGCCTTCCGGTAGCCCTCTCGCACCAGATAGGCACCCGCTGCCAGCAGTGCGAGGATCACGGCGAGAAGGGTCGCGATGCCGACCCCGGTGTAGGCGAGGTTGCCGCCACCGGCCGAGCCGCCGCCGCCCGGGGGGTCACCCGGGTCGCCGGGATCCCCCGGCCCGCCGGGCTCGCACCCGTCGGGGTCGGTGCAGTCGTCGATCGCCGTCACGTTCGGTCCGACGGTGGCCTCGGCCAGGTCGACCCGGGCGACGCCGTCGCCGACGACGGAGACGCGCAGCGCGGTCTGGGTGAACTCGCCCGTGGAGCGGTTGACCTCCTGGTTGTTCGCCGTCACCGAGACGACGTTGCGCAGCGCGTCGCCGACCGTGCCCGGCCCGCTGCCGGTGAGCGTCGTCACCGCGGGGGAGACGAGCTTGCCCTGCAGGGCCGCGACGAGGCTCTGGATCGCGCCGTCGTTGTCGAACAGGCCGTCGAGCAGCTCGAGGCCGAGGCGCTCGAGCAGCAGGTCGAGGTCGAGCTTCACCGGGATGCCGAGCACCTCGAGTTTCGCCGAGGCCTGCGCCGCGATGCCCGCGATGAGCTGGTCGACCGTCGCGACGATGTCGACCGTCGCGCCCGTGGTGAGCGCCGGCAGCGGCGTCGTCTCGGTGCGGCAGACCGTCTTCTGCACGGTCTCGTTGACGAAGTCGACGACCTTCTTCACGGCGCCGGTCGCGTCGTAGACGAAGTCGCCGAGCTTGGGCAGGACGTCGCCGGTGAGCTTCTTGACCAGGCCGCTCGCGATGAGCTGCAGCCCCTCGAGGAGCGACACGTCGCCGAGCACGGGCTTGGTGATCACCGTCTCGACGACCTCGCAGACCTCCTTGACGATCGGCGACTGCGCGACATCCGTGCTCAGGTCGACGTGGATCGCGACCTTCGCGTCGTGCAGGGCGCTGGTGACCTTCGCGACCACCTGGTCGGCGATCTTCGAGACCGTCGTCGTGATCGTCGTCAGGATCTTGTTGACGACCTTGTCGGTCAGCAGCTCGGTGCCCGGGGCGAGGTCGTTCAGGTCGCCGCCGACGAAGGCCGCGAGGTCGACGCGCACCTGGCCGGTCTCGAGATCGAACGAGATCCCGGAGTCGGAGTAGCTCGCCTTGAGCAGCGACGCGACGAGGCTCTGCAGGTCGCCGACGTCGATCGACGCCGACACCTTGCCCTTGCCGCCGAGCAGGTTGAGCAGCGGGTCGAGGTCGACGAGCAGCTTGTTGACCTGCTCGACGAGGTCGCCGTTGCGGCCCACGAGCTGGGCGAGGGCGTCCTCGACCTGCGCGAGCGCCGAGTTGACCTTCGGGGTGAGCTTGGCGATCGCCGGGCTCTGGAAGACGAGGAAGGCGTCCGCGATCTGGTAGTCGCCGCTCGCCGTCGTCCCGTTCGCCTGGGCCCGGGCGGTGATGCCGCCGAACTCGAGCCTCAGGTCGGCGAGGGCCTTGGCGAACTGAGCGCCGAGCAGCTCCTCGAGGTCGAGGGTCGCGTTCGACGGAGGCGTCGAGGTGTCGCCGCCGACGCCCACGGCGCCGTCGTCGGAGATCGCGCCGGTGGCCGCGTAGGAGGAGCCGTTGCTCTGCGCCCGCGCGTACTGCGAGACGGGGCCGAACTGGAGCACGCCGCCGAGATCGATCTGCGGCGCCGGCTTCGACTCGACGGTGATCGCCTGGAGCACCTCGGCGCTCAGCGGATCCTTGTCGACCTGCGTCGGCTGGGATCCGTTGTTCGCCGCCTCGACGCCGTTGACCTTCGCGATCGCGTCGAGGTCGATGCCGAGCAGCGACCCGCCGAGGAACTGGGCCCGCGCGTACGCGACGGCGTCGTTCTTCGAGGAGGACTCGTCCGCCGAGGCGGCGAGCGGAGCGGCGAGGGCGAAAGCCCCGCCGAGGGCGAGAGCGGTCAGCGACGCGACGACGCGCGCAGCCCTCCCGCCGGTGGTGGTGCGAGCGGAGGTCCCCCCATGAGGAGTCGCCACGCGCGGGTGTGCAGTGGTGAACACGACTCGTTGCCTTCCTGTCCAACGGACTCGGAAAGCTGTGGTCGGCAGTGACCCTCAAGCGAGCTGCGGCCGGAGCCGCCCGGGAAAGCTTGGGTGAGGGAGACGAAGACTTCGGTTTCAAGCCTGATCACAGCTTTCGTCGCCCGTATTCGGTTGTGGTGTGCAACGGGGTGGTGAGATCCCGTCACCCGAAGAGACCGGCGGCCCCGGGGACTATGACGCGGGTTCGGCAGAGATTTCCGGATGACGTACACTGTTCCGGTTGGCTGAATCGGCCAAGCTTCGTCGTGCCCGCGCACGCTGGGCGATCCGGTTCCGCCGAGGGCGGTGGCTCAATTGGTAGAGCAGCGGTCTCCAAAACCGCAGGTTGCAGGTTCGAGTCCTGTCCGCCCTGCTCAGCGTCAGCTGACAGGCCTCCGGGAACACTCCCGGAGATCGACGAAAGGTTGGATGTCGTGGCACGCACGATCGACGAACCGAGCGAAGACCTCGTCGCGAACGCCAAGCGTGACCGCGAGGAACGCCGGGGACCGTTCGGGCGGATCGCGCTGTTCATCCGCCAGGTCTTCACCGAACTGTCGAAGGTCGTCCGCCCGACCCGGCGTGAGCTCCTGAGCTACACCGGCGTCGTGATCGTGTTCGTCGTCATCATGATGTCGTTCGTGTACGGGCTCGACTTCGTGTTCGCGGCGGCCGTGTCGTGGGTGTTCGGAGCCGGCGTCTGACCGCCTTCCGCCCCGCAGTGATCAAGAGGAATACGAACCGTGACTGAAGAAGAGCGCCGCGACATCGATCTCGCGACCGCCGCCGAGCAGTCCTCCGAAGAGGACGAGGCGCAGGAGGGCAACGTCCTCGAGCGCGAGGAGGCCGGCTCCGTGTCGGCCGAGCACGCCGCCATCCACGTCGTCGAGGACGGCGAGGAGAACGACGTCGAGGCCGGACTCGAGCAGCTGCTCGACGCACTCGACGCCGCCGCCGACCCGGAGGCCGACGCGATCGTCGACGACGCCCTCGACATCGACTCCGCCGACGAGGCCGAGGCCGCGTTCTCCGCGACGAGCGACGAGGAGCAGGTCGAGGCCGAGGACGAGGCCGCCGCGGACCCCTACGAGGAGTTCCGCGCCGAGCTGCGTGCCAAGCCGGGCAAGTGGTACGTCATCCACTCCTACGCGGGCTTCGAGAAGCGCGTGAAGCAGAACATCGAGAGCCGCAAGGTCTCGATGGCCATGGAGGACTACATCTACGAGGTCCAGGTCCCGATGGAGGACGTGGTCGAGATCAAGAACGGCCAGCGCAAGCTGGTCAACCGCGTGCGCATCCCCGGCTACGTGCTCGTGCGCATGGACCTCAACGAGGACTCGTGGTCGGTCGTGCGCCACACCCCGGGTGTGACCGGCTTCGTCGGCAACTCGCACAACCCGACGCCGCTGAGGTTCGAAGAGGCCTTCAACATGCTGAAGAGCCTCGTGCAGGTCGTCGAGGCCCCCGTCAAGGGCGCCGCCGGCGGCAAGGCCGCGGGCAAGGGTGCCGCCGCGCGCGTCATCCCGGCCGAGGTCGACTTCGAGGTCGGCGAGACCATCACCATCAAGGAGGGCTCGTTCGCGGGCCTTCCCGGCACGATCTCCGAGATCAAGCCGGAGAGCGGCAAGCTCACCGTCCTCGTCTCGCTCTTCGAGCGCGAGACGCCGGTCGAGCTCTCGTTCGACCAGGTCACCAAGCTCTAGTCGTCGACGTGCCGGTCGCGCCCCACGCGGAGCGCGACCGGGACGACGTCGCCCAGCCCGACTCCCGTCGCGCGCTGCACGGCGACCTTGACCGGCAGCAGGTAGCGGCCGTCCTTCGGGAAGAGAGCCGTGAAGAACTCGACGTCGCCGATGCGCGCCGTCACCGGCACCTGCCCCCAGTACTCGATGCCCGCGGCGGCGATCTTGAGGTCGTCGCTCACCTCGACGGGGATGTCGACGAACAGGAACGGCGCGGGGCCGCGCCACTCGATCACGGGACCTTCGAACTCGAACTCGCCCACGGAGCGAGTCTGACGTAAGATCGTGAGGTTGCGCCGAGCCGATTCCGGCCGCGCGGCGAATCCCACACCGCTGCCAGGGTCACGCCTGGTTCGCGGGAGCGTGCTCGACAGGGCACATGACCAAAGGAAGAAGCATGGCACCCAAGAAGAAGGTGACCGGCCTGATCAAGCTCCAGATCAACGCCGGCCAGGCCAACCCCGCCCCGCCGATCGGCCCCGCGCTCGGTCAGCACGGCGTGAACATCATGGAGTTCTGCAAGGCGTACAACGACGCCACGGAGTCGCAGCGCGGCAACGTCATCCCCGTCGAGATCACCGTCTACGAGGACCGTTCGTTCACGTTCATCCTCAAGACCCCGCCCGCCGCGGAGCTCATCAAGAAGGCCGCCGGCGTGCAGAAGGGTTCCTCCACCCCGCACACGGTGAAGGTCGCGAAGCTCACCCAGGACCAGGTGCGCGCGATCGCCGAGCAGAAGCAGGCGGACCTCAACGCGAACGACGTCGAGTCCGCCATGAAGATCATCGTCGGCACCGCCCGGTCGATGGGGATCACGGTGGAGGCGTAATCATGGCTCAGAAGTCGAAGGCTTACCGCGCGGCCGCCGAGAAGATCGAGGCCGGCAAGTTCTACGCCCCGGACGAGGCCGTCGCCGTCGTCCGCGAGACGGGTTCGAAGAAGTTCGACGCCACCGTCGAGGTCGCCCTGAAGCTCGGGGTCGACCCGCGCAAGGCGGACCAGATGGTGCGCGGCACCGTCATCCTCCCGCACGGCACCGGCAAGACCGCCCGAGTCATCGTGTTCGCGACCGGCCCCGCCGCCGAGGCGGCCATCGCCGCGGGTGCGGACGAGGTCGGCGGCGCCGAGCTCATCGAGAAGGTCGCCGGCGGCTACACCGCGTTCGACGCGGCCGTCTCGACCCCGGAGCTCATGGGCCAGGTCGGTCGACTCGGCAAGGTGCTCGGCCCCCGCGGCCTCATGCCGAACCCGAAGACCGGCACGGTGACCCCGAACCCCGCGAAGGCGGTCGAGGACATCAAGGGCGGCAAGATCGAGTTCCGCGTCGACAAGCACGCGAACGTGCACTTCGTGATCGGCAAGGCCGGCTTCACCGCCGACCAGCTCGCCGACAACCTGAAGGCCGCGCTCGACGAGATCAACCGCGCCAAGCCGAGCGCGTCGAAGGGCCGCTACATCCAGAAGGGGTCGCTCTCGACCACCTTCGGTCCGGGCATCCCGCTCGACGTGTCGGTGCTCTGACAGGGCAACACAGCATGACCGTTTCGGTCAGACCAGCGAGCGCCGCGGATTCCGCGGCGCTCGCTGTCGTTGCCGCCGCCACCTTCCCGCTCGCCTGCCCGCCGCACACGACGGATGAGGCGAAGGCGGCGTTCATCGCGGCGAACCTCACGCGGGCGCACTTCGACGGCTACCTCGCCGACCCGGAGCGCGACCTGTTCCTCGCCGAGGTCGACGGCGAGCCCGCGGGCTACACGATGCTCGTCGCGGGGGAGCCCTACGACGCCGACGTCGCGGCGGCGATCACGGTGCTGCCGACGGTCGAGCTGAGCAAGTGCTACGTCATGCCCGGCCACCACGGCGCGGGCGTCGCCGCACAGCTCATGGCGGCGAGTCTCGACGCCGCGCGCGCCCGGGGGGCCGCCGCCGTGTGGCTCGGCGTCAACCAGGAGAACGCGAAGGCGCAGCGCTTCTACGCCAAGTCGGGGTTCGCGCGCGTCGGCACGAAGCGGTTCCTGGTCGGCGACCGCTGGGAGCACGACTTCGTGCTCGAGCGCGTCTTCTAGCCGTCGGAGACGCGGAGGACGATCTTCCCGCGCGTGTGGCCCGACTCGATGGCCCGGTGGGCCTCCGCCGCCTCCTCGAGGTCGAACACCCGGTCGACGTAGACGCGCACGTCGCCCGACTCGATGAGCCGCGACACGATCGCGAGCGTCGAGCCGTCCGGCACGACCCGGAACCCGGTCGCCCGCACCCCCGCCCGCGCGGCCTCGTCGGCCATCGTGGGCCAGGATCCGGTGGGTCCGTTGACGATGATGCCGCCGGGGCGCAGCGCGTCGAGCGAGCGGCTGCCCGTCTCGTCGGCGACGTTCCCGATCAGGTCGATGACGGCATCCACCGGGTCGAGCACCTCCTCGAAGCGCTCCGCGGTGTAGTCGACGAACTCGGCGGCCCCGAGTTCCCGCAGCCAGCCCTCGTTGCGCGCCGACCCGGTCGCGATGACGTGGGCGCCGAAGTACGCGGCGAACTGCACGGCGAAGTGCCCGACGCCGCCGGCGCCGGCGTGGATGAGCATCCGCTGCCCCTCGTGCGCCTTCGCCGTCTCGACCACCATGCCCCACGCGGTGAGCGCGGCGAGCGGCACCCCCGCCGCCTCGACGTGCGACAGCGACGGCGGCTTCTTCGCGACCGAGAAGGCGTTGACCGACACGTACTCGGCGTAGGCGCCGGGCAGGCGCGGCACCATGCCTATCCCGTACACCTCGGTGCCGGGCTGGAGCGGATGCGCCTCGTACGGCGCCTCCTCGACGACACCGCTGAAGTCGTTGCCGAGCACCGCGGGGAGCGACGCGATGCCGGGATACGCGCCCCGGCCCGCGCGGGTCTTCGCGTCGATCGGGTTGACCCCCGCCGCGACGACGCGCACGAGCACCTCGGCGTTCACCCGCGCCGGCTTGTCGAGCTCGGTGAGCGCGAGCACCTCCGGCCCCCCGGCCCGCGTCATCGCCATGGCGCGCATCGCACGTCTCCTCGCCTTCGCCCCTGGATCCCGGACTCCATTCAACGTCGCACATGAGTCGCCGGTGTTACACGACTGTCTCGGCCTCGTGAAGCTTGGCCGCACCCGTGGCGCCGATACGATGCGACGGTGAGATCCACGTTCGCGATCCTCCGCGTCGTCTTCGGCGCCGCCATCGCCGTCGCCGCCTTCAGCCAGCTCGCCCACACCCTCGCCGTCCGGTCCGCGCAGGGCGTCGACGCCCCGTGGTTCTACGTGCAGAACTTCTTCTCGTTCTTCACCGTCGACTCGAACCTGCTCAGCGCCGCGGTGCTGCTCATCGGCGCCGTCGCCCTCGCGCGCTCCCCGCGGGAGGGGCGGTGGCTCACCCTGCTACGCCTCGCCTCGACGAGCTACATGACGGTGACGCTCATCGTCTACAACCTGCTGCTGCGCGGCATCCAGCTGCCCGAGGGCGAGACGCTGTGGTGGTCGAACGAGATCCTCCACGTCGTGGGGCCCGCGTTCGTCGTGCTCGACTGGCTGTTCGCACCCGGCCGGAACCGGCTCGGCTTCCGCGACATCTGGCTCGTCGTGATCTTCCCCGTCGTCTGGGCCGCGTACACGCTCATCCGCGGCGTGTTCGTCGTCGACGTCCAGACCGGGCAGCCGTGGTACCCGTACCCGTTCCTCAACCCGGGAATCTCGCCCAACGGCTACCTGTCGGTCGCGTTCTACGTGCTGCTCATCACCGGCATCTTCCTCGCCGTCGCGGCCGCGGCGGTGTGGGTCTCCCGGCGCGGTCCGGCCGTCGAGGCGGCGGCCGACTGACCGGGATGCTCGACCGACTGCTCGCGGCAGCCGGCACCCTCGCGGTGCTCGCGGCGCTCACCGTCATCTGGGCCGCCCGGCTCACCATCCCGTACGACGTGTACGTGAGCGAGCTCGGCGCCGACGGGATGCCGACCGCCGCGGTGTTCGAGACGGCGCTGCTGCTGCTCGTCGCGGGCGGCTTCCTCGTCGCCTGGGCGGGGCGCCGCATCCGCTCGAGTGCCCCCGTGCTGCGCTGGTGGCGCCCGTCGGTGTCGATCGCGATCTCGAGCGCGCTGTTCCTGTTCGCGTCGCAGGTGCCGTGCACCTACCGCTGCCCGGTGCCGCAGTTCGGCCCCGACCTCTCCTGGCAGGACCTCGGGCACGTCGTGTCGGCGACGTTCGCGTTCGCGTTCGCGGCGTGGGCGATGCTGCAGTGCGCGTTCGCGGTCGGCCACCGCGTCATCCGCCGCTTCTCGCTCGTCGCCGCCCTCTCGGTCGCGATCATCGCCGCGGCGGGCGGGCTGATGAGCCTGTTCCGCTTCCACGCCGACATCGGCAGCCGCTTCGAGTTCGTCGCGACGACGATCGGGATCGCGTGGATCGCCGTCTACGGGCTCGCGCTCGCCGTCGGCAGGTCAGCGCTCGCGCCGCATGGCGCGCAGCAGATCCTCGGCGAGCCCGACGAGCTTGCCGATCTCGGCGTCGTCGCGGTCGACCCACCGGCACTCGGGCTCGTCGGCGACGGGCACGAAGTCGTCGTGCCGCTCCCAGACGACGAGGGTCCGCTCCGCGCCTAGGACGTACTGCTGCCACCAGACCTGGCGCAGGTAGGAGCGCGGGATGCTCCGCCAGGAGTGCTTCGTCGTCTTGATCTCGCACAGCTCGAGCCGGCCGTCGACCTCGCGCAGGCCGTCGGGCGTCGCGAGGTGGTCGACGCTGTGCGGGGCGTGGAAGAGCGCGGTCGAGGAGCGCATGCCGTAGACGTTGGCGGCCCAGCGGCCGATCGCCGGCTCGCGCAGGCGCCCGTGCTCGGTGTACGCGTTGCCGCCGAACCGGGAGCCGAGCAGCTTCTCCATCGCGAGGGAGCGCACCGCCTTCTCGCCGGTGAGCCGGGCGACGTCGGTCGCCGTGACGCCGCGGGCGCGCGCCTTGAGCCACGCGATGCGATCGGTCTGGTCGGCGACGATCCGCCGCGAGTAGTGCGCGCGCTCCTCCTCCCAGAGCGGGAGCATGGGCTGCGCGATCGTCACCCGACCAGTCTGCGGCACCGCGCGGACATCCCCCGGCAGGCTCGCGCCGTCCCCCGCGCGGGCGACACCCCCACTGGGGCCGCGGTGGCCCCCGTTCGTGCGTCGCGACCCCCATCGGTCGCGGCGTAGCGTCGGCGTCGCAAGGGGGGCGACAACGGAATCCCCCGGGGAGACCCGACGATCAGCCGGCCGGTCGCAGCGGCGGGCTGATCGCGACCCGGACAGGATTCCGGGCGGCGTTCGCGTCGCCGGTTCGGCGCCGGGCGTGGGCCGGGAGGAGATCCCGGCCCACGCCGCAGGCGCACCGGCCCCCCGTGACGGGGCGTGCGGTGAGAACATGGAGTTCCCCCACGATCCCGACTCAGGAGTCCCCCGTTGATCCGTCGTCGCGCGCTCGCCGGCGCTCTCGCGCTCGGCCTGGCCCTCGCGACCGCGCCCGTCGCGGCGTTCGCGGCCGACGACGACGACGATCCGGCCTGGGTGGAGGGCTCGGTGCCCGCGGAGGTCTCCGCGTTCGTACGGGAGGGGCTCGTCGCCGAGCTCGCCGACGTCTACGGGCCGGGTGCCGGGGGTGAGGGCATCGACTTCGACGAGTCGACGAAGACCGGCGCGATCGAGCGCGTCCATGTGTTCAGCGCCGCGTTCCTCGCCGGCGACCGGGAGTCGTCCCCGATCGAGCTCACCAACGAGTGGACGGTGCCGGTGTCGCTCGGCGACGACCCCGTGGGAGTCGCCGTCGTCTGGATCAACCCGGACTCGGTGCGCGCCGAACTCGGCTCCTTCGAGTCGGATGCCGACGCCGCGGCCGCGCTCGGCGACCTCCCCGAGGGGGCGGCCCTCGTGCGCGACGCCGCCCACGCCGCGTGGTTCGCGCTCGCCCGCGACGGGGTGCTCACGCCGCTCGTGCCGGGCACGACGGGGCTCAGCACCCCGGTGCCGCTCGACGGCATCGCGATCATCCCGCCGACCCCGGCGCCTGCGCAGCCCGGCGACGCGGACGAGGGGGTGCTGCTCGCGGCGGGCGTGCTCGTCGTGCTGCTCGGGGTCACCCTCGCGGCGCTCGCGCTGCCCCGCCGCCGGCGCCGGCGCGACGCCGACGACGCCGCGGCCGCCGCGACCGAGGAGGCCCCGGCCGCGGAGGATCCCGCCGCCTTGCCGTGACGGCATCCGTCGCGTATCCTTGCCGAGGCCGTAGACCGCCGGTTCTCCCCCTGGGAGACGAAGTCCTCACCCGAGGAGCCTGCGCAGGTGTGTGAAGTGAAGAGCCTTCGGGCTACCAGCTCCGTGCGCGTGCGCCGGAGCATTTTTCTTGGTTGCGGCTGAACCACTCACACACAGAACGGAACGCCATGGCGAACAAGGAAGCCACGGTCGCCGAGCTCACGGAGAACTTCCGGAACTCGAACGCGGTCGTGCTCACCGAGTACCGCGGGCTCACGGTCGCCCAGCTCAAGGAGCTGCGCGGAAAGATCCGTGACCACGCGAGCTATGCCGTGGTGAAGAACACGCTGACCAAGATCGCGGCGAACGAGGCGGGAATCACCTCGTTCGACGACCAGCTCGCTGGTCCTTCCGCGATCGCGTTCGTGCACGGCGACACCGTCGCCGTCGCGAAGGCCCTGCGTGACTTCTCCAAGGCGAACCCTCTGCTCGTGGTCAAGGGCGGGTACTTCGACGGTGCCCCGCTGACCGCCGCGGAGGTGGGCAAGCTCGCCGACCTCGAGAGCCGGGAGGTGCTGCTGGCGAAGCTGGCCGGCGCCATGAAGGCCTCGCTGTTCGGAGCCGCCTACATGTTCAACGCGCCGCTCGCGCAGGCCGCTCGCGCGGTCGACGCGCTGCGCGTCAAGCAGGAGTCCGGCAACTAGTCGTTGCCCGGATCGAAACCGGAAACAACAAGGAGTAAAGAAATGGCCAAGCTCACCACCGACGAGCTGCTCGAGGCGTTCAAGGAGCTCTCGCTCATCGAGCTGTCCGAGTTCGTCAAGAAGTTCGAGGAGACCTTCGAGGTCACCGCCGCCGCGCCGGTCGCCGTCGCCGCTGCCCCCGCCGCGGGTGGCGCGGGTGGCGACGCCGCCGCCGAGGAGGAGAAGGACTCGTTCGACGTCGTGCTCGAGAACGCGGGCGCCGGCAAGATCGCCGTCATCAAGGAGGTGCGCACCCTCACGAACCTCGGTCTCGGTGAGGCCAAGGCCCTCGTCGACGGCGCGCCGAGCAACGTGCTCGAGGGTGTCAACAAGGAGACCGCCGAGAAGGCGAAGGCTGCCCTCGAGGGCGCCGGCGCCACGGTCGTGCTCAAGTAAGCACTGCGCTTTCCACGCAGAAGCCCCGGTCCTGACGGACCGGGGCTTCTGCCGTTGAAGGGTGGCGGGGGCCGCCGGTAACCAGCCGGCAGGCCCCGCCCGTGTCGAACCGAGAATCACCGGGATCAGGGACGGTGTCTCGCATGCAACGCGTCGATCAAAGCAGCGGCACCCCGCGTCCGCAATTTGGGGGACGGGTGATTAGCGGGTGATGCGCGGGCCCAATCCGAGCGAGCGGGCCTTGCGGATGGCATCCGCGCGGGTCGTCACCCCGAGTTTGCGGTACAGCCGCCGGAGGTGCGTCTTCACCGTGTTCGTGGAGATGTAGAGCGCCGCCGCGATCGCCGCGACGGTCGAGCCCTTCTCGACCTCGGCGAGCACGAGCAGCTCGCGGGCACTCAGCGGCTCGATGAGCCGGTCCACGTCGCGGGTGCGCTCGAGCACGCGCTCCAGCAGATCCCGGGTCGCCGCGCTCTGCGGCCGCTGGAGCGCCCGCCGGGCGAGGGCGCCGAGGGTGCCCGGGGGGATCATCCGCAGCGGGGCGCGCGTGCCGGTGCGGGTCACGGTGACGAGCGAGCGGTCCATCATCGAGTCGGAGAGCATGAGGTCGCCGCGCTCCAGCTCGATCGCGGCGCGCAGCATCCGCACCTCCACGAGGGTGCGCGGGGAGTGGGCGTCGCCGAGCGCCTCGCACTCGCGCAGCACCTCGGCGGCGCCGGCGAGGTCGCCGTGGCCGAGCCGGAGCTGCGCGACGACGCGGGCCGGGCAGAGCAGGTGGTGCTCGTGCGGCGGCAGCTCGCGCAGGATGCTCCAGGCCTCCTCGCCCTGGTCGAGGGAGACGAGGATGGCGCCGCGCAGCATCTGGGCGATGTCGAGCCCGAGGCCCGCGGGCTGCCACGACCGGAAGCCCTGGCGCGCGCGGTGCAGGAGGTCGAGGGCGTCGGGGTACTCGCGCCGGGCGAGGCGCAGGTAGCCGGAGACGACGTGGGCGAGGGCCTCGAAGTCGGAGCCGGCGACCGCGGGGACGAGCTCGGCTTCGAGCGCCGCCGCGGCGTCGACCTCGTGGCGATCGATCGCGATGAAGGCCTCGGCGATGAGCGCGGGCGCCGCGAACGTGCTGCGCCACAGCGGGGTGTCGCCGGCGATCGCGCGGGCCTGCTCGACGAGCCCGGTGGCGGCATCCAGCTCCGCCTCGGAGTAGGACGCGATCGCGAGGCCGCCGAGGCACTCCAGGTGCTCGGCGCGGGTGAGGTGCTCGGGGGCGAGTCCGGCGGCGAACTCGAGGTGGCGGCGCCCGGAGTCGAAGCGGCCGAGGTGGAGTTCGAGCATCCCGAACTCGAGGGCGCTGCGGGCGCCGAGCCCGACGCGCACCGGCACCGAGAGCACCTCGCTGCCGTCGAGGGTCATCGCGCGCTCGACGTACGCGTGGGCGTCGTCGAGCCGGCCGAGGATGCGCAGCCCCGCCGCGTAGGCGAGCCAGACGGTGACCCGGTCGGCGTCGGCGTCGGGCCCGCGCCCGGCGACGAGAGCCTCGGCGGCCTCGAAGTAGCCGATCGCGGCCGAGCCCCGGTGGCCCTCGGCGCCGCGGTAGCTGACGCCCATCGCACTCGCGATGACGACGTCGTCGTGCCACGCCTCCGCGGGGAGCCGCCCGACGAGTTCGCGGAACGCCGACCCCTCCTCGGCGGCGACGGCCCGCGCGGCCGGGCGCAGGATCGCGAGGGCGCCGGGGACGTCGCCGGCGGTGAGGGCGGCGTCCACGCGCTCGCGGAGTTCCGTCAGATCGGGGTGCGGCACTGGACTGGAGCGCTCCTGCGACTTCGTGGCGCGCGCCGGCGAGCCCGGCGTCACGGTGGATCGGCCGCCGCGTCCCCCGATCCACAGGCGCGACCGCACGAACTCGGATCACGGGCAACCCTAGTTGCGCGCGAGGAGGCCTGTCCACCGATCGGTTGCGAAGCGGCCGAAAGCGCCGGGGCCGATCGTCGTAGGGTGGCGGAATGAGCATGCGGGGAGGCGGGATGACCCCGCCGGGGGGACGCGGAGTCGGCGGACGGGATGCCGAGGCGATCAAGGCGCAGAACGCGCAGGCCCCCCGCATCCCGGATCTGCTCGCCCGGATCGGCGGACTGTTCCGCCCGCACCGCGGGGCGCTGACCCTCACGATCGTGCTCGTGCTCGTCGGCGCGGGGCTCAGCGTGCTGCCGCCGCTGCTCACCCAGCAGGCGTTCGACCGCGGCCTCTTCCCCGAGGGCGGGCCCGACTTCCCCGTGCTGCTCGAACTCGTCGGGCTCATGCTGCTCGCCTGGCTCGTCGCCGCAGGACTCGGCATCGCGCAGACCTACCTCACCGCCCGCATCGGCAACAGCGTCATGAGCGCCCTGCGGGTGCGGCTGTTCACCCACCTCCAGTCGATGGAGCTCGGCTTCTTCACCCGTACGAAGACCGGCGTCATCCAGTCGCGCCTGCAGAACGACGTCGGCGGTGTGGCGGGCGTGCTGAGCAACACCGTGCAGAGCGTCGTCGGCAACACCGTGACGGTCATCGCGGCGCTCGTGGCGATGATCCTGCTGTCCTGGCAGATGACCCTCGTCGCCGTCATCCTGTTCCCCGTCCTCGTCGTCGTGCAGCGCCGCGTCGGCCAGGTGCGGGCGCGCATCGCGACGAAGACGCAGGAGTCGCTGTCGGAGATGACGGCGATCACGCAGGAGACGCTGAGCGTCTCGGGCGTGCTGCTGGCGAAGGCGTTCAACCGCCAACACGCCGAGGTGGAGCGCTACCGCGAGGAGAACGCGCGCCAGATCAAGCTGCAGATCCAGCAGGCGATGGCCGGGCAGTGGTTCTTCGCGGTCGTCAACGTCGTGCTCTCCACGGTGCCCGCCGTCATCTACCTCGTCGCCGCGTGGCTCATCACGCAGGACGTCCCGGTCACCGCCGGCACCGTCGTCGCGTTCACGACCGTGCAGGCCCGGCTGATGTGGCCCCTCATGGGCCTGCTGCGCGTCGCCCTCGACCTGCAGACCTCGCAGGCCCTGTTCGCCCGCATCTTCGAGTACCTCGACCTGACGCCCGCGATCCGGGATGCCGACGACGCGGTGCCGGTCGACCCGGCGCGCCTCGGCGAGGTGGCCTTCGACGACGTCGTGTTCTCCTACCCCGACCAGCCGGAGGACTCCCCGCCGATCCTCAAGGGCGTCTCGTTCGAGCTCGAGCCCGGCACCTACGCCGCCTTCGTCGGGCCGTCGGGAGCGGGGAAGACGACGATCTCCTACCTCGTGCCGCGCCTGCAGGAGGTGACCGGCGGCCGCGTGCTGTTCGCGGGCCGCGACGTACGTGAACTGCAGAGCGCCTCCCTCATCGACTCGATCGGCATCGTGAGCCAGGAGACCTACCTGTTCCACGCGACCATCGCCGAGAACCTCCGCTACGCGAAGCCGGATGCCTCGCAGGAGGAGCTCGAGGCGGCGGCGCGGGCGGCGAACATCCACGAGACCATCGCGTCGTTCCCGGACGGCTACGACACGATCGTCGGCGAGCGCGGCTACCGGCTCTCCGGCGGCGAGAAGCAGCGCGTCGCGATCGCGCGCGTGCTGCTCAAGGACCCGGCGGTGCTCATCCTCGACGAGGCGACGAGCGCGCTCGACACTGTCTCGGAGCGCATCGTGCAGCGCGCGCTCGACGACGCGGCGCGCGGGCGCACGACGATCGCGATCGCCCACCGGCTGTCGACCGTGGTGAACGCCGACGTCGTGTTCGTCGTCGAGGACGGCCGCGTCGTCGAGCAGGGCACGCACGCCGAACTGCTCGCCGCGGGCGGCCTCTACGCGACGCTGTTCGCCGAGCAGCTCGCGGAGGCCGCGGCGCTCACGACGGAAGCGCCGCCAGCATCCCGCGCATGAGGTCGACCTCCGCCTGCTGAGCGCGGGCGATGCCGCGGGCGAGGTCGAGCACCTGCGGCACGTCGGTGCGGGCGAGCACGGCCTCGGCCATCTCGAGCCCGCCGAGGTGGTGGTCGATCATCAGCTCGAGGAAGAGGCGCACCGCCTCGTCGCCGGTCGCCGCCTCGAGCGCGGTGATCTGGGCGGTCGTCGCCATCCCGGGCATCCCGGCGGGCGCCGACGGGTCCATCTGGTGGCCGCCGCCGGAGGAGCCGTCGATCGTCGGCAGTTGCGTCCAGGTCATGGGCGGCGAGGGGGAGGCCTGCGGCAGATCCCACGCCTCGAGCAGCCCGTACATGGCGCCCGACTGCCCGGCCTGGGTCACGGCCATGTCGTACGCGATCGTGCGGAGGGTCTCGTCGTCGGTGCGGTCGCGCACGAGGAGCGCCATCTGCACGGCCTGCGCGTGGTGCACCTGCATGTCGCGCAGGAATCCCGCCGCCGCGCTGTCGGTCGACGGCGCCGCGGCGGTCGGCGCGCCGAGGCGGCCGATGAGGATGCCCACCGCGAGGAGGAGCCCCCCGACGACCGCCACGACGGCGACGACGCGACCGCGGCTCATCGGCCGGTCCCTCAGGAGACCAGGCCCGGGCCGGTGATGGCTCCGGTGCACGGCGCGTTCGGCTCGGGACCCTCCGCCGAGCGCCAGTACTCGTCGATGAAGTTCTGCACGGCGGGGTCGTCGACGTCGATGAAGCGCAGCTGGGCGCCCCACGCCGAGATCGCCTTCGCCTCGCCGATGCCCGGGTAGGGGGCGATGATCGAGTAGGTGTCGGGCGCGAGCTCGATGAGCGCCGCGACCTCGTCATCCGTCGTGAAACCGGGGTCGTAGGCGATCCACACGGCGCCGTGCTCGAGCGAGTGCACCGCGTACTCGTCGACCTGCGGCTCGCTGTACACCCCGCAGTTGAGCCACGCGGGGTTGTGCGGGCCGCCGACGGGCGGGGTCTGGTCGTAGTTGACGGCGGTCTCGGTGTGGTTGGCCGACAAGTTCTCGTAGCGCTGCACGCGCTCCTCGTAGTCGCCCGCGATGGCCGTCGGCGGCGTCGCCTGCGGCTGGAGGCTCACGACGATCGCCGCGGTCACGCCGCCGGCGATGAGCACGAGCGCGGTGACCGCGCCCACGATCCCGAGCACGCGGTTGCGCTTGCGCGCCGCCTCCTGCTTGCGGAAGCGCTCGAGCTGCTCCTGACGCTTCTGCTCACGCAGCTGCTTGACGGTGGGCTTGGGGGGCGTGGACATGCGCGCTCCTCGATGGTTGACAGGTCGTCCACCCATTGTCCGGCATCGACGCGGGGTGCGCGCCGTTCACCAGCCGATAAAGTGAGTCAACTCTCGCGGGACGGGCCGCGGGAGCCCGAGTTCGAAGCACCATCCAGACGCGGCCGGGAGGGCGTGCGATGACGGTCGAGGACGCCGGAGGCGACCGCGCTCAAGCGCGCCCGCGGCGCGGAGGGTCGCTGAGTCTCAAGTCCCTCCTCCTGCTCATGCTCCTGCTGGTGAGCGTCGGCTCCAACGTCGTCGTCGGCGTCATCGGCTACATCAACGGCACCGAGTCGCTCAGCAACGCCGCCTACGCCCGGCTCATCGAGGTGCGCGACTCCCGCGCGCGCGAGATCCTCAGCCTGTTCGACTCGGTCGAGAACTCCCTCCTGCTCGCCAGCCGCGACAGCGCGGTCGTGGATGCCGGGGTCGCCTTCTCCGCCGCGGTCGCCGAACTCGACGCGCGGGGCGCCGCCGCGGGAGCCGTCGAGGAGCCGGGGCTCGAAGGATCCTCCGGGGTGCTCACCGCCGAGCAGGAGCGCGAGCTCGAGGCCTACTTCACCGACGACTTCGGCCCGAAGCTCAACGCGGCCTCCGGCGACCAGGCCGACGCCTCCAGCTTCATCCCCGCGTCCGCCGCGGCGCGCTACCTGCTCTACCACTACACGGTGAAGGGCGGCGCCGAGGCCTCGAGCGTCGACGACGCGGGCGACGGCAGCACCTGGTCGCGCGTGCACGCCGGCGCGCACGACTACCTGCGGCGGCTCGCGAACCTCAACGGCTACCCGGGCCTCGTGCTCATCTCGCCCGAGGGCCAGGTGGTCTACTCGGTCAACAAGGACGTCGACCTCGGCGCCGACCTCGTGCGCGGCCCGCACAGCTACACGAACCTCGCGCTCGCGTTCCAGAAGGCGATGTCGGGCAACCGCCTCGACACGGTCACCTTCACCGACTTCGAGCCCTACGCCCCGGCGCTCGACGAGCCGACCGGTTGGGCGGTCTCCCCGCTCGCGAGCGACGACGCGATCGTCGGCGCGATCGGCGTGCGCCTCCCCGTCGAGCGCATCGACACCGTCATGACGGGCGGGCGCAACTGGAAGGACTCGGGGCTCGGCGACTCCGGCGAGGTCTACCTCGTCGGGCTCGACAAGACGATGCGGTCGGTCTCGCGCGACCTCGTCGAGGACCCGGAGCGCTACCTCGCCGCCGCGACGGCCGCGGGCCTGCCGCGCGACCTCGCCGAGAAGGCGGTCGAGCACGGGCAGACCCTGCTGCTGCAGCACGTGCGCACCGAGGCGGTCGACCGCGCGTTCGCCGGGGAGACCGGCGTGCACACGAGCAACAACTACCTCAACGTGAACTCGATCTCGGCCTACGCGCCGCTCTCGCCCGACGGCGTGATGCGCTGGGCGATCGTCGCCGAGATCGACGCCGAGGAGGCGCTCGCCCCCGTCGCCGACTTCACCCGCAACCTCGCCATCTCCTCGGCGATCCTCGTCGGGGTGGTGTCGCTCATCTCGGTGATCATCGCGGGCATCGCCGTGCGTCCCCTCTACCGGCTGCGGGATGCCGCGCGGCGCATCGCGGCGGGCGAGAGCGGCGTGCAGGTGGAGGCCGGCGAGAGCGACGAACTCGCCGACGTGGCCGCCGCCTTCAACGACATGAGCCGCAGCCTCGAGCTCAAGAACGCGCTCCTCGAGGAGCAGCGCGACGAGAACGAGCGGCTGCTGCGCACCCTCATGCCCGAGCGCGTCGCCCAGCGCTACCGCGAGGGCGCCCGCACGATCGTCGAGGACCACCAGGAGGTGACGGTGCTCTTCGCCGACGTCGTCGGCTTCGAGGAGTTCGGCGCCCACCTCGATTCGGAGAAGGCCCTCGACCTGCTCAACGACATCTTCCGCGCCTTCGACGACGCCGCGGAGAGCCACGGCGTCGAGCGCGTGCGCAGCACCCGCCAGGGGTATCTGGCGAGTTGCGGACTCACCGTGCCGCGCGTCGACAACGCCCGCCGGGCCGTGCAGTTCTCGGTCGAGCTGGCGACCGTCGTCGAGCGGTTCAGCGCCCAGCTCGGCGCCAACCTGAGCGTGCGCGTCGGCCTCGACACGGGCACCGTGACGAGCGGCCTCGTCGGCCGGTCGAGCATGGTCTACGACCTGTGGGGCGACGCCGTGAGCCTCGCCTTCCGCCTTCAGGGCGGCGCGACCGAGAACGGCATCTTCATGACCCAGCGGGTCGCCGACAAGGTGCCCGACTCCTTCCCCTACCTCGACGCCGGCGTCGTCGAGACGGCGTCGGGATGGCAGCGGGTCTGGCGCATCGACCCCGCCGCGCTCGAGAAGTAGGTCGCCGTGTTCGACGTGCTGGGCGACATCTTCGCGGAACCGTGGTTCTGGCCCGCGGTCTCCGTCATCCTCGGCCTGCCGATCGCCCTCCTCGTGCTCGGCGAGCTGCACACCGCGATGGTGCGCCGCAACACGCCGGGCGCGCACATCGTGCTCATGGTGCGGAACATCCTCGTCCCGCTCGGCGCCGTCATCATCCTGTTCACGCAGATCCCGCAGGAGGCGGGCAACGTCGAGTTCACCTGGCCGAAGGTCGCCGCGACGGCGTTCGGCTTCGTGCTCATCCTGGTGCTGCTCAACGGGCTGAACCTCGCGATCTTCGTCACCGCCAAGCAGGGCTCGTGGCGCAACCGGGTGCCGTCGATCTTCGTCGACATCGCACGCGTGCTGCTCATCGGCATCTGCCTCGCGGTGCTGTTCGGCTGGATCTGGGGCGCCGACATCGGCGGCTTCTTCACCGCCCTCGGCCTCGGGTCGATCGTCGTCGGCCTCGCCCTCCAGAACGCCGCCGGCGCCGTGCTCTCCGGGCTCTTCCTGCTGTTCGAGCAGCCGTTCGAGATCGGCGACGTCATCCTCACCCCCGACGGCAAGGGGCGCGTCGTCGCGGTCAACTGGCGCGCGACGCACATCGACACCGCCAACGGCATCCTCGTCATCCCGAACTCGACGCTCGCGGGGGCGTCGTTCCGCAACCTCACCCGGGCGACCTCGCCGTACGAGGCCTCCGACATCGTGCGCTTCGCGACCGACGACCCGCCGCAGCAGGTGATCGACCTTCTCGTCGACGTCGCGTCGGGGCTCCCGGAGCGGCACCCGGACCAGGAGCCGTACGCGATCCCGATCGGCAAGGCGAAGTACGAGATCAACATCCCGCTCACCTCGCCGTCGCGGCAGTACATGACGCTCGGCCTCTTCCGCACGCGGCTCTGGTACGCGGCGCGGCGCGCGGGGCTGCACCTCGACCGCGACCTCACCGACGCGTTCGCGACCCCCGAGCGGCTGCGCGAGAACCTGCTGCGCCTCGCGCCGCGGTTCTACCTCCCGCCGGACGAGGCGGTGCAGCTCGCCCGCGAGGGCGCCCGCCTCCAGCGCTACGGGGCGGGCGAGATCGTGCAGCGCGCCGGCTCCGTGCCCGACGGCGTGCGGATCATCATCAGCGGCACCGTCGAACTCAAGGTGCCCGCGTCGAACGGCGCGCGGCTGCCGGTCGCGAAGATGTCGCGCGACGACGTGCTCGGCGTCACCGCCCTCACCCGGCAGATCGCGGGAGCCGAGGTGGTCGCCCTCACCGACCTCGACGTGCTCTACGTGCCGACGAGCGTCATCGACGGGCTCGTGCACACCAACCCGGCGCTCGCGCGTGACATGGGCCAGGCGATCGACACCCGGCACCAGCTCGTCGTGAAGGCGCTGCAGGATGCCGGCGAGCCCCCGCCGCCGTTCCTCACCGTCGCCTGACCCGGCCTTCCGGCGGTCCGGCCGCGGGGTCGCAGGTGGCCCGGTGCACGCCCCGGTAACACGCGGATTCCCGCGGGTAGGCTCGACCGCATGAAGTACGCGGAGACGGTGCTCGACCTGGTCGGGAACACCCCGCTCGTGCGCCTCAACAAGGTGACCGAGGGCATCGCGGCGACGGTGCTCGCCAAGATCGAGTACCTCAACCCGGGCGGCTCGAGCAAGGACCGCATCGCCGCGCGGATCATCGACGCCGCGGAGCGCGAGGGCAAGCTCACGCCCGGCGGCACGATCGTCGAGCCGACATCCGGCAACACCGGCATCGGCCTCGCCCTCGTCGCCCAGCAGCGCGGCTACAAGTGCGTCTTCGTCTGCCCCGACAAGGTCAGCGAGGACAAGATCAACACCCTCAAGGCGTACGGCGCCGAGGTCGTGGTCTGCCCGACCTCCGTCGCGCCCGACAGCCCCGACTCCTACTACTCGGTCTCGGACCGGCTCGCGCGCGAGATCCCCGGCGCGTTCAAGCCCGACCAGTACTCGAACCTCAACGGTCCGCTCTCGCACTACGAGACGACGGGTCCGGAGATCTGGCGCGACACCGACGGCAAGGTCACCCACTACGTGGCCGGCGTCGGCACGGGCGGCACCATCTCCGGCGCCGGCAAGTACCTCAAAGAGCAGAACCCCGACATCAAGGTCATCGGGGCCGACCCCGAGGGCTCGGTCTACTCCGGCGGCACGGGGCGCCCGTACCTCGTCGAAGGCGTCGGCGAGGACTTCTGGCCGACCGCGTACGACCCGAGCGTCGTCGACGAGATCATCGCGTCGAGCGACGCCGAGTCGTTCGAGATCACCCGCCGCCTCGCGCGCGAGGAGGGGCTGCTCGTCGGCGGCTCGTCCGGCCTCGCGGTCTCGGTCGCGCTCAAGGCCGCGAAGGACCTCCCCGCCGACGCGGTCGTCGTCGTGCTCCTGCCGGACGGCGGCCGCGGCTACCTCGGCAAGGTCTTCAACGACAAGTGGATGCGCTCCTACGGGTTCCTCCCGCCGGAGGGCGGCTCGACCGTCGCCGACATCGTCGGCGCGAAGGACGGCGACCTGCCCGACCTCATCCACGTGCACCCGTCGGACACCGTGCGCCACACGATCGACAAGATGCGCCGCTACGACATCTCGCAGATGCCGGTGCTCTCGGCCGAGCCGCCCGTCGTCATGGGCGAGGTGGTCGGCTCGATCGACGAGAAGGCCCTCGTCGACGCGGTGTTCTCGGGCCGGGCCAAGCTCACCGACGCGCTCGAGCCGTTCGTCGCGCCGGCGCTCAAGCTCATCGGCGTCAACGAGTCGGTGGATGCCGCCCGCGAGGCGCTCACCGACGACGACGCCCTCCTCGTCGTCGACGACGGCAAGCCGGCGGGAGTCCTCACCCGCCACGACCTCCTCACCTTCCTCGGCGCCTAGGACGCCGCATCATGAGCCTCAGCGATTTCGGTTTCTCCACGCGTGCCATCCGCGCCGGGCAGGCGCCCGACGCCACGACGGGTGCGGTCATCCCGCCCGTGTTCTTCACCTCGACCTTCCTCCAGGACGGCATCGGCGGCTTCCGCAACGGCTACGAGTACGCGCGCGGCGGCAACCCGACGCGCACGGCGCTCGAGACGCTGCTCGCCTCGCTCGAGGGCGCCGACCGGGCGTTCTCGTTCGCGTCGGGACTCGCGGGCGAAGACACCCTGCTGCGCGCGCTGCTCGCCCCCGGGCAGCACGTGCTCATGGGCAACGACGTCTACGGCGGCACCCACCGTCTGGTGAGCCGCGCGTTCGTCCCGTGGGGCGTGTCCCTGTCGACCGTCGACATGAGCGACCTGGATGCCGTCAAGGCGGCCCTGCGCCCCGACGCGACGAAGGTCGTCTGGGTCGAGACCCCGAGCAACCCGCTCATGAAGATCACCGACATCGCCGGCGTCGCCGCGATCGCGCACGAGATCGGCGCGATCGTCGTCGTCGACAACACCTTCGCGACGCCGTACCTCCAGCAGCCGCTCGCGCTCGGCGCGGATGTCGTCGTGCACTCGACGACGAAGTACCTCGGCGGGCACTCCGACGTGCTCGGCGGTGCGGTCATCCTCAACGACTCCACCCTCGTCGACGGCGAGAGCCTCGCCGAGAAGGTCGCATTCCTCCAGTTCGGCGTCGGCGCCGTCTCCGGTCCGATGGACGCCTGGCTCACGATGCGCGGCATCAAGACCCTGGCGGTGCGCATGGACCGCCACTCGGCGAACGCGCAGAAGGTCGCCGAGTCGCTCACCGGGCATCCGAAGGTCGCGGCCGTCTACTACCCGGGCCTTCCCGATCACCCCGGCCACGAGCTCGCGGCGGCGCAGATGCGCTCGTTCGGCGGCATGGTGTCGCTCCAGCTCGCCGACGGCCCGTCGGCGCGGAAGTTCGCGGAGTCGACGCAGCTCTTCCTGCTCGCGGAGTCGCTCGGCGGCGTCGAGTCGCTCGTCTGCTACCCCTCCGAGATGACCCACGCCTCGGTGCGCGGCACCGAGCTCGAGGTGCCCGAGTCGGTCGTGCGCCTCTCGGTGGGCATCGAGGAGGCCGACGACCTCATCGCGGACCTGACCGCGGCGCTCGACCGGGTGTAGCCGTGGGCGCGCGCATCCCGGAGGACTTCCTGCTGGGGGCGGCGACCGCCGCCTACCAGATCGAGGGTGCGGCGCGGGAGGACGGCCGCGGGCCGTCGATCTGGGATGTCTTCAGCCACACCCCGGGTCGCACCTGGAACGGCGACACCGGCGACGTCGCCGCCGACCACTACCACCGCTGGGAGTCCGACCTCGACCTCATGGCGGGGCTCGGGATCGAGGCGTACCGGTTCTCGATCTCCTGGCCGCGCGTGCAGCCGGGCGGTCGCGGCGGGCTCAACCGCGCGGGGGTCGCGTTCTACGCGCGCCTCGTCGACGGGCTGCTCGCCCGCGGGATCATGCCGATCGCGACGCTCTACCACTGGGACCTCCCACAGGAGCTCGAAGAGGCGGGCGGCTGGCCGAACCGTGACACGGCGGAGCGCTTCGCCGAATACGCCGCGCGGATCGTCGAGCCGCTCGGGGACCGGGTCGCGATGTGGACGACGCTCAACGAGCCGTGGTGCTCGGCGTTCCTCGGCTACGGCTCCGGCGCCCACGCCCCGGGGCGCACGAAGGGGGCCTCGACGCTCGCCGCGATGCACCACCTCAACCTCGCCCACGGCCTCGCGGTGCCCGAGATCCGGCGCGCGGCGAGCAACGCCCCGCAGGTGTCGGCGACCCTCAACTTCCACGTCGTGCGCCCGTTCGACGAGGAGTCGGGGGAGGCGGTGCGGCGCATCGACGCGCTCGCCAACCGGGCCTTCACCGGCCCCATCCTGAACGGCGACTACCCCGACGACCTGCTGCTCGACACCGCGGGCGTCACCGACTGGTCGTTCGTGCGGGCCGGCGACCTCGCGAAGATCTCCGTGCCGATCGACGTCCTCGGCGTCAACTACTACTCGACCGTCACCGTGAGCGAGTGGGACGGCCGCAGCCCGCGGATCGGCAACGACGGCCACAAGAGCGCCGGCGGGTCGCCGTGGCCCGGCAGCGAGCACGTCGAGTTCCACCCGCAGCCCGGTCCGAGCACCGACATGGGCTGGAACATCGCGCCCGACGGCCTCGAGCAGCTGCTGCTCCGGCTCTCCGCCGAGCACCCGGAGCAGCCGCTCATGATCACCGAGAACGGCGCGGCGTTCCCCGACACCGTCGTCGACGGGCGGGTGCCCGACCCCCGGCGCCAGGACTACATCGAGCGCCACCTCGCCGCGGCGCTGCGGGCGAAGGAGGCGGGCGTCGACCTGCGCGGCTACATGGTGTGGTCGCTCATGGACAACTTCGAGTGGGGCTACGGGTACGCGAAGCGCTTCGGCATCGTGCGCGTCGACTACGAGACGCAGGAGCGCATCGTGAAGGACTCCGGTCACCGCTACGCCGAGATCATCCGCACCCGCGAACTGGCGGATCTCGACCCCGCCGCGGGGTGAGCAGCGCCGCCTCGGGTGAGCGGTTGGCGGGAACCGAGCGGCGGGTGTCAGATCCCGGGCACCAGACTGGTGGGGTGCACCACCCGCAAGGCCGCATCGGGCTTCCGACGGCATCCGCGCTCTACATCGCCGCCGTGCTCGGCACCGGCGTCCTCGTCCTGCCCGGCCTCGCCGCCGACGCCGCGGGCCCGGCCTCGATCCTCGCCGTCGCGATCGTGTTCGTCGTCTCCATCCCGCTCGCGGCGACGTTCGCCGCGCTCGCCGCGCGGTATCCGGATGCGGGCGGCGTCGCGACCTTCGTGCGCATCGCCCTCGGGCCGACGGCCGCGCGGATGACCGGCTACTGGTTCCTGTTCGGCTGCGGCTTCGGCGCCCCCGTCGTCGCGATGCTCGGCGGGGAGTACCTGTCGGCGGCGATCGGGCTCGAGCCGGCCTGGGTCCCGGTCGTCGGGATCGCGGTGTTCCTGCTCACCTTCGTGCTCGCCTGGATCGGGCTGCGGGTGAGCGGCGGCGCCCAGCTCGGGCTCACCGCCCTGCTGGTCGCGGTCGTGCTGCTCGTCGTGCTGAGCGCCGGCCCCGCCGCCGATCCGGCCCACCTCGAGCCGTTCCTGCCGCACGGCTGGGCGGGGGTGGGGCTCGCCATCAGCCTCTTCGTCTGGGCGTTCGCCGGCTGGGAGGCGATCACGCACTGGGCGGGGGAGTTCCGGAACCCGCGCCGCACCCTCCCGCTCGCGACGGCGATCGCCGTGGTCGTCGTCGGGGCCGCCTACATCGCCTTGCAGGTCGCGACGGTGCTCGTGCTCGGCACCGAGGGGCACAGCGGCGTGGTGCCCCTCCTCGACCTGGTCGCGGTCACCCTCCCCGGCATCGGACCGGCGATCGTCGCCGCGATCGCCGTCATCGTCGTCGTCGGCGTGCTCAACGTGTACGTGCCCGCGTTCGCCAACCTCGCCGCCTCGCTCGGCCGCGACGGCGACCTGCCGCGCGCGCTCGGGAAGGGCGCCGCGGCCGGCGAGGTGCCGCGCCGCGGGCTGCTGCTGACCCTCGGGATGTGCCTGGGCTACCTCGTGCTGTTCTTCGCGCTCGGCCTCGACCTCGACGTCTTCGTGCTCGCGCACACGTCGTCGATGGTCGCCGTCTACCTGGTCGGCACGGTCGCGGCGGTGAAGCTGCTCGACCGCTTCAGCGTGGGGTGGTGGATGGCCGTCATCTCCGTCGTGCTCACGGCCGGGCTCGTCGCCCTCGCCGGCGCCAACCTGCTGATCCCCGCGGTGCTCGCCGTGATCGCCCTCGCGGTCACGTTCGCGCGACGCCGCACCGCATCGAAGGAGAGAGTGGATGCCTGAGCCCACCCCTGCGGCCGCGCGCCGCGTCGTCGACCTGAGCCACCGCATCCGCGCGGGTCTGGTCACCTACCCCGGGCTGCCGGAGCCGGTGATCAGGCCCTTCCTCACCCGCGAGGCCTCGCGCGAGAAGTACGCGCCGGGCACGCAGTTCGCGATGGATGTCATCGAGATGATCGGCAACACCGGCACGTACCTCGACAGCCCGTTCCACCGCTACGGCGACGGGACCGATCTCGCGGGGCTCGACCTCGCGACCCTCGTCGACCTCCGGGCCGAGGTGTTTCACCTCACCGACCTGGGGACGCGCGGCATCCCCGCGGCGGTGTTCGCCGGCCGCGACCTGCGCGGCGCCGCGGTGCTGCTGCACACCGGGTGGGACCGGCACTTCGGCGCCCCGGAGTACGCGCACGGCTCGCCCTACCTGTCGCGCGACGGGGTCGACGCCCTCGTCGCCGCGGGCGCCGCCCTCGTCGGCATCGACGCGCTCAACATCGACGACACCGAGGCCGAGGACGGGCGCGTGGGCGAGCGGCCCGCGCACTCGGGGCTGCTCGCGGCGGGCATCCACGTCGTCGAGCACCTGACGAACCTCGGCGAGCTGCCGGAGAGCGGCGCGCGGTTCACCGCCGCGCCGCCGGCGGTCGAGGGCTTCGGCACCTTCCCGGTGCGCGCGTTCGCGACCGTGTGACGCGGGGAGGTGCCGGCGGGGGCTACCCTACGGACATAGGGGATCCGTCACCGAGGGCGCCGGCGCTTCCTCCCGCCACCGTCACGCAGGAAACCCGATGACCCAGCCCACGCATCCCGGCGACGCCCTGTCGCTCCCGCAGCGCGTGCTCTACGTGCTCGTGCTCGGCGCGCTCGTCGCCCTCGGGCCGTTCACGATCGACCTCTACCTGCCCGCGTTCCCCGCGGTCGCCGAGGATCTCGTGGCGAGCGAGAACGCCATCCAGCTCACCCTCACCGCGACGATGATCGGCTTCGCGCTCGGTCAGCTGCTCGTCGGGCCGTGGAGCGACGTCGTCGGCCGGCGCGTGCCGCTCATCCTCGCGACGAGCGTCCACGTCGCGGCGAGCCTCGGGGTCGCCCTCGCGCCCGGGGTGGAGTGGGTCATCGTCTTCCGCGTGCTGCAGGGCGTCGGCTCGGCGGGCAGCACCGTCGTCGCGATGGCGACCGTGCGCGACCTGTTCGGCGGCCAGCCGCTCGTGCGGATGCTCTCCCGGCTCGCCCTCGTCTCCGGGCTCGCGCCCATCCTCGCCCCGCTCATCGGATCGCAGCTGCTGAACGTGCTCGAGTGGCGCGGCCTGTTCGTCGCGCTCGCCGGGTACGGGCTCGTCATCGTGCTGTTCGCGGTGCTGCTCATCCGCGAGACCCTGCCCCCGGAGCGCCGCCGGGTGCGCGGCCACAGCTCGGTGGCGCAGCGGTACGCGTCGGTGCTGAAGGACCGGGTGTTCATCGGCGTCGCCCTCATCGGCGGACTCACGTTCGCCGGGATCTTCGCCTACCTCTCGTCGTCGTCGTTCGTCTTCCAGGAGGTCTACGGCCTCTCCGCCCAGGCGTTCGGGCTGCTCTTCGCCGCCAACTCGATCGGCCTCGCCGTCGGCTCGCAGGTCGCGTCGCGCCTCATGCGCCGCTTCCCGCCCGCGCGCATCCTCGCGATCTCGCTGCCGACGATGGCGGTCGCCGGGTTCGCCGTCGCGGCCTCGGCGTCCGCCGGCGCCCCGATCGGCGTCATCGCCGCGTGCACGTTCGTCTTCCTCTCCGGCACGGGCTTGAGCTTCCCGTGCGTGCAGGTGACGGCGCTCGCGCCGCACGGGGCGGAGGCCGGCACCGCGGCGTCGCTCCTCGGCGCGGCCAACAACGGCATCGCGAGCCTCGCCGGGCCGATCGTCGGCCTGTTCGGCACGGAGACCGCGATCCCGATGGGACTCGGGATGGCCCTCCCGCTCGTGGCGGCGACGGTGCTGCTCTGGGTCGTCGTGCGCCCGCTGCGAGCCACAGTCATCGGCTCGGGTCAAGCCCCCGATCCCGCGCACTGAGCCCGGCTACCGTGGCGGGGTGACCAGCCTCGATCCCGCCCGCCCCGACGGCATCCCGACGGGTCCCGGGCGCCGGGCCGCCGCGATCACCGCGGCCGGGATGCTCGCCGCATCGCTCGTCCTCGGGCTGCTCACGCGGCTCGACGTGGTGCACGACGCGCTCGACACCGCGTGGATGTCCGGCATCGTCGAGCGGCGCGGTCCCGTGGGCGAGGCGGTGTCGCGCGTGTTCGACTTCATCGGGGGCGGCTGGTTCGCCATCTGGCTCGTGCCGCTCGCGGTCGCCGCGCTCTTCCTGCTCGCCCGGCGGCCGTGGGCCGCGCTCGTCTTCGTCGCGACGTCGGCGCTGAGTTCGGGGGCCGTGCAACTGCTCAAGGTCGTCTTCGGCCGGGAGCGGCCGGAGGACATCCTGCTCGCGCTCGACAGCGGGTCGTATCCGTCCGGTCACGTCGCCAACGCGGCGACCGTCGCGGTGCTCGCCGCCGTGCTGCTCACCCGCTGGTGGGTCGTCGCCCTCGCGGCCGCGCACGTCGTGCTGATGGCGCTCAGCCGCACCTACCTCGGCGCGCACTGGCTCACCGACACCCTCGGCGGCGCCCTGCTCGGGGCCGCCTTCGCGTTCGGCGCGTGGGCGATCGCCGCGCGGACGCTGCGAGCCGAGCGGGTGCGGGCTCGCCGGTCGCGGGCGGGGGGCGCTAGCGTCGATCCATGAGAATCCTGCTCGTCGGTGCCGGCGGCGTGGGCGACGCGATCGCGAAGATCGCCGCCCGCCGCGACTTCTTCGAAACCATGGTCGTGAGCGACTACGACGTGTCGCGCGCCGAGCGCACGATCGCGTGGATCGAGGCCCGGCACGGCGACCAGAAGGGCCGCTTCGTCGCCGCCCGGATCGACGCCTCCGACCCCGAGTCGGTCGCCGCCGTCGCGCGCGAGCACGGCGCCACCCACGTCATGAACGCGGTCGAGCCGAAGTTCGTGCCGACGATCTTCGCCGGGGCCCTCGCCGCGGGCGCCGACTACCTCGACATGGCGATGAGCCTCTCGGAGCCGCACCCCACCGAGCCGTACGCGAAGACCGGGGTGAAGCTCGGCGACGACCAGTTCGCGCAGGCCGGCGACTGGGAGCAGGCCGGCCGCCTGGCCCTCGTCGGGATGGGCGTCGAGCCCGGCCTCTCCGACGTCTTCGCCCGCTACGCCGCCGACGAGCTGTTCAGTGAGATCGACGAGCTCGGCACGCGCGACGGCGCCAACCTCGTCGTGCGCGACGAGAACGGCGAGGAGATCTTCGCGCCCTCGTTCAGCATCTGGACGACGATCGAGGAGTGCCTCAACCCGCCGGTCGTGTGGAGAAGGACGCCGGCTGGTACACGACGCCGCCGTTCTCCGAGCCCGAGGTGTTCGTGTTCCCCGAAGGCATCGGCCCGGTCGAGTGCGTCAACGTCGAGCACGAAGAGGTGCTCCTCATGCCGCGCTGGGTCGACGCGAAGCGCGTGACCTTCAAGTACGGCCTCGGCGACGAGTTCATCGGCATCCTCAAGACGCTGCACCAGTTGCACCTGGACTCGACGGTGCCGATCCGAGTGCGCAGCGCCGACGGGCCCGTCGAGGTCGCGCCCCGCGACGTCGTCGCCGCCGCGCTGCCCGATCCGGCGACGATCGGACCCCGGATGACGGGCAAGACGTGCGCGGGGTTGTGGGTCACCGGCACGGGCAAGGACGGTACGCCGCGCGAGGTGTACCTCTACCACGTGAGCGACAACGAGTGGACGATGGCCGAGTACGAGAGCCAGTGCGTCGTGTGGCAGACCGCGCTCAACCCGGTCGTCGCGCTCGAACTGCTCGCGACGGGCGTGTGGAGCGGCACGGGCGTGCTCGGTCCGGAGGCGTTCCCGGCCACCCCGTTCCTGGAACTCATGGCGAAGCCGGAGGCCGAGGGCGGCTACGGGCAGCCGTGGGGCCTCGAGGACCGGCTCGCCTGACCCCGGAGCCGGATCACCGCCTCGGGCAGTCGTTCAGCTTCGGCTGAGCGGGTCCAGCAGGAGCGGGCGGAAGGCGAGCTCGGCGGCGCCGATGAGCAGGCGGTCCTCGCCGAGGGCGGCGGGAACGATCGTCACCTCGTCGGCCGCCGCGGGGATGGTGGCCGCGCGCATCGACTCCACGAGCGCGGGCGCCTCCCACGCGAGGTGGGTCGCGAGGTACCCGCCGAGCACGACGAGCTCGGGGTTGAAGACGTTGACCGCGTTCGCGAGCGCGACCGCGAGGATGCCGCGCTGGCGCCGCAGCTCCGCGCCCACACGCGGGTCGGTGCTCGCGGCGATCGCGGCGGCGAGCTCGGGCTCGTCGGCGCTCGACATCCCGAGCAGGGCGAGCACGCGCGCGCGGCTCACCTCGTCTTCGAGGGTGCCGCGGGAGGTCATCCGGTCGGCGGGGTCGTCGACGCCCGGGCGGTTCTGTCCGAACTCGCCCGCGTAGCCGCCGCGGCCGGTGAGCGGGCGGCCGCCGACGATGACGCCGCCGCCGATGCCGCTCGCGCCGCCGTTGAGGTGGATGAGGTCGTCGACGCCGCGGCCGGCGCCGAACAGGTGCTCGGCGAGCGCGCCGAGGCTCGCGTCGTTGTCGGCGGAGACCGGGCGGCCGAGGGCGTCTTCGAGCATCCCGGCGAACGGCACCTCGCGCCAGCCGAGGTGCGGCGCCCAGCGCACCGTGCCGTCGGCGGCGCGCACGAGGCCGGGGATGGCGAGGCCGACGCCGAGCACGCGGCGGTCGGCCGGCGACGCGGCGATCAGCTCGTCGACGACCTCGGCGATGACGTGCGCCGCCGTCGCAGGGTCCGGCACCGCGTCGACGGGGCGGCGGATGCGGCGTTCCACGCGCGCGCCGAGGCCGACGACGGCGGCGGTGACGGCATCCACTTCGGGGTTGACGGCGATGACGACCGGCGAGGGGTCGGGGGCGACGCCCGGGGAGGGGCGCCCGACGCGGCTGTTCGACACGGGGTCGCGCTCGACGACGAGGCCGGCGGCGCCGAGTTCGGCGACGAGCGCGGCGATCGTGGAGCGGTTGAGCCCCGTGTGCGCGGTGAGTTCGGCGCGGGAGACCGCGCGTCCGTGGTGCACGAGGTCGAGGATGGTGGCGAGGTTCCGGCGGCGGACCCCGTCGACGTTGTCCCCGGCAGCCATGTCGCTACCCTAACGTCGGGCATTTGTTGTTCTTGACTACAAATAGGGCGCGCCATAAACTCGGGGCCACCCAATCACTTTCGGCGCTGGCGCCGAAACTTTCGAAAGGCGTTCAAAGATGAACAACCGCACCAAGAGGCTCGGCGCGCTGATCGCCGCGTCGACGGTCGCGCTTCTCGGAGTCGCCGGATGCACTGGCCCCTCGAGCGGCGACGGCGACGAAGTCAAGATCGTCTGGTGGCACAACGCCACGTCCGACCCGCTGCAGGGACTGTGGGCCGACGTCGCGGCCGAGTTCGAGGACGCCCACCCGGGCGTCAAGGTCGAGGTCACCGGCTACCAGAACGAGGACCTCCAGCGCACCCTCATCCCCAACGCGCTCCAGTCCGGCGACGCGCCCGACCTGTTCATGGTCTGGCCCGGCGGCGAGGTGCGCAGCCAGGCCGAGGCGGGCTACCTGCGCGACCTGACGAGCGACCTGTCGGCCGAGATCGCCGAGTTCGGCGGAGTCGTGAAGCCGTGGGAGGTCGACGGCAAGCAGTACGCGATGCCCTTCTCGTTCGGCATCACGGGCATCTGGTACAACACCGAGCTCTTCGCCCAGGCCGGCATCACCAGCACGCCGACCACGCTGCCCGAGCTCGTGACCGCGGTCGAGAAGCTCAAGGGCATCGGCGTCGAGCCGATCGCCGTCGGCGCGGGCGACCTGTGGCCGGCCGGTCACTGGTGGTACCAGTTCGCGCTCAACGCGTGCTCGACCGCGACCCTGCAGTCGGCCATCCCGGACCTCGACTTCAGCGACCCCTGCTGGATCAAGGCCGGCGAGATGCTCGAGGACTTCCTCGCCGTCGAGCCGTTCAACAAGGGCTTCCTCGCCACCCCGGCCCAGACCGGCGCCGACAGCTCCAACGGCCTGATGGCCGCGGGCGTCGCCGCGATGGAGTTCATGGGTCCGTGGAACTCGGGCACCATCGGTGCGCTCACCGAGGACGGCGAGGTCCCGGAGTGGCTCGGCTGGTTCCCCTTCCCGAGCGTTCCCGGCGGTGCCGGTGACCCGACGATCACCATGGGTGGTGGCGACGGCTGGGGCATCAGCGTCGACGCTCCCGAGGAGACCGTCGAGCTGCTGAAGTACCTGTCGAGCGCCGAGGTCCAGAGCCGCTTCGCGGCGATCGGTTCCGGCATCCCGGCCAACCCCGGTGCCGCGAGCGCCCTGACGGACGAGAACCTCAAGTCCATCGCCGCGGGTCTCGCCGGCTCGTCGTACGTCCAGCTCTGGCTGGACAGCGCGCTCGGCCCGGCCTTCGGCAACCCGCTCAACCAGGCGATCGTGAACATCTTCGGCGGCACCGGCACGCCCGAGGATGTCGTGAAGGCGCTGGAGGACACCGCGGCCGCGCAGTAACCCGCTGCCGACGCACCATCCCCCGATGAGGCAGGGCCCGGCCCCCGACGGGCCCTGCCTCACTCTCACGATCGACCCGAGCGAGACATGACTCAGACCACTGCTGCACCGGCGCCCGTCGAGGCGCCGCGCCGGCCCCGTCGCGGGGGCGTCCGGCAACGACTCGAGATCGCCCTGTTCACCGGACCGGCGCTCATCGTCTTCCTCGGCTTCGTCATCCTGCCGGTCGTACTGGCGGCGTACTACAGCCTCTTCAACTGGAACGGCCTGGGCCCGCTCGAGCGCTTCATCGGCTTCGACAACTACATCCGGGCGCTCAACGACCCGGCGTTCCTGCGGGCGATCGGCAACAACTTCACGATCCTCATCCTGTCGATCCTGATCCAGGGCCCGCTCGCCATCGGCGTCGCGCTGCTGCTCAACCGCCGCATGCGCGGCCGCGCGATCTTCCGCGCCCTCATCTTCGTGCCGTACGTGCTCGCCGAGGTCATCGCCGGTCTCGCCTGGAAGCTCCTGCTCTCCCCGCGCGGCGGCGTCAACGGCCTCCTCGAGGACATCGGCCTCGGCGAACTCGCCCAGCCCTGGCTCGCCAACCCCGACATCGCGCTCGGCGTGATGTTCGTCATCCTCACCTGGAAGTACCTCGGCTTCGCGATCCTGCTCATGCTCGCCGGCCTCCAGGGCGTCCCCCAGGAACTGCAGGAGGCGGCCGCGATCGACGGCGCCAACTGGTGGCAGACGCAGTGGCGCATCACGCTGCCGCTCATCGCGCCCACCATCCGCATCTGGATCTTCCTGTCGATGATCGGCTCGCTGCAGCTGTTCGACATGGTGTGGGTCACCACGAAGGGCGGTCCCGTCGGGGCCACCAACACGATGGCGGTCTACATGCTGCAGAACGGCCAGGGCGCGCCCGGCTACGGCAGCGCCATCGCCGTCATCCTCTTCGCCATCTCGCTCGTCGTCGCCCTCGTCTTCCAGCGCACCGCCATGCGGCGCGACCTGGCCGGGGCGCTCACCTCGGGGGAGGACCGCTGATGACCGCCGTCGCCACCGCACCCGCCACGACGCCGTCGGCGCCCGAGCAGGCGCCCGAGAACCGCAAGCGCGGCTTCGACTGGGGTCAGCCCTGGGTCTATCTCGTCGCGCTCGTCGCCGCCGCCGTCTCCGTCGGGCCCGTCGCCTACATCTGGCTCAACGGCTTCCGCACGACCGCCGACATCAACCGCGACCCGGGCGCCTGGCCCGACCCGTGGACGTTCGACAACTACGCGACCGTCCTCGGCTCGGAGCGCTTCTGGGGCTCGGTCCTGTCGTCCACGCTCATCGCCGCCGGCACGACCCTCGGGGTCGTCACCCTCGGCGTCATGGCCGCGTTCGCGATCGCGCGCTACGACTTCCGCGGCAGACGCGGGCTCTACGCGCTCTTCGCCGCGGGGCTCATGTTCCCCGTCACCGTCGCCGCGCTGCCGCTCAGCATCCTGCTGCGTCAGCTCGAGCTGCACGGCACCTTCCTCGGCGTGATCATCCCGCAGATCGGGTTCGCACTGCCGACGACGATCATCATCCTCGTCCCGTTCCTCCGAGCCATCCCGCACGAGCTCGAAGAGGCGGCGTCGATCGACGGCGCGAGCCGGATCGGATTCTTCTGGCGCATCATGCTCCCCCTCTCCACTCCCGGGCTCGTCACCGTCGGCGTGCTCGCATTCATCGCCTCCTGGAACGCCTACCTGCTGCCGCTGCTCATCCTCGGCGCCGGCGGGATGCCGCAAGACCTCTGGCCGCTCCCGCTCGGCGTGCAGCAGTTCTCGACGCAGTACTCCGTCCAGACGGGACTCGTGCTCGCCTACACGTCCCTCTCGATGCTCCCCGCCCTCGCGTTCTTCCTGTTCGCCGAGAAGCGCATCGTCGGCGGCCTCACGGGCGCGGTGAAGGGCTGACCATGACGGACACGCAGGCGCGGCCGCAGGCCGCCGCAGGATCGCACGCGCGCGTCGACGCGCTCATCGCGGCGATGACGCTCGAGGAGAAGATCGCCCAGCTCTACGGCGTGTGGGTCGGCGCGAACGCCGACGGCGGCGACGTCGCCCCCAACCAGCAGGAGCTCGCGCAGGAGATCGACCTCGAGGAGATCATCCCGACCGGACTCGGCCAGCTAACCCGCCCGTTCGGCACGCGGCCCGTGGACCCGGCCCTCGGCGCCCTGTCGCTGCTCCGCCTCCAGCAGCGGCTCGTCGCCGAGGGCCGACACGGCATCCCCGCGATGGCCCACGAGGAGTGCCTCGCCGGGTTCGCCGCGTGGGGTGCCACCGCCTATCCCGTGCCGCTGTCGTGGGGCGCCGCGTTCGACCCCGAGCTGGTCGAGCGGATGGCGCAGCGCATCGGCGAGGACATGGCGAGCGTCGGCATCCACCAGGGCCTCGCGCCCGTGCTCGACGTCGTGCGCGACGCCCGCTGGGGCCGCGTCGAGGAGACCATCGGCGAGGACCCGTACCTCATCGGCTCGGTCGGCGCCGCGTACGTGCGCGGCCTCGAGTCCGCCGGGGTCGTGGCGACGCTCAAGCACTTCGTCGGGTACTCCGCCTCGCGCACCGGCCGCAACCTCGCGCCCGTGTCGATGGGTCCGCGCGAGCGCGCCGACGTCATGCTCCAGCCGTTCGAGATGGTGCTGCGCGACGGGAAGCCCCGCTCGGTGATGAACGCGTACACCGACACCGACGGCGTCGCGTCGGCGGGCGACCGGTCGCTGCTCACCGGGCTGCTGCGCGAGGAGTACGGGTTCACCGGCACCGTCGTCGCCGACTACTTCGCGATCGCGTTCCTCAAGCTGCACCACCGCGTGGTCGACTCGTTCGGCGCCGCCGCGGCGCTCGCGCTCGAGGCCGGCATCGACGTCGAGCTGCCCACCGTGCACACCTTCGCCGAGCCGCTCGTCGAGGAGATCCGCTCGGGCCGGCTCGACGAGTCGGTCGTCGACACGGCGCTGCGCCGCGTGCTCGACCAGAAGCTCGGACTCGGGCTGCTCGACGAGGACTGGTCGGCCGTGCCGCCCGCGCTCGCCGGCCGCGACCTCTCCGACCCGGAGTCGCTGCGCGGCACCGTCGACCTCGACCCGCCCGTCAACCGCGCGATCGCGCGCGAGCTGGCCGAGCAAGCGGTCGTGCTGCTGCGCAACGACGGCACGCTGCCGCTCGCCGCGCCCGCCCGCATCGCCGTCATCGGTCCCACCGCCGACGACTTCGCGGCGATGCTCGGCTGCTACTCGTTCCCGCTCCACGTCGGCGCGCACCACCCCGAGGTGCCTGTCGGAATCGAGATCCCGACGCTCCTCGACGCGCTCCGCGTCGAGTTCCCGGACTCCGAGGTGATCCACGCCCCCGGCACCTCGATCTCCGGGGGCGAGCTCGACGGCATCCCCCGGGCCGTCGAGCTCGCCCGATCCTCCGACGTCGTCGTGCTCGCGCTCGGCGACCGCGCGGGCCTGTTCGGCCGCGGCACGAGCGGGGAGGGATGCGACGCCGAGACGCTCGACCTCCCGGGCGCGCAGCAGCAGCTGCTCGACGCCGTGCTCGACGCCGGCTCGCCCGTCGTGCTCACCCTCCTCTCCGGGCGCCCGTACCACCTCGGGTCGGCGCCCGAGCGGGCCGCGGGCATCGTGCAGACGTTCTTCCCCGGCGAGGAGGGCGCCCCCGCGATCGCGGGCGTGCTGTCCGGCCGGGTCAACCCGAGCGGGCGTCTGCCGGTGTCCGTGCCCGGCTCCCCCGGCGCGCAGCCGTCGACCTACCTGGCGTCGCCGCTCGCCCGCTCGACGGGCGTCTCCTCGGTCACCGTCGACGCCGCCTACCCGTTCGGCGCGGGTCAGTCGTACTCGACGTTCGAGTGGACGGATGCCGTGGCCGAGCAGGCGACGGCCGGCACCGACGGCGCCGTGCGGGTGCGCGTCACCGTGCGCAACGCCTCCGACCGCGCCGGTGCCGACGTCGTCCAGCTCTACCTGGAGGACCCGGTCGCGTCGGTCGTGCGTCCCGTGCAGCGCCTCATCGGCTTCCGCAAGGTGCGCCTCGAGCCCGGCGAGTCGGCGACGCTCAGCGTCGTCGTGCCCGCCGACCTCGCGGCCTTCACGGGCGCGGCGGGCGAGCGCATCGTCGAGCCCGGGGAGCTCATCCTCGGCTTCGGGCGTTCGAGCGGCGACATCCCGCTCACCGTGCCGGTGACGCTCACCGGACCGGTGCGCGTGGTCGGCACCGGGCGCGCGCTGCACCCGGAGTGGCACGAGTCCCGGTGACGGGCGTCCCCTCCCACCGCGCCGCCGAGGCGACGGTGCGGGTGCGTGCGGGCGGCGAGCCGCTGGCCGACGCCGACGTGCGCGTCGAGATGGTGCGGCACGAGTTCGGCTTCGGCAACATCGCGTTCGAGCTGCTCGACCACGTCGACGGCCGCGCCCCCGGCGACGAGCGCCTCGCGCGGCTGTGGCTGGAAGCCTTCGACCTCGCGATCCTGCCGTTCTACTGGGCGCAGTTCGAGCCCGAGGGCGGCAGCCCGCGCACCGAGCGCCTCCAGCGGGCCGCCCGCTGGTTCGCCGAGCGCGACGTGCGCGTGAAGGGGCATCCGCTCGTCTGGCACACCCTCGCCCCGCGTCTGCTCGGGCTGTCCCAGGCGGAGGTCGCCGACGCCGTGCGGGCGCGCGTGCGCCGCGAGGTCGCCGACTTCGCCGGGCTCGTCGAGTCGTGGGATGTCGTCAACGAGGCCGTCATCGCGCCGGTCTTCGCCAACGGCGACAACGCCCTCACACCGCTCGCCGCCGACCTCGGGCGCGTCGACTACGTGCGACTCGCCGTCGACGCCGCGCGCGAGACCGACCCGGGCGTCGTGCTGCACCTCAACGACTTCGACCTGTCGCCCGTGTACCAGCACCTCATCGAGGAGGTGCTGGAGGCGGGCATCCGGCTCGACGGGATCGGGTTGCAGACCCACATGCACCAGGGCTTCCGCGGCGAGGCGCAGCTCACCGCGATCGCCGACCGGTTCGCGCGCTTCGGGCTGCCGCTGCACTTCACCGAGACGACGCTCGTCTCGGGCGACCTCATGCCGCCGGAGATCGTCGACCTCAACGACTACGTCCGGCCCGACTGGCCGACCACCCTCGAGGGGGAGGCCCGGCAGGCGGACGAGCTGCGCCGGCACTACGCGACGCTGTTCGGGCATCCCGCGGTCGCGTCGATCACGTACTGGGGGCTCACCGACCACGGCGCGTGGCTCGGCGCCCCCGCGGGGCTCGTGCGGGCCGATGGAACCCCCAAGCCCGGTTACGAGGTCGTGCGCCGCCTCATCCGCGAGGAGTGGTGGACGCCCGCGGCGACGCTGCGCACGGATGCCGACGGTGCCGTGCGGCTCGCCGGCACGCGCGGGCGGTACCGCGTCACCGCGGGCGACCGCGCGGGGTTCGTCGACCTCGACGGCTCCGACGTCACGGTTCACGTGGGCTGAGGAGCGGGCACCCCGGCCCGGCGTCTCGCCCCCGCCGTCCCCAACTCTCTGGATCCGGCCCCTTCGTCGACGAGAGGTGGATGAGGGGCCGGGATCCAGAGAGTTGGGAACGGGCCGGACACGCGTCCTGCTGCGCCCCGGGCGCCCGGCCCGAGGGTCGTCCCCACTGATCCGCCAATCCCGGCGGCCTGTCCCCGGAAATCCGTGGCAGGTGCGACGGATTAGTGCGATCCCGCCTCAGAGGCGGGCGGCGTACTGGGCGCGGATGACGGGGCGGTGATCCGGCGCGGGCTCGGCGGAGGTCGGCACGACCCACGCGGGGCGCGAGCCGGTGAGCACCCACGCCGCCTGCGCGGCGGCGCCGAGCGCGACGTACTCGCCGGGCTCGGGCACCGTGACGGGCACGTCGAACACCTGGGCGGCGATCGCCGACACCGCAGGGTTCTGCGCCGCGCCGCCGATGAGCAGGATGCGGCCCGCGGTCACGCCGACGGCGCGCACGGCGTCGAGACCGTCGGCGAGTCCGCACAGCAGCCCTTCGACGGCGGCCCGGGCCAGGTTCTCGCGGGTCGTGCCGGCGAGGGTCAGGCCGAACACGGTGGCGGTCGCGTTCGGACGATCGGGGGTGCGCTCGCCCTCGAACCAGGGCTGGAGCACGACGCCGGCCGCGCCGGGTTCCGCCGCGAGGGCCAGGCGGCCGAGCTCGGCGTGGTCGACCCCGAGGAGCCCGGCGATCGCATCCAGCACGCGCGCGGCGTTGAGGGTCGCGACGAGCGGGAGGAAGAGTCCGGAGGCGTCGGCGAACCCGGCGACGGTCGCGGATCCGGCGGGGGACCCGGTCACCGCGAACACGGTGCCGGACGTGCCGATCGAGACGACGACATCCCCTTCCCGCGCGCCGAGGCCGAGGGCGGCGCCCGCGTTGTCGCCCGCCCCGGGGCCGACGACGAGATGCCCGGCGGATCCCGCCGACTCGGACGGCCCGAGCACGCGCGGGAGCACCGCGTCGTGTCCGAGGGCGGCGACGAGGATCTCCCGGTCGTACTCGCCGGTGTGCGGGTTCCAGTAGGAGGTGCCGCTCGCATCCGACCGGTCGGTGGTCAGCTCGGCGAAGTCGGCGGCGCCCGGGCCGAAGCCGCGCAGCCGCCAGGTCAGCCAATCGTGGGGCAGCGCGACGGCGTGCACGCGCGCGGCGTTCTCCGGTTCGTGGTCGCGCAGCCAGCGCAGCTTCGTCGCCGTGAACGACGCGACGGGCTTCGACCCGGTGCGCTCCACGATGTCGGGGAACTCGGCGGCGAGCTGCTCGGCGGCCTCGGCGGAGCGGGTGTCGTTCCAGAGCAGGGCGGGACGGATGACCTCGCCGGCCTCGTCCAGCACGACCATGCCGTGCTGCTGCCCGCCGATCGAGATCGCCGCGACGTCGTCGAGTCCGCCGGCCGCGGCGATCGCGGACTGGAGGGCGTCCCACCACGCCGCGGGGTCGACCTCGGTGCCGTCGGGATGCGGCGCGCGACCGGAGCGCACGAGGGCCCCGGTCGCCGCATCCACGATGACGACCTTGCAGCTCTGGGTCGAGGAGTCGACCCCCGCGACGAGCGTCACGGTCAGCGCGCGCCGAGGAGGTGCTCGGTCGCGAGCTGCTGGAGGCGCACGAAGCCCGCGCCCTTGCCGCCGAGGTAGACCGACGGGTCGAAGTCCTCGAACGCCGAGCGGTCGGCGAGGAAGTCCTCGTAGCTCTCGCCGGGGTTGAGCGTCGGCACGGCGAGCTCGTCGACCTTGGCAGCCTTGAGCGCCTCCTGCACCTCGGGGTCGGCGCGGAAGGCCGCGGCACGCTCCTTGAGCAGCAGGTAGGTGCGCATGTTGGCGGCAGCCGACTCCCAGACGCCGGTCTCGTCCTCGGTGCGGCTCGGCTTGTAGTCGAAGTGCCGCGGGCCGTCGTACGCGGGCACGCCGCCCGGGCCGCCGAACTCGAGCAGGTCGACGAGCGCGAACGCGTTGTGCAGGTCGCCGTGGCCGAAGACGAGGTCCTGGTCGTACTTGATGCCGCGTTGGCCGTTGAGGTCGATGTGGAAGAGCTTCCCGTGGAACAGCGCCTGCGCGATGCCCGCGGCGAAGTTGAGGCCCGCCATCTGCTCGTGGCCGACCTCGGGGTTGAGGCCGACGAGCTCGGGGTGCTCGAGCGAGTCGATGAAGGCGATCGCGTGGCCGAGGGTCGGCAGCAGGATGTCGCCGCGCGGCTCGTTCGGCTTCGGCTCGATCGCGAAGCGGATGTCGTAGCCCTTGTCGATGACGTACTGGCCGAGCAGGTTGACGGCCTCGCGGTAGCGCTCGAGGGCGAGGCGGATGTCCTTGGCCGAGTCGTACTCGGCGCCCTCGCGGCCGCCCCACATGACGAACGTCTTCGCACCCAGCTCGGCGCCGAGGTCGAGCTGGCGGAACACCTTGCGCAGCGCGTAGCGGCGCACGTCGCGGTCGTTGGCGGTGAAGCCGCCGTCCTTGAAGACGGGCGCGCTGAACAGGTTGGTGGTGACCATCGGGATGATGAGCCCGGTGGCTTCGAGGGCGCCCTTGAGCCGGTCGATCTCCTTCTGGCGCGTGGCGTCGTCGGAGCCGAACGGGAACAGGTCGTCGTCGTGGAAGGTGAGTCCGTAGGCGCCGAGCTCGGCGAGCTTCTCGACGACGTGCACCGTGTCGAGGGCCGGGCGCGTGGGTCCGCCGAACGGGTCGTTGCCGGGGTAGCCGACGGTCCAGAGGCCGAAGGAGAACTTGTCGGCGCGCGAGGGCGTGGTGGTCATGCGAGCTCCGTTGGTCGGTTGAGGCAACACGGGATATGTTGTGCAGTACAACATATCGCGTCACGGGAGTACAGTGAAGTCCCCCGATAGTTTCGCGACACTTTCCGACAGGAGCGGAGTGACGGACCAGCCCACCACCCGGGTCACCCTCGCCGAGATCGCCGAGCAGGCCGAGGTCTCCCTGTCGACCATCTCGAAGGTGCTCAACGGCAGAAGCGACGTCTCGGCGGCCACGCGCAGCCGCGTCGAAGAGCTGCTCGCGCACCACGGCTATCGCCGGCGCTCGTCGCCGTCGGCCTCCGCGACCTCGCTCATCGAGCTCGTCTTCCACGAGCTCGAGGCCGCGTGGTCGATGGAGATCATCCGCGGCGTCGAGGATGTCGCGCGCGCCCACGGCCTGAGCGTCGTGCTCACCGAGAGCGGCAGCCGTCACGCCCCCGCCGCCGACTGGATCGACGGCGTGCTCCGCCGGCGACCGGTCGGCGTCGTGCTCGTCTTCTCGGCGATCCCCGACCAGTACCGCGACGTGCTGCGGGCGCGCAGCATCCCGTTCGTCATCATCGACCCCGCGGGCGACCCCACCCCCGACGTGCCGAGCGTCGGCAGCGCCAACTGGACGGGCGGGCTCATGGCGACCCGGCACCTCATCGAGCTGGGGCACACACGCATCGCCGCGATCACCGGCCCCGACGACATGATGTGCTCGCACGCGCGCATCGACGGCTACCGCTCGGCGATGACCGCGGCGGGCCTGTCGATCGACCCCGACTGGATCCGCTGGGGCGACTTCCACACCTCCGGCGGCCGCGACCACGGCTACGAGCTGCTCGACCGGCCCGACCGGCCGACCGCGATCTTCGCCGGCAGCGACATCCAGGCCCTCGGCGTGCTCGAGGCGATGCGCCAGCTCGGGCTGAGCGCGCCCGGCGACGTGTCGGTCGTCGGGTACGACGACATCCCGCTCGCCACCTGGGTGAGCCCGCGGCTCACGACCGTGCACCAGCCGCTGCGCCGGATGGCCGAGGAGGCGACGCGCCTCGTGCTCAAGATGCGCGAGCCGGGCGCCGAGGGGGTCACCAGGCTCGACCTCGCCACCGACCTCGTCGTGCGCGACAGCACGGCGCCGCCGCGCCCGGAGTGAGCGCGGTGCCGACGGCTCCCGCCCTGATCTCCGCCGCCGAGGGGGAGGGGGATGTCGTCGCGCTGACCTTCGACGACGGGCCGAACGGCGCCGACACCGCGGCGCTGCTCGACCTGCTCGCGGGGCACGGCATCCGCGCGGTGTTCGCCGTCGTCGGCGAGAGCATCCGCGCTCCCGGCGGGGCGGAGCTGCTGCGCCGCATCGTCGCGGAAGGCCACGTGCTCGCCGACCACTCGACCGACTTCCGCGACATGGGCGCGCTCACCGCCGACGAGGCGGAGGAGCGGATGCGGGCCAACGTCGCGATCATCCGCGAGGCGCTCGGCGACCCCGCCGCCGACATCCCGTACTGGCGCGCGCCCAACGGCTCGTGGGGGCGGACGGTCGAGGCGGCGTGGCGGCTCGGTCGGCGCTCGCTCGCGGTCGTCAACACGATCGGCGACTGGATGACGCAGGACGAGGCCGTGCTCACCGAGCGGCTGCGCGCCGCGATGCGTCCCGGCGAGATCGTGCTCGTGCACGACGGCGGCGGCGACCGGCGCGGCTCGATCGCCGCGGTGCGCACCGTCGTCGAGGAGCGGCTCGCCGCCGGGTGGCGTTTCACCCTCCCGGGCGGCTCGCGTTGACCCCCGGACGGGGGCGCGATATGTTGCCCTATCCCACAAATCCCCGGGATGCGACCGGGGGACAGTCCCAGCGCGCCCGGGATACCCGGGGATATCGTGGCCGACGGAGGCGCCGATGACGGATTCCGCGCGTGTGACCCTCGCGGTCATCGCCGAGGAGGCCGACGTCTCGCTGTCGACCATCTCCAAGGTGCTCAACGGGCGGTCCGACGTCTCCCCCGCCACTCGCCGCCGGGTCGAGACCCTGCTGGAGCGACACGGCTACCGCCGCCGCAAGTCGGCGCCGGCGCACCGCGCGATCGAACTCGTCTTCCCCGAACTCGAGTCCGCCTGGTCGATGGAGATCATCAAGGGCGTCGAGGATGTCGCGCGCGTCCGCGGCATGACCGTCACCCTCTCGCAGAGCGGCGGCCGGCTCGCCCCGCCCGCGGAGTGGCTCGACGGGCTCCTCCAGCGCCAGCCCGCCGCGCTCGTGCTCGTCGTCTCGGCGGTGCCGGAGTTCTACAGCGAGATCCTCCGCGCGCGGAGCATCCCGTTCATCGTCATCGACCCCGCGGGCGACCCGCCGGCGAGCGTGCCGAGCGTGGGCAGCGCCAACTGGTCGGGCGGTCTCGCGGCGACGCGCCACCTCATCAAGCTCGGGCACACCCGCATCGCGGCGATCACGGGCCCCGACGACATGCGCTCGGCCCACGCGCGGCTCGACGGGTACCGGGCGGCGATGCTCGGCGCCGACCTGAGCGTGCATCCCGAGTGGACGCGGTTCGGCGACTTCACCCAGGCGGCGGGCGTGCACCACGGCAGCGAGCTGCTCGCGCTGCCGGAGGGCGACCGACCGACCGCGATCTTCGCGGGCAACGACCTCCAGGCGCACGGAGTCATGGTCGCGGCGCGCGCGATCGGGCTGAGCGTGCCGCACGACCTCTCGGTCGTCGGGTACGACGACATCCCGATGGCGGAGTGGGTGACGCCGCGGCTCACCACGATCCACCAGCCGCTGCGGCAGATGGCGCAGGAGGCGACCCGGCTCGTCACCGAGCCGCAGATCCCCGGCTACAACGCGATCCCGCGCCTCGACCTGTCGACCCACCTCGTCATCCGCGAGTCGACGGCCCCTCCGCGCGCGGAGTGAGTGTCGAGTCGCGGGAAGTGAGTGTCGAGTCGCGGCCTTTCGCCGCGACTCGAGGCGATCGGGCACCGTCCGGCGTTCGGCCTCAACTGGGACCCGAGCCACATGGTCTGGCAGGATCTCGACTCCGTCGGCTTCCTGCTCGACTTCGCCGACCGGATCTACCACGTCGACTGCAAGGACACCCGGAAGCGGATGACGAACGGCCGCAACGGCCGGCTCGGCTCGCACCTGGCGTGGGCCGACCCGCGCCGCGGCTGGGACTTCATCTCGACCGGTCACGGCGACGTGCCGTGGGAGGACGCCTTCCGCGCGCTCAACCACATCGGCTACACCGGCCCGATCTCGGTCGAGTGGGAGGACGCCGGAATGGACCGCCTGGTGGGCGCGCCGGAGGCGCTCGAGTTCGTGCGCCGGCTCGCGTTCGACGCTCCGGATGCCGCGTTCGACGCGGCCTTCAGCCAGAACTAGGTCGCGCGCCGGTCAGTTCGCGCCGGACACCATCGCCTCGACCCGGTCGGGGGAGAGCGCGTGGTGGATGGCGAGCATGCACGCGCCGAGCACGCCGGCATCCGCGCCCACGCGGGACTGCGTGATCTGCAGGTGCTCGGTCGCGATCGGCATCGAGCGGCTGTAGACGACCTCGCGCACGCCCGCGATGAGGTGCTCGCCCGCCTGGGCGAGGGCCCCGCCGACGACGATCACCGACGGATTGATGAGGCTCACGCACGTCGTGAGCACCTCGCCGATGTCGCGGCCCGCCTGCCGGACGGCCTGGATCGCCTCCAGGTTGCCGCGCTTGACGAGGTCGACGACGTCCTGGCTGCCCGCGGCGGGGAGGCCCGCCTCGGTGAGCTCGCGCGCGAGGGCGCGGCTCGAGGCGAGGGCTTCGAGGCATCCGCGGTTGCCGCAGTGGCAGGGCACGTCCTTGCCGCGCGCGACGTAGACGTGGCCGATGTCGCCCGCGGTGCCCTGGGCGCCGCGCTGGAGCAGTCCGCCGGAGATGACGCCCGAGCCGATGCCGGTGGCGACCTTGACGAAGACGAGGTGGTTCACGTCCGGCCAGGCGAGTTCGCGCTCGCCGAGGGCCATGACGTTGACGTCGTTGTCGACGAGGACGGGCACCGAGAACGCGTCGCTGAGCCACCCGGGCACGTCGAAGCGGTCCCAGCCGGGCATGATCGGCGGGTTGGTCGGGCGGCCGGTGGAGTACTCGACGGGCCCGGGAACGCCGATGCCCACCGCGAGCAGGTCGTCGGCGGAGCGTCCGATCCGGGCGAGCAGGTCGCGGGCTGTCTCGGTGACCCAGGTGAGGACGCGCACGGGACCGTCGGCGACGGGGATCGGCTCGGCCGACTCCGCGAGGATGCGTCCGGTGAGGTCGCTCACCCCGGCGCGGACGTGGGAGGCGCCGACGTCGACCCCGAGCACGACGCGCGCGCTCGCCGCGAGCGCGAACTGCGCCGACGGCCGGCCGCCGGTCGACACGGCGTCGCCGATCGCGCCGACGAGGCCGAGGCGCATGAGCGCGTCGATGCGCAGGCCGATGGTCGAGCGCGCGAGCCCGGTGATGGCCGCGAGCTCGGTGCGCGTGCGCGGCTTGCCGTCCCGGAGGATCTGGAACAGGTCGCTCGTCGCGGAGGAGCCGAGCGGATTGACGTGGTCCGCGCGACTTATGTCGGTCATCGCAACATCCAATCACGATCCCCGACCGAAGCCGGGGCTTCGCCGGGGGTCAGACCGGGATGCTGAAGAGCGCGTTGATCGCGAGGCCGACGGCGAGCGCGACGCCCGCGAGGAACCCGACGTGGAGCGCGACGAGCCAGGGCCGGTTCTCGAACCAGTAGGCGCTGCCCGGGTAGACGGTGAAGAACTCGGCGGGTGAGATCGGCTCCGTCGCGACGTTCACCGGGACCGGCAGCGCGGCGGCGACGCGCTCGAGGTCGCCCGGGTACCAGTAGTGGCCGCGCATCCGGTAGAGCCGGCGGCCCTCGGCATCCCGCACGAGCAGCTGCCGCACCGGCTCGGGCGACTGGCCGACGTAGACCGGCACGATGTCGACGCGCGCGATCGAGGAGAGCGGGACGCGCACGAGCGGGCTGAAGATGCCCCGGCCGCGGAGCTCCGTCGCATCCACGACCGTGTCCACCGTGAGCTGGCGCAACAGCACGACGAGGGAACCGAGCACGACGACGACCTGGCCGAGCGCGATCCAGGCGCCCTGGCCGCGCGGGACGGCGTACCAGTAGAGCACCGCCGAGACGGGACCGAGCACGAGCAGCACCGACAGCAGCGCCGTGACGAGGAGCGACCGGCGCGGGGCGACCCGCAGCACGATGTCCGTGGTCGCGGCCAAGTCGGTTTCCCTGTCGATCCGGGCCCGGCGTCGCGGGCGTTATTGGGGCGCGGGGTGGTGCGTCGTTGCGGTGGCGGTTGGAGCGGGTGGTGCGGAGCGGAGGATGGGGGATTCGAACCCCCGAGGGCTTTCACCCAACACGCTTTCCAAGCGTGCGCCATAGGCCACTAGGCGAATCCTCCTGGGACCCTCCGCGCACCCGCCAGAGCCCGGTTACCCTTGCTACGTTTCCGTCCTGGGGGAGTTGGCCTGGATGGCGCCACGCGGAGAGCCGAAAGCAAGTGTAGGGCCTCAGCCTGAGGTCGGACACGGCGACTAGCCTGGGGGCGTGGTCACCGCCCTCTATCGCCGCTACCGGCCGGAGACGTTCGCCGAGCTGATCGGCCAGTCCCAGGTGACCGATCCGCTGCGCACCGCGTTGCGCACCGATCGGGTCAACCACGCCTATCTGTTCTCCGGACCGCGCGGGTGCGGCAAGACGACGAGCGCCCGCATCCTCGCCCGCTGCCTCAACTGCGTCGAGGGCCCGACCGACACCCCGTGCGGCTCGTGCCCGTCGTGCGTCGAACTCGCGCGCGACGGCGGCGGCTCGCTCGACGTGGTCGAGATGGACGCCGCGAGCAACGGCGGCGTCGACGACGCGCGCGACCTGCGCGAGCGCGCGGCCTTCGCCCCCGCCCGCGACCGCTACAAGATCTTCATCATCGACGAGGCCCACATGGTCACCTCGGCGGGCTTCAACGCGCTGCTCAAGCTCGTCGAGGAGCCGCCGGAGCACGTGAAGTTCATCTTCGCGACGACCGAGCCCGAGAAGGTCATCGGCACGATCCGCAGCCGCACCCACCACTACCCGTTCCGGCTCGTGCCGCCGGCGCAGATGCTCGACTACGTCGGGCAGCTCTGCGCGTCGGAGGGCGTCGAGGTCGAGGCGGGCGTGCTGCCGCTCGTCGTCCGCGCGGGCGGCGGGTCGGTGCGCGACACCCTGTCGCTGCTCGACCAGCTGATCGCCGGATCCGAGGGCGGGTCGGTCGGCTACGAGCGCGCCGTCGCGCTGCTCGGCTACACCCACGGCGCCCTCCTCGACGAGGTCGTCGACGCGCTCGGCACCCGCGACGCCGCCGAGGTGTTCGGGGCGATCGACCGCGTCATCCAGACCGGTCAGGACCCGCGCCGCTTCGTCGAAGACCTGCTCGAGCGCCTGCGCGACCTCATCGTCGTCGCGGCGACCCGCGACGGGGCCGCGGCCGTGCTGCGCGGGGTGCCGCAGGACGAGATCGACCGGATGTCGAAGCAGGCCGCCGCGTTCGGCTCGGCCGAGCTCTCCCGCGCCGCCGACGTCGTCAACGCCGCGCTCACCGAGATGACGGGCGCGACCTCGCCGCGTCTGCACCTGGAACTGATGGTCGCGCGGATGCTCGTGCCCGCCGCCGACGACACCGACCGCGGCGCCCTCGCGCGCGTCGAGCGCCTCGAGCGGCGCATGGGCATCGACGAGCACCCGTCGATGCGCTCGGTCGACCGCCCGCCGGTGGAGCCCGTCGACATCCGCACCGCCCGCAAGGCGAAGGAGGAGTCCGCTCCGGCCGCGCCCGAGACCCCCGCGTCGAGGCCCGAGCCGTCCGAGCCGGTGGCGCCCGTCGCGCCGATCGCGCCGGTCGCCGAGGAGCCCGCAGCCCCCGAGCCGCCCGCCGCTCCCGCGGTCCCCGCCGGTCCGGTGACGCTCCAGCAGATCCGGGATGCCTGGCCCGAGGTGCTCGAGGTCGTCAAGAAGGCCAAGCGCACCGCGTGGATGGCGCTGTCGACGGCCGTGCCGCGGATGTACGCCGACGACGTGCTCACCGTCGCGTTCCCCACCGAGGCCGACGTCGCGGGCTTCCGCCAGCCGCAGGGCGCGGGGGAGAGCGTGAGCGAGCAGCTGCGCAACGCGATCCACCAGGTGCTCGGCGTGCGGGTCAAGTTCCTCACCCGTCACGAGCCGCCGGCGGACGCCGCGGCCGGAGCCCCGGCCGCGCCCGCCGCTCCCGTCGCGGAGCCGGCTCCCGCCGCGCGCCCGGCTCCCGTCGCGCCGCCCGCGCCCGAGGAGCCGCCGGCCGCCGAGAACCCGCTGCCGCCCGCGGTCGAGTGGAACGTCGTGCCGATCCCGTCGTCGGAGCCCAAGCCCGCCGACGCCGCCCCGGCTCCCGAGAAGCCCGCGACCCCCGAGAAGCCCGTCGACGCCGCGCCGCAGAAGCCCAGCGCGCCCGCCGCCCCCGCCGCGCCGGAGAAGCCGAAGCCTGAGGCATCCACGCCCGCGCCCCCGGCGCCCCCGGCCCCGCGCGCGACGATCGACGGCCGCGAGCGCTACGGCGAGGCGGTCGTGCGCGAGCTGCTCAACGCGTCGTTCATCGAGGAGCAGTCGCTGCGCCCCGCGTCGGCGCCCGCACCCCTCGACACCCCGGAGGCGTGACCCGTGTACGAGGGCATCGTCCAAGAGCTCATCGACGAACTGGGCAGGCTGCCGGGCATCGGCCCGAAGTCGGCGCAGCGCATCGCGTTCCACATCCTGCAGACCGAGTCGTTCGACACGACGCGGCTCGCGCAGATCCTCACCGAGGTGCGCGAGAAGGTGCGCTTCTGCGCGATCTGCGGCAACGTCGCGGAGCAGGACACGTGCGCCATCTGCCGCGACCCGCGCCGCAACCCGGCGACGATCTGCGTCGTCGAGGAGGCGAAGGACGTCGTCGCGATCGAGCGCACGCGCGAGTTCCGCGGGCTCTACCACGTGCTCGGCGGCGCGATCAGCCCGATCGACGGCATCGGGCCGGATGACCTCCGCATCCCGCAGCTCGTGAAGCGCCTCGCCGACTCCACGGTCACCGAGGTCATCATCGCGACCGACCCGAACCTCGAGGGCGAGGCGACCGCGACCTACCTCACGCGCCTCCTCGTGCAGCCCGGGCTGACCGTCACGCGCCTCGCCTCGGGGCTGCCCGTCGGCGGCGACCTCGAGTACGCCGACGAGGTCACGCTCGGCCGCGCCTTCGAGGGACGCCGTACGGTGGAGGCGTGACCAGCACCACCCGACTCGTCGCGTTCGACCTCGACGACACGCTCGCCCCCTCGAAGTCCCCCATCGACCCGCGCATGGCCGACCTGCTCGTGCGCCTGCTCGGCGAGGTCGAGGTGTGCGTCATCTCGGGCGGTCAGTTCGGGCAGTTCGAGAGCCAGCTGGTCGACAACCTCCCGCTCGACCGCCCCGAGTCGCTCGCCCGCCTGCACCTCATGCCGACGTGTGGCACCCAGTACTACCTCCACCGCGACGGCGGATGGCAGCAGCAGTACGCCGAGAACCTCACCGAGGAGCAGAAGGCCGCCGCGCTCGCCGCCGTGGAGTCCGAGGCGAAGCGCCTGGGCTACTGGGAGATCGAGACGTGGGGCCCCATCCTCGAGGACCGCGGCTCGCAGATCACCTTCTCGGCGCTCGGCCAGGCGGCCCCCGTCGACGCGAAGAAGGCGTGGGACCCGACCGGCGAGAAGAAGAACGCCCTCCGCGCCGCCGTGCAGGAGCTGCTGCCCGACCTCGAGGTGCGCTCCGGCGGCTCGACGAGCGTCGACATCACCCGCCGCGGCATCGACAAGGCCTACGGGATGTCCCGGCTCGCCGAGCTCACGGGGGTGCCGTTCGAGGAGATGCTCTTCGTCGGCGACCGGCTCGACCCGGACGGCAACGACTTCCCGGTGATCGCCCTCGGCATCCCGACCCGCGCGGTCGAGGGCTGGGAGGACACCGCGACGGTCGTCGAGGAGTTCCTCGCCGGGCGCTCCGCCGCGGCGTAGCCCGCCGCGCGCGGGTTACGCGCAGGCCTGGTAGACGTACTTTTCGTCGTCGGGCGTGAGCAGCTTCTTGTCGCGCAGGATCGCGTTGCCGAGCGCCTCGCAGGCGGCCGGGAACGCGTCCTCCTTGTACTCGATGTCGTAGACGCGCTGGCCGTACGCCTCGATGTAGAGGGCGCACTCGTCGAACTCGCCGCACTGCTCGGCGATCGCGAAGTCGAAGCCGGCCTCGTCGCGCAGGCGCAGCGAGTCCTCGGCGGCGTTCTTCTGCCCGATCGCGAGGCCGAGACGGTGCGCGAAGTCGGCGTACGCGGCGGCGAGCGCGATGTTGTCGTCGACCGTCAGGTCGTCGGGGTAGCGCGTGTAGGTGTCGAGGTTGTCGATCTCGATCGCGTGGTAGCCCGCGTCGGCGCAGGCCTGGATGCGCTCCGCGAGGATGGAGAAGATCGTCGACCGGTAGAGGGCGCTCGAGGTGTCGAGGATGTACTCGTCCGGCCACTTCGGGTCGAAGATCGGGCGCTGCTTCGCATCCTTGAGCAGCAGGCCGGGGTGCTCGGTGAGCCAGAACTCCGCGTCGCCCGGCTGGGTCTGGAATCCGTTGACGTAGCAGATGTCGTAGCCGGCGCCCGCGGGGCTCGCGGTGCTGTCGCGCGTGACGACGGTCGCCCCGGCCGGGACGGCGTACGGACCGCTCAGCTGGTAGTCGAATCCGGCCCCCTCGGGCGGGAGCGGGATCTCCACCGTCGTCTCTTCGACGGTGCATCCGGCGAGGAGGAGGGCGGTCGCGGCGGCGGCGACGAGGGCGAGGCGGCGACGGGTCATGCACCCATTCTGTCGTCGGTAGACTTCCCTTCGGGTTCAAGCCCGCCATCCGCCCGTCGCCAGGAGCACCACCGTGAGTCTCATCGTGCAGAAGTACGGCGGTTCGAGCGTCGCCGACGCCGAGAGCATCAAGCGCGTCGCGAAGCGCATCGTCGAGGCCCGCAAGGCCGGCAACGACGTCGTCGTGGCCGTCTCCGCGATGGGCGACACGACCGATGACCTCATCGACCTCGCCCACGAGGTCACGCCGCAGCCCGATCCGCGCGAGATGGACATGCTGCTCACGACGGGCGAGCGCATCTCGATGGCGCTGCTCGCGATGGCGATCAAGAGCATGGGCTACGACGCCCGCTCCTATACCGGCAGCCAGGCCGGCATGATCACCGACCACCGGCACGGCTCGGCCCGCATCGTGGATGTCACCCCCGGTCGCGTGCGCGAGGCGCTCGACGCGGGCGCGATCGCGATCGTCGCCGGATTCCAGGGCTTCAACCGCGACAGCAAGGACATCACGACCCTCGGCCGCGGCGGCTCGGACACGACCGCCGTCGCGCTCGCCGCCGCGCTCGGCGCGGACGTCTGCGAGATCTACACGGATGTCGACGGCGTCTTCACCGCCGACCCGCGCGTCGTGCCGAAGGCCCGCAAGCTCGAGCGCCTCACGAGCGAGGAGATGCTCGAGCTCGCCGCCGCGGGCGCGAAGGTGCTCTACATCCGCGCGGTCGAGTACGCCCGCCGGCACGGCGTGACGCTGCACGTGCGGTCGTCGTTCAGTCACAACGAGGGCACGTGGGTGCTCCCCGTCCAGGAGCTCGAAGAAGGGGATGGCGTGGAAGAGCCCATCATCACCGGAGTGGCCGGAGACCTCAGCGAGGCGAAGATCACGGTCGTCGGCGTCCCCGACGTCCCGGGCAAGGCCGCGGAGATCTTCACGATCGTCGCCAAGACCGGCGCCAACATCGACATGATCGTGCAGAACGTGTCGGCGGCCTCCACCGGTCTCACCGACATCTCGTTCACGCTGCCGAAGACCGACGGCGAGAAGGTCGTCACGGCGCTCAACGCCGCGAAGGACGACGCCGGCTTCCAGTCGTTGCAGTACGACGACCAGATCGGGAAGCTCTCGGTCGTGGGCGCCGGGATGCGCACCTCGGCGGGCGTCTCGGCCCAGCTGTTCACCGCCCTCTCGGACGCCGGCATCAACATCGAGATGATCTCGACGAGCGAGATCCGCATCTCGGTGGTCACGCGCGCCGACACCCTCCAGCACGCCATGCGGGTCGTCCACGAGGCGTTCGGCCTCGACGGCGACACCGAGGCCGTCGTCTACGCGGGCACCGGCCGCTAGGCCGTCCAGCGCCCCCACAATCCACCTCCCGTCACCCCGGTGGCGGGATCCCGTCGGTCGGTGACCGACCCCGGTCGGCGGCGGGGTCCGCGCGCGCCGTAAGCTTTCCCGTTATGAGTACCAAGGGCATCCAGCTCGGCGTCGTCGGCGCCACCGGCCAGGTCGGCGCCGTCGTGCGCCGCCTCCTCGAGGAGCGCGACTTCCCGATCGCCGGCATCCGGTTCTTCGCCTCCGAGCGCAGCGCCGGGTCGACCCTCGAGTTCCGCGGCGAGCAGATCGTCGTCGAGGATGCCGCCACCGCCGACCCGACGGGTCTCGACGTCGCCATCTTCTCGGCCGGCGCGACCATGTCGAAGGTGCAGGCGCCGCGCTTCGCGGCGGCGGGCGTGCTCGTCATCGACAACTCGAGCGCGTGGCGCATGGATCCCGACGTGCCGCTCATCGTGAGCGAGGTGAACCCGCACGCCCTCGACGAGGCGCGCAAGGGCATCATCGCGAACCCGAACTGCACGACGATGGCCGCGATGCCCGTGCTCAAGGTGCTGCACGAGGAGGCGGGGCTCGAGCGCCTCGTCGTCTCGACTTACCAGGCGGTGTCGGGCGCCGGCCTCGCGGGCGGCGAGGAGCTGCTCGGCCAGGCCGCGGCGGCCGTCTCCCAGGACGCCATCGGCCTCGTGCACGACGGCGGCGCCGTGACGATGCCGGAGCCGCAGAAGTTCGCCAAGAACATCGCCTTCAACGTGCTGCCGCTCGCCGGCTCGATCGTCGACGACGGCCTCGGCGAGACCGACGAGGAGAAGAAGCTCCGCAACGAGAGCCGCAAGATCCTCGAGCTGCCCGACCTGCGCGTCTCGGGAACGTGCGTGCGCGTCCCCGTGTTCACCGGTCACTCGCTGAGCATCAACGCCGAGTTCACCCGCCCGCTCAGCCCGGAGCGCGCGACCGAGCTGCTCGCGTCGGCTCCCGGCGTGCAGCTCATGGACGTGCCGACCCCGCTCGACGCCGCGGGTGCCGACCCGAGCCTCGTGGGGCGCATCCGCGCCGACCAGAGCGCACCGGAGGGCCGCGGGCTCGCGCTGTTCATCTCGAATGACAACCTGCGCAAGGGCGCGGCGCTCAACGCCGTGCAGATCGCCGAGCTCGTCGCCGCGCGACTCCCGGTCGCCTGACCGCCCGCGGGCGCTAGCGGCCGAGACGCTCGGCCGCCGCGTCCTGGTGGGCGAGGCGCCGCAGGGCGACGATGACGGGCTCGAACAGGGCCGTGCCGAGCACCGCGTACTCGAGCGCGCGGTCGGGGTCGTCGGGCACGTTCGCGACGTCGTACTCGGCGATCGCGCGGATGGCCGGCGCGTAGACCGCGAGTCGCTCCGCGTCGAGCGGCATCCCGGCGCTCTCGGCCGCGGCGAGCGAGCGTTCGAGCTGCGCGACGGCGGGGTAGCGCGGGTCGCAGCGCCAGCCGAGGGCGTCGAGGGCCGCGCGGGCCCGCGGATGCCCGTCGGTCGGGGGTGCGGTCGGCGGCAGATGCGCCATCGCGCGACCGAGCGACTCGAAGAGCTCCTCCGGCGGGGCGCCGAAGACGGCGATGACGCCGCGCACCTGCTGCACGGTCAGGCCGACCACGTCGGTGAGGGCGCGCACGAGGGCGACGCGGCGCACGTGTTCGTCGCCGTAATCGGCCCGGGTCGCCGAGAGCGCGGTGCCGGGCATGAGCAGCCCCTCGCGCAGATAGAACTTGAGGGTCGCGAGCGGGACGCCCGTGCGTTCCGCGAGTTCCGAGATGCGCATTGCTTTGGATAGTAACAGTATCTAGTATTGGATACCATGACTATCCAACCGTGGACCGCCCTCCTCATCGGCTCGCTTCTCCTCGCCCTCATCACGGTCGAATCCGGCGGCGTGTTCCTCACCCGCGTCGTCGGTGGCGGCGTGGCGGCCAACGCGCTGCAGAAGAGCTTCTTCCGCGCCGGTCACGCCCACGCGGGCGTGCTCCTCGTGCTGAGCGTCGCCATCCTCGGCGTCGTCGACGGCGCGGCCCTGCCTCTCCCGCTCGACCTCGTGGCGCGCCTGGGAGTACCCGTCGCGGCGATCCTCATGCCCGCGGGGTTCTTCCTCTCGGTGCTCGGCCGTGACCCGCAGAAGCCCGGCCGCGCGATCGCGCTGCTCTGGGTGGGGGCGGCGTCGCTCACCGTCGGTCTGCTCGCCGCCGGGATCGGCCTGATCAGCGGCGGGATCGCCGGGCTGTGACCCCCGCGGCCCCCCGGGGCCGCGCGGCAGCCGGGCCCCGGGAGCGCGGATAGACTGACGTGGTGACTGCACCCCTCGACGTCGCCCTCATCGGCGGCGGGGTCATGAGCGCCACCCTCGGAACCCTGCTCCAGCAACTCGAACCCACGTGGAAGATCGCGATCTTCGAACGCCTCGGCGGCGTCGCCCGCGAGAGCTCCGACCCGTGGAACAACGCCGGAACCGGCCATGCCGCGCTGTGCGAGCTCAACTACACCCCGGAGAAGCCCGACGGCTCGATCGACATCACCAACGCGATCAAGGTCAACGAGCAGTTCCAGGTCTCGCGGCAGTTCTGGTCGCACCTCGTCTCCGAGGGCTTCCTGCCCGAGCCGAAGCGCTTCGTGAACCCCGTGCCGCACATGAGCTTCGTGTGGGGCGAGGAGAACGTCGCGTACCTCAAGAAGCGCTTCGAGGCGCTCAAGGACCACCCCCTCTTCGCGGGCCTCGAGTACAGCGAAGACGCCTCCGTCATCCGCTCGTGGGCCCCGCTGCTCATCCCCGGCCGCCGCAAGGACCAGCCGATCGCCGCGACGCGCATCGTGTCGGGCACCGACGTCGACTTCGGCTCGCTCACCCGCACCCTCGTCGACGGGATGGTCGGGCGCGGCGCGACGCTCAAGCTCAACCACCGCGTGACCGGGCTCAAGCGCTCGAAGAAGACCGGGCTCTGGACCCTCCGCACCCGCCACGAGGTCGGCGGCACGCCGTCCGAGTACACCGCGCGCTTCGTGTTCGTCGGGGCGGGCGGCTACGCCCTCAACCTGTTGCAGCGCTCCGGCATCCGCGAGATCCGCGGCTACGGCGGGTTCCCGATCAGCGGCCAGTTCCTGCGCACCGACAACCCCGAGGTCGTCGCGCGCCACGCCGCGAAGGTCTACGGCAAGGCCGAGGTGGGCTCCCCGCCGATGTCGGTGCCGCACCTCGACACGCGCGTCGTCGACGGGCAGGCGAGCCTGCTCTTCGGCCCCTACGCCGGCTTCTCGCCGAAGTTCCTCAAGTCCGGGTCGTGGTGGGACATCTTCGCCTCCATCCGCCCGCACAACCTGTTCACGATGATCGGCGCGGGGCTCACCAACCTCTCGCTCGTCGTGTACCTCGTGAAGGAACTGCTCGCGACGCCGTCGAAGAAGTTCGCCTCGCTCCAGAAGTTCGCGCCGAAGGCCGACCCGAAGGACTGGTACCGCATCACCGCGGGCCAGCGCGTGCAGATCATGAAGCGGGATGCCCAGGGCAAGCCCGTCATCCAGTTCGGCACCGAGGTCGTCGCGGGCGCGGACGGCACGATCGCCGGCCTGCTCGGCGCCTCCCCGGGTGCCTCGACGGCCGTGCCGATCATGCTCGACGTGCTCGCCAAGTGCTTCCCCGACCGGCTCGAAGGCTGGACGCCGCGGCTGAAGGCGATGATCCCGTCCTACGGCGGGTTGCTCTCCGACGACGCCAAGGGCGCCACCAAGACCCTCGCGCGCACCGCGAAGGCGCTGGAGCTCGCCGGCTGACCCCTTGCCCCGCGCTCGAACGTATGTTCGAATGTGGGGATGCGGTGGAGCGGTCAGGAGATCGACGCGGAGAACGCCTCCGCGCTGCCCGGGCTCGGCTCGCTCGCGGGGCTCGTGCGCTCCGTGCAGACCCCCGAGTTCGCCGGCATCACCTTCCACGAGGTGCTCGCCAAGTCGGCGCTCAACCACGTGCCGGGCGCGTCGAAGGCGCTGCCCTTCGCCTGGACGATCAACCCGTACCGCGGATGCTCGCACGCGTGCGTCATGTGCTTCGCCCGCAACACCCACACCTACCTCGACTTCGACGCCGGCAAGGACTTCGACTCCGAGATCGTCGTCAAGGTCAACGTCGCCGAGGTGCTCGCGCGTGAGCTCGCCCGCCCGTCGTGGCAGCACCATCCCGTCGCCCTCGGCACCAACACCGACCCCTACCAGCGGGCGGAGGGGCGCTACCGCCTGATGCCCGGCATCATCGCGGCGCTCGCCGCCTCGGGCACGCCGTTCAGCATCCTCACCAAGGGCACGCTCCTGCGCCGCGACATCCCGCTGCTGCAGGCGGCCGCCGAGCGCGTGCCCGTCGAGCTGGCGATGACGATCGACATCGCCGACCCGGAGCTGCGGGCGACCGTCGAGCCGGGGGCGCCGACGACCGAGGCCCGGCTCGCGACGGTGAAGGCGGTCCGGGATGCGGGCCTGCCCTGCTCGGTGTTCGTCATGCCCGTTTTCCCCTACCTCACCGACGACATCCCGCACCTCGACCGGCTGTTCTCCGCGATCGCCGAGACGGGCGCGGAGTCGGTGGCCTACTCGGCGCTCCACCTGCGCACGGGCGCGCGGGAGTGGTTCTTCGCCTGGCTGGAGCGCGAGCATCCCGAACTCGTCGACCGGTACGTGCGCCTGTATCCGGGGCGGCAGGCGTACGCCCCGAAGGAGTACCGGGCATGGCTCGCGCGCCGCGTGCGGCCCCTGCTGCGCCGCTACGGGCTCGAACGGCCCCCGCGCATCGATCCGGCCACCGGGTCGCCCCTGCCGCGCGTGATCGGCCGCACACGGCGCGGGGAGGCGGGCGGCGACCGGCTGCTCGCCCACGAGATCCCGGCGGCCGCGGCGGCCGGACTGCAGCCGACACTGTTCTGACCGCACGGGACGAGGCACCGGGGGACATTAGGGTGGACGGGTGAGCACTCTCGAGCGCCCCGCAGCGACGCGGGACGGCGACGGTCCGGCTGCCCCGGTGCGGGTGGCCGTCCTCGACGACCACGAGGTGCTGCTCGACACACTCAGTTCGTGGGTCGCGGCGAACGCCCCCGACTTCGAGGTCGTGCTCATGGCGCCGACCTGGCTGCAGCTCGTGCACAGCCCCGCCTTCCCGACGGATCTCGTCATCATCGACTTCCAGCTCCGGGAGCCGGTGTCGATCGAGGCCCGCGTGCGCACCTGCCGGGCGGCGGGCGCGAAGGTCATCGTGCTGTCGAGCGTCGACACCCGCGAGGCGCGCGAGCGCGCCCTCGCCGCCGGCGCCGCGGCGTTCCTGTCGAAGTCGCTCAACATGGCGGCCGTGATGGAGACCGCGCGACGCGTCATGGGCATCCAGAGCGACCCTGCCAACCGCACGTGGCGCCCCGCCACGACCGGCGCGGTGGCCCACCAGCGGCCCAAGCTGAGCCCCGGCGAGGCGGAGGCCCTTCGGCTCTACGCGAGCGGCTACAGCACGACCGAGGTCGCGAGCCGCATGAACGTGCAGTACGAGACCGCGAAGACCTACCTGCGCCGCGTCCGCGAGAAGTACGCGCGCGTCGACCGCCCGGCGAGCAAGAAGGCCGACCTCATCCGCCGTGCCGCGGAAGACGGGTACCTCGAGTAGAGCCATGGCGAAGCTGTACTTCCGCTACGGCGCGATGAACTCCGGCAAGAGCACCGCGCTGCTCCAGGCCGCCTACAACTACGAGGAGCGCGGCCAGCAGGTGCTGCTCGCCAAGCCCGCGATCGACTCGAAGGGCGAGGCGTCGATCGTCTCCCGCCTCGGCGTCACGCGCGCCGTCGACTTCACGATCGCGCCCGACGAGGACGTGCTCGCCGCGTTCATGGCCCGGCGGGAGCAGGTCATCCGCGAGACGGGCCGGGATGTCTCCTGCCTCCTCATCGACGAGGTGCAGTTCCTCGGCGAGGGTCAGGTCGACGACCTGCTGCGCATCGCGATCGACGAGGACGTCCCGGTGCTCGCCTACGGCATCCGCACCGACTTCCAGACGGTGGCGTTCCCCGGCAGTCGGCGGCTGCTCGAGATCGCGCACTCGCTCGAGGAGCTCAAGACGATCTGCCGGTGCGGCCGGAAGGCGATCTTCAACGCCCGTACCGTGGACGGCCAGTTCGTCTTCGACGGCGACCAGGTCGCGATCGACGGCGTCGATGTGGGGTACGAGTCGCTGTGCGGCGCGTGCTATCTGGAGGAATCCGGCGGCGTGCTCAATCGCGGCTGGCGACCGAAATTCGACTTCAGTTACCGCACCGGCCCCGACGCCGATTTCAGTTAGCGCCGGGACCGGTCGCGGTCACGGTCAGTGGGCGCGCTGGTAGGCCTCGCGGACCTCGGCCGAGATGCGGCCGCGGTCGCCGACGGAGTAGCCGTTCGACTGCGCCCAGGAGCGGATGGCGGCGAGCTCGCCGCTCGCGCTGCGCGACGTGCGACGGGCGCCGGAGCCTCGCGTGGAGCCGATCGAGCGGCCCGCGGCGATGAACGGCGCGAGCGCGGCGCGCAGCCGCTCGGCGTTCGACGCCGAGAGGTCGATCTCGTAGGAACGCCCCTCGAGCGAGAACCTGATGGTGCTGCCCCCGTGCTCGATGACCGATCCGTCGAGATCATCGACAAGCTGCGTGATCTGCTTCTTCATTTTCCCCGCTTTGTTTCAAAGGTGATCTGATCCGCCTTTGTCATATTAGGTGGGAATTGTGCGGGGCGGGAAAAGAACAATGAGAACTGTGTAATGTTTAGGTTCCGCAACCGGGGTACAGAACGACAGAAGGGCCGCCCTGCTGGGCGACCCTTCTGGTCATGGTCGGGGTAACAGGATTTGAACCTGCGACCTCGTCGTCCCGAACGACGCGCGCTACCAAACTGCGCCATACCCCGTGAGTCGCGACCGGTGAGTCGCAACGCAACCCATCAAGAATAGCCGACTGGGACGAGGGTCAGCACCACGGCCTCCGGAGGGCACGCGAACCGCACCGGAGCGTAGATCGAGGTTCCGAGTCCCGCCGACACGTTGAGCCACGCCGACCGCCGTGCGCCGTGCCACTGCGACACCCCCTGGGCCTGACGCCGGGGGATGTCGCAGTTCGTGACCAGGGCGGGAAGGCCCGGGACGCGCACCTGGCCGCCGTGCGTGTGGCCGGCGAGCACGAGGTCGGCGCCCTGCGTCGTGAAGGCGTCGAGGACGCGGCGGTACGGGGCGTGGGTGACGCCGAGGCGCAGCGTGGCGCCGCCGGGGCCGACGTTCTCCCGCATCCGCTCGATCTCCGTCGCGAGCACGTCGAGGCGGTCCCAGCCGCGGTGGGCGTCGGAGGTGCCGAACAGCTCGATCCGGTGCCCGCGCACGTCGAGAGCCCGGGCGGCGTTGTTGAGGTCGAGCCAGCCCAGGTCGTCTTCGAAGAACGAGACCAGGGCCGCGGTGTCGAGCCGGGGCGCCACCTTGGGATGCTTCGACGGCCCGCGGAAGTAGGCGAGCGGGCTCTTGAACACGGGTCCGAAGCGGTCGTTGGAGCCGTGCACGAAGACTCCGGGGACCCCGGCGAAGGCCTCGAGGGCCGCGCGCACGCCGACGATCCCGTCGACGTGGCCGAGGTTGTCACCGGTGTCGACGACGAGGTCGGGTTCGAACCGGGTGAGCGCGCGCACGAACTCCTGCTTGTCGCGCTGCCACGGCGCCATGTGCAGGTCGCTGAGGTGCAGGATCGTCAGCGACCGGGATCCCGCCGGGAGGACCGGCAGCACCTCCTCGCGCACGGTGAAGCGCGAGCGCTCGACGAAGACGCCCCAGGCGAACGCCGCGGCGCCGACGGCGGCGACGGCCCCGAGGGTCGTCGCCGCCGTGCGTGCGCGCGTCAACAGTTCGGACGGTAGATCGTGAGGGTCACCGTCGTCGTCGCCGGGTTCTTCAGCGTCCCGGCCTTCGGATCCTGTTTCTGGACCGTGTTCGGCGCCGGGGTGTCGTCCCCGGGTTCGAGGCCCAGGTCCTCATCGTCCACACATTGGCTGGCCACCGTGTAGCCGGCGTTCTGCAGAGTCGTCGTCGCATCGCCTTCGGAGGCGCCCACGACGTTCGGAACCGGTTGACCGAGGCCGTTCGAGCGCCACACCTTCACCGTCGTGCCGCGCGGCACCTCGGCGCCCGGGGCGGGGCTGGTGCGGGCGACGACGCCGGCGGGCAGGTCGGAGTCGATCTGGCCGGCGTTCTTGTACACCAGCTCCGAGACCTCGATCGCCTGCTTGGCGGCCTCGGGCGACAGGCCGATCACGTTCGGCACCTCGGCGGGCGAGCCGACGAGCAGGCTCGGGTCGGGCTGCGGGAACGCCTTGCCGGGGTAGCGCTTGTCGACCGCGATCGCGATCGGGCGGAAGATCCGGTGACGCAGCAGACCGGCCTGGACGCCCTTCACGTAGATCTGACGCAGCGCCTGCTTGCCGGAGATGTTGCCGACCCAGACGGCCGTCGCCACGCGGGTCGAGGAGCCGACCATCCACGTGTGCACCGACTCGTCGGTCGTACCGGTCTTGCCGATGTAAGGGGTGCCGTCGTTCGGGTTCGACGAGGCACCGGTGCCGCCCATCACGGACTGCATCGCGTAGGCCGCGGTGTTGGCCACGGCGGGCGACACGAGCGACTGGTTGCACTCCTCGGGCTGGCCGGGGAGCTCCTCGCCGGTCTCGACGACGACGACCGCGTCGACCATGGTCGGCTTGCAGTAGACGCCCTTGTTGGCGATCGCGGCGTACGCGGCCGCCTGCGCCATCGGCGAGACGTTGTTGCGGCAGCCACCGATCGAGCACGCGGGGTTGGTCTCGAGCTCGTTGCCGTTGGCGTTGTACACGCCGATCGACTGGGCGATGTCGCGGATGTCGCACTGGTCGACCGCCATCGCCATCTGGATGAACACCGAGTTCACCGACGCGGCGGTTCCGCGCACGACGTTGTACGGGCCCTTCTCGCCCGAGTCGTTGCGGAACTTGTAGGTGCCTCCGTACGGGCCGTTGCAGCGGTCCGCGAAGTCGGCCTGGTTCACCTCGAGGCGACCGGCGTTGAACGTCTCCTGCACGCCGTGGCCGGCCGCGAGGAACGCGAGCAGCACGTACGGCTTGTAGGTCGAACCGGGCTGGAAGCCCTGCGATCCGCCGTGCGCGACGTCGGAGGCGAAGTTCACCGCCGTCGACGTCTTCGGGTTGTCCGGCTTGAGCGCGTCGTCGAAGTTCTTGTTCTGCGCCATCTGCAGGATGCGACCGGTGCCGACCTGCACGCTCACCGCCGCCGCGCCGAGCTTGAAGCGGTTCTCGTTCTTCGGGGCCCACTCGTTGACGGTGTCCCACGCGACCTTCTGCAGGCCCGGGTTGATCGAGACGACGATCTTGTAGCCGCCGCGGTCCCAGGCCGCCTTGCGCTCCTCGGGGGTGTTCCCGAGGGCGGGCAGCTCCTTGATGACGTGGAGCACGTAGTCGCAGACGAACCCGTATCGCGCGGTCGCGTTGCGGCAGCCGACCGTCGCGGACTGCGGGTTGACGAAGTTCTCGTCGACCGGGGTCGCGAGCGCCTCGTCGAGCTCCTCGCGGGTGATGCAGCCCTCGTCGCCGTTCATGCCGAAGCGGTACATGGCCGACAGCACGACATCCCGGCGCTTCTGGTTCTCCGGGTAGTGCGACGGGTCGGAGAGGTCGCGCAGGTTCGGGTACTGCACGATCGCGATGAGGCTCGCGGCCTCGGCGATCGTCACCTCGGAGGCGGGCTTGCCGAAGTACTGCTCGGCCGCGGCCTGCACGCCGTAGGTGTTGCCGCCGAAGCCGGCGATGTTGAGGTAGCCCTGGAGGATCTGCTCCTTGGTGTAGTTCTTCTCCAGGCCGATCGCGAGCTTCATCTCCTGGATCTTGCGGTCCAGGGTGGGGGCGAGCGCCTTGGCGATCTCCTCCTGCTGCTCCTCGGGCGTCAGCGAGTCGTCGTTGAGGGCGCGCTGCTGGAGGATGTTGCGCACCGTCTGCATGGTGAGCGTCGAGGCGCCGGAGTCGCTCGTGCCGGTCACCTGGCCGACGGCGGCGCGGATGAGCGAGGGCAGGTCGACGCCGCCGTGCTCGAAGAAGCGGCGGTCCTCACCGGCGACCGCGGCGCACTGGAGGTACGGGCTGATCTGGTCGAGCGAGACCTCTTCGCGGTTCTGGCGGTAGATGGTCGCGATGTGGACCTCGGAGCCGTCCTTGTTGCGGGCGACGATCGTGTTCTGCTGGCTGCCCGGGTCGAGTTCGATGTACTCGGGCAGGTCGTTGAAGATGCCGACCGTGGTGCTCGCGGTGATGCCGGTCACGGCGATCGCGGGGGCGACCATCACGGCGACGAGGACACCGGCTACGGCGCTGAATCCGAGCGTTCCGAGAATGCCGGTGAACAGACTGGTGGCCGTCGATTTCTGGGCGGGCATAGGGTTAGGGTACGCGACGGGTCCTCACCCCAACCTGAATGGATGCTCGGCAAATGCAGACGTGGGAGTACGTCACCACACCCCTCCTGATCCACAACACGACCGCGATTCTGAACAACTGGGGCTCCCAGGGCTGGGAGCTCGTCCAGATCGTGACCGGCCCGGAGGGCGGCCTCGTCGCCTACCTCAAGCGCCCCGTCGAGGCGGCCGAGTGAGCGCCGTCGCCGCGCGGCTCGCCGAACTCGGCCTGACGCTGCCCAGCGTGCCCGCCCCGGTGGCCGCCTACGTGCCCGCCGTCGTGACCGGCAACCTCGTCTTCACCTCGGGCCAGCTGCCGTTCGTCGACGGCGTCCTGCCGGCGACGGGCAAGGTCGGCGCCGAGGTCTCCGCGGAGGACGCGAAGGGACTGGCCCGGCTGTGCGCGCTCAACGCGCTCGCCGCCGCGGATGCCGCCATCGGCTCCCTCGACCGGGTCACCCGCGTCGTGAAGGCGGTCGTCTTCGTCGCCTCCGCCCCCGGGTTCTCCGGGCAGCCGGGCGTCGCCAACGGCGGCTCGGAGCTGCTCGGCGAGGTCTTCGGCGAGGCCGGGCGCCACGCCCGCAGCGCGGTGGGGGTCGCCGAGCTTCCGCTCGACGCCCCCGTCGAACTCGAGCTCGTGCTCGAGTTCGCGTAAGCGCTACCGCTTCTTCTTCAGCCCTTCGACCGCCGCGACCGACGACGTCGCGGGCGAGCCGCTCGTGTCCTCGATGAGGCGCATGACGGCCGGGTCGGCGAGCGTCGTGGTGTCGCCGATCGGGCGGCCCTCGGCGACGTCGCGCAGCAGTCGGCGCATGATCTTGCCGCTGCGGGTCTTCGGCAGCTCGGAGACGATGAACACCTGCCGCGGGCGGGCGATCGCGCCGATCGACGTCGCGACATGCGCGCGCAGGACGTCGGCGGCGTCCTCGAGCCCGGCGTGGTCGGCGCGCAGGATGACGTAGGCGACGACCGCCTGGCCCGTCGTCTCGTCGCTCGCCCCGACGACCGCCGCCTCGGCGACCGCCTCGTGCGCGACGAGCGCCGACTCGATCTCGGCCGTCGACAGGCGGTGGCCGGAGACGTTCATGACGTCGTCGACGCGGCCGAGCAGCCACAGGTCGCCGTCCTCGTCGAGGCGCGCGCCGTCGCCGGCGAAGTAGTAGCCGAGGTCGGCGAACTTCTCCCAGTAGGTCGAGCGGAAGCGGTCGGGGTCGCCCCAGATGCCGCGCGCCATGCTCGGCCACGGCTCGGTGATGACGAGCAGCCCGCCCTCGCCCTTGCCGACGGGGGCGCCCTCGTCGTCGATGACGCCGATCGAGATGCCGGGGATCGGCACCTGCGCCGAGCCGGGCTTGAGCGAGGTGATGCCGGGGAGGGCGCTCACCATGATGGCGCCGGTCTCGGTCTGCCACCACGTGTCGACGACGGGGGTCTTACCGGCGCCGATCGTCTCGCGGTACCAGATCCACGCCTCCGGGTTGATCGGCTCCCCGACGCTGCCGAGCACGCGGATGCTCGACAGGTCGAACTTCGCGGGCACCTCGGCGCCGATCTTCATGAACGAGCGGATGGCGGTGGGCGCCGTGTAGAAGATCGAGACCTTGTACTTCTCGATCAGCTCCCACCAGCGGCCCGGGTGCGGGGTGTCGGGCGTGCCCTCGTACATGACGGAGGTGGCGCCGTTCGCGAGCGGGCCGTAGACGGCGTAGGAGTGGCCGGTGATCCAGCCGACGTCGGCGGTGCACCAGAAGACGTCGGTCTCGGGGTGGAGGTCGAAGACGTTCTGGTGGGTGAACGCCGCCTGGGTGAGGTAGCCGCCGGAGGTGTGCAGGATGCCCTTCGGCTTCCCGGTGGTGCCGGAGGTGTAGAGGATGAACAGCGGGTTCTCCGACTCGAACGCCTCGGCCTCGTGCTCGGCGCTCGCCGAGCCGACGACGTCGTGCCACCACAGGTCGCGGCCCTCGGTCCACTCGACGTCGTTCTCGCCGCGCTTGACGACGAGCACGTGCTCGACGGGGCTGTCGCCGGCGACGGCCGCATCCACGGTCGGCTTGAGCGGGAAGACCTTGCCCTTGCGCCATCCGCCGTCCGCGGTGATGACGAGCTTGGCCTGGGAGTCGTCGATGCGGTCGCGCAGCGAGTCGGCGCTGAAGCCGCCGAAGACGACGGAGTGGATGGCCCCGAGCCGCGCGATGGCGAGCATCGAGATGGCGGCCTCGGGGATGTTGGGCAGGTAGAGGGCGACGCGGTCGCCCTTGCCGATGCCGAGCGCGGCGAGGGCGTTGGCGGCCTTCTTCACCTCGGTCGTGAGGTCGGCGTAGGTGAGGGTGCGGGTGTCGCCGGGCTCGCCCTCCCAGTGGTACGCGACGCGGTCGCCGTTGCCCGCGAGCACGTGCCGGTCGAGGCAGTTGTAGGCGACGTTGAGCTTGCCGTCGCCGAACCATTCCGCGACGGGAGGGTTCGACCAGTCGAGCACGCGGGTGAACGGCTCGTGCCAGTGCAGGCGCTGGGCCTGCTCGGCCCAGAACTCCAGCCGGTCGGCCCGCGCGGCGTCGTAGAGCGCCGGCTGCGCGACGGCGTTGGCCGTGAACTCCGGGCTCGGCGGGAATCGGCGTTCCTCGTGCAGGAGGTTGTCGATCGAATTCATGGACGGAGGCTCCCTCGTCGAATCGGACCGGCCGGGCGGCGTTGCCGGAGGTCCCCGAGGTGGGGTCTGGTCCGATCCTAGCGACGGGATCCGGATGCCGGGTGCGCCCTGTTGCGCCAGGTGACGGACGGGTGAACGAGTCCCCAGGAAAGGGGGTGCCCGGGGTCTTGCGTTCGGGCGCGGGGAGTCCCTCAGATTTCCATTGCGATGTCCTCCATTTGGAGTACACTCAACGACATCCGAGCGCAAAATCTCGGTCTTGCGGTGCCCGCGATTCCCCCCAATCCCGGCATCGTGTGGCGGCGCCTGTTTCCCCCCAAACCGGCGCCGCCCCTCTCATTTAAGCCCGCTCCTGTTTCGGGTTCGTTTCGTCCTCTCCCCCACAGCGGCAGGCGTACCTCTCTTCTCTGCAGTTGCTTCCTCGGGGCCTCGACGGGCCCGCATCCCGTCGTGTGATCGGGGGATGACGTTCGTCGCGCGCGCCGCAGCGGCGTCCCGCGGCGTGCCCCTCGCCGAGTTCGGGCCGCTCGGGCCCTTCGTCGGCGACCCGGACGCGACCGACGTCTTCCTCAACGCCGACGGGTCGGTGTGGGTCGACCGCGGGCGCGGCGCCGAGCGGCAGGAGGGTGTGCGGGTCGGCGCCGGGGCCGCGCGGGAACTCGGGGTGCGGCTCGTCGGGCTCGGCGGCCGGCACGTCGACGACGCGGTGCCGAGCATGGACGTGCGGCTCGGCGACGGGCTGCGCGTGCACGTCGTCCTGCCGCCCGTCGCGCGCGGCGGGCCGGTCGTGTCGGTGCGCATCCCGTCGCCGCGGATGCTCGGCCTCGACGACCTCGACGCCGCCGGGTTCTTCGGAGACGCCGGTGTGGGGAGCATCCGGGATGCCGTCGCCGCGCGCGCCAACCTCCTCGTCACCGGCGCGGGCGGCAGCGGCAAGACGACGCTCCTCGCCGCGCTGCTCGGGGCCGCGCCGCCGCACGAGCGGATCGTCGTGCTGGAGGACGTCGCCGAGCTGCGGATCGGGCATCCGCACGTCGTCTCCCTCGAGGCGCGGCAGGCGAACCTCGAGGGCGCGGGCGGGATCGGGCTCGACCGGCTCGTGCGCGAGGCGCTGCGGATGCGGCCCGACCGGCTCGTCGTCGGGGAATGCCGCGGGCCCGAGCTGCGCGAACTGCTCGCCGCCCTCAACACCGGGCACGACGGGGGAGCGGGCACCCTGCACGCGAACTCCCTCGCCGACGTGCCCGCCCGGCTCGAGGCGCTCGGCGCGCTCGCTGGGATGTCGCCCGACGCCGTCGCGCGGCAGGCGGTGAGCGCGCTCGACCTCGTGCTGCACGTCGAGCGCACGCCCGAGGGCCGGCGGCTCGCCGCCGTCGGCCGACTCGCGCTCGACCGCCGCGGCCGGCTGGAGGTGCGGGCGTGACGGCGGCCGCCTCGGTCGCGCGACTCGCCGTGCTGCTCGAGGCGGGGCTCACCCCGCTCGACGCCTGGCGGCACCTGGGCGAGACCGAGGAGGCCGCCGCCCGCATCGCCGAGACCGACGGGCCCGAGCGGCTGCCCGACGCGATCCTCGCCGCGACGCGGGAGCATCCGGATGCCGTCGGCTGGGCGTGCGTCGCCGCCGCGTGGCGGATCGCGGCCGACTCGGGCGCCCCGCTCGCCGCCACCCTCGCGCGCCTCGCCGACGTGCTCGTCGCCGCCGACGACGCCCGGCGGGAGGTCGAGATCGCGCTCGCCGGGCCGCTCGCGACGCGGCGGATCGTGCTCGCCCTGCCCGTGCTCGGGCTCCTGGGCGGGATGCTCATGGGCGTCGACACCCTCGGGGTGCTCGTCACGACGCCGCTCGGCTGGTTCTGCCTGTTCGCCGGCGGCGTGCTGCTCGTGGTCGGCAGGCGCTGGATGTCGCGCCTCGTCGACCGCGCCCGCGTCGTCGACCCCGCTCCCGGCCTCGCCGCCGAACTCGTCGCGATCGCCGTCGCCGGCGGCGGATCCCCCGAGCCCGCGCTCGACCGGGCCGCCGCGGCGCTCGAGGCCGCAGGGCTTCCGCCCGACGACTCCCCGGCCGAGGTCGTCGGGTTCGCGCGACGTGCGGGGGTGCCGCTCGCGACGCTTCTGCGGGCCGAGGCGCGCGAGACCCGGCGCGACGCGCAGGCGGCGGTGCGCATCCGGATCGCCGCCCTCGGCACCCGGCTGCTGCTGCCGCTCGGCGCGTGCGTCCTGCCCGCGTTCGTCGCGCTCGCCGTCGCGCCGCTGCTGCTCGCGATGATCCGCGACACGTTCGCGGGGTTCTGACTCCTGCACAGCGGAAGCCGGGGCGGCGCGTCCCCGGAGCGGGCGGCCGCACGGCACCGCCCACCGCGGCCCGCGCAGACTCGGACCAGCCCGTGCGACGACCCTAGAGAGAGGTATGACATGACCCAGTGGTGGATGCGGGCGCAGGCGCGGCTGCTCGAGGAGCGCGGCGCGGCGACCGCGGAGTACGCGATCGTGATCATGGCGGCGGTGGGCTTCGCCGGGCTGCTCGTGGTCATCCTGCGCTCGGGAGAGGTGCAGGCGATCCTCACCGACCTCGTGCAGCGGGCGCTCAACTCGGCGGGCTGATGCTCCGGCGCCTCCGCGACGAGCGGGCGAGCGCGACGGCGGAGTTCGCGCTCGCGTTCCCCGCGGTGCTCGGCGTCGTCGCGCTGCTCCTCGGCGGCGTGCAGGTCGCCGCCCTCCAGGTGCGGGCGCAGGATGCCGCCGCCGACGCGGCGCGCGGGCTCGGGCGCGGAGACGCGCGGTCCGCCGTCGCGGCCCGGGTGGAGCGGCAGCTCCCCGGCGCGCAACTGAGCACCTGGATCGACGGCGAGTTGCGCTGCGTGCGGGTGGCGGTCGCGCCCGACGGCCCGGTCGCGGTGCTCGGCCTGCGTGCCCGGGCGACGGGATGCGCGCTCACGGGCGGCCGATGACCCGGCCTGCACCTCTTAATAGAGGAGAGCTCGGCTCCGGCGGGGTGCTCGCGCTCACGGTGCTCGCCCTCGTCGCGGTGCTCGCGCTCGCCGTCACCGGCGTCGGGGTCGCGCTCGCCGAACGGCAGCGGATCGTCGCCGCCGCGGATGCCGCCGCTCTCGCCGCCGCCGACACCGCCGTGGGCATCCATCCCGGGATGCCGTGCAGCGCGGCCCGGGCGGTCGCCGCGGCCCACGGCGCGCGGCTCACCGCGTGCGAGCTGGACGGGGTGGTGGCGACCGTCGAGGCGACGGCGCGCATCGCCGGCGTGCCGGTGAGCGTCCGGGCGCGGGCGGGTCCGCCGCGCTGACGTCGCGCCACCCCGCGCGCGAGGCCCGGAATGGCGGCGGTCGGCGGCGTACGGCTTGCCGAACGAGAACGTGTGTATGGTGTGCACTCGGAAGAAGGAGAGTCGTGCCCCAGTCGAAGGCCGCGAGCAAGAAGCTCGTCATCGTCGAGAGCCCTGCCAAGGCGAAGACCATCGGTCAGTACCTCGGCGAGGGGTATGAGGTGATGGCGTCGGTCGGGCACATCCGCGACCTCATCGAGCCGAAGAACCTCCCCCCGGAGCTGAAGAAGGGGTCGCTCGGCAAGTTCTCGATCGACGTCGAGAACGGCTTCACCCCCTACTACGTGGTGAGCGACGAGAAGAAGCGCACGGTCGCCGATCTCAAGAAGGCGCTCAAGGATGCCGACGAGCTCTACCTCGCCACCGATGAAGACCGCGAAGGCGAGGCCATCGCCTGGCACCTGCTCGAAGAGCTCAAGCCCAAGGTGCCGGTGAAGCGCATGGTGTTCCACGAGATCACCAAGGAGGCGATCCAGCGGGCGCAGGAGAACACCCGCGAGATCGACACCGCGCTCGTCGACGCCCAGGAGACCCGCCGCATCCTCGACCGTCTCTACGGCTTCGAGGTCAGCCCGGTGCTCTGGCGCAAGGTCGGCCCGGGCCTCTCCGCCGGCCGCGTGCAGTCGGCCGCGACGCGCCTCGTCGTCGACCGTGAGCGCGAGCGCCTCGCGTTCGTCTCCGCCGTCTACTGGGACCTCACCGCCGTGCTCGGCGCGGGCGAGACCTTCGAGGCCCGCCTCGCGCGCCTCGACGGCCGCCGCGTGGCCGTCGGCCGTGACTTCGACGACCACGGTGCGCTGAAGACCGACGCGGTCGCGCTCGACGAGGCCGCCGCCGAGAAGCTCGCCGCCGCGCTCTGCGCCGACACTGCGCGGTTCACCGTGTCGAGCCTCGAGACGAAGCCGTACACGCGTCGCCCCGCGGCGCCGTTCACCACGAGCACCCTCCAGCAGGAGGCCGCGCGCAAGCTCCGCTTCTCGGCCCGCCAGACGATGAGCATCGCGCAGGGCCTCTACGAGAACGGCTACATCACCTATATGCGCACCGACTCGCCCACGCTCTCGCAGCAGGCGATCGACGCGGCGCGCAACCAGGCCGCCCGCCTCTACGGCGCCGAGACGGTGCCCGACAAGCCCCGCGTCTACAGCGGCAAGAGCAAGAACGCGCAGGAGGCGCACGAGGCGATCCGCCCCGCCGGCGACGTGTTCAAGACGCCGTCGGAGCTCTCCGGCGTGCTGCGCGGCAACGACTTCAAGCTCTACGACCTGATCTGGAAGCGCACGGTCGCATCGCAGATGGCCGACGCGCGCGGCTCCACCGCGACCGTCACCATCGAGGGGGCGACCGCGGATGCCGGCACCGCCGAGTTCACGGCATCCGGCACCGTCATCACCTTCCGCGGCTTCCTCGCCGCCTACGAGGAGGGCAAGGACGAGGCCCGCGACTCCGAGGAGAAGGACGCCGACGACGAGAAGCGCCTCCCGAACCTCACCGAGGGCCAGGAGCTGAAGCTGTCTTCGGTCGAGGCGAAGGGGCACGAGACGTCTCCGCCGCCGCGCTACACCGAGGCGAGCCTCGTGAAGACCTTGGAAGAGCTGGGGATCGGGCGTCCGTCGACGTTCGCGAGCATCATCTCGACGATCATCGACCGCGGCTACGTCACGCCGCGCGGTACCGCGCTCGTGCCGAACTGGATCGCGTTCAGCGTCGTCCGCCTGCTGGAAGACCACTTCACCGACCTCGTCGAGTACGACTTCACCGCCGAGATGGAGGAAGACCTCGACCGCATCGCCGGCGGCGAGGAGAGCCGGGTCGACTGGCTCAACGGCTTCTACTTCGGCAACGACAACCACCGCGGCCTGCGCACGGTCGTCGACAACCTCGGCGAGATCGACGCCCGCGACATCAACTCGGTGAAGCTCGCCGGCGACATCACCCTGCGCATCGGCAAGTACGGCCCGTACCTCGAGACCCCCGACCCGGACTCGCCCGACGGCACCCCGCGCCGCGTCAACGTGCCCGAGAGCCTCGCGCCCGACGAGCTGACGCCCGAGAAGGCGCAGGAGCTCATCGACGCGCCCGTCACGGGCGACCGCATCCTCGGCGTCGACCCGGCGACCGGCCACGAGATCGCCGCGCGCGACGGCCGCTACGGCCCGTACGTCACCGAGTTGCTCCCCGAGGAGCGGGAGGTCGTCGACCCGGCGACCGGCGAGGTCGCGCCCAAGAAGAAGGCGAAGAAGACCCCCGCGGTGAAGCCGCGCACGGCATCCCTGTTCAAGTCGATGGATCCGGCGACGGTCGACCTCGAGACGGCGCTCAAGCTGCTCAGCCTGCCGCGCGTCGTCGGCATCGACCCGGCCGACGGCGTCGAGATCACGACGCAGAACGGGCGTTACGGGCCCTACCTGAAGAAGGGCACCGACTCGCGGTCGCTGGAGAACGAGGACCAGATCTTCACCCTCACACTCGAGCAGGCCCTCGAGATCCTCGCGCAGCCGAAGTACGGCGCCCGCCGCCCGTCGAGCGCGCTCAAGGAGTTCGACGCCGACCCCGAGTCGGGCAAGCCGATCCGCATCCGCGACGGCCGCTTCGGCCCGTACGTCACTGACGGGGTCACCAACGTGACGATCCCGCGCGGCGAGGACATCGACTCGATCGACTTCGAGCGGGCCGTGCAGATGCTCGCCGACAAGCGCGCCAAGGGACCGGCGCCGAAGCGCACCGCCAAGCGCGCGCCCGTCAAGAAGAAGTGACGCCCGCTCCCGCTACGGTGGCCTCGTGAGCTGGGACGACCTGACGGGGCAGGCCGACGCCGTCGCGACCCTGCGCGCCGCCGCCACGGGGGAGAACCTCGCGCACTCCTGGCTGCTCACCGGCCCGCCCGGATCCGGGCGCTCGGTGCTCGCCTACGCGTTCGCCGCCGCGCTCATCGCGCGCCCCGGCGAGGAGGCCGAGACCGAGGCGCAGGTCGCCGCGCGCACGCATCCCGACCTCTCCGTGCTGAGCACCGAGCGCGTCACGATCACGATCGAGGAGGTGCGCGCCCTCGTCGCGGCGAGCCAGTTCTCGCCGAGCGTCGGCCGCTACCGCGTCATGGTGATCGAAGACGCCGACCGGATGCCCGAGCGCACCTCCAACGTGCTGCTCAAGGCGCTCGAGGAGCCGCCGCCGCGCACCATCTGGATCCTCTGCGCCCCGAGCGAGGCCGACCTCATCCCGACGATCCGCTCGCGCGTGCGCTCCGTGCGGCTGCGCCTGCCCACCGTCGACGAGGTCGCCGACCTGATCGCGCGCCGCGACGGCATCAGCCTTCCCGACGCGACCCGCGCCGCCCGCGAGGCGCAGAGCCACATCGGGATGGCGCACCGCCTTGCGACGAACACCGAGGCCCGCGAGCGCCGCGCCCGCACGCTGCAGCTCGCGCTCGGCATCCGCAGCGTCGCCGGAGCCGTGCAGGTCGCCGCGGAACTGCTCGACCTCGCCGGCGCCGACGCGAAGGCGATCACCGAGGAGCGGGATGCCGAGGAGCGCGAGCAGGCCCTGCGCTCGCTCGGCGTCGAGCCGGGCGGCACCGTCCCGCCGGCGCTCCGCGCGCAGCTCAAGGCCCTCGAGGAGGATCAGAAGCGCCGCGCCACCCGCTCGCTGCGCGACGGGCTCGACCGCATCCTCGTCGACCTCATGTCGCTGTACCGCGACATCCTGCTGCTGCAACTCGAGGCCGGGCTCGATCCGGTGAACCTCGCCATCTACGCCGACCTCGAGGCGGCGGCCCGGGCCGCGACGCCCGCCCAGACGCTCGCGACGCTCGACGCCATCACCGAGGCGCGCGAGCGCATCGAGGGCAACGTCGCACCCGCGCTCGCGCTCGAGGCGATGCTCGTCACCGCCGTGCGCGAGCCCACCGGAAGGGAAGCCCGTTGATCCGCTCCTCCGCCCGCCGTCCGCTGCGCGGCGCGCTGGCCCTCGCCGTCGCGGTCGCCGCCGCGTCGCTGCTCACCGCGTGCTTCCAGTGGTTCCAGCCGCCGACCCCGGTGACCGAGACGTCGAAGCCGACGGGCGAGCAGGTGGATGAGGCGCTGCGCCCGTACTACGAGCAGGTGCTCGTCTGGAACTCCTGCGGCAACGGCATGCAGTGCACGACCGCGATCGCGCCGATGGACTGGGCGGATCCGGCCCGTGCCGAGATCGAGCTCGCGCTCGTGCGGCAGCCCGCCACCTCGGGGAGGGCGATCGGCTCGCTCCTGGTCAACCCGGGCGGGCCCGGCGGCTCCGGCTGGGAGTTCGTGCACGACTCCGTCGACTTCGCGACGACCGAGCGGCTGCAGGCGCAGTACGACATCGTCGGCTTCGACCCCCGCGGCGTCGGCCGCTCGTCCGCGGTCTCCTGCTACGACGACCCGGCGTTCATGGACTGGTACAACTACTCGATCATCGAGGGCGAGCCGGGCACCGACGACTGGATCGCCGAGATCACGGCCGCGAACGCCGAGTTCGCCGAGTCGTGCCACGAGCACACGGGCGAGCTGCTCGGCTTCATCGACACGGTGAGCGCCGCGCGCGACCTCGACCTGCTGCGCGCCGTGCTCGGCGACGAGAAGCTCAACTACCTCGGCTTCTCCTACGGCACCTTCCTCGGCGCGACCTACGCCGACCTCTACCCGGAGAAGACCGGGCGCCTCGTGCTCGACGGCGCGATCGACCCGTCGACGACCGACTTCGACGTGACGAAGACCCAGGCGATGGGCTTCGAGAGCGCCCTCCGCGCGTATCTCGCCGACTGCGTGGGCCGTTCGGGATGCCCGTTCACCGGCTCGGTGGATGCGGCGGTCACCCGCATCCAGCAGATCCTCGACCGCCTCGACGCCGCCCCGATCGAGCACCACGACGGCCGGCTGCTCGGCAGCGGCACGATGTTCGTGGCCATCATCCTGCCGCTCTACAGCCAGGAGACCTGGCCGCTGCTCGACGACCTGTTCATCGAGGTGCAGGCCGGGGAGACGGCGACGGCGTTCTACCTCGCCGACTACTACAACGCACGCAACGCGAACGGCACCTACCGCGACAACTCGACGGAGGCGTTCCTCGCGATCAACTGCCTCGACTACCGCAACGAGGTGACCCCGGAGTCGATGCGCGCGGAGGCGAAGCTGCTCGCCGAGGCGGCGCCGCTGTTCGGCCCGGCCATGTCGTGGGGCGGCACGCTGTGCGAGGTGTGGCCGTATCCGTCGGAGCGCGACCGCGTCGCGATCCACGCGCCCGGCTCGTCCGACATCCTCGTGATCGGCACGACGAACGACCCGGCGACCCCGTACGTGTGGGCCGTCGCGCTCGCCGATCAGCTCGAGAACGGGCACCTCGTGACCTTCGAGGGCGAGGGGCACACCGCGTACGGCGGCAACAGCACGTGCATCGACGAGACGGTCGACGCGTACTTCATCGACGGCGCGGTGCCCGCATCCGACCCCCGCTGCTGACGCCCTCCGCCGGCGACTGTGCAATTTTGCAGTCAACGCAATAAAGTGGGGCAGGTGGATGCGACGTCTCTCGGCCTGCGCGAGCGCAAGCGGATCGCGACCCGGCGCGCCATCCAGCTCGCCGCGGTGAAGGTCGCCGGCGAGCGCGGACTCGACGGCGCCACCGTCGACGAGATCGCCCGCCTCGCCGACGTCTCCCCGCGCACCTTCTTCAATTACTTCGCGTCGAAGGAGGATGCCGTCCTCGGCGAGACGCCGAGCTTCGACGGCGAGGCGGATGCGGAGTGGTTCGTCGCCGACCGCGGCCCCGTGCTCTCCGGCCTCGCGCGCATCTTCGCCGACTCGAGCGAGACCTTCACGCTCGACCCGGAACTGGTGACCCTCCGCCGCGAGCTGAGCCGGAAGCATCCCGAGATCGCGGCCCGGCGGATGGCGGGCGTCCACGGGCTCGAGAACCAGCTCGTCGCGCTCGTCGAGCGGCGGCTGCGGGCGGAGCATCCCGGCCTCGCCCCCGACGCCGCGATCGACCGGGCGCGCCTCATCGCCTTCGTCGCGATGGGCTTCGCCCGGCACGCCTGGATCACCTGGGTCGAGCACGCCGACGCCGACTCGACCCTCTCCGACCAGATGCTCCGCTCCTTCGAGGAGGGCGCCGGACTGCTCGCGTCGTCGGAGGGCTCCCGCGTCGGCTAAGCTTCCTGACGGCTCCCGGCCCGCCGGGTCCGCCGCCTTAGCTCAGTCGGCAGAGCATCTCACTCGTAATGAGAAGGTCGTGGGTTCGATTCCCACAGGCGGCTCCAAGTCCGCATTCAGGCTCGAAGAGCCCTCAGGTGTTCGTATTTGCCCCCATTTGTGGTCCCATTCAGTGGCCGGGGGCTTGAAAACGCTCATCACCCCGGCGTAGCGTCCAGACACGGCGTGACTCCCGTGGGGGGAGGGACGGCGCCCGGTCCGGGGGGATCGGGGGAAGAACGGTCCGGGGGGGCCGAGAGATGAAGCGCACGCTTTTCCTGGGGGTCGTCTTCACGACGGCGATGGTTCTGCTGCTTCCGTTCGTCGGAGGCGGAGGCCCGTCCATCCTGAGCCCTGCCTACGCGGCAGGAGCCACCGTCGACCGTCCGGTCGTCGCATCCGGCATCGTCGTCGACACGACGTCGCCCGTCCTGGCCGCGGCCGTCGGCACCATCGACCCGGCCGTCTCGGCCGAGGCCAAGCTCGACGTCGACACCGAGCACGTCGCCCGCAAGCCCGTTCCGCGCCCGCCGGCCTTCAGCGCCGCGGCCGCCGCGAGCGGGGCCCTGCAGCGCTGGACGTACTACACCTCGCGCGGGCTCTCCTGCCCGAGCAACGTGAGCGGCACGGTTCCCGGCGCGCCCGGCCGCACGTCGCCCGAGGGCGTCGGCGGCACGACGACGGCCGACCTGCAGTCGTTCGCGGTCGCGTACAACCAGATCCGCGTCGCCAACTGCCTCAAGCCCATCGCGATGTCGCGCTTCCGCTACGACAAGTGCATGGAGGACCGCCTCTTCTGGATGGCGGAGGACCCGAGCACCAACCCGGCCAGCGCGTGGGGTCACATCGGCAGCAAGCGCAGCGACGGCGTCCCGTCGCGCGGCTGCGACGGCAACCTCGCCGGCGGTGCGGGCAACACCGGCGCCACGGTCGCGCAGAAGTGGTGGGATTCCGCCGCACACCGCGCGTCACTGTACCGGCCGAGCTCGAGCACGAGCGGGGTGTGCATCTACTTCGCGATGAGCCACGGCGGCGTGCCGAACGAGCCCTACAGCTTCACCCGCGCGGCGGCGCGCTGGGGCGGCTGCTGATCTGATCGTCGTCATGTCCGGCCGTCCAGGAGGCATTGCCTAGAATGGCGCGGTGAGCGACGAGCAGCCGATCTCGCGCCGGGCGGCGCGGGAAGCAGCAGCCGCCGGTTCGGGCCGACGGTCCCCCGCGCGTCGCCCTGCCGACCCCGCGGCCACGGTCGCGATGACCGCCGCGACGCCCGCGGCCTCCGGCCCCGGCGCCCCCGGTGAGCCGCCGTCGGGCGGGGAGCCGCGGAAGGGCGGGTTCTTCAGCGGACGCCGCCGCCTCTGGGCGATCGTCGCCGGTGCCGCCGCGTTCCTGCTGCTCGGATCCGGGGCCGTGTTCGCCGGCGTCGCCACGGCCTCGACGCCGACCGCGGCCGAGCCGGAGCCCACCGAGACCCAGGAGCCGCCGCGCGAGCTGCCCGAGGTGATCGACCCGGCCGCGCGCCTGCGCACGTGCTCGGTGGCGAAGTACGCCCGCGACGGCCGCCTGCGCCGCCTCTACGCGCACGTGATCAACGCCGAGACCGGCGAGGTGCTCTTCGACCGTCGCGGCGACTCCCCCGCGCGCACCGCGAGCGTGCTCAAGATCTTCACCGCCGCCGCCGCGATCGAGGTGCTCGGCGCCGACTACCGCATCACGACGACGGTGCGCACCGGCAGCGCCCCCGGCTCGATCGTGCTCATCGGCCGCGGCGACGCGACCCTCAGCGCGCTGCCCGCCGGTCAGGAGAGCGTCTACAAGGGCGCCCCGAAGATCGACGACCTCGCCGCGCAGACGCTCGCGTCGTACTCGGGCCCGCCGATCTCCTCGATCGTGCTCGACGCCACCTACTGGTCGCCCGCCGACAAGTGGGATTCGACGTGGGAGACGTCGGAGCGCACGCAGGGCTATCACTCCGAGGTGACGGCGCTCCAGGTCGACGGCGACCGCCAGAACCCGCGCCAACAGGACAGCCCGCGCGGCACCGACCCGATCGCCAAGGCGGGCCAGGCGTTCCTCGCGTCGTTGCGCGCCCAGGACACGGAGGGCAAGGTCGCCGACGAGGTGTCGTTCTCGTCCGGCGCCGCCGTCGGCGGCACGAAGCTCGCGGATGTGAAGTCGCGCCCGGTAGGCGAGCTGGTGAAGTACATGCTTCGGGTGAGCGACAACACCCTCGCCGAGATGCTCGCGCGCATCACGTCGAAGGAGTCGGCGCTCGACGGCTCCGCGTCGTCGCTGCAGGCCGCGATCCCGAGCGCGCTGTCCCGCTTCGACGTCCCGGGCGGCGACCTCGTCATCCGCGACGGATCGGGGCTCAGCCACAAGAACCAGGTGCCGGCGTCGGCGATGGTCGCGCTGCTCAAGGCGATGCACGACGGCGACCCGGTGCTCGACGTCGTCGAGAAGGCGCTGCCCGTGGCCGGTGAGAGCGGCACGCTCGCCAACCGGTTCACCGGGGACGCCGAGGGCGCGCGCGGCCACGTGGTCGCGAAGACCGGCTGGATCAAGTCGGCCTACACCCTCGCGGGACTCATCGACGCGCGGGACGGGACGCCGATCGCGTTCAGCCTCTACGCGATCCGGGATGGCATAAGTTCGGACGCCCGTCAAGCGCTCGACAGCCTGACCGCGGCTATTTATCGTTGCGGCGACAACCTTTCAAACAACTAGGAGAGCCATGCGGGCACTGTTCGTCATCGACGTTCAGAACGACTTCACCGAAGGCGGTGCCCTGGGCGTCACCGGCGGCGCTGCCGTCGCCGCCGGGATCTCCGACTACCTCCGGGCGAACCCGGGCCTCTACGACCTCGTCATCGCCTCGCGCGACTGGCACAACGCCGACGACGACAACGGGGGGCACTTCGCCACCACCGCCGAACCCGACTTCGTCGACACCTGGCCGCGGCACTGCGTCGCGGGAACTCCGGGTGCCGAATACCACCCCGCCTTCGACGCGGGGCTGGTCGACATCCACGTCAAGAAGGGCCAGGGCGTCCCCGCCTATTCGATCTTCGAAGGGACGACCGACGATGGGCGCGAGCTCATCGACGTCCTCGATGAGAAGGGGGTGGATGTCGTGCACGTGGCCGGCATCGCCACCGACTACTGCGTCCTGGCCTCCGCCCGGGACGCGCTCGACGCCGGTCGCGAGGTGAGCGTTCTCGTCGACCTGGTCGCCGGGGTGGCTCCCGAGTCATCGGCCGCTGCCCTCGCCGAGCTGCGCGCAGCCGGCGCTGAACTCCTCGAAAGCTGAATCACCACATGCAACGCGTTCTGCGGGTGTTCCTGCCCGCTCTCCTCATCGTGGGCTGGCTCGCCCTCGCCGGCTTCGGCGGCCCCAAGTTCGGGACGATCTCCGACGTCGCCACCAACGACCAGGCGACCTTCCTCCCCGCCTCTGCGGAGTCCACCAAGGTCTCCGAACTCCTGCCCGAGTTCGCCGGGTCGGACGACGTGCCCGCGATCGTCATCGCCGCGCGCGACGGCGGCCTGACCGACGCCGACCGCGACTTCCTCGCCGAGGCGGCGGACGAGATCGCCGGCATCGCGACGGTCGGCGACGGGATCAGCCCCGTGCTCCCGTCCGAGGACGGCGACGCCACCCAGCTCATCGTGCCGATCGCCGACGAGGTGGGCGACACGGTCGACGAGATCGCCGAGGTGCTCGCCGGCGCCCCCGACGGACTCCAGGCCTACGTGACCGGCCCCGCCGGCTTCACGGCCGACCTCGTCGCGGGCTTCGCGGGCATCGACGGGCTGCTGCTCCTCGTCGCGCTCTCCGCGGTGCTGATCATCCTGATCATCGTCTACCGCTCGCCGCTGTTGCCGTTCCTCGTGCTCGGCACCGCCGTGTTCGCGCTCTGCGCCGCGATCCTCGTCGTCTACCTGCTCGCGGCCGACGGGATCCTCACCATCAACGGGCAGGTGCAGGGCATCCTGTTCATCCTCGTGATCGGCGCGGCGACCGACTACGCGCTGCTCTACGTCGCGCGCTACCGCGAGGCGCTGCGCGACCACGAGTCGAAGTGGGATGCCACCTGGGCGGCCCTCAAGGGGTCGCTCGAGCCGATCCTCGCGTCGGGCCTCACGGTCATCGCGGGCCTGCTCTGCCTCCTGCTGAGCGACCTCAACTCGAACAAGGCGCTCGGCCCGGTCGCCGCGATCGGCATCGGTTTCGCGCTGCTCGCCGCGCTCACCCTGCTGCCGGCGCTGCTGTTCGCCGCCGGTCGCGTCGCGTTCTGGCCGCAGAAGGTCGCCTACGGCTCGGAGCACCCGGTGCTCACCGGCCCGGACGCCACGGGCCTGTGGCCGCGCGTGGGGCGCCTGATCGCCCGGCGCGCCCGGCTGGTCTGGATCCTCTCGATCGTCGGCCTGTTGGTCGCCTGTGGCGGCCTGGCGGTGTTCAAGGCCGACGGCGTCGCCCAGAGCGACCTCGTGCTGAGCGAGTCGCCCGCCCGCGACGGCCAGGAGCTCCTCGGCAAGCACTTCCCGGCCGGATCCGGCTCGCCCGCGGTCATCGTCGGCGACGAAGACCTCATGACCGAGCTCGCGGATGCCGCGGCGGCGCTGGACGGCGTCGACGGTGTGGAGGCGCTCAGCGACAACTCGCCGACCGGCGCGATGCCGGTGGGTACCGACGCCGAGCCGTTCCCCATCCCGACGCTCGTGCCGCTCGAGCCGACCGTCATCGACGGCCAGGTCATGCTGCGGGCGACGCTCACGGATGCCGCCGACTCGCTCGAGGCGGAGCAGACGATCATCGAGCTGCGCGAGGCCGTGCACGCGGTCGACCCCGAGGCGGTCGTCGGCGGCGTCACCGCGCTCGCGCTCGACACCGACACGACCGCGATCCGCGACCGCAACGTCATCATCCCGGTGGTGCTCGTCGTGATCCTGCTGATCCTGATCGTGCTGCTGCGCTCGATCGTGGCGCCGCTCGTGCTGATCGGCAGCGTCATCCTGTCGTTCGGCGCCGCGCTCGGCGTCTCGGCGCTCGTCTTCGAGGGGATCTTCGGATTCCCCGGGGCCGACCCCGCCGTGCCGCTCTACGGGTTCGTGTTCCTCGTCGCCCTCGGCGTCGACTACAACATCTTCCTGATGACCCGCGTGCGCGAGGAGTCGCTGCAGGTGGGCACCCGGGAGGGCGTGCTGCGCGGCCTGTCGGTCACCGGCGGCGTGATCACGTCGGCGGGCGTCGTGCTCGCGGCGACGTTCGCGGCACTCGGCGTCATCCCGATCCTGTTCCTCGTCCAGCTCGCGTTCATCGTCGCGTTCGGCGTGCTGCTCGACACGATCCTCGTGCGGTCGCTGCTCGTGCCGGCGGTCATCTACGACCTCGGGCGTTTCAGCTGGTGGCCGTCGCGCCTGTCACGGCAGGATGGAAGCGAACCTGCTCTCTCCCGGAAGGACGGCTGATGGCCGCGCGAATCCTCATGACCGTCTCCGTGCTCGGCGCGATCCTCATCGCGGCCGCGTTCGCGGTCCAGGTGTTCTTCGGCGGGCTCGGCCCGCTCCTCGGGTACTGAGCCCTTCGGTCGCCGCGGCGGGTCGCCTCAGCGCGACTCGCCGGCGGCGCGCCCGACGGCGTCGATGAGCACGCGCACGCTCGCGAAGTAGATCGAGCGGTAGTCCATCGCGAACAGGCGTTCGGCGTGCCGGGTGAGCGCCGGGAACTCCTCCGGCGTCGGCTCGGCTGACGCCGGGATCCAGGGGATGTCTTCGAGTTCCGCCGCGATGCGCTCGCGGCAGGCTGCCGCGACGTAGGCGATGAGCAGGCCGCTGTACGCGCTGTAGTGCTCGACGAGCGCGTCGCCGCTGAGCCCCGCGTCCTCGAGGGTGCGCAGCCCCAGCTCGACGAGGCGCAGCTCGCCGAGGCCCACCGAGCGTGCCTCGGTCAGGTGGATGCCGACGGCGGGGTGGGCGACGAACGTGTCGAGCGCGGTGGCGGCGATCGCATGGAGCATCCCGCGCCAGTCCTGGTCGACCGGCAGGGACTCGGTGGTGTCCACCATGAGCCGGTCGATGAGCGCGGCGATGATCTCCGCCTTGTTGCGGAAGTGTCGGTAGACGGCGCTCGGGTCGGCCCCGAGTTCGACGCCGAGGTCGCGCACTCGGATGTCGGCGACCCCCGGGCGCGCGGCGATGCGCAGGGCGGCGTCGACGATGACGCCGCGATCGAGTCGGCCGTAGCCTCCGGGATCCTTGCTCACACGTTTCATTGTGTCGTGTGCGAGTGGGGGAGCTCTCCCCCACTCGGGGGGCTGGGAAATCCTCACAACATGTCAATAGTGTTGACATCGGCCGGCGACAACCCGACGCCGGCCGATTGGGGAATCCGCATGTCCGTCACGCCGTCGCGATCCACGTCCGTCCGTCCGCGCCTGCTGGCCGCCTTGCTCGCCGGATTCCTGGCGCTCGGGGGCTCGCTCGTCAGCGTCACCGCCGCCCACGCCGCCACCGGATACGTCGGAACGTCCAACCCCTACGTCGAGGAGTACTTCGACACCCGAAGCGGCAACCGCACCCTGCCGCTCATGACCGGCGGAGTCGCCTACTCGGCGCAGCTCAAGGGGCCCCAGTTCGGCGGAGAGAGCACCTACAAGTGGAGCATCTCGGACGGCTCACTCCCCGAGGGGATCTCGCTGTCGCCTGAAGGCACGTACTCCTCCACCGCGACGTTCTCGGGAACCCCGGAGGCCGGCCCGTTCTCGTTCACGGTGAGCCTGTTCGACGGCGAAGGCTCCATGGAACTCGTCTTCTCGGGCACGGTGGAATCCGGCAAGACGCCCACCGTGACGACGCTCTCGGTGCCCGAGTTCGCGCCCTACTCCGCGCTGACGCTGAGCGCCACGGTCGTCGGCACCCCGAGCGGCACCCCGACGGGGTCGGTCGAGTTCCGCATCGGCAGCGAGGTGATCGGCACCGCGACCCTCGTGGCGGGCGTGGCCGAGACATCCGCCGTCTTCGCGCTGGCTGACGTGGGCAGCGCGAAGACCGTCACCGCGTACTACCTCGGGGACGAGGACTTCTCGACCTCGAACTCGTCGGGTGGCGACGTGGTGCTGTACTCGCGGGATGCGCGCGGCACGGTGCTGTGGAACGGCGTCCCGGTCGCCGGGGCCACGGTCCAGCTGCTGGTCCAGGGGGAGGTCCTCGAGGTCGCCGACTCCGACACCTCAGACGAGTTCGGCGGCTACCTGCTGACGGCTCCCACGCCGCAGCACGACTTCGAACTCGCGCCGGTCTACCTGATCCGCGCCACCCTCCCCGACTCGACGGTGCTGCACTACGCGGCGGGAGAGTTCAACGTCTCGGATCTCGACGACGCGGAGCGCGTCGGAATGCTCGGCTGGGGAATCGACCTGGAGGTGCTCCGCGGGACCCCGCCGGCGTGGTCCGACCAGTCCGTGACGGACGGCCGCGTGGGCAACAGCTACTCCGACGGCGTCTCGGTCACGAGCCGCAACACGGACGTCGAGTTCGCGGTCACCGCGGGATCGCTGCCGCCCGGCCTGTCGCTCGACGGCGGCACCGGCGCGATCACCGGAACCCCCACCGAGGAAGGCGTCTCGACCTTCACGATCACCGCCGACAACGGTTTCGGCGTGGTCTCCAAGGCGCTCTCGATCACGATCCTCCGCGCCGGCATCCCGCCGACCTGGGACGACGAGGAGTTGCCCGAGTTCCGGGTGAGTGTCGCCGTCACCGACGGCGTCTCGGCCGAGGGCGACCCGACCATCGTCTACTCGGTGACCGAGGGCACGCTGCCCGCCGGCCTCTCCTTGAACTCGGCGACGGGCGCGATCACCGGAACCCCGACGACCGAGGGCGCGTACACCTTCGTGATCACGGCCGAGAACGAGTTCGGCTCGATCGAGGCGGAGTTCACCGGCGAGGTGGGCGCGAAGCCCGACCTCGGCCTGAAGCTCGACTTCAAGGCCGGTACCCGCATCGAGGACGCGAAGTCGACCATCTCGGCCGAAGGTCTGCTCGTGGGTTCCGAGTACGTGCTCACGCTGCACTCGAAGCCGCGCGAGCTCTACACCGGCACCGTGGACTCCACCGGCGGCTTCACCTGGCAGGTCGCGATCCCGAAGGACACCCCGGCCGGGTCGCACCGCCTCGTGCTGACCGGAACCGCGGCCGACGGTCGCGCGATGAGCGACACCGCCTGGTTCAGCCTCGGCGCCGACGGCCGGATCATCGCGATCTCCTACAGCGGACCCGTCGGCGGCGGCCTCGCGAACACCGGCGCCGAACCGCTGAACACGGGCATCCCGGGACTCGTCCTGGTGCTGCTCGGAGTGGCCGCCGTCATCGTCGCCCGCCGCGCGCAGCTCTCCCCCCGGCTGCGTTGACCGGCAACGGCTGACCCCGGTCGCCCGGATGCCGACCGGGGTCAGCCGACGAGGTCGAGGTCGCGCGTGATCGCGGCGGCGGTCTCGAGCAGCGGCGGGACGAGGGCCGCCGCGTCGTCATCCCCGAGCGTCATGGCGATGTTGATCGCCGCGACCACGGCGCCGCCGCGGCGCACGGGCGCGGCGAGCGCGCGCAGCCCGTTCTCGAGTTCGGCGTCGACGAGGCTCCAGCCCTGCTGCCGCACCCGTGCGATCTCGGTCCGCAGGGCGGTCTCGTCGACGAGCGTGCGCGCGGTGAACCGCTCCGGCTGGAAACCTTCGAAGTAGGTGTCGACCTCGGCATCCGCAGCGAACGCGAGCAGAACCCGGCCCATCGCGGTCGCATACGCCGGAAACCGGGTGCCGATCGTGATGCCGACCGACATGATCCGCCGGGTGGGCACGCGCGCCACGTAGACGATGTCCTGGCCGTCGAGAACGCACGCGGATGCCGACTCGCCCACCGTCCGCGAGAGGGCTTCGAGGTGCGGCTGCGCCACCTCCGGCAGCGACTGCGCCGACAGGTACGCGTAGCCGAGCTCCAGCACGCGCGGGGTGAGCGAGAACTCCCGGCCGTCGGTGCGCACGTAGCCCTCCGACTCGAGGGTCAGCAGGAACCGTCGTGCGGATGCCCGGGTGAGCCCGGTTAGCCGCGCGACCTCCGAGAGCGACAACCGCGGCCGCTCGGCGCTGAACGCCCGGATGACCGCGAGTCCGCGCGCGAGCGACTGGACGTAGCTGCTGCCGTCCGGTTCGAGCATCCGCTCTCCGTCAGCGCTCGAGCACGAGGGCGAGGCCCTGGCCGACGCCGATGCAGATCGTGACGACCGCGACGCCGCCGCCGCGGGCCTTCAGCTCGTGCGCCGCGCGGGCGATGAGCCGGCCGCCGGACGCGCCGAGCGGGTGCCCGATCGCGATCGCGCCGCCGTGGATGTTGAGCTTCTCGGGGTCGAGCTCCGGCCACAGCTTCAGGCAGGCCAGGGTCTGCGACGCGAACGCCTCGTTGAGTTCGACGAAGTCGACATCCGCCCAGGTCTTGCCGGCGCGCTTCAGGGCGCGGTTGGCGGCCTCGACGGGGGCGACGCCGAAGTACTGCGGCTCGTTGCCGGCGACGCCGCGGCCCGTGATGCGGGCGAGCGGCTCGGCGTCGAGGGCGCCCTCCGCGCCGAGCAGCACCATCGAGGCGCCGTCGCTGAGCGGCGACGAGTTGCCCGCGGTGACGGAGCCGTCCTGCGCGAACACGGGCTTGAGTCCGGCGAGGGCTTCGAGGGTGGAGTCACCGCGCACCGACTCGTCGCGGTCGAGGTCCACGCCCGGCACGGCGACGATCTCGTCGGCGAAGCGGCCGGACTCCCACGCCGCGGCGGTGCGCTGGTGCGAGCGGAGCGCGAAGGCATCCTGCTCCTCGCGGCTCACCTCGTACTTCTCGGCGAGCAGTTCCGCGGAGGAGCCGAGGGGGATGGTCCACTCCTTCGGCATCTTCGGGTTGACCATGCGCCAGCCGAGGGTCGTCGAGTGCAGCGTCTCGTTGCCCGACGGGTAGGGCTTGTCGGACTTCAGCAGCACCCACGGCGACCGGGTCATCGACTCGACGCCGCCGGCGACGATGATGTCGGCGTCGCCGGTCTCGATCGCGCGGGAGCCGTGGATGGCGGCATCCAGTCCCGAACCGCACAGGCGGTTGACGGTCGTGCCGGTGACGCTCACCGGGAGGCCCGCGAGCAGCAGCGCCATGCGCGCGACGTCGCGGTTGTCTTCACCCGCCTGGTTGACGTCGCCGAGGATGACGTCGTCGATGCGCGCCGGGTCGAGGTCGGGATGCCGGTCGAGCAGCGCCTTGATGGTGCCCGCGGCGAGGTCGTCGGGGCGCACCCCCGCGAGGGACTTGCCGTACTTGCCGAACGGGGTGCGGACGGCGTCGTACACGAACGCGGCGCTCACTGCGTCAGCTCCAATCCGGTGAGCTCACGGAGCTCGTCCATGGTGGTTCCGAAGAGGTCGAGCACTCGCGCGCCGCCCGGGCCGACTTCGATGACGGCCCGGTCGGTGTAGACGCGCGAGACGCATCCCTTCCCGGTCAGGGGGTACGAGCAAGCCGCCACCAGCTTGCTCGACCCTGTCTTGGTGAGCAGGTCGGTCATCACCCAGACCTGCTTGGCCCCGATGGCCAGATCCATGGCCCCGCCCACGGCGGGGATCGCGTCGGGCTCGCCCGTGTGCCAGTTGGCGAGGTCGCCCGTGACGCTCACCTGGAACGCCCCGAGCACGCACACGTCGAGGTGCCCGCCGCGCATCATCGCGAACGAGTCGGCGTGGTGGAAGAACGCGTGCCCCGGCTCGGCGATCACGGGGATCTTGCCCGCGTTGATGAGGTCGGGGTCGACCTCCTCGCCGACGGCGGCGCGGCCCATGCCGAGCAGTCCGTTCTCGGTGTGCAGCACCACGTCGCGCTCGGGCTCGAGGTGGTCGGCCACGAGGGTCGGCGCACCGATCCCGAGGTTCACGTAGGCGCCGTACGGGATGTCCCGCGCGATGCGCGCCGCCAGTTCGTCGCGCGTCAGCGGAGCCATTCGCGCACCCCCACTTCCACGACGCGGTCGACGTAGATCGCCGGCGTCACGATGCTCTCCGGGTCGAGGGATCCGACCTCGACGATCTCATCCACCTGGGCGATGGTGATCGTCGCCGCGGTCGCCATCACCGGATTGAAGTTGCGGCTCGTCTTGCGATAGACGAGGTTGCCGAGCTGGTCGCCCTGGTAGGCCCCGATGAGGGCGACATCCCCCTTGATCGGGCTCTCGAGCACATACTCGCGCCCGTCGATGACCCGGGTCTCCTTGCCCTCGGCAAGCAGCGTGCCCACGCCGGTGGGGGTGAAGAAGCCGCCGATGCCGGCGCCGCCCGCACGGATGCGCTCCGCGAGGTTGCCCTGCGGCACCACCTCGAGCTCGATCTTGCCCGCGCGGTACAGCTCGTCGAACACCCAGGAGTCGACCTGGCGCGGGAACGAGCAGATGACCTTGCGCACCTGGCCGGCCTTGAGCAGCGCTGCGAGTCCGGTGTCGCCGTTGCCGGCGTTGTTCGCGACGATCGTCAGGTCTTTGGTGCCGCGCTCGCGGAGTCCGTCGATGAGCGCGATCGGCTGCCCGGCGAGACCGAACCCGCCGACGAGCACCGTCGCGCCGTCCTCGACGCCGTCGAGCGCCTCAGCCACCGAGGGGGAGGTCTTGGAGTGCATGTGTTCTCTGTTCGTGATGCGTACGAGCGTTCTTACTGAGAACAGTCTAGGCGAGGAGCTGGCCCTGGCTCTATCGTTCAGCGCCGCTATCATCCGAACACTTCGGGAAGGCTCGGCGAAGGCTTAGTTCAATCGGCCCAGGTCGGCGAGGGGCATTGTTCGGTGCAAAGGGGGAGACGTACGTCTTCCCTAGATGCGACTATTTGCGGGTGAAACGCATCTGGACCTGGATTGTCCGTTTCACCCTGTCTCCGTTTGCCGAGATGCTCACGTGGGTCGGAACCCTGTTCGGCGGCATCATCGTTTCCGGGTCGGGAGGTCAGCTTGCCCCTATCCTCGTCGGCGCTGGCATCGTGCTGATTGCGGTCTTACCGCTCGCGATCAAGGGAGCCATCGAATGGCAGCACTCGAGACTGGATGACTACCGCGACGCTCGGGAATCATTCGCACTCGAGTACTCCGCTACAGCGCTGCGGCTCGCCGCTGACCTCGAGAAGCTGCCGCGCGCCACTCGAGTCGCCATGTCCGAGGGTGCTGTACGGGACTGCCTGGAAAGTGTTTGGCGGGACTACTTCGAGGGCAGCACAACGGTTCGAGTCGTTCTCTTCCTGGTGAATTCGACAGGCGACTCCTTGCGTGTGGAGGCGTTCAAAGGCCGTGCAGAGGAGCCGCGAGCTTTTATGGCTGGCGAGCCGCGCACCGGCATCGCGTTGGCCCAGCTCCGTGCAAGCGATGACTCGCTGTATGTGGCAGACAAGACTTCGCTCCCTCCCGAGTGGGGAGCGGACGAGCGCAACTACTCAACCTTCATTCGGCTCCCGATTCGTACGAAGTCAGAGGCCTACGGCATGCTTACAGTCGATAGCACCAACCAGCGGGATCTCTCGAAGAGGGATGCGTCAGCGCTCGTCGTCTACTCCACAGCCATGGCGGTCTTCCTAGCGATAGCCGCGCGGGGGGAGCAGAATAGAAGCAGGGAGGGCAGCACGTGACGATTACATCGATCCAACTCGCGACAGACGAAATCCGCGCGCGCGAGGAGCGCCTTGCCGAACGGCGTAGCGAGAGCGTCTCTCAGCGCGCCCGAGAGATTCGGGAGGAGCGCTACGAAGAGCAAGCACGCACTCTCGGCGCTATCCTCACGAGTCGCGGTTCATCCTTCACGGAGTAGCGACCATCCTCGCTTTCAGCGCCTGCTTGGAGTGCACTGGGGATCTGCTACTCCCCCAGCGTCTCCCGCAGCAGGTGCGTCGCGTGATTCGCAACCGGTACCCCGCGGTAAAGCCCCACCTGCAGGATCACCTCACGGATCTCCTCGCGCGTGAGCCCGTTGGTGATCGCCGCGCGGAAGTGCATCGGCACCTCGTCCCAGTACCCGGCAGTCATGAGCGCCGTCAGCACGACGAGCGACCGTGATCGCCGGTCCAAACCGGGCCGCGACCAGATCTCGCCCCAGGCGACGCGGGTGATGTAGTCCTGGAAGTCTTCGTTGTCGGGGTTGACGTTCGCGACGGCGCGGTCGACGTGGGCGTCGCCGAGCACTTCGCGCCTGACGCGCATCCCCTGTTCGCGACGTTCGTCATCCGTGAGACCGGTCACGCTGCCACCTCCGACATCAGGATCGACGCGACGACATCCGGCTTCTCGACCGATGCGAGGTGCGCCACGTTCTCGAGCACGTCGAGGCGGCCGCGGCGGGCCGAGGCGACGGCGGCTTCGGCCTGGTCGAGGGGGATGACGGAATCCACCGCGCCGGCGATGAGGGTGAACGGCGCCGCGACGTCGGCGACCCGGGCGCGGAGGTCGGTGGCCGCGAGGGCTTCGACGCACAGCGCGTAGCTCTCGTCGTCGACATCCGTGAGGTCTTTCAGGAGTCCGCCGCTGAGCATCGGCTCGGCCTCGATGAAGCCGGGGGCGAACCAGCGCGCCGCCGAGCCCTGCACGAGCGAGGGGGTTCCGGATGCGCGCACCTGCGCGGCCCGGTCGGCCCAGGCCTCGGGGGTGCCGATCTTCGGCAGCGAGCAGACGAGGGTGAGCGAGGTGACGCGGGCCGGCTCGCGCAGCGCGACCGCGAGCGAGACGTTGCCGCCGAGCGAGACGCCCGCGGCGGCGAAGCGCCCGAGCCCCGCACCGTCGGCGGCGATGAGCACACCCTCGGCGAGCTCGTCGACGGTGAAGCCCGCGCCGGTCGCCGGGGAGGTGCCGTGGCCGGGGAGGTCCCAGCCGAACACGGGATGCCGCTCGGCGAGAAACGGCACGACCGGCCCCCACACGGCGGCGACGCGCGTGCCGAGCGACGGGCCGAGCAGGAACGGGATTCCCGAGCCGCCGGTGGCGAGCGGGACGATGCGGATGTCGGGGACGGTCACAGTGCGGGAACCTCCGAGCGGGCGGCGTCGACGAGCCGCGAGGTGAGTTCGGCGGCCGAACCGAGGTAGTCGGCCGGGGTGGCGGGGTCGTCGGCGAACTTGCCGCGCTCGGCGAGCAGATCGTCGACGGACTCCGCGACGTGGGTGGCGATGACGCCCGTGTGCACGCGCAGCCCGTCCGCCAGCTCGAGGCCCGTCGCGGCGGCACCGCCGGCCACGCGGAGCAGGTCGCGGAACGCGGCCCACTCGGCGTGCCAGGCGCCGTCGGGGCGCTCGTCGACGGTCGCGGCGGCGGCGTGCAGCGTCGCGCCGAGGAACGGGGCCCGGGTCGCGGCCGAGGTCAGCAGAACGGCGCGCACCGGATTCGACTTGTGCGGCATCGCCGACGATCCCCCCGCGGCGCCGTCGTCGGCCTCGCCGACCCGGGCGAGCGCGGCGACGTTGCGGCCGACGGTGCCGAAGGCGTCGCACAGTTCGACGAGCGCGTCGCCGAGCCGGGTGACGGGGGAGCGCAGCACGTGCCACGGCGCGACGGGCTCGGCGAGCCCCAGCTCCGCGGCGACGCGGCGGGCGAGCACGACACCGTCGAGTCCCTGCGCGGCGAACGCGGCGAGGGTGCCGGCGGCGCCGCCGAGCGAGAGGGGGAGGGCATCCGCCGCCTCCGCGACGGCCCGGGCCGCGCGCGCGACCGACCACGCCCAGCCGGCGATCTTCAGCCCGAGGGTCGTCGGCGTCGCCGACTGGGTGAGCGTGCGCCCGGGGATCACGAGCGACGCGTACGACTCCGCGTGCCGGGTGAGGCGCAGCGCGGCGGCGGTCGCATCCTGTGCGATGAGGCCCGCGGCATCCTTCGCGACGAGCACGAACGCCGAATCCAGGGCATCCTGCGACGTCGCGCCGCGGTGCAGGGCGGCGGCATCCTCGGGCGACAGCCGCTCGCGCAGCACGCCGAGCAGCGGGATGACGGGGTTGCCTCCCGCGCGCGCCGCGGCGGCGAGGGCGGAGGCATCCAGCTCGTCACCCGCCGCGGCGATCGCGCGGGCCGACGCGGGGGCGGTGACGGCGGCGAGGGCGACCTCGAACCGCACGATCGCGGAGAGGATCGCGGCATCCGAGGTCACGGACGCGACGGGCCTGCCCGCCCACAGCGGGTCGAGCAGGCCGACGTCGGCGTCAGTTGAAGGCAAGGAAGACGGTCTCCTTCTCGCCCTGCAGGTGGATGTCGTGACGCAGCCCGCCGGGGACCTCCGTCGCGACGAGGGTGGCGCGACGCTCCGGCGAGAGCCGGGCGAGCAGCGGGTCGGCGTCGAGGTCGGGGCCGGGCACGTAGATGCGCGTGTGCAGGCGGGCGAGCAGGCCGCGCGCGAACACGATCACCGAGAAGAACGCGGGCTTGCCGGGCTCCGTCGGCGCGGGCAGCACCGTCGTGAACTGGTAGCGGCCCTCGTCATCCGAGCCGGAGCGGCCGAACCCCGAGAACACGCCCGCCTTGCGACGGATGTTGCCGGACTCGGCCGGGATCGACCCGTCGGGCGCGGTCTGCCAGATCTCGACGACGGCGTCGGGAACCGGGTTGCCCTTGCCGTCGTAGACGTAGCCGGAGAGCACGATCGAGCCGGCGGAGCCGTGCGGGACGAGCTCCTCCATGCCCTCGTACTCCATGCCGATCGCGTAGTACGGGCCGACGGTCTGGTCGGCGGTGGGGAACAGCTTCTCCGCCATCACTCCTCCTCCTCGGGACCGTCGATGCTCGCGAACCACGTGCGGTTGGAACCGTTCAGCACGATGTCCCAACGGTAGCCGAGCGCCCAGTCCGGCACGCTGACGTCGTGGTCGTAGTCGGCGATCAGGCTCTTCTGGCCGCGCTCGCTCGTGATCGACTGGAAGATCGGGTCGAGCGGCATGAGCGGGTCGCCCGGGAAGTACATCTGGGTGACCATGCGCTCGGTGAACTTCGACCCGAACACCGAGAAGTGGATGTGGGCGGGGCGCCACGCGTTCTGGTGGTTCGGCCACGGGTACGGGCCCGGCTTGATCGTGACGAAGGTGTAGCGGCCCTCGTCGTCGGTCAGCGTGCGACCGACGCCGTTGAAGTTCGGGTCGAGCGGAGCGGGGTGGCGCTCCTTCTTCTGCCGGTAGCGGCCGCCGGCGTTCGCCTGCCAGATCTCGATGAGCTGGTTGCGCACCGGACGCCCGTCGGTGTCGAGCAGGCGGCCGGTGACGACGATGCGCTCACCCTGCGGCTCGCCGTTGACCATCTGGGTGAGGTCGTACTCGGTCCAGTGCACGTCGCGGTGGCCGAAGGCGGGGGAGTGCAGCTCGATGGTCTCCGGGTCGACCAGCTCGAGGTCGGCCGACGGATGCCGCAGGATGCTCGAGCGGTACGGCGGGTAGTCGATGAGGGTGCGGTGCGCGCCCCAGTTGGGGTCGGCGCTCGTCGGCCGGTTCTGCGCGATGTCCGCGATCTCGGCGTCGATGTCCGCCTGAGTGGGGGTCCCGGGCGGGTAGTTCGCGCCCTTCGGGATGTCGTTCTGCATGCTCCTCCTCGAGCCGTCTCGTTGCATGCCGCTGGTGCGGCGATTCTCCCGCTCGCGCCCCGCGAGGGCGTCATGGCGTCTCACTCAGTGAGAGGAGCGCGAGCACCTCAGAGGGTGTCGAGCCGCGCCTCCGTCGCCGCGACCGCGCGGCGCAGCAGCGGCAGCAGCCGCACCTCGTCGGCGCTCGAGATGTGCGCCACGATGCCGATCGCCGCCGGAGGCAGCCCCGGGCGCTGCCGCAGCGGCATCGCGATCGACACGTTGCCGAGCGTCATCTCCTCGCGCGTGACGGCGTACCCGTGCTTCGCCTCCTCGGCGATGACCGCGCGAAGCCTGCCGGCATCCGTGATCGTCAGCTTCGTCTCCGGCAGCAGTTCGGTCGCGAGGAAGTCGTCGAGGAACGCGTCGTCGCGCGTGAGCAGGATCGCCCGGCCGACGCCCGTCGCGTGCAGCGGATGCCGCAGCCCCACCTCGCTGAGGGTTGGGATCGCGCGCTTGCCCGTCGCCTTCGCGACGTAGAGCACCTCGTGCCGGACGAGCACGCCGAGGTGCACGTTCTCGCCGGTGCGGTCGTACAGCTCGATCAGCTCCGGCATCGCCGCCTCGCGGAGCCGCCGCAGCACCGCGGAGCGCTCGCCGAGCTCCCAGAGGCCGAGCCCGATGGTGACGCCGCCGGGACCGAGGTCGAGCATCCCGAGCCGCACCAGTTCCGAGACCAGCCGGTGCGCCGTGCTCGCCGGCAGCCCCGCCTGGCGCGCGAGCTCCGGCACCGGCAGCGGTTCGCCGTCCTCCGGCATGACACGCAGGATGCGGGCGACCCGCTCCATGAGCGAGACGCCGGGCTCCGTCGACCGACCCGCCATCGCTACACCAGCAGCTGGTGCTTGGCGAGGTCGCGGTAGAGCGGGGTGCTCCGCACGAGCTCGGAGTGGGTGCCGACGCCGACGACCTCGCCGTGCTCGAGCACGACGATCGCGTCGGAGTCGACGACGGTGGACAGGCGGTGGGCGATGACGAGCAGCGTACGCCCCTCGGCGACCGCGTCGATCGCCTCGCGCAGCAGCTGCTCGTTGAGCCCGTCGAGGCTGGAGGTGGATTCGTCGAGCAGCAGGATCGGCGGGGCCGCGAGCAGCGCCCGGGCGATCGCGAGGCGCTGGCGCTCACCGCCGGAGAGCATGATGCCGTCCTCGCCGACGGCCGCGTCGAGGCCCGCCGGGTCGCGGTCGAGCACGCCGCCGAGGTTCACGTCGCGGAGCACCTGGATGCACTGCTCGTCGGTCGCGTCGGGGGTGCCGAGCACGAGGTTGTCGCGGAGGGTCCCGGCGAGCACCGGGGCATCCTGCTCGACGTAGCCGATCTGGGCGCGCAGCTCGTCGCGCGGGATGCCGCGCACGTCGCGGCCGTCGAGGCGCACGACGCCCGAGTCCGGGTCGTAGAAGCGCTCGATGAGGGCGAAGATCGTCGACTTGCCCGCGCCGGAGGGGCCGACGAGGGCGACCCGGGCGCCGCGGGGCACCTCGAAGGTCACGCCGCGCAGCACCTCGCGGGTCTCGGCGGGGTCAGGTGTCGGCGAGTAATCCGTCGATTCCGCGGGGTCGTGGGCACTAATCCGTGGCATGTGCGACGGATTAGTGGCCTCGCCCTCCTCGGGCGGAACGGCGTAGGTGAACCGCACGTCGTCGAAGCGGATCGCGGCGGCGGTCGCGACGGGGGCGGCGGGCTCGAGGGCGGCATCCTGGGCGGTCTCGCCGGGGAGGGAGGTGATCTCCTGGATGCGGCCGAGCGCGCCGAGGGCCTGGTTGACAGCGTTGAATGCGCCGAACGCGGTGCCGAGGGGCATCACGAGCATGAAGAGGAAGAGGATGAACGTCACGAGCGACGCGATCGGGATCGCGCCCGACGCGACGCGGTAGCCGCCGACGCCGATGACCACGAGGAACGCCACCTGCATCGCGATGCCGGCGATCGGCACGACGAGCGCCGAGATGCGCGCGACCTTGAACCCGGCGCGCTTCGCGGCCTCCGCCTCGGCGATGATCGCGTCGGTCTCGCGTTGCGTCGCGTTCGCCGCCCGCACCGTCCGGATCGCGCCGAGCGCGCGCTCCACCGCCGCGGCGACCGCGCCGACGCGCTCCTGCTGCTCGCGCGACGCGGGGCGGATGCGCGACGAGATGAGCGCCCCCGAGCCGAGCGCGATCGCGATGACGAGCAGGGTGAGCCCGAGCAGAAGCGGGTCGACGACGAGCATCCCGATGATCGCGCCGACGAAGACGATCGCGCCGCCGAGCGCGTCGAGCAGGCCCTGGGTGATGACGGCGTAGAGCAGCGTCGTGTCGGAGCCGACGCGCGACACGAGGTCGCCGGATCGGCGGCGGTCGTACTCCGAGATCGGCAGGCGCAGCATCCGTTCGACGAGGGTGCGGCGGGCGCTGAACACGACCGAGGTGCCGATGCGCTGCAGCAGGTAGTGCTGCACGCCGCCGAGGATCGCGCCGAGGATGAGGACGCCGACGAGGATCCCGACGATCGCCGCGGCATCCCCGCCGCCTTCGACGACGCTCACCACCTGACCGGCGAGGAGCGGCTGGGCGAGCGAGGCGCCGGCGCCGACGAGGCTGAGCACGAGCGCGAGCACGAGCAGACCGCGGTGCTCGAGCAGGTAGGGCAGCAGGGAGCGGAAGCTCGCGCGCGGACCGCCGTCGGGGCGGGGCGGGCGCAGTCGGCCGCCGCGGGTCTCGCTCATCAGGGCCTTCCTAGCTGGGTGAGGCGGGGATGCCGTCGCCTCGTCCATCCTCCCCGATGCGGATCAGCCATGCGGCACGAGCGCGCACGTCGCGGAGTCGAAGCTCTCCTGCCACGAGTCCAGCACGGCGCCGAGCTCCTCGCCGAGCGGGGTGATCGCCGCCGCGCACGCCGCGAACGTGACCTCGCCCGACTCCCCGTCCGGCAGCAGCGCGGTGACGCCGAACGGATGCCGCGTCCAGCCGGTGAACGGCTCCAGCCCCTCGACCCCCGAGATGTCGCTCGGGATGCCGAGATACGCGAGCCCGGACCCCGGGCCGTCGAGCACGGCAGGCTGCCGGCAGTGCGGCACGTAGTCGGGGAACACCATCGGGTCGCCCGACTCCACCTGCGTCACATCCCCCGTCGTCGCGAGGGTCGAGCCGACCTCGGGGCTCGGCGCCGGGAGCAGCACGACGCGCGCGTCCGCGGGCCAGGAGTCGTCGCGGGGGGTGACGGTGAGCTCGATCGCGGTGAACGTGAAGCCGCGCCCGGTGACGAGCTGTTCGTCCACCTCTCCGGCGCACCACTCGGCCGTCGTCGCGACCGCGTCGGCCGCCTCCGGCACGAGGTACGGCAGCGGCGCGTGGGCGATCACCGAGACATCCGCCATCGACCCGTCGGGCGCCGTCGCGACCGCCACGAGCCCCAGCAGGGCGTCGTCGGGCAGCACCAGCTTCGGCGGTTCCACGGTCGGCGTCGGGTCGGGCGCGAGCGGCCCGCCGCTGCATCCCGCGAGCAGGACGGTCGCGATGATCGCCGTCGCCGCGGCCGTCCGGGTGCGCATGCGATCAGCGTAGGGGGCGAACCCGAGCGCGCCGTGGCAGCGGTGCTTGGCCGCGTCGGAGGGGCGACCTAGGCTCGTCGGGTGCCCGTCATCGCCGCCTCGGAACTGACCAAGAAGTACGGCGAGACCGTCGCCGTCGGAGGCATCACGTTCGAGGTCCCGGCGGGCGAATCCTTCGGGCTTCTCGGCCCCAACGGCGCGGGCAAGTCGACGACCATGCGGATGATCGGCGCCGTGTCGACGCGCACCTCGGGAGACCTCAGCATCCTCGGCATGGACCCCGACTCGCACGGCCCCGAGATCCGCGCGCAGCTCGGCGTCGTGCCGCAGCAGGACAACCTCGACAACGAGCTGCTCGTGCGCGAGAACCTGCTCGTCTACGGTCGCTACTTCGGCCTCCCCCGCGCCGCCGTCGCTCAGCGCGCCGACGAGCTTCTCGAGTTCGCCCAGCTGGCCGACCGCGCCAAGGCGAAGGTCGACGAGCTCTCCGGCGGCATGAAGCGCCGCCTCACGATCGCCCGCGCGCTCATCAACGAGCCGCGCATCCTGCTCCTCGACGAGCCGACCACGGGGCTCGACCCGCAGGCCCGCCACATCCTCTGGGACCGTCTGTTCCGTCTCAAGGAGCGCGGCACCACCCTCGTGCTCACGACCCACTACATGGATGAGGCCGAGCAGTTGTGCGACCGGCTCATCGTCGTCGACAAGGGCCGCATCATGGCGGAGGGTTCGCCGGCCGCGCTCATCCGCGAGCACTCGAGCCGGGAGGTGCTCGAGCTGCGCTTCGGCTCCGACCGCAACGCGAGCGCCGCGGAGCAGCTCGCGGGCGTGGGCGATCGCCTCGAGGTGCTGCCCGACCGCGTGCTCGTCTACGCGAACGACGGCGAGTCGGCGCTCGCCGAGGTGACGTGGCGCGGGATGCAGCCGATCACGAGCCTCGTGCGCCGGTCGAGTCTCGAAGACGTCTTCCTGCGCCTCACCGGGCGGAGCCTCATCGAATGACGACGACCCGGGTCGACGCGCAGGTCTCCCCGGCGCGCGTGCGGCGGTTCGGCGCGATCTACGTCGTCGAGCACAAGCTGCGCGCCGTGCGGGCGTTCTTCTGGACGATGCTCGCGACGCTCTTCGGCACGCCGCTGCTCTACCTCTTCGCCTTCGGTGTCGGCCTCGCCGCGCTCGTCAGCCGCAACGACGCGTTCGCGCAGCTCACCGGCGTCGGCTACCTCCAGTTCGTCGCGCCGGCGCTCGTCGTGAACGCGGCTGTACTTGTCTCGGTCGAGGAGTTCATGTTCGGCATCCTCCAGGGCTTCATGTGGAACAAATCGTTCTTCGCGATGAGTGCGACCCCGCTGACCGCCCGGCAGATCGTCGACGGGATGATGCTCTACGTCGGCGTGCGCGCCGTCGTCACCGCCGGAATCTACTTCGCCGCCGTCGCCGCATTCGGCGGAGCGCTCTCGCCGTGGGCGGTGCTCGTCGTGCCCATCGCGGTGCTCGTCGCGTGGGCGTTCTCGCCGATCGCCGCGTACTCCTCGTCGCTGCGCGAGGACCGCAGCCAGTTCAACATGGTGATGCGCGTGATCGTCATGCCGCTCACGCTGTTCAGCGGCACGGTGTTCCCGCTCACCCAGCTGCCGGTGTTCCTCCAGTGGATCGGGTGGATCTCGCCCATCTGGCACGGCTCCGAGCTGGCGCGGCAGTTCTCCTACGGACCGACCGAGCCGCTCTGGCTGAGCGTCGCCCACATCCTCTACCTCCTCGTGCTCACCGTGCTCGGCTGGCGGCTCACCGTCGTCATCGCGACCCGGAGGCTCGACGTATGAGCGCCGTCCGCTCCCTCTACGCCGGCAACGCCCGCGCCGTGCTCGGCCGCGGCCTGCGCGCCACGAAGAGCACCAACTGGTGGGTCGTGATCACGGGCGTCTTCGAGCCGATCTTCTACCTGCTCTCGCTCGGCATCGGGCTCGGCGGGCTCATCGGCACGGTCGCCGACGGGCACGGCAACGAGATCCCGTACGCCGCCTTCATCGCGCCCGCCCTGCTCGCCGTGTCGGCGATGAACGGCGCGATCTACGACTCGACGTGGAACGTCTTCTTCAAGATGCACTACGCGAAGCTCTACGAGGGGATGCTCGCCACCCGCCTGGGCCCGCTCGACGTCGCACTCGGCGAGATCTCGCTCGCGCTGCTGCGCGGCGCCGCCTACGGCGTCACCTTCCTGCTCGTCATGCAGGTCGTCGGGCTCAACCTCTCGTGGACCGCTCTGCTCGCGCTTCCCGCCCTCCTGCTCATCGCGTTCGGGTTCGCGTCCCTCGGCATGGGCATCACGTCGTACCTGAAGACGTTCCAGCAGATGGATGTCATCGCGCTCGTGATGCTGCCGATGTTCCTGCTCTCGGCGACCTTCTTCCCGCTGAGCGTCTACCCCGAGCCGGTGCAGTGGTTCATCATGGCGCTGCCGCTGTGGCACGGCGTCGAACTGGTGCGCGGACTCACCACCGGCGCGCTCGACGCGGGCACGCTCGTCCACGTCGCCTACTACCTCGGGATGATCGCCCTCGGCCTCGTGTTCACCACCCGCCGGCTCCGCGCCCTCTTCCTCGACTGAGCCGGAGCCGGCGCCGCGACCGCCCGGGTCTCAGAGGGTGGGCGCCGCCCCGATGGAGGCTTCGAGCTCGTCGTCGGCATCCAGGTCCTTGTCCTTCGTCTCGCGGCTCAGCAGCAGCGAGACGAGCGTCAACAGCGCGGCGCCGGCGAGGTAGACGCCGACCCAGAACGGGCTGCCGTCGCCGAGCGTCCACAGCCAGACGGCGATGAACGGGGCGACCGCGGCGCCGAGGATCGACGACACGTTGTACGAGATGCCCGAGCCGGTGTAGCGGACGTTGGTGGGGAAGAGCTCCGGCAGCAGCGCGCCCATCGGGCCGAAGGTGGCGCCCATGAGGATGAACCCGATGATGAGCCAGGCCTGCACGCCGACGTAGCCCGTGGAGAGCAGCGGCACCCAGGTGAAGCCGAACACGAGGATCGCGGCGGTCACCACGATGAGGGTGCGGCGGCGGCCGAAGCGGTCGGCCCACGGCCCCGACAGCAGGGTGAACACCCCGAAGAAGACGACGCCGAGGATCATCATGAGCACGAACGTCGTGTAGTCGTAGCCGAGGCCGCCCGGGCCGGCCTCCGGGTCGACCGGCGCGCGGCCGTAGCTGAGCGAGAACGTCGTCATCAGGTAGAAGAGCACGTACGTGGCGAGCATGAAGAAGGTGCCGAGGATGAGCTCGCGCCAGTAGCGGCGCAGCGCCGTCGCGAGCGGCAGGCGCTTCACCGTGCCGGCCTGCTTCGTCTTCTCGAACACCGAGCTCTCGACGAGGCGCACGCGCACCCAGAGCCCGACGATCACCATGACGGCGGAGAACAGGAACGGGATGCGCCAGCCCCACTCGAGGAACGCCACCGACGGGCGGCTGGGGTCGTCCGACGGCATCACCGCCGCGATGATCAGGAACAGCCCGTTGGCGATGATGAAGCCGAGCGGAGCCCCGAGCTGCGGGAACGTGCCGTACCAGGCGCGCTTGCCCTGCGGCGCGTTCTCGGTCGCGACGAGCGCCGCCCCCGACCACTCGCCGCCGAGCGCGAAGCCCTGGCCGATGCGCAGCACCACGAGGAACAGCGGGGCGATCCAACCGACCGCCTCGTAGGTCGGCAGCACGCCGATGAGGAACGTCGCGATGCCCATCGTGAGCAGCGCGCCGACGAGCGTCGTCTTGCGCCCGTACCGGTCACCGAGGTGGCCGAACACGATCGCGCCGAGCGGACGCGCCACCATCGCCGCGCCGAACACCGCGAACGACGACAGCAGCGACGTCGTCGGGTCGGCCGACGGGAAGAACAGGTGCGGGAACACGAGCACCGCGGCCGTCGCGTAGACGTAGAAGTCGTAGAACTCGATCGTCGTGCCGACGAGGCTCGCCAGGACGACGCGGCTGCGCGGATTGGCGGGAGTTGTGGGTGCGGTGGCAGTGGCCATGTTGCGCGGCTCTCGTGTGGTGGTCAGGACGGTTCGCCCTGACCACCCTACGTCCGTGTCACCCGGGGGACACCCGCCCGTCAACCGCTAGCCGCGGAGGGAGGCGATGGTGCGCGCCGTGGCGATCGCCGCCTCGGCCGCGCGACCGCCGACATCCTCCTTCGACTCCGGCAGGCCGGCCCGGTCGAGGCCCTGCTGCTCGTTGTCGACGGTGAGCACGCCGAAGCCGACGGGCTTGCCGGTGTCGAGGGCGACGCGGGTGAGTCCGTCGGTCGCCGCCGCGGCGACGTAGTCGAAGTGCGGGGTCTCGCCGCGCACGATGACGCCGAGGGCGACCGCGGCATCCGCGCCCGCCTCGAGCGCCGCCTTCGCGACGACCGGCAGCTCGAACGAGCCGGCCACCTGCACCTCGGTCACCTCGGCGCCCGCCTCCTGGAGCACCTTGCGGGCGCCCTCCAGCAGGCCGGTCGAGATCCGGGTGTGCCACAGGCCCGACACGATCGTGACCTTCAGTCCGGTGCCGTCGACGTTCAGTTCGGGCATTCCTTCGCCGCTCATCGGCTCGTCTCCTTCATCTCCTCCTCGAGCCGGGCGGCATCGAGGGTTGCGTGGTCGGGCAGGGCGTGACCCATGCGGTCGCGCTTGGCATCCAGGTATCCCTCGTTGAAGGCGCCGACGCCGACGACGAGGGGCACCAGCTCGGTGACCTCGATGCCGCGCTCGGCGAGCTGCCGGGCCTTCTCGGGGTTGTTGCTCAGCAGGCGCACGCGGCCGATGCCGAGGTCGCGCAGGATCGCGGTCGCGGCGCCGTAGTCGCGCGCGTCGGCCGGGAGCCCCAGGTGCAGGTTGGCGTCGAGGGTGTCGAGGCCCTCCTCCTGGAGGCGGTAGGCGCGCAGCTTGTTGATGAGACCGATGCCGCGCCCCTCGTGTCCGCGCAGGTAGACGACGACGCCGCCCTCCTTCTGGATGGTGTCGAGCGCCGCGTCGAGCTGCGGGCCGCACTCGCACTTGAGCGAGCCGAACGCCTCACCGGTCAGGCACTCGGAGTGCACGCGGACGATCGCGCCGTCCGCCGGCATCGCGCCGTCGGGCCCGGGCGAGATCCAGGCGACGTGGTCGGCGCCGGTCGAGCGGTCGCGGTAGGCGCGCACCCGGAACATCCCGTGCGTCGTCGGCACGTTCGTCTCCACCTCGAACGAGACGCGCTGGAACTCCGGCACCTCCGCGATCGCCTGCGGGTCGGTCTCGCACTTGCGTTCCTCCATGAAGCGGATGAGCTCCTCGATCGTGATGACCGGGATGCCCGCCTCCTCGCCGAGCTTGAGCAGCCCGGGCAGGCGCATCATCTCGCCGGAGTCTTCGACGATCTCGCCGATCACGCCCACGGGCGACAGGCCCGCGAGCTTCATCAGGTCGACCGCGGCCTCGGTGTGGCCGTCGCGCTCGCGCACGCCGCCGTCGACGGCGCGCAGCGGCAGGATGTGGCCGGGCCGGATGATGCTCCGGGGCGTCGACGCCGGGTCGGCGAGCACGCGCAGGGTGTGCGCGCGGTCCGACGCCGAGATGCCGGTGCTCAGCCGGTCGGCGGCATCCACGCTCACCGTGTACGCGGTGCCGCGCGGGTCCTCGCTGTTCGCCCACTGCAGCGGCAGCCCGAGGCGGTCCGCGATCTCGTTCGTCATCGGCGCGCACAGGTAGCCGGAGGTGTGACGCACCGCCCACGCGATCCACTCCTGGCTCGCGAACTGGGCGGCCATGATGAAGTCGCCCTCGTTCTCGCGACCCTCGTCGTCGGCGACGATGATCGGCTTGCCCGCCGCGAGGGCGGCGAGGGCGGTGGGGATGTCGGCGAGGCTCATGACTCGCTCCTTTCGAAACCCATCAGGCGCTGGACGTGACGGGCGAGGATGTCCGTCTCGATGTTGACCCGGTCGCCCGGGACGAGGTCGCCGAGCACCGTCGCGCTCAGCGTCTCGGGGATGAGCGACACCTCGAACCAGTCGTCGCCCGCCTCGCTCACCGTGAGCGAGACGCCGTTGACGGCGATGGATCCCTTGCGCACGACGAGCGGCGCGTGCTGCGGGTCGAGGGTGAAGCGCAGCACGCGCCAGGCCTCGCCCTCGGTGCGGCTGAGCAGGGTGGAGGTGCCGTCGATGTGGCCCTGCACGATGTGTCCGCCGAGCCGGTCGCCGAGCGCGGCGGCGCGCTCGATGTCGACGCGGTCGCCGACCTTCAGCTCGCCGAGCGTCGACATCGCGATCGACACCGCCATGACATCCGCGGTGAACCAGTCGGCGCCCTGGTCGACGACGGTGAGGCACACGCCGTTGACCGAGATGGAGTCGCCGTGCTTCGCGTCGCTCACGGCGAGCGGGGCCTTGATCGTGAGGCGTCCGGAGTCGCCGGAGCGCTCCCAGGCGAGCACCTCGCCCAACTCCTCGATGATGCCGGTGAACATCAGTTCTCCTCCGTGGGGGTCGCGTGCAGGTAGAGGTCGTCGCCGAGCTGCTCGACCGCGTCGATGCGCAGGCGGCGGATCGCATCCATCGACGGGATGCCGAGGTCGCCGAGCGCGAGCCTCGGGCCGCCGAGCAGGGCGGGGGCGAGGTAGATCGCGAACTCGTCGGCGAACCCCGCGGCGACGATCGCGGACGCCAGCGTCGGCCCGCCCTCGACGTACACCCGGCGGATGCCCCGCGCGTGCAGGTCACCGAGCACCGCCGCGACGTCGCGCGTGCGGGTGACGAGCACGCCGCGCGGGTGGTCGTGGAGCTTCGCGCCGGCCGGGATGTCGCGCTCGCCGACGACGACGGGCAGCGGCTGCGCGGGCAGCAGCTCGCCCCACTCGCCGCGCGCGGTCAGGCTCGGGTCGTCGGCGATCACCGTGCCGGTGCCGACGAGGATCGCGTCGCTCTCGGAGCGCTGCACGTGCACCTTCTGCCGCGCGGCGGCTCCGGTGATCCACTGGCTCGTCCCGTCGGCCGCGGCGGCGCGCCCGTCGAGGGTCGACGCCCACTTCACCGTCACCCACGGGCGACCGCGGCGCATCACCTCGAGCCACGGATGCAGCAGGGCCTCGCCCTCCTCGCGCAGCACGCCGTGCGACACGGCGACGCCCGCCTCGGCGAGCCGCTGCGCCCCGTGGCCGGACTGCGCACCGGGGTCGGTGACCGAGTAGACGACCTTCGCGATGCCGGCGGCGATGAGGGCCTCCGAGCACGGGCCGGTGCGCCCGGTGTGGTTGCAGGGCTCGAGGGTGACGACGGCGGTGAGGCCGCGGGCATCCTGCACCTTGCTCAGCGCGTCGACCTCGGCGTGCGCGGTGCCGGCTCCGCGGTGCCAGCCCTCGGCGACGACGGTGCCGTCGGCGTCGAGCAGCACGCAGCCGACCTGCGGGTTGCCGCCGAGAAGGGGACCGCGCGTCGCGAGCTCGAACGCGCGGCGCATCGCCGGTTCGTAACGCTCGTGGTCGGTCATCCGGTTCTCCTGGTCGGTGTGTCCAGGAGACGGGAGAGTCGTGCGGCCGGCGCGCGGTGTGCGGACGGCGCGTGCATCCTCCCATCCGGACTTTGACCGTCGGTCCCGGAATTCCACCGGATCGGCTCCCGCCCTGACGGGTGGGAGTTCGCGGACTTTCACCGCCGGTGCGGAATTTCACCGCCCCTGGAGCACGTTGCTGCCACCAGGCTACAACCCCCGCCCCTCCCCCCGCATTCCCGGGCCCCGGCGCCGGCGCCGGCAATCGCCGCAATCCGTCGCATGTGCCACGGATTACCGCGCGGGGACGGCCGGAATCGACGGATCAGTGCCTTTGCGTACCGGGCGGGGCAGAAGATGCGGCCCGGGGCTCAGCGGCGGGGGAGGAAGCCGATCCGGTCGTAGACCTTCGCGAGGGTCGCCTGGGCGATCGCGTCGGCGCGCTCGGCGTTGCCGGCGAGCAGGCGGTCGAGCTCCGCCGGATCGTCGAGCAGCGCGAGCGCCTTCGCGCGCACCGGCTCGAACTCGGCGACGACGGCATCCGCGGTCGCCGACTTGAGGTCGCCGTAGCCCTTGCCCGCGAACGAGTCGACGAGCTCGGGCATCGGGGTGCGGGTGAGCACCGAGAGGATCGACAGCAGGTTCGAGACGCCGGGCTTCTTCTCCGGGTCGAACAGGATGTCGCGCTCGGTGTCGGTGACCGCCGACTTGATCTTCTTCGCGGTGACCGACGGCTCGTCGAGCAGCCACAGGATGCCCTGCGGCGACTCGCCCGACTTCGACATCTTCGAGGCCGGGTTCTGCAGGTCGTAGATCTTCGCCGTCTCGGCGGGGATGCGGGCCTCGGGCAGCAGGAAGGTGTCGCCGAACCGGGAGTTGAAGCGCTGGCCGAGGTCGCGCGTCAGCTCGATGTGCTGGCGCTGGTCCTCGCCGACGGGCACGATCTCCGCGTCGTAGAGCAGGATGTCGGCCGCCTGCAGGATCGGGTAGGTGAAGAGGCCGACGGAGGCGGCATCCGCTCCCTGCTTCGACGTCTTGTCCTTGAACTGCGTCATCCGGCTGGCTTCGCCCATGCCGGTGATCGTGTAGAGCACCCACGCGAGTTGCGCGTGCGCGGGCACGTGCGACTGCACGAACAGGATGCTGGACGCCGGGTCGATGCCCGCGGCGATGTACTGGGCCGCGGTGCGCCGGGTCGCCTCGCGGAGCTTCGCCGGGTCCTGCGGCACGGTGATGGCGTGCTGGTCGACGACGCAGTACACGGTGTCGTAGTCGGCCTGGAGGTCGCGCCACTGCATGAGCGCGCCGATGTAGTTGCCGGCGTGGAGCGAGTCGGCGGAGGGCTGCATCCCCGAGAAGAGGCGGGGCTGGGGCATGAGGGGTCCTTAGAGCTGGTAGTCGACGACGAGCGGAGCGTGGTCGGACCATCGCTCATCCCACGCCGCAGCCCGATCGACCTTCACGTCCACCACCTTAGCCGCGAGTTCGACCGTCGCGGCCTGGTAGTCGATGCGCCAGCCGGTGTCGGTGTCGAACGCCTTGCCGCGCTGCGACCACCACGTGTACGGGCCGTCGACCTCGCCGGCCCACTTGCGGCCGACATCCACGAAGCCCAGGCCCGCGCCCGCGTTGTAGGCGGGGTCGTCTTCGGCGCCGAAGTAGCGGTCGAACCACGCGCGCTCCTCGGGGAGGAACCCGGCGTTCTTGACGTTGCCCTTCCAGTTGCGGATGTCGAGCTTGCGGTGGCCGACGTTGAAGTCGCCCATGACGACGGAGAGCGGGTTGTGCGCCTTCAGCAGCTCGAGGTGCTCGGCCATCGCGGCGAGGAAGCGGAACTTGTCGTCCTGCTTCGGGGTGCCGACCTCGCCGCCGGTGGGGACGTAGCAGGAGACGACGGTCACGACGGTGCCGTCGATGTCGTAGTCGGCTTCGAGCCAGCGGCCCGCGGAGTCGAAGTCGTCGGGGCCGAAGGTCACCCGGTGCACCGACGCGGCACGGCGCGACGCGATCGCGACGCCCGCGCGACCCTTCGCGGTGGCGGGGTCGTGCAGGATGTCCCACTCGTCGCCGAGCAGCTCCTCGAGGTGCGACGTCTCGGCGCGCACCTCCTGCATCGCGAGGATGTCGACATCCCGCCCGGCGAGCCACTCGCCCATGCCTTTGCGGAAGGCGGCGCGGACGCCGTTGACGTTGACGGTGGCGATGCGGACGGGGCGACTCACCCGTCCGAGGTTACCCGGGGCTTCCGACGCAGCAGGCGGTCCCAGAACGAGCGGCGCGGCTCCTCGGCCGGGGCGTGCTCGGCGACGAGGGCGCGGGCCGCTTCGAGGCGCTCGTCGAACACCTGCTGGTCGAGCACGAGGCCCGCGTCCTCGACGCCGACGGCCATCCAGGATGCCGCGAGCAGGATCACCTGCGACACGAAGTTGTAGTAGATCAGCAGGCCGGCGACGACGGCGAAGGAGGCGATGAGCGGGTTGCTCGTCGCGCCTCCGAGCAGCAGCCCGCCCGCGACGGTGAGCCCCGCGAGGCCGATCGCCGCGATGAGGACGCCGCCGCGCAGGATCCGCCACGGCACCTTCACCCCGGCGAGGACGCGGTAGACGAGACCCATCGCGACGGCGTAGACGGCGACGGCGACGACGAGGGTGACGATGCGGCTCAGCACCAGCCCGGCGACGGAGTCGGCGTCGATCGAGAGCCAGGCGAACACCGTCTCGGTGGCGGCGCCCCCGGCGAAGGAGAGCGCCGCGGCGAGGAGCAGCAGCACCGCGAAGGCGAGGCCGATGCCGAGGTCGACGAGGCGCTGCAGCACGATGTTGACGCGCGCCGGGGGCAGCTCGAAGAGGGTGCGGATGGAGTCGCGCGCGGCGCCGAGCCAGCCGAGGGCGGTGACGAGCAGGCCGGCGAGGGCGATGACGCCGGACAGCGAGAACGCGACACCCTGGGTGAGCGCGGCGGGGTCGATCGCCCCGTCGCCCGCGGCGTCCTTGATGAGGCCGGGGACGGCATCCCGCAGCACGGCGAGGATGGCGTCCTGCAGCGCGGTGTTGCCGCTGACCACGAGCCCGGCGATGGAGAAGGCGACCCAGAGCGCGGCGAACACCGCGAACAGCGCCTGGTATGCCATCCCGCTCGCCAGGATGGGGCCGCGGTCGCGCCCGTAGCGGGCGAGCACCCGCACGACCTTGAGGCGCTGTATTCGCGCGACGAACACGGCGATCCGCTGCTTCAGCCCCACGCGCCTACCCTAAGCGCGGGTCCCAGATCCGCTCGGGGGCTTGACGCCCCGGCCCCTCGGGCCATGTCCCCCGGACGGGGGTGATTCGGAGTGAGGGCTCCTCGCGTTAGCGTGAGCGGGTGGGGAAGCCCCCCGAACGGGGGGTGAGCCGGATGGGGATCCGGCGTCACAGTAGACGGAGCGGACTGTCTCTTTGAGTGGGGAACGACGCAGCTCTCGCAACGCGGGGGCTGCCGGACCTCACCCCAAGGGAGAGAGAGGCCCGGGAAAGTGGATCAGGGGGATGAGCACTCAGGACTCGAAGCTAACCACTTCGGATACGGAGCTGATCGAGCGCGCACGGTCGGGGGATTCGCGCGCCTTCGGAGAACTCTGGCGCCGTCATTATCGTTCTGCTGCTCGCGTCGCCCGCCAGTTCACCTCGACGATCGACGCCGACGACCTCGTCAGCGAGGCGTATGCGCGGATCTTCCAGCGCGTGCTGGCGGGCGGCGGCCCGACCGGGGCCTTCCGCCCGTACCTGTACACGACCATCCGCAACCTCGCGAGCACGTGGGGGGCGGCCAACCGTGACGTGCAGGTCGACATGATCGACGATCTCGAGGACGACCGCATCCCGGACGACCCCGCCGCCTGGGCGCTCGACCGCACCCTCACCGCCCGCGCCTTCCGCTCGCTGCCGGAGCGCTGGCAGACGGTGCTCTGGTACACCGAGGTCGAGGGGATGGACCCGCACGAGGTCGCCCCCATCATGGGCCTCACCGCGAACGGCGTCGCCGCGCTCTCCTACCGCGCGCGCGAAGGCCTGCGGAAGGCGTGGCTGCAGGCCCACGTCTCCGACGCCACGGCATCCGGCGAGTGCCAGTGGGCGATGTCGCGCCTCGGCGAGCACGCCCGCGACGGACTCTCCACCCGCGACCGCGAGCGCATCACCGCGCACCTCGCCGGCTGCGCCCAGTGCACGATCGTCTCCGAGGAGGTCGACGAGGTCGGCTCCCACCTCGCGATGGTCATGTTGCCGCTCGTCCTCGGCGGCGCCGTCGGCGGCACCCTGCTCGCGTCGCTCTCCGCGCCGTCCGCGGCGACGGCGGCGACGACCGAGATCGACATCCCCGACCTCCCGCCGGGACTGGATGCGGCCGCCGCCGGCGGCGTGCTCGCCGCGCCCGTCATCGGCGGGCTCTCGCTCGGGGCCGCGAGCGGCACGGGCGCCCTCGTCGGCGGTTTCGCGATCGCCGCGGTCGTCGTCGGCAGCGTGAGCCTCGGCCTCGCCCCGACGGCGGATGACGGCGACACCGACCCGGGGGCCGCGGCTCCCGCGGTGGGGGAGACCGCCGACTCGCGCACCGAGGCGTCCCCGCCGATCGGCGACGACATCCCCACCGAGGAGCCGCTCGCGCCGCCGGTCGACCCGTCGGCGATCCCGAAGGACACCGGTACGATCGTCGACGACATCGGCGACGCGCTCGGCGGCAACCCGTCGGGCGTCGTCGACACCGTCACCGAGACGGTCGACTCGGTGATCGACACCATCACCGACGACGACGGGAAGGTCGCCGACATCCAGGTGCACCTCACCGGCACCGGCACCCCGGGCGCGACGATCACCGCGCGCGCGGCGGGCAACGTCTACGCGACGGTGAAGGTGGATGCCTCCGGCCGCTACACGATCGACATCTCCGCCTTCCCGGGCGGGCTGTCCTCGCTCGAGCTGGTGCAGACCGTCGACCGCAAGTACCTCAAGGCGCTCGCGCTCGGCGACAACCCGCTCGCCGACGTGCTCGGACTGCTCGACGGGCTCATCGCGAAGCTGATCAAGCCGCTCGGCCTCTCCTCCGGCGGCGGCACGCTCGACATCCGTCTCGTCAACGGCTGAGCCCGGCGGGAGCGGGAAACTCCTCGCCGGAATCGCGTCATGATCCGCCTCCCACCCCGTCTCTTGGGGTGAAGGCCTTCACGGGCCCTCCTTCCGGGCGTCCCACCGGAGGGTCCGGGGCCGGTCCGCGGGGATCCCAGCCTCCGCGGACCGGTCCCGTTCACACCCAGGGATAGAGGGGCATCGAGCCACGAAAAGCAGAACCGGCGACCAAGGACGGTCGCCGGTTCTGTCTGTCTGTGCTGCGTCGGTCAGCCGACGGGGGTCAGCGAGAGCGCGGGGATGTCGGGCCGGCCGCGCAGGACGGCCTGCTTGACCTCCGCGATCGCCTTCGTGACCTCGATGCCGCGGGGGCAGGCCTCCGAGCAGTTGAAGGTCGTGCGGCAGCGCCACACGCCCTCCTTGTCGTTGAGGATGTCGAGGCGCACCTGGGCGCCCTCGTCGCGGCTGTCGAAGATGAAGCGGTGCGCGTTGACGATCGCCGCCGGGCCGAAGTACTGGCCGTCGGTCCAGAACACGGGGCACGACGAGGTGCACGCGGCGCACAGGATGCACTTCGTGGTGTCGTCGAAGATCGCGCGCTGGGCGACCGACTGGATGCGCTCCTTCTCCGGCTTGTCGCTCGCGATGAGGAACGGCTGGATCTGGCGGTACGACTCGAAGAACGGCTCCATGTCGACGATGAGGTCCTTCTCGAGCGGAAGGCCCTTGATCGCCTCGACGTAGATCGGCTGCGAGATGTCGAGATCCTTGATGAGGGTCTTGCACGCGAGCCGGTTGCGGCCGTTGATGCGCATCGCGTCGGAGCCGCAGATGCCGTGGGCGCACGAGCGGCGGAACGAGAGCGACCCGTCCTGCTCCCACTTGATCTTGTGGAGCGCGTCGAGCACGCGGTCGGTCGCGTACATCTCCACGTCGTAGTCCACCCAGCGCGGCTCGTCGTCGACCTCGGGGTCGAAGCGACGGATGATGAGGGTGACGGTGAACGGGGCGATCGCCGTCTCGGCGGAGGCCTGCTCCGACATCAGTACTTCCTCTCCATCGGCTGGTAGTTGGTGATCACGACGGGCTTCCAGTCCAGCGTGATGTGGTCGGCGGCATCCGCGGAGTGCGGGTCGCCGGTCAGGTACGCCATCGTGTGCTTCATGTAGGTGGCGTCGTCGCGGTCGGGGAAGTCGTCGCGCATGTGGCCGCCGCGGCTCTCCTTGCGGTTGCGCGCGCTGAACACGACGACCTCGGCGAGGTCGAGCAGGAAGCCCAGCTCGATCGCCTCGAGCAGGTCGGTGTTGAATCGCGAGCCCTTGTCCTGGATCGACACGTTCTTGTAGCGCTCGCGCAGCGAGTGGATGGTCTCGGTCACCTTGGCGAGCGACTCGTCGGTGCGGAACACCTGGGCGTTCCGGTCCATCTCCTCCTGCAGCTCCTTGCGGAGGGCGGCGACGCGCTCGGTGCCCGTCGAGTTCTTGAGCTGCGCGACCAGGTCCTTGACGAATCCGGCCGGGTTCTCCGGCAGCGGCACCCAGTCGGCGGTCTTCGCGTACTCGACCGCGTTGTTGCCGGCGCGCTTGCCGAACACGTTGATGTCGAGGAGCGAGTTGGTGCCGAGGCGGTTGGAGCCGTGCACCGAGACGCACGCGCACTCGCCGGCGGCGTAGAGGCCCGGCACGACGGTGTCGTTGTCGCGCAGCACCTCCGCCTTGACGTTCGTCGGGATGCCGCCCATCGCGTAGTGCGCGGTCGGCATGACCGGCACCGGCTCGACGACCGGGTCGACGCCCAGGTAGGTGCGCGCGAACTCGGTGATGTCGGGGAGCTTGGTCTCGAGCACCTCGGCGCCCAGGTGGGTGCAGTCGAGGAGCACGTAGTCCTTGTGCGGACCGGCGCCGCGCCCCTCCGCGACCTCCTGGACCATGCAGCGCGAGACGATGTCGCGCGGGGCGAGGTCCTTGATGGTGGGGGCGTAGCGCTCCATGAAGCGCTCACCCGAGGCGTTGCGCAGGATCGCGCCCTCACCGCGCGCACCCTCGGTGAGGAGGATGCCGAGGCCGGCGAGGCCGGTCGGGTGGAACTGGAAGAACTCCATGTCCTCCAGCGGCAGGCCCTTGCGCCAGATGATGCCGACGCCGTCACCGGTGAGGGTGTGGGCGTTCGAGGTGGTCTTGTAGATCTTGCCGAAGCCGCCCGTGGCGAAGACGATCGCCTTGGCCTGGAAGACGTGGATGTCGCCGGTCTTCAGGTCGTAGGCGACGACCGCCGAGGGCTGGTCCTTGCCCTTGACCTTCGTCATCGCGAGGTCGAGCGCGTAGTACTCGTTGTAGAACTCCACGCCGAGCTTCACGCAGTTCTGGAACAGCGTCTGCAGGATCATGTGGCCCGTGCGGTCGGCCGCGTAGCAGGCCCGGCGCACCGGCGCCTTGCCGTGGTCGCGGGTGTGACCGCCGAAGCGGCGCTGGTCGATCTTGCCGTCGGGCGTGCGGTTGAACGGCAGGCCCATGTTCTCCAGGTCGAGGACGGCGTCGATCGCCTCCTTGGCGAGGATCTCGGCCGCGTCCTGGTCGACGAGGTAGTCACCGCCCTTGACGGTGTCGAACGTGTGCCACTCCCACGAGTCCTCTTCGACGTTGGCGAGCGCCGCCGCCATGCCGCCCTGCGCCGCACCGGTGTGCGAGCGGGTCGGGTAGAGCTTCGTGATGACCGCCGTGCGGGCCTTGGGACCCGCCTCGATCGCGGCGCGCATGCCGGCCCCGCCGGCACCCACGATCACGACGTCGTAGCGGTGGTAGTGGACGCCGTCGATGACGTCTCCGTCTTCGAATTCCATCGAGTCTCCGGACTACTGCGCCGCGCAGAGCGGGGCGAGGGTTTCCGACGGCGTCCCGATGCACGGGTCGAACGTCGTGAGGACGAGGGTGCCGAGGATCAGCAGCACGACCGTGGCGACGACCAGCGCGCCGAGCAGCAGCACCCGGAGGCGGCCGTGGGCGTAGTCGTTGACGATCGTGCGCATGCCGTTGGCGCCGTGGATGAGGCCCAGCCACAGCAGGAGCATGTCGTAGACGATCCAGAACGGGTCGGCGAGCTTGCCGGCGACGAAGGCGAAGTCGATCGCCTTGACGCCTTCGCCGAGGAAGAGGTTCACCAGGAGGTGCCCGAAGATGAGCACGACGAGGAGGATGCCGGAGAGGCGCATGTAGAGCCAGCCCCACATCTCCCAGTTGACCCGGCGGCGGCGCACGTCGGTGCGCGGGGCGCGCGGGTTCTCGATGGTCGCGGTCATCTCACTCGCCTCCGAAGATGTGCATCAGCTGGCGCGGGATGAATCCGGCGAGCAGGACGAGCCAGAGGGCGATGGCCACCCAGAACAGCACGCGCTGCACGCGCGGCCCGATCTTGGTGAAGTCGATCGCGATGATCCGCAGGCCGTTGAGGGCGTGCAGTCCGATCGCGGCGACCAGGCCGATCTCGCCGATCCCCATGATCGGCGTCTTGTAGGCGCCGATGACGGCGTCGTACGCCTCGGGGCTGACCCGCACGAGCGCGGTGTCGAGAATGTGCACCAGCAGGAAGAAGAAGATCGCGACTCCCGTGATGCGGTGGAGCACCCAGGACCACATGCCTTCGCGGCCGCGGTACAGAGTGCCGGCGGGACGCTTCGGGGTTGCGATCTTGGGAGTCCGGGTGTTCGCCGCGCCGGAAGTGGACACGGATGCCTCCTCGTAACTCCCAGCGGGGTGGCGGCCGCTGATGGATCTGACCCGCCCAGTCTAGGCCCGCCCCGGGGAGGTCGTGGCGCAGGCGACCACAACCCGCCGCCCGGATCGCCCGGGGAGCCCCCGAGGAGGCGGCGATAAGGTGAGGCCCATGGTCGATCGGGCGCCGCTGGAGCGCTTCTACAGCATCATCCCGGCGGGGGGCATCGGCTCGCGCCTGTGGCCCCTCTCGCGCGCCGACGCCCCGAAGTTCCTGCACGACCTCACCGGATCGGGTCAGACGCTGCTGCGCGGCACGTGGGAGCGGCTCGCCCCGCTCTCCGGCGACCAGCGCATCATGGTCGTCACCGGCCGCGCCCACCGCGCCGCCGTCGAGGAGCAGCTGCCCGAGCTCGCCGATCCGAACGTCGTGCTGGAGAGCGAGCCCAAGGACTCCTCCGCCGCGATCGGCCTCGCCGCCGCGATCCTCCGGCACCGCGAGCCCGGCGTCATCGTCGGCTCGTTCGCCGCCGACCACGTCATCGGCGACGCCCGCGCCTTCCGCCGGGCCGTCGAGCAGGCCGTCGCCGTCGCGGACGCGGGCTACATCTCGACGATCGGCATCACGCCGACGGAGCCGGCGATCGGCTTCGGCTACATCCACTGCGCGGAGCCGCTCGACATCCCGGGCGCCCCGCGCGCCCTGCGGGTCGCGAGCTTCGTCGAGAAGCCCGACCTCGCGACCGCCCAGCGCTACCTCGCCGACGGCCAGCACCTGTGGAACGGCGGGATGTTCATCGCGCGCGCCGACGTGCTGCTCGAGCAGATGCGCGAGAGCCAGCCGGAGCTCGTCGCCGGGCTCGAGGAGCTCGCCGCGTCGTGGGACGACCCGGCGACCCGCGGCCCCGCGGTCGACCGCATCTGGCCGGGCCTGACGAAGATCGCGATCGACTACTCGGTCGCCGAGCCGGCCGCCGCGGCGGGGAGGCTCGCCGTCGTCCCCGGCGACTTCGACTGGGATGACGTGGGCGACTTCGCCTCCATCGCGAAGCTGCACGCGGGCGGTCGCAAGAACGACCTCGCGATCCTCGGCGAGAACGCGCGCGTGCTCGCCGACGCCTCGAGCGGCATCGTCGTGAGCCAGAGCGACCGGATCATCTCCCTCATCGGCGTGCGCGACATCGTCGTCGTCGACACCCCCGACGCACTGCTCGTCACGACGAGCGCGAACGCGCAGCGGGTGAAGGCGGTCGTCGACGCGCTCAAGCTGAGCGGCCGCAACGAAGTCCTCTGACCGGACCCCTCACACCTCGATCTCGCCGCCGACCCGCCGGAGGTGGTCGCGGAAGGTGAGCGCGGGATCCTGCGCGCGCGCCGCGAGGAACTCGCCGAAGCGCACCTGATCGCGCAGCGACCGGCCGGCGTGGATGAGGTCCGCCTGCCGGCGTTCCGTCGCGGCGATGCCCTCCGCGACGTCGAGCAGCTCCGGCACACGGTCGAGCGGGGTGAACAGCACGCCGTCGGCGTCCGCGAACACGGCGTCGGCCCGGGTGACCCGGTGCTCGCCGAACTGCGCCGCCGCGAGGGCGTCCGGCGCGCGCGGGTCGAGGCGCAGCGGCCCGGTCGGCAGCGAGCCGAGGCTGAACACGGGCACGCCGATGCGCTCGAGGTCCGCGGTGTCGCGGTGCAGCCCCCACACGACGACCCCGGCGACCCCGCCCGCGGCGGCATCCAGCACCGCGAGGTCGCCGAGGCACGCCTCGTCGCGGCGCCCCGCGTTGTCGACGACGAGCACGTCGCCCAGGGAGGCCGCGGACACCGCCTCGAGGTAGACGTCGACACTGCCTGCGTGCACCGCCGGCAGCACCGGGCCGGCCACGCGCATCCCGGGCGAGACGGGGCGCAGCCCCGCCGGGCCGCAGCGCACCGGGAGGCCGAGGCGCAGGCACGCGTCGGCGAGGAGCGGGGTGGAGAGATCCGTGAAGCGCTCGAACATGGCGCGACGGTAACGCCACCCGATTCCCGCCGTCGACGGCCACCTGGTTAGCGTTGGACCATGCCCGTGCCCCTCGTCATCGACACCGACACCGCCCAGGACGACTGCGTCGCCATCCTCGTCGGGCTGCTCGACCCGAACGCCGACCTCAAGGCGATCACCATGGTCGCGGGCAACGTCGGGTTCGACCGCCAGGTGCACAACGCGTGGATGACGCTCAACGTCGCCGAGCGCCTCGACCTGCCCGTCCACCTCGGCTGCCGCCGCCCGCTCGTGCGCGAGTGGGTCTCGGCCGAGAACGTGCACGGCGACGGCGGCGGCGGGCTGTCGATCGACGAGACCGGGCTGGCGCCGCAGGAGGAGCACGGCGTCGACACCCTCATCCGGCTCGCCGCCGAGAACCCCGGCGAGCTCTGCATCGTCGCGATCGGCCCGCTCACCAACATCGCGATGGCCGCGATCAAGGATCCGGCGTTCGTCGGCAACGTGAAGTCGCTGTACATCATGGGCGGGTCCAACAACGGCCGGGGCAACATCACGGCGGCGGGCGAGTTCAACTTCTACGTCGACCCGGACGCCGCCAAGACGGTGTTCGCCGCCGGGTTCGCCGACATCGTCGTCATCCCGTGGGCGCCGCTCACCCTCAACGACGCGACGTTCAGCCGCGACGAGATCGCGCGCCTCGCCGCGGTCGACACCCCGCTGTCGCGCTTCGTGGTGCGCGTCTGCGAGGCGACCCTCGCGTTCGACGAGTCGGTCGGCATCGCGGGCTCCACCCACCCCGACTCGCTCAGCGTCTCGCTCCTGCTGCATCCCGAGCTGGTCGCCGCGCAGGCGCCGTACCACGTCGACGTCGAGGCGGATTCGGAGCTCACGCGCGGGTACGCCGCGATGTCGTGGGGCGTGCACGGGCTCGAGCCGAACGCGACCGTCGTGGAGGCGGTCGACAAGCAGGCCTTCCTCGACTACCTGATCGGGCTGTTCTCCACCCCGACGACGCCGCCGCGCGCGTTCAGCCCCGCCCTCTGATCCGGGGCGGGCCGCCCGGGGGAGTCGGCGGCGATCATTTCTGAGACGTTTCGCGTGCTTACCGTTTTGGTAACGGCCCCGCTGCGAGCGCTTCGAAGTGGTCGGTCTGCGTTACGTCGCGTTACTCTCGGAGCACCAACGCCCCGGCGGTTCAGTCGGGGATTTTGCACATGGAGGACCCCAAGTGAACCTGATCACCCGTAAGCGCGCCCTCACGGGCCTCGCGCTCGCCGGGGCGAGCGCGCTCGTGCTCGCCGGCTGTGCTGCCGCGCCGGAAGAGCCGGGCAGCGGCGAGACCGTCGACTTCCTCGCCTGCGCCGTCTCCGACGAGGGCAGCTGGAACGACAAGAGCTTCAACGAGGCCGCCTACGAGGGCCTCCTCAAGGCCGAGTCCGAGCTGGGCGTGCAGATCGCCGACGCCGAGTCCGCGAGCCCCGAGGACTTCGAGACCAACCTGACCGCCATGGTCGACGAGGGCTGCGACGTCATCTTCGCCGTCGGCTTCAACTTCTCGATCGACAACGTCATCTTCGACTTCGCGACCGCCAACCCCGAGTCGCACTTCGTCTGGATCGACGGCTGGAACCAGGGCGAGGCCAACCTCAAGCCCATCGGCTACGCGATGAACCAGTCGAGCTTCCTCGCGGGCTACCTCGCCGCGGCGTACTCGACCACCAAGGTCGTCGGCACCTACGGCGGACTCCAGATCCCCGCCGTCACCGACTTCATGACCGGCTACTACAACGGCGCGAAGTACTACGAGGCCGAGACCGGCACCGCCGTGACCGTCGTCGGCTGGGACCCGGCCAAGGAGCAGGGTGACTTCGTCGGCGACTTCGCCAACACCGGTGTCGCCCAGTCGATCTCGGAGGGCCAGCTCGCCGCGGGCGCCGACGTCCTCTTCCCGGTCGCCGGTGGCCTCTTCACCGCGTCGGCCACCGCCATCCGCGACGCCGGCGGCAACGCCGTCCTCCTCGGCGTCGACAAGGACATCGCCCTCACCCAGCCCGAGCTCGCGGACATCACGCTGACCTCGGTCGAGAAGCGCATGACCCAGGCCGTGTTCGACGTCATCGAGGAGCTCGCCGGTGGCGCCGCCTTCTCGGCCGACCAGTACACCGGCACCCTGGAGAACGACGGCACCGCGCTGTCGGACTTCTACGCCTTCGACTCGAAGGTCTCGGCCGAGATCAAGGCCGCGCTCGAGGAGATCAAGGCCGGCATCATCAGCGGTGCGATCGACCCGCTGAAGACGCCGTAAGCGATTCCACGCAACCGGTAACGCGGGCGCCGGGGCGGATCACCGTCCCGGCGCTCGCTTTTCCCGGCGCGCTCCATATCGGGCAGGATGGTCCACGATGAAACTCGAGCTCCGCGGCATCACGAAGCGATTCGGACAGCTCGTCGCCAATGACGGCATCGACCTCGTGGTCGAGCCCGGGCAGATCCATGCCCTCCTCGGCGAGAACGGTGCCGGCAAGTCCACGCTGATGAACGTCCTGTTCGGGCTGTACCAGCCGGACGAGGGGGAGATCCTCCTCGACGATCGGGTGCAGCACTTCCGCGGGCCCGGCGAGGCGATGGCCGCCGGCATCGGCATGGTGCACCAGCACTTCATGCTCATCCCCGTCTTCACCGTCGCCGAGAACGTCATGCTCGGCCACGAGCCGACGAAGTTCGGCCAGGTGCTCGACCTCGCGAAGGCGCGCGAGATGGTGCGCGAGATCTCGGCCCGCTTCGGGTTCGACCTCGACCCCGACGCCCTCGTCGAAGACCTCCCCGTCGGCGTGCAGCAGCGCGTCGAGATCGTCAAGGCGCTCTCCCGCGATGCGAAGGTGCTCGTGCTGGATGAGCCCACCGCGGTGCTCACGCCGCAGGAGACCGACGAGCTCATGGTGACGATGCGCAAGCTCGCCGACAGCGGCACGTCGATCGTCTTCATCACCCACAAGCTCCGCGAGGTGAAGGCCGTCGCCGACACCATCACCGTCATCCGCCTCGGCAAGGTGGTCGGCTCGGCCGACCCGGGCGCCTCGACCGACGAACTCGCCTCGCTCATGGTGGGCCGGGATGTCGAGCTCACCGTCGCCAAGAACCCGCCGAAGCTCGGTGACGAGGTGCTCGTCGTCGAGGACCTCACGCTCTTCGGCCCGGACGGCCAGCGCCTCCTCGACGACGTCTCGTTCAGCATCCGCGCCGGCGAGGTGCTCTGCATCGCGGGCGTCCAGGGCAACGGCCAGACCGAGCTCGCCGAAGCGCTCATCGGGCTGCGCACCAAGCTGCAGGGCTCCATCCGCATCGACGGCCAGGAGGTCATCGGGCACTCGGTGCGCCGCCTCCTCGACGAGGGCGTCGGATTCGTGCCCGAGGACCGCAAGGTCGACGGGCTCGTCGCCGAGTTCAGCGTCGCCGAGAACCTCATGCTCGACCGGTCGTTCCGCGGCCCGTTCGTGAAGGGCGCGACCATCGACTTCGCCCACCGCGACGAGTTCGCCGCCCAGGCCATCCAGGAGTTCGACATCCGCACGCCGAGCGCCGAGACCTACGTCGGCCGGCTCTCCGGCGGCAACCAGCAGAAGGTCGTGCTCGCCCGCGAGCTCGGCCGCGAGCTCAAGCTCCTCGTCGCGTCGCAGCCCACCCGCGGCGTCGACGTCGGGTCGATCGAATTCATCCACGAGAGGATCGTCGAGGTCCGCGATTCGGGGGTCCCCGTGCTCGTCATCTCCACCGAACTCGACGAGGTGATCGCCCTCGCCGACCGCATCGCGGTCATGTACCGGGGCGCGATCGTCGACATCGTCGACGCCGACACCCCGCGCGAGAAGCTCGGCCGGCTCATGGCGGGGGTGCACGAATGAGCCTCGACCAGACCGGCGCGGGCACGCACCTCGACCCGCTGCCCGACGACCCGAAGCCCGAGACCCCGGCCCGCAAGAAGATCGCCTGGAACGAGGTCGCGCGCGACATCGCCTCCGGCGGTCTCGTCCGCACGCTCCTCGCGGTGCTGCTCGCCCTGATCGTCGGCGCGCTCCTCGTCGTCTTCACCAACGACCGCGTCGCCGACACCCTCGGCTACCTCTTCGCGCGCCCCGGCGACTTCTTCGCCGCCGCGGGCAAGGCGCTCTCGGACGCGGGCAACGCCCTCATCCGCGGCTCGATCTACAACTACCGCGCCGACGACTTCCTGACCGGCATCCGGCCGCTCACCGAGTCGCTGCGCTTCGCGGGTCCGCTCATCGCCGCCGGACTCGGCATCGCGCTCACCTTCCGCGCGGGCCTGTTCAACATCGGCGGCCAGGGTCAGATCCTGCTCGCCGCGATCTTCTCGTCCTTCGTCGCGTCGCAGCTGCAGCTGCCCTTCCCGCTGCACCTCGTCGCGGCGGCCCTCGCCGGCTTCCTCGGTGCGGCGATCTGGGCGGGAATCGTCGGCTTCCTCAAGGCCCGCGCCGGCGCCCACGAGGTCATCGTGACGATCATGATGAACTACATCGCGGTGTCGCTCATCACCTACCTGATGCGCACGCCGGTGCTGCACGACATGTCGTCGGGCTCCAACCCGACGTCGATCCCGCCGCACTCGTCGGCCGTGTTCCCGCTCCTGCTGGGCGAGTCGTACAACCTGCGCTGGTCGTTCGTGCTCTGCCTGCTCGCGGTCGCCGTCTACTGGTGGCTCATGGAGCGCTCGCCGCTCGGCTTCCGCCTGCGCATGGTCGGCCTCAACCCCGACGCCGCGCGCACCGCGGGCATCAACGTCAATACGACCGCGATCACGGCGATGGTGCTCTCCGGCCTCTTCGTCGGCCTCGCGGGCATCAACCAGGCGATCGGCCGCGACGGCAACTTCGCGCCGAACGTGGATGCCGGCATCGGCTTCGAGGCGATCACCGTCGCGCTGCTGGGCAACTCCCGCGCGATCGGCGTGCTGTTCGCGGGCCTGCTGTTCGGCATCCTCAAGGCCGCCGGTCCGTCGATGCAGGTGGCCGACGTGTCGCCCGAGGTGCTCGGCGTCGTGCAGGGCGTCATCGTGCTCTTCATCGCGGCCCCGCCGCTCGTGCGCGCGATCTTCCGATTCATCCCCGAGCCGCGAGGAGTGGGCCGATGACCGCCGTCACCCCCGCCCCCGAGTCGACCGCGCACGCCGTGGCGCTTCCTCCGCGGGCCTGGCGCATCCCGATCCTGATCGGGGTCGTCGCGCTCGTGACCTTCGTCGTGTTCGGCGTCTTCGGCGACGACCGCGAGGTGCTGTTCGCGTGGGCGAGCAGCGGCGACGCCGTGCCGCTGGACCCGACGCCCGCGAACCCGCAGATCCTCGGCTATGTGCTCGGCACGCTCGCCGTGCTCGCCGCGGCCGCCGGATTCTGGTTCGCGGCGCAGCGCAAGTCCGTGCCGATCTGGATCTCGCTCATCGTCGGGCTCGCCTTCCTCGTGAACCTCGTCGCCTGGGTCGGCGCGGGCGGGCGCGTGCCGGTCGTCTTCCTGCTCACCGGCGCCATCGGCCTGTCGACCGCGATCGTGCTCGGCGCCCTCGCCGGCGTCATCGGCGAGCGGGTCGGCATCGTCAACATCGCGATCGAGGGCCAGCTGCTCGGCGGCGCGTTCGTCGCCGCGGTCGTCGCCTCGACGACGGGCAACTACCTGCTCGCCGTCGTCGCCGCGATGGTCACCGGCGCGCTCATCTCGATGGTGCTCGCGGCGTTCTCGATCGTCTACCTCGTCGACCAGGTCGTCGTCGGTGTCGTGCTCATCGGTCTCGTCACCGCGATCACCAACTTCTTCTACTCGGCGGTGCTCGGCCCGAACTCGGCGCAGTTCAACAACCCGGGCACGATGCCGCGCATCCCGATCCCGCTGCTCTCGGACATTCCGGTGCTCGGCCCGGTGCTGTTCAATCAGCGCCCGACCACGTACCTGATGTTCCTGCTCGTGCCGCTCGTCTGGTACATGCTCTTCAAGACCCGCTGGGGCCTGCGCGTGCGCTCGCTCGGCGAGCACCCGCTCGCCGCCGACACCGTCGGCATCAAGGTCAACCGCACGCGGTTCTGGACGCTCACCGTCGCCGGCCTCATCGCCGGCCTCGGCGGCGCCTCGCTCACCGTCGGCAGCGTCGGCGCGTTCGTGCGCGAGATGAGCGCCGGCCAGGGCTTCATCGCCCTCGCCGCCGTCATCCTCGGCCGCTGGAACCCGTGGTACGCCGCCCTCGCGGCGCTCCTGTTCGGGTTCGCGAGCAACTTCCGCATCTGGGCGGGGCAGGCGGGGGCGGCGATCCCGCCGGACCTCATCGCGATGACGCCGTACGTCGTCACGATCCTCGCCGTCGCGCTCGTCGCGGGCCGCGTCATGGGCCCGCGCGCCGCGGGCAAGCCGTACACCAAGGAGTAGTCCCCATGGCCAGCATCGACTGGGCCGCCCTGCGCGCCGCCGCGAACGAGGCGCTCACGTGGTCGTATTCGCCGTACTCGAACTTCCCGGTCGGCGCGGCCGCGCTCGTCGACGACGGGCGCATCGTGCAGGGCGCCAACGTCGAGAACGCGTCCTACGGCGTGGGCCTGTGCGCCGAGTGCGGACTCGTGTCGAACCTCGCGGCGACCGGCGGCGGCAAGCTCGTCGCCTTCTCCTGCGTCGACGGGCACGGCAACGTGCTCATGCCGTGCGGGCGCTGCCGCCAGCTGCTCTACGAGTTCTCGGCGCCCGGGATGCTGCTCGAGACGGTGTCCGGCATCAAGACCATCGACGAGGTGCTGCCCGACGCGTTCGGACCGCGCCAGCTCGCGGAGTACTCCGAGGCCGACCGTGGTTGAGGCCTTCGACGCGGTCGACCTGATCAAGGCCAAGCGCGACGGCGGCGAGCTGTCGAGCCCGCAGATCGCCTGGCTCGTCGACGCCTACACCCGCGGCTACGTCGCCGACGAGCAGATGTCGGCGATGACGATGGCGATCTTCCTCAACGGGATGTCGCCGCGCGAGATCAAGGACCTCACCCTCGCGATGATCGCGACCGGCGAGACCCTCGACTTCTCCGGGCTCTCCAAGCCCACCACGGACAAGCACTCGACGGGCGGCGTCGGCGACAAGATCACGCTCCCGCTCGCCCCGCTCGTCGCGTCGTTCGGCGTCGCCGTGCCGCAGCTCTCCGGCCGCGGCCTCGGCCACACGGGCGGCACCCTCGACAAGCTCGAGTCGATCCCGGGATGGCGCGCCAAGCTCACCAACGACGAGTTCATGCGCCAGCTCGAGGAGGTCGGCGCGGTCGTCTGCGCCGCCGGGGCCGGGCTCGCCCCCGCCGACGGCAAGCTCTACGCGCTCCGCGACATCACCGGCACCGTCGAGGCGATCCCGCTCATCGCGTCGAGCATCATGAGCAAGAAGATCGCCGAAGGCACCGCCTCCCTCGTCCTCGACGTCAAGCACGGCTCGGGCGCGTTCATGCAGGACCCGGCCCGCTCGCGCGAGCTCGCCGAGACGATGGTGCGCCTGGGCAAGGATGCGGGCACGAAGACCGTCGCCCTGCTCACCAACATGCACGTGCCGCTCGGGCTCGCCATCGGCAACGCCAACGAGGTGCGCGAGTCGGTCGAGGTACTCGCCGGCGGCGGCCCCGCGGACGTCGTCGAACTCACCGTCGCCCTCGCGCGCGAGATGCTCGCGCTCGCCGGGCAGCCCGACGCCGACGTCGAGTCGCACCTGAAGAACGGCAAGGCGATGGACTCCTGGCGCGCGATGATCGCGGCGCAGGACGGCGACCCGGATGCCCCGCTGCCGGTCGCGAAGGAGACCGAGGTCGTCACCGCCGACCGCGACGGCATCCTCGTGAAGCAGGAGGCGCTGCCGTTCGGCATCGCCGCGTGGCGCCTCGGTGCGGGCCGCGCCCGCAAGGAGGACCCGGTGCAGCACGCCGCGGGCATCGACCTGCTCGTGAAGCCCGGCGACGCCGTCACGAAGGGCCAGCCGCTGTTCACCATGTCGGCCGACGAGCCGGCCCGCTTCGCGCGCGCCCTCGAGGCGCTCGACGGCGCGTGGGCGATCGGCGATCCGGGCGACCCCGTCGACGACGGCGGTCCGCTCATCGCGGGCCGCGTCGACTGACCTCGCGAGGGCCCCTGCGGGGGTTCGGGCGCGCGGGGTGCGCGCCTAGGCTGGTGGGGTGACCACCGACGCCGAGCGCATCCTCCCCGGAACCCGCGTGCCCCTGGGGCAGCTGCCGAAGATCTCCCTGCACGACCACCTCGACGGCGGCCTGCGGGCGCAGACCATCATCGACCTCGCGCCCGCCGCGGGCATCGAGCTTCCCGCCGACACCCCCGAGGCGCTCGAGAAGTGGTTCCTCGACTCCTGCACGTCGGGCAACCTCGTCGACTACCTGAAGACGTTCGACATCACGATCGCCGTGATGCAGACCGCCGAGAACCTGACCCGCATCGCGCGCGAATTCGTCGAGGACCTCGCCGCCGACGGCGTCATCTACGGCGAGATCCGCTGGGCGCCCGAGCAGCACCTGTCGCAGGGGCTCACCCTCGACCAGGCCGTCGAGGCGGTGCAGGCGGGCATCGACGAGGCCGTGGCGTCGATCGAGGCGGCGGGCGGGTTCATCCGCGCCGGCCAGCTCGTCTCGGCGATGCGCCAGAACGACCGCGGCATGGAGATCGCCGAGCTGGCCCTGCGCCACCGCGACGCCGGAGCCGTCGGCTTCGACATCGCGGGCCCCGAGAAGGGCTTCCCGCCGTCGCGCTTCGCCGACGCGTTCGACCTGCTCGCCCGCGAGTGCTTCCCCGTGACGATCCACGCGGGCGAGGCCGACGGGCTGGAGAGCATCCGCAGCGCCCTCGTCGACGGCCACGCGCTGCGCCTCGGCCACGGCGTGTGCATCGCCGAGGACATCGAGCTCGAGGACGACGGCGACGAGGCGGCGTACGTCACCCTCGGCCACCTCGCCCAGTGGGTGAAGGACCGCGGCATCCCGCTCGAGACGAGCCCGTCGTCGAACCTGCAGACCGGGGCGTTCACGCAGTGGGGTCCGGGCATCCAGGGCCACCCGTTCGACGTGCTGTACCAGCTCGGATTCCGGGTCACCGTGAACGTCGACAACCGCCTGATGAGCGCCACGAGCCTCACCCGCGAGCTCGCGCTCCTCGTCGACGCGTTCGGCTACGACGCCGACGACGTGGAGTCGTTCATGATCAACGCGGCCGAGGCGGCGTTCCTGCCGCTCGAGGACCGTGAGGAGCTCATCGAGCGCATCGTCACCGGGTTCGGCAGCGCCGCCTGATCCACAGCCCGCCGGACCCGGCCGGGTCAGGCGGGCTGTGGCGGGGGAACTTAACGGACGATATGATCCGGATAGTGCCCCAGAGGATGCCCTTGTCTCGTTGCCTTCGCGCCGGCGCGGTGCCCGCCCGCCGCCCCGTCGTCATCGCGGCCGCGATCGCCCTCGTCGTGACCCTCGTCGTCGCCGAACCGCGGCCTCGCGGCCCCGAGGCGGCCGTCCCGAGCGCCGCGATCGCCGTCGGCGACAGCGGCGCGCACACGCGCGAGTTCACGATCGTGCGCGACGTCGGAGCGCCCGAGGACGACCCGGCCCCACCGGGGGTCGTGTCTCTCCTCTCGCTCGGGTTCGGCGCGTTCGCGACGCTCGCCCGTCTGGCTGCTCTTCCCGCCGAAGAGGGGCCGTGGTGGCGGACGCAACTCGGAATAGCGGCCCCGCGCGGTCGGCGCTCAGCCGCGGGCGCGCCCGACTGTCGAGGCCAGCTCCTCGGGCGTGAGGGCGCCCCCGGGCAGCGGCGCCGTCGCGCCCGGGCGCAACCCGTCGAGGATGATCGCCCGCTGCCGCGCGATCATGACCTGGCGCATCGGCTCGGGGATCATCGCGAGCGACGACAGCACGTGCGGCACGAGCGCGACATCCGTCGCCGTGGCATCCGGCCGCAGGCTCCCCTCCGCGTGCGCCTGCGCGACCGACGCGAGCACCTGCGCGTTCCAGCGCTCGGTCGGCCGGAAGTCGGGGTCGTGGCGGCGCAGCCACTCGTTGATGAGGTACATGAGCGGATGCGCGAGCGTCAGCCGGATGCCGCCGTCGATGTAGGCCGTGAGCTGCTCCCACCCCGTCGGGTGCGCGGCGGCGGCGCTCATCACCTCGTCCATCTCGGGCAGGATGCGGTCGCGCAGCGCGCGCACGAGATCGAGCCGGCTCGGGAAGTTGCGGTAGAGCGTGCCGATGCCGACCTGTGCCTCCTCGGCGAGCACGCGCAGGGACGCGTCCAGGCCGCGCGCGGCGAAGAACTCCTCCGCGACCTGGAGCAGGCGCTCGTGGTTCGCCTGGGCATCCGAGCGCCGACGCCGCGGAGGGCGCCCCGGGACCTCGTCGGCCGCCGTCACGACCCCAGGAGGGCGCGCATCCCGGCGTCGAGCCGCGCCACGAGGCCCTCCGCCGCGGCGCGCCGCTCCGCCGCCGACCCCTCGCGGGACGACGCGTCGAGGTAGCACTTGAGCTTCGGCTCCGTGCCGCTCGGGCGCACGATGACGCGGCCTCCGCCGGCGAACCGCAGCCGCAGGATGTCGTTGGGCTCGAACCCGTCGACCCCGGTGAGGAAGTCGTCGATCGCCTCCACCGCGACGCCGCCGACCTCGGCGGGCGGCTCGGCGCGCAGCCGGGCCATCGTGCGGGGGATCTCGGCCAGGTCGGAGACGCGGATCGAGATCTGCGACGACGCGAACGCGCCGAACTCCATCGCGAAGTGGTCGAGGTGCGACTCGAGGGTCTCGCCCGCGGCCTTGAGCTCGGAGAACAGCGACAGGACCGCGACGGCGGCGGAGATGCCGTCCTTGTCGCGCACCTTCCCCGGGTCGACGAGGTAGCCGAGCGCCTCCTCGTAGCCGAACACGAGATCCGGGGTGCGGGAGATCCACTTGAAGCCGGTGAGGGTCTCGGCGAAGCCGAGCCCGTGGGCCGCGGCGATCTCGCGCAGGGCCGGGGAGCTCACGAGCGAGCAGGCGAGGGTGCCGGAGTCGTGGAGGCGGGCCGCGCGCCAGCCGAGCAGCCAGCCGGTCTCGTTCCCGCTGAGCCGGCGCCATCCGCCCTCGGCGTGCGCGTCGGGGACGCCCACCGCGACGCGGTCGGCGTCGGGGTCGTTCGCGATGACGAGGTCGGCGCCCTCGGCCCGGGCGACGTCGAACGCGAGATCCATCGCGCCCGGCTCCTCCGGGTTGGGGAAGGCGACCGTCGGGAAGTCGGGGTCGGGGTCGGCCTGGGCCGCGACGACGAGCGGCGCGGCGAAGCCGGCGGCGCCGAACACCTTCTCGGCGACCTCCCGTCCGACCCCGTGCATCGGCGTGTAGACGAAGCGCAGTGCGGCCGGTTCGGTCGCGAGGGCCGCCGTGCGGGCGATGTAGGCCTCGACGAGCGACTCGTCGGCGACCGCGACGTCGTCCGAGCGCGGGTGGTCGGCGAACGCCACGAGGGCGGCCCGCTCGATCTCGGCGGCGATCTCGCCGTCGGCGGGCGGCACGATCTGGGCGCCGTCGTCGGCGCCGCCGAGGTAGACCTTGTAGCCGTTGTCGCGCGCCGGGTTGTGGCTCGCCGTCACCATGACGCCCGCGCTCGCGCCGAGCTCGCGCACCGCGAAGGCGAGCACGGGCGTGGGCAGCGCGCGCGGCATGATCGTCGCCGCGACCCCCGCGCCCGCCATGATCGCCGCGGAGTCCTCGGCGAACACGCGCGAGTTGTGACGTCCGTCGTAGCCGATGACGACGCTCGGCGACTCCCCGCGCGCCCGCAGGTACGCCGCCAGGCCCGCCGCCGCCTGGGCGACGAGCACGCGGTTCATCCGCAGCGGACCGGCCCCGAGCTCGCCGCGGAGGCCCGCGGTGCCGAACTCGAGCCGCCCCGCGAACCGGGAGGCGAGAGCGGCCTCGTCGCCCCGGGCGAGGATGTCCTCCAGCTCCGCCCGGGTCTCCGGGTCGGGGTCCTGCGCCAGCCAGGCGCGCGCCGCGTCGACGAACGACATGGTCAGAGCGCCGCGACGACCCGGGCGAGCAGGTCGGAGATGACCGGCTCGGCGTCCTTGCCCGCCTGGAGCACCTCGGTGTGGCTGAGCGGCTCCGGCGAGATGCCCGCGGCGGGGTTGGTGATGAGCGAGAAGCCCAGGATCTCCATGCCCGCCTCGCGCGCCGCGATCGCCTCGAGCGCCGTCGACATCCCGACGATGTGCCCGCCGATGGCCTTCGCCATCTGCACCTCGGCCGGGGTCTCGTAGTGCGGCCCGCGGAACTGCGTGTACACGCCCTCGTCGAGGCTCGGGTCGACCGAGCGGGCGATGTCGCGCAGGCGCTTCGAGTAGAGGTCGGTCAGGTCGATGAACGTCGCGCCCTCGAGCGGGGACGCCGCGGTCAGGTTGATGTGGTCGGAGATGAGCACCGGGGTGCCCGCCTTCCAGGTGTCCTTGATGCCGCCGGCGCCGTTGGTGAGCACCATGATCTTCGCGCCCGTCGCGGCCGCCGTGCGGACCGAGTGCACGACGCGGCGCACCCCGTGGTCCTCGTAGAAGTGGGTGCGCGCGCCGATCACGAGGGCGTGCCGCCCGTCGGCGAGGCGGATGCTGCGCAGCGTGCCGACGTGGCCGGTCACGGCGGGCTTGCTGAAACCGACGATGTCGGTTGCCGGCACGGTGGCGACGGTCTCGCCGAGCAGATCGGCGGCCTTGCCCCAGCCGCTGCCCAGGGTGAGGGCGATGTCGTGCTGCGGGACGCCGGTCGCCGCGGCGATCTGCTCCGCGGCCTCCTTCGCGATGGCGAACGGATCGGCGGCGGGGTCGTCGAGGGGGTTGGTGGTGTTGCCCATCCGATCACTCTAGGACGCTCCCGACCCGCTCCGGGCGGGCGTTCGCGGTCTGATCGGGGAGAATGGTGGACATGCCGTACGAGTTCGAGCGCACCCACCGCCTGGCCGTCCTCGGCGGCGGCCCCGGCGGGTACGAGGCGGCGCTCGCCGGCGCCCAGCTGGGAGCGGAGGTGACGCTCGTCGAGCGGGCCGGAGTCGGCGGCTCCGCCGTGCTCACCGACGTCGTCCCGTCGAAGACCCTCATCGCGACCGCGGAGGCCGCGCAGGCGGTGAGCGAGGCATCCGACCTCGGCGTCGCCTTCTACACGCGCAACGACAAGGGACGCCCCGTGCGCCCCGAGATCGCCGTCAACCTCGGCGCCGTCAACAAGCGCCTCCTCGCCCTCGCCCAGCAGCAGTCGGCCGACATGAAGGCGCAGCTCGTGCGCGCCGGCGTGCGCATCGTGCAGGGCGACGGCCGCCTCGACGGCCCGAACACGATCATCGCCTCGACCGGCCGCGGCAAGCACCGCACCGACTTCGACGAGATCAGCGCCGACACCCTCGTCGTCGCCGTGGGGGCGGCGCCGCGCGTCCTGCCGACGGCAAAGCCCGACGGCGAGCGCATCTTCACCTGGACCCAGCTCTACGCGCTCGAAGCCATCCCCGAGCACCTCATCGTCGTCGGCTCGGGTGTCACCGGCGCCGAGTTCGCCTCCGCCTACCTCGCGCTCGGCGCGAAGGTGACCCTCGTGTCCAGCCGCGACCAAGTGCTCCCCGGCGAAGACGACGACGCGGCGGCGGTCGTCGAGAGCGTCTTCCGCCGCAACGGCATGACCGTCCTCAACAAGAGCCGCATGGCGTCGGTCGAGCGCACCGAGGACGGTGTCCTCGTGAAACTCGTCGACGGCCGCGAGGTCACCGGCACGCACGCCCTCCTCGCCCTCGGCTCGGTGCCGAACACGAAGGGCATCGGGCTCGAGGAGGCGGGCATCCAGCTCACCGACTCCGGGCACATCCGCGTCAACCGCGTCGCGCGCACGTCGATGCCGTCGGTGTACGCGGCGGGCGACTGCTCCGACTTCCTGCCGCTCGCCTCCGTCGCCTCGATGCAGGGCCGCACCGCCGTCTTCCACGCGCTCGGCGACGCGGTGACCCCGACCGAGCTGCGCAACGTGACGAGCAACATCTTCACGCAGCCCGAGGTCGCGACGGTGGGCTGGTCGCAGCACCAGATCGAGCAGGGGATCGCGCAGGGCGAGATCTACAAGCTGCCGCTCGCGTCCAACCCGCGCGCCAAGATGATGGGCATCAAGGACGGCTTCGTGAAGCTGTTCGCCCGCACCGGATCGGGCACCGTCATCGGCGGCGTCGTCGTCGCCCCCAAGGCGAGCGACCTCATCCTGCCGATCGCGCTCGCCGTCGAGCACCGCCTCACGGTCGACCAGCTCGCGCGCGCGTTCAGCGTCTACCCGTCGCTGTCGGGGTCGATCACCGACGCCGCGCGGGCGATGCACATCGTCGGCTGACCCCGCCCCGCTCGCCCCGGCGGGCGCCGGGTCAGTCCTCGATCGAGAGCAGGCGGTGGCCGGCGGACACGGTCGCGCCGACGGTCGCGTCGAGGCCGGTGACGGTGCCGTCCTTGTGGGCCGTGATGGGCTGCTCCATCTTCATCGCCTCGAGCACGAGCACGAGGTCGCCCTTGACGACCTTGGCGCCCTCGGCGACGGCCACCTTGACGATGGTCGCCTGCATCGGCGCCGCGATGGAGGAGCCGGATGTCGCGGTCGCCACGCTCCCGCCGCTGCGGCGCTTGGGAGCGGGGGCCGCCGACACGGAGCCGGAGGAGGGCAGCAGCTTCGTCGGCAGCGACACGGGCACGCGCTTGCCGTCGACCTCGACGACGACCTGGTGGCGCTTCTCGGGCGCCCCCGCCTCGGGCAGCACGCCGCCCCACGGCTCGATGTCGTTGACGAACTCGGTCTCGATCCAGCGCGTGTAGACGCCGAACTCGCCGTTCTCGGCGACGAACGCGGGGTCGCGCACGATCTTGCGGTGGAACGGCAGCACCGTCGGCAGGCCGGCGACCTCGAACTCGTCGAGGGCGCGGCGGGCGCGCTCGAGGGCGTCGGCGCGGGTGTGGCCGGTGACGATGAGCTTCGCCAGGAGCGAGTCGAACGATCCCGAGATGACGTCGCCCGTGGTGACGCCGGAGTCGACGCGGACGCCGGGGCCGCCGGGGAAGCGCAGCACGTTCACGGGGCCGGGGGTCGGCATGAAGTTGCGGCCCGGGTCCTCGCCGTTGATGCGGAACTCGATCGAGTGACCGTGGGTCGGCGGGTCGACGGGGTCGAGGAGCCCGCCCTCGGCGATGCGGAACTGCTCGCGCACGAGGTCGAGGCCGGTGACCTCCTCGGAGACGGGGTGCTCGACCTGGAGGCGGGTGTTGACCTCGAGGAACGAGACGGTGCCGTCCTTGCCGATGAGGAACTCGCACGTGCCCGCGCCGAGGTAGCCGACCTCCTTGAGGATGGCCTTGCTCGACGTGTAGAGCAGCTCGGTCTGCTCGGGGGTGAGGTACGGCGCGGGCGCCTCCTCGACGAGCTTCTGGTGGCGGCGCTGGAGCGAGCAGTCGCGGGTGGAGACGACGATGACGGTGCCGGCCGAGTCGGCGAGGCACTGGGTCTCGACGTGACGCGGCTCGTCGAGGTACTTCTCGACGAAGCACTCGCCGCGGCCGAACGCCGCCGTGGCCTCGCGCACCGCCGACTCGTAGAGCTCGGGGATCTCCTCGCGCGTGCGGGCGACCTTGAGGCCGCGGCCGCCGCCGCCGAACGCCGCCTTGATGGCGACCGGGAGGCCGACCTCGTCCGCGAACTTCAGGACCTCGTCGGCATCCTTCACCGGCTCGAGGGTTCCGGGGGCGAGGGGGGCGCCGACCTTCTCGGCGACGTGGCGGGCCGACACCTTGTCGCCGAGGCGCTCGATGGCGTCGGGGGAGGGGCCGATCCAGATGAGCCCGGCGTCGATGACGGCGCGGGCGAAGTCGGCGTTCTCGGCGAGGAAGCCGTAGCCGGGGTGCACCGCGTCGGCGCCGGAGCGGCGGGCGACGGAGAGGATCTTGTCGATGACGAGGTAGGTCTCGGCGCTCGTGGTGCCGTCGAGCGCGTACGCCTCGTCGGCGAGCTTCACGTGGCGGGCGTCACGGTCCTGGTCGGCGTAGACGGCGACGGAGGCGATGCCGGAGTCGCGCGCGGCGCGGATGACCCGCACCGCGATCTCCCCGCGGTTGGCGATGAGGACTTTGGTGATGCGTCGGTTCTCCGCGGGGGCGAGGGCCATAGGAATTGAGCCTACTGGCGCATCCGGCCCGCCCTTTTGTCGGGGTCCGCTAGAAAACCCGCGATTACCCGGTGGGTCCCGTCCAGAGGTCGGTCCACTCCACGCCCAGTCGGCGGGCGAGGGTGCGCAGCAGCGGCACACTCAGCCCGACCACCGTCGACGGGTCGCCCTCGATGCGCTCGATGAACGCGGCGCCCCGGCCGTCGATGGTGAAGGCCCCGGCGACCTCGAGCGGCTCGCCCGTCGCGAGGTAGGCCTCGATCTCGGCGTCGGTGATGTCGGAGGCGAAGTGAACGGTCGCGGCGGCGTGACCGCCGACGGCCTCGCCCGTGCGGGTGTCGATGAGCCAGTGCCCGGAGTGCAGCACCCCGGACCGGCCGCGTTGCGCCCGCCAGCGTTCGCGCGCGACCTCCGGCAGGTGCGGCTTGCCGTAGACGACCCCGTCGACCTCGAACGCGGAGTCGCCGCCGAAGACGAGCCCGTCGAGGTCGTCACGCGACGTCGCGACCGCGTCGGCCTTGAGCCGCGCGAGCAGCATCACCATGTCGGCCGGCGTGAGCGGGCCGGCGGCGGCGACGGCGGCCTCCTCGTCGACCCCCGGCGCGATCGGGTCGGGCTCGATCCCGGCGGCGCGCAGCACGGCCCGGCGGGCGGGCGAGGTGGATGCCAGATGCAGGCGCACAGGGGATGAGGCCACCGGCCCTCCTAAGCTCTTCCGAATGGGCGACATGCGGGGCCGCGAGATCGAGGTCGAGGCTACCAACATGGCTCACGGCGGCGAGGTCGTGGCCAGATTCGACGGACGGGTGGTGTTCGTCGCGGACGCCATCCCCGGTGAGCGCGTGCTCGCGCGCGTGACCGACGACGCGAAGAAGGCGTTCTGGCGCGCCGAGACGGTGCGCGTGCTCGAGCCGAGCCCGCACCGCCGGCCGCACGTCTGGGCGGAGGCGTCGGTCGAGCGCGACCCCGCCGAGCGGCCGGGCGGCGCCGACTACGGGCACATCGCCCCTGCCCACCAGCGCGCACTGAAGGCCGAGGTGCTCGCCGACGCGCTGCGCCGCATGGGGAAGGTGGAGCGCTCCGTCGAGGTCGAGGCGCTCCCGGGCGCCGAGGACGGCACCGGATGGCGCACCCGCGAGCGGCTGCACGTCGCCGACGACGGCACGATCGGCCCGTACGCCGCGCGCTCGCACCGCGTCGTGAAGGTCTCCTCGCTCCCGCTCGCCGTCGAGGCGGTGCGCGACCTCGCCCCGATCGGCGACGCGATGCCCGGCGCCGGGTCGGTGCAGGTGATCGCCCCGAGCACGGCGGAGGAGGCGCGCCTCGTGATCGGGACGCAGCAGCCGACCGTCATCCGCGAGCGCGTCGGCGACCGCGAGTTCCGCGTCGACGACACCGGGTTCTGGCAGGTGCACGCGGGCGCCCCCGCGGCGCTCACGGCGGCCGTGCAGGACGCGATCGACCCCGACCTGTTCGACCCGAAGGCGGCGAACCTCGACCTCTACGGCGGCGTGGGGCTCCTCGCCGCCGCCGTCGGCGACCGGTTCGGCCCGGGTGTGCGCATCACGACGGTGGAGTCGGATGCCCGCGCCACCGAGCACGCGGCCGAGAACCTGGCGGAGTGGATCGGCGCCTCCGCGGTGACGGCGCGCGTCGAGCGCTGGGTGCGCTCGCTCGCGGACGCGTCGGCGGGCGAGCGCGCGCGACTGGCCGCCGCGACGGTCGTGCTCGACCCGCCGCGGTCGGGGGCCGGTGCCGCGGTGCTCGAGGCGATCGCCGCCGTCGGACCCGCGCAGATCGTCTACGTGGCGTGCGACCCGGTCGCGTTCGCGCGCGACGTCGCCATCCTCGCCGGACTCGGCTACGACCTCGGGGCGCTGCGGGCGCTCGACATGTTCCCCAACACCCACCACGTGGAGGCCGTCGGCGCGTTCCGCCGCGGGTGAGCGCCGCGAGATAGTTGGGGATGAATCCGGTCTCCCCCGGCCCCGACCGGTACGATGGACGCGGATCAGGACCGCCCGGATGCTGTTCGTCCGACCAAGCGGGGGGAGAACGGGATGAGTGTGTCGCAGACCATCGAGCGGGATCCCGCAGCAGCAGACACCACCGCGGTGCGCGTCGCCGTCGTCGACGACCACGAATCGGTGCGTCTCGGCCTCAAGGCCGCGTTCGCCGATGAGGGCTACGAGGTCGTCGAGGTGGCTTCCAACGTCGACGAGCTGATCACCGCCCTGGCCGGACGCGAGGTCGACGTCGTCGTGCTCGACCTGTCGCTCGGCGACGGCTCGAGCGTCACCGACAACGTCAAGCGTGTGCAGGCCGCCGGGGCCGCCGTGCTCGTGCACAGCATCGCCGACCGCGTCGGACTCGTGCGCGAGGCGCTAGCCGCCGGCGCCGCGGGCGTCATCCCGAAGTCGTCGGCCACCAAGACCGTCATCGCCGCCGCGGCCACCGTCGCGCGGGGCGAAGTGCTCAACAACCTGGAATGGGCGACCGCGATCGACGCCGACCGCGACTTCGCCAAGGCGCAGCTCGGCCGTCGCGAGCGCGAGATCCTGCACCTGTACGCGTCGGGCCTCCCGCTCAAGCTCGCCGCCGAGCAGCTGGGCATCGGCTACTCGACGGCGCGGGAGTACCTCGACCGGATCCGCGTCAAGTACGTCGAGGTGGGTCGCCCCGCCCCGACCAAGGTCGACCTGCTCCGTCGCGCGGTGGAGGACGGCATCCTGCCGGGCCTCGACCCCGACGGTGGCGAAGGCTAACCCGGTTCCCGGAGCGCCGTCCCCCGGTCGGCCCGTCCGGAATCCGCTCAGCCTCGTCCGCGTCGACGCGACGGGAGGCCGCCTCGCGGCCGCCGTGAGCGTCGCGTTCTTCCTGCAGTCGATCCCGCTCCAGATCACCCAGCTGCCGCGCTCCGAGCCGGTGTGGAGCATCGGCGTGCTCGTGCTCATCGGCGGGTCGCTGCTCGCCGTGGTCGCGGCGTCGATCTTCCAGCGCGGCGTGCGGCCCGCCTACATCTCGTTCCCGATCGTCTACCTGCTCGCCCTCGTCACGTGGCCGTTCGCGGTGACGGATGTCGAGGGCGCCCAGGCCGACTCCGGCAGCTACTGGCTCTACTTCCTGCTCACCATCGCGACGGCGCTCGCCACGTTCTCGCTCGACGTGCGCCTCGCGGCGGCGTACACGCTCATCGCCCCGGTCATCTACGGCGTCATCCGCGTCACCCCGTCCGGCGGCGCGAGCGAGCCGCTCCTCGCGGTGCTCGACTCGGTGTACTCGATCCTGCTCGGCGGCGGCATCCTCATCCTCGTCACCGTGCTCCGCTATGCGGCGACGGGCGTGGACGTCGCCCAGCAGAACGCGCTCGAGCGGTACTCGCACGCGGTGCGCCACCACGCGATGGAGGCCGAGCGCGTGCAGGTCGACGCGATCGTGCACGACAGCGTGCTCACGACGCTGCTCTCGGCGGCGCGCGCGTACAGCCCCGAGGCGAAGGCGCTCGCCGCGACGATGGCGGGCAACGCGATCGGGCACCTGCGGGACGCCGTCGCCACCGCGCCCGACTCGGAGGCGACGATCTCGGGCGAGATCGTGGCGCAGCGCATCGTGAGCGCGGCGGAGAGCATGTCGCAGCCGTTCACGGTGCGCACCCACGCGGAGACGTGGTGCCAGATCCCGATCCCGGTCGCCGAGGCCGCCTACTCCGCGACCGTGCAGGCGATGGTGAACAGCCTCCAGCACGCCGGATCGGGCGTCGACCGCTGGGTCGACATCACCTCGCACGGGCACGAGTCGTTCACGATCGAGATCGGCGACCGCGGCGCCGGGTTCGACCTCGACGCGATCCCCACCGAGCGCCTCGGCGTGCGGGTCTCCATCCTCGAGCGCGTCGCGAGCGCGGGCGGGCACGTCGACATCCAGACCGCGCCGGGCGAGGGGACGCTGCTGCGCCTGCACTGGGATCCGCCGGGCGACGAGGAGTCCGAGTCCGGCTTCGACGAGACGGAGGGCCCGGAGTGAACAACGTCCGCGTGCCCCGGCCGCTCATCATCCTCGTCGGCGCCCTGTTCTCGAGCTACCTGCTCGTGCTCGCCTTCTACGCGCTGCCGAAGGGTTACACCGACGCCGACGGCACCGTCTACGTCGCCGCCGCGATCTTCGTCGTCGCGATGACGGCGGTGCTCGTGCCGAGTTCCAAGCCGCGGATGCCGGTGTGGCTCGCGGCGTTCGCGATGGCGATCGCGATCATCCTGCCGCTCATCGTCTCGGCCGGGCTCGACCCGAACCGCGAGGGCGGCAACGGCTACTCCACGTGGTATGTCGCGGGCGTCGGCGTGCTCATGACGGCGACGGCGGTGCGCGGCCGCCCGGGCTTCGCGTGGGTGGGCATCGGCGTGCTCGTGCTGCACACCATCCTCTGGGCAGGTCCCGGGGCGCTCGCCGCGATCGGCGTCATCGGGTCGGCGTCGTGGGTCGGCGTCGCCCACCTGCTCACCAACGCGCTCGCCAAGGCGGTGCGCGACTCGCAGCGGTTCGCGATCGCCGAGCGCAGCGCCGCGGAGTGGCAGGCCGCCCAGGAGGCGCACCTCAACGAGCGGCAGTTCCGCATCGGCCAGACGACCGTCATGGCGATGCCGATGCTGCGCACCATCCAGCAGTCCGGCGGCGACCTCACGGCGGCTCAGCGCGCGGAGTGCCTGCACCTCGAGGGCGCCATCCGCGACGAGATCCGCGGCCGGCGGCTGCTCAACGACGCCGTGCGCGAGCAGGTCATGCTCGCCCGCCGGCGCGGCACGACGGTGACGCTGCTCGACGAGGGCGGGATCGACGACCTCGAGCCGCCCGAGCTCGACCGCGTGCTCGACGCGCTCGCCGACGCGCTGCGCCGCACCAACGCCGACAAGGTCATCGCCCGCACCGTGCCCGAAGGGTCGGACATCGCGGTCACCGTCGTCGGCCTGCGCTCGAGCGACGACGGCTCGGCGAGCCTCCTCGGCGACTCGCTCGACGACGACGAGGTCGAGCTGTGGCTCGAGATCCCGCGGACCGCGGAGCCGAAGCCCGACGAGTGACTAGGTGTAGTGTCCAGGCGCGTTGTTGAGGCGTGTGATGGGTGGGAGTTTGCCGATGGCCGTGTGGGGCCGGTGTTGATTGTAGAAGTGCAGCCAGGCGGGGAGAGCTGCGCGGCGGGCTGA
>Ga0182746_1000078_pt1 | contig 186644 bp, 153 predicted proteins | sample eDN3rd30CBELigOP_FD_128881 | JGI IMG/M metagenome (GOLD analysis project Ga0182746, IMG submission 128881) | Enriched Organic Plus compost microbial communities from Emeryville, California, USA - eDNA 3rd pass 30_C BE-Lig OP (version 2) (version 2) ...
GACGCGATCCCCGCAAACACCACCTACAAGGAAGGCAGCGCGAGCGAGGGCGGCAGCCTGAGCGGCAATACATTGACCTGGACGGTCGACGTGCCGTTCGGTGAAAGCCGCGGGGTGAGCTTCACGGTTGTGGTAGCAGATGACCTGACGGGGGTTGAATCAATCCGCAACGTAGCGAAAGTCACCGGTGACGATCCCGGGCAACCCGAAGAACCGGAAGTTGAGGTGCCAACAGATTCTGGATCTCAGTTTGATTCGGAAAAGACGGTGTCAGACGCTACCGGCGACGGCAATGCACAAGCCGGTGAAGAACTGACTTATTCCATCATCGTTAAAAATACAGGAGATACAGATTACGAAGGTATCACCATTGAAGACCAAATTCCCGCCCACACCACCTATGTGACGGGCAGTGCAACCCATGGAGGAGAACTGAGTAATGACAAACTTAGCTGGACCATTGATGTTCCGTATGGAAAAGAGGTTTCGGTAAGCTTTAAAGTACAGGTAATGGCCGAGTTGGAAGGTGTAGATGCGATACGGAACATTGCCACCGTGACAGGCGGTGACCCGGAGCATCCGGAAACCGAACACCCCGAATCGCCAGAAGTACCTGTAATTACAGGACCAACAGCTAACGACGATAATGGCAATACCAATCAAGGCGAGCCGATAACGATCGTTGTGTTAACAAACGATAAGGAGGGTAGCAGTCCGTTGGTTCCTGAATCGGTCCGCCTGATTGACCCATCAACTGGAGAAAAAGTGGCAGAAGTGACTATCGAAGGAGAAGGTACCTATACGGTAAGTACAGATGGAAAGGTGACGTTTACCCCCGATCCGGACTATGTAGGAGAGAGCACTGTGAAATATACAGTAAAAGATGAAAACGGACTGGAGTCAAACGAGGGTACGATTGAAGTCGTTGTCGAAGGTGTAGCTGCGGAAATTGCGCCGACTGCCGTAGACGACCGGGCAACTACCCCGTATCGTCAACCAGTGACGATACTTATATTGAACAATGATGAAGCTGGAAGCAGTCCCATCGTACCGGCTACCGTAAAATTGATCGATGCGTCCGGAAATCGCGTCACGTCAGTGACAATCCCCGGAGAAGGACGGTATACGGTCAATGCGCAAGGAACCGTAACGTTCGAACCCGATGAAAACTTCACGGGCACAAGTACGGTTACCTATGAGGTAAGTGACGAAAATGGACTGGTATCCAATGTTGCCAGTATTAGCGTAACTGTCAACACTCGTCCGTTCAAGATACCTAACGTATTTACCCCGAATGGGGACGGACGTAACGATGTCTTCGAAATCGTGGGTCTTGAAGGCTTCGACAAAGTGGAGATAACAGTTGTAAATCGTTGGGGTAATGAGGTCTATCGTAATAACAACTACCGTAACAATTGGGATGGACAAGGCTTGAATGAAGGAACTTACTATTATGTAATCATCACTCACGATGGCAGCGTACGTGAGCGGTACGCAGGATGGGTACTTATCAAACGTCAGTAATATTAATTTGCACAAATAAGGATTCGATACCCTCCGTTCAAGTAACGGCTTGTCAGAGATAATTTGAAAAACAATAGCTATGAAGCATCATATTAAGTTAGCGATATTAGCAATCGGCATCGGTTTCGCTTGGGAAGCCCAGGCACAGCAGAATATCCAATTTACGCAGTATATCTTTAATTCAATGAGTGTGAATCCTGCATATGCGGGATATAAAGAGGAGTGGTTTGGTCAATTGGGACTGCGTAGCCAATGGGTTGGGCTCGATGGGGCACCGCAGACGGGCCTGCTGTCTATCGATGGACTTGCAGATCCCATTCATAAACGCCATGGTTTGGGTTTGCAGGTCACAGCGGATAAACTGGGGCCCCAGTCAGCAACTTCGGCTTATGCCAATTATGCGTTTCGCCTGCGGTTAAACGAGGAGGATACCCAACGGCTAAGCTTCGGAATCGGGGCCGGTGTTACACAGTACAGTTTGGATGGTGCACTGCTTGATCCCGTGGAAGGGGGAGATCAGGTGCTGCCAGCGGGGAAAATCAGCAATTGGGTGCCTGATATTCGTTTCGGGGTATATTATTATAACCCTAGGTGGTACGCGGGCGTATCAGTGATGGACCTGCTTTCCGGCGATCAAAGTAATAATATCTTCCGGTGGGACAATACTACGACGGATAATATACGCCGTAAGCGCCACCTGTATTTCATCGGTGGAGCCCTGTTCGATCTTTCTAAAGGATTGAAGTTGAGACCAAGTTTACTAGTGAAAGAAGACTTTAAAGGGCCGACAAGTCTGGATTTGAATGCGATGTTTATCTTTGGTGATCGCTTCTGGTTGGGAGCAGGCTGGCGTACGGGAGTGACGGTTTTTGAACGGGAATATAATCGGGTGAGTGGTAATAGCCTCAGCGGACGTAACTCGTTTTCGGCGGTAACCCAAATTTATGTGACCAATGCGTTGCGCATCGGATATTCTTACGACCATATTGTCAGCCGGCTTTCAAATGTCCAAAACGGGTCGCACGAAATCACGTTGGGAATCACCTTCGGATCTAAACAGCAGCGGATATTAAGCCCGCGATTTTTCTAATGTAATTGATAAAACAGTTTCTTTTAAACCGTAGAGACATGAACAAAAGATACTCAGGAATAATAATCGGTATGCTGATGCTGTTTGTGAGCTTCACCTTTGCCCAGGAACAGCCAAGCTTGCGGGACCGTGCGGACGAACTGTACAGCCGCTACGAATACGCAAATGCAGTAAAACTGTACACCAAACTTGTAGATACGCGTAAACCTCGTCTGCAGGATCTGGAGCGGCTGGCAGACAGCTACTGGAAAATGAATGACTACGAATCGGCGGAAAACTGGTATGCCCGCGTAGTGCAGCAAGCCGACAGTTCACCGCAGAATTTGCTGCGGTACGGGGAGGTGCTCAAAGTAAACGGCAAATATGCAGAAGCTAAAAAGCAATTGGAAGCGTATGCCGTACAGACGGGCGACGCATCGTTTGTAGCGGTGCAGATAGCCGGATGTGATTCAGCGTTACGCTGGATGGCTTCACCCACGTTGCACAAGCTCAAAAATGAAGCTGCGGTGAATACCGCAAATTCGGAATTTGCCGCTTTTCCTGTGGGAGATCAGGCGTATTATGCAGGAGAGCCAACCGATGGAGTATCTGGTAAAACGTATGGTTGGACAGGTAATGCATTCCTTCGGGTGTATACTGCCTCGTTATCTTCGCAAGGTTCACTCAGTGCCCCTTCATTTGCAGATGCAGACATCAATAGCGGGGAATACCACGTAGGGCCAATTGTTTCCGAAGAAGATGGTAACACGTTGTACGTAACCCGTACCTACACAGGTAAAGATGGTGAACGGCAGAAGGTATCGGGTCGCCGGTACCGCACGCAATTGCTGGAACTATACATTTATCAACGTAAAAACGGGGCATGGGTTGCCGAACCGTTTGCTTATAACAACGTAAAAGAATACTCGGTGGGGCATGCAGCACTTTCGGCGGATGCAAATGTACTTTATTTCGCAAGTGATATGCCAGGAGGGCAAGGAGGCACCGATATCTGGTTTACCGAGCGGCAATCCGATGGAAGTTGGGGCACTCCCATTAATGCCGGTCCGACAGTAAACAGTGCCGGTGATGAACTGTTTCCCGGTATTGGACCGGATGGAACGCTTTACTATTCCAGTGATGGTTTCCCCGGCATGGGTGGTCTGGATATTTTCAGATCGACCGGCAGTAAAAATCAATGGAGCACTCCCGAAAATCTGAAGTATCCCGTTAATAGCGCATCGGATGATTTTGCCTATTTGGTGTACGGGGAAGACGGAACTGGTTTCCGCGGATTTCTTGCGTCGGATAGAAGGGGTGGCAAAGGAGGTGATGATATCTACTCCTTCTCACTTGATAAGCCGAAGATTATTATTATCCTCCGGGGAACTACGTCAGATAAGGCTACGGGCGACCGGCTACCTGCTACAGCAGTGACCTTGTTTGATGGTGAGCGGGAAATTGTTGCCAAACAGCAGAGCAACCATGAAGGTACTTTTGAATTTGTACTGGATAAGGACCGTGATTATACCGTACTGGGGCAAAAAGAGGGATATCATGCGGATTCGGCGAAAGTGAGCACCCAGGGTATTACAAAATCTGACACGCTGGAGGTTGCACTATTGCTGGAACCCGTGTTCCAGGTAGGGCAAACCTTTGAGTTGGAAAATATTTACTATGATTTTGACAAACACAACATCCGCCCTGATGCAGCCGTGATACTGGATGAACTGGTACGGACATTACGTGATAATCCGACATTGAAAATCGAGCTTTCCAGCCATACGGACAGCAGGGGTAGCCATGCTTATAACGAAGCGCTGTCGCAGCGGCGGGCCCAGTCAGCAGTGGATTACTTAGTGAGCCGCGGTATTGCACGTGATCGGATGGTGGCTAAGGGATATGGAGAAACGCGGTTGGTAAACCGTTGTGCCGACGGCGTCAGTTGTTCATCCGCAGAACACCAAGCCAATCGCAGGACCGAAGTAACGGTATTGGAATATTAATATTCCCGTTCAACCTGAAATGAAGAAGAGCCGTCTCATTATTGAGACGGCTTTTTCCATGCAGACTATCACTGCCTTATTTCAAAATCCTGCGGATTTTATTTGATTTCTTAATCAATTTGTAAAACGTGTCGTAGTCTTCATTGGTAAGTGCCTGTTGGACAGTCTGCAATTGCTTGATATGTTCCTGCAATACTTCAAGCACATTTTCCCGATTCTGCTTGAAAATAGGGGTCCACATATCCGGCGAACTTTTGGCAAGCCTAACGGTGGATTCAAATCCAGAACCCGCTAACTCAAAAATCCGGCCTTGCGCTTTTTCCTTTTCCAAAACGGTAAGTGCCAATGCAAAGGAAGTAATATGCGAAATATGAGATACGTATGCCGTATGTACGTCATGCTCATGCGCATTCATAAATGTGGTATTCATTTCCAATTGCTCGGTAATTGCATCCACGGTGTCGAAAGCATCTTCGTCACTATGCATCGCATCCACATAGACCATCATCTTACCTTTGAATAAGCCAGAAATGGCAGCTTCAGGTCCTGAATATTCAGTACCAGCCATGGGGTGAGCTGCCACCAGTCTTCCGCGTTTTGGGTGGTTAGCAATGGCTTGTAAGATGCGCTCTTTTGTCGAACCCATATCGACAACGACCTGCTTGGTTACCTGATCAAGGATGGATGGCAATAACTGAAGCGTAGCATCCACGGGTGTCGTGAGAAAAATGACGTCACTCCGGCTGATTGCATCACTCAGCGTAGCTCCTTCGTCAATAAAGCCCAACTGGAGTGCTTTTTTTAAATTGGCGTCACTTTTATCAACACCGATGATGTTAGAAACAGCTTTTTTTTCTTTCAGGGTGATGGCAACAGACCCGCCAATGAGTCCGACACCAACAATCGTTATATTCATTTGTCAGTCGTATTACGATGATGTATTTTAATCATTATCTGTCGAAGCGGCTTGGATAATACGCGCACAAGCCTGGTCTAAGATAGCTTCCGTTGCACATAAGCTTACGCGGATGTAGGCCGATCCTTCGCTTCCAAAAATACCGCCGGGGGTAATAAACACCCTTGATTGATGGAGAATTTTGTCGCTTAGCGCGTATCCGTCTGAATACCCATCCGGGATTTTGGCCCATATAAATAAGCCCACCTGCCTTTTGTCGTACGTGCAGTCCAGTGCATCCAGAAGTTGATATACCTTTTCTCTTCTGTTTCGATAGATGGTATTTAACTCGCTATACCAGTCAGGTCCCAATGACAACGCTTTGGCCGCGGCCATCTGTACTGGAAGGAACATACCAGAATCCATGTTGCTTTTAAACCGGATGATCTCGTTAATACGCGTTTCTGCTCCGACGAGCATTCCTATACGCCATCCCGCCATGTTGCCTGACTTGCTTAACGAATTGAGTTCAATTGCTACGTCAACAGCTCCTTTAACCGCCATCAGACTTTTAGGGTGGTCATTCAGGATAAAACTGTATGGATTATCGTGACAAAGCAAGATGTTATACTGTTTGGCAAAGGCTACGGCTTCCTCAAAAAAAGACTCCGTAGCAGAAGCTCCTGTTGGCATATGCGGATAATTAAGCCACATAAGTTTTACCCGGCTCAGATCTGTTTTTGCCAGCGCGTCCAGATCGGGAATCCAACCGTTTTCCGATGTAAGCGTGTAAGGAATGCCTGTTGCGCCGCTCAGACGTACCGCCGCCGAATAGGCCGGATATCCCGGATTCGGAAAAAGGGCCTCGTCTCCTTCACCTAAGTAGGTCATGCAGATATGTACAATTCCTTCTTTCGATCCGATGAGCGGCAGTACATTCGTGTTGGCATCCAGTGCAACCCCGTAGTATCGGTTATACCAATCTGCAATGGCTTGGCGGAGTGGTAAAATACCTTTATAGTTCTGATAAGCGTGTGTGTCAGGGAGTAAAGCGTACGCATGCAACGTTTCGACCACAGCGGGATGAGGTGGTAAATCAGGGCTCCCGATGCCCAAATTAATGACCTTTTCGCCTGACTGATTCAGTGCTTCAATCTCGCGTAATTTTTTTGAAAAGTAATATTCTTCGGTATGCTGTAACCGCTTGGCAACCTGTATTTGCATTTTTTTACGTTTAGGCGACTAAATTAAGTAAATCTGCTCAATAATTAGACTCGTATTTTTCGGGTAGCCTTTCTTTTTTTGGTAACTTTGCCGCTTGTTTCGTGCTTAATGAAGACATACTTTAGATTACTTGCGTACGCCAAACCTATTGAAAAATTTGCGATTCCCTACGTTGTTACTACGTTGCTGAGTGTTGTATTCAGCGTGTTAAATCTTGCGTTGGTTATGCCCCTATTGCACACGTTATTTAATACGGGTGACGCGGTTGTTGAAATCTCAAAACCGGAGCACTGGTATGATATGCCTGAAGTTTTTAATTACTATGCTACGCAAGCAGGCCAAATATATGGTCCCTATGAAGCATTGAAAAGGGTATGTGTCATTATCGTTATATCGGTGTTTCTCAGCAATCTCTTTCGTTATTTGTCGCAGCGTATCATGGAAAATCTCCGTATTCACACGCTGCTGAATTTGCGTAAGGCCGTATTCGATAACGTAATGGATTTACATGTCGGTTATTTTAACAATCAGCGCAAAGGAGATATTATCTCGAAGATTGCGTCCGACGTGCAGGTGGTACAGTATTCGGTTACAGGAACGTTACAGGTTGTATTTAAGGAACCGCTTACACTGCTTTTTTATATTATCTCACTGTTCATGATTTCTGCTGAATTGACCCTCTTTTCCGTGGCGGTGATCCCGGTATCTGCTTTTCTAATCTCGCGCATCGTAAAGCGCTTGAAAGCACAGGCAATCCGGGCACAACAAGTCTACGGCAATATGATCAGTTACTTGGATGAGGCACTGTCGGGAGTAAAAATCATTAAGGCCTTCAACGCAACAGATTTCATCAAGAAAAAATTCAACGACGAAAATGTATTACTCGCTAAGATTAGTCGACGAATGGTGCGGAGACAACAGCTGGGATCACCGGTGTCCGAGTTGCTAGGGGTGGTGATGGTTGCCGTTGTCCTGCTTTATGGAGGGAAGTTGGTACTGGCCGATACCGGAGAACTATCTGCAGCGGCTTTCATCACCTATATTGCAATATTCTCACAAGTCATGCGCCCCGCAAAAGCGCTGACCGATTCATTCGCTAATATCCATTCGGGAATTGCCGCCGGCGAGCGGGTACTGGATCTGATCGATCAGAAAAACGAAATGCCAGATGCGCCCGATGCTCAATCACTTACCGGGTTCAACCAAGGTATTTCACTTACCAATGTTAGCTTTGCATACGGAGATAGGCAAGTACTTAAACACGTCAGTCTCGACATCCCGAAAGGCAGAACCGTTGCATTGGTAGGCCCGTCTGGTGGTGGAAAGTCTACGCTAATGGACTTGATACCACGATTTATAGAAGCCCAGGAAGGTGAAGTGCTGGTTGATAATATAAATGTCAAGAAACTAAAAACAACCGATTTGAGGGATTTGATTGGTTTGGTTAATCAGGATTCCTTTTTGTTTAATGACACCATCTATAATAACATCGCCTTTGCAACGAAGGATGTAACGGAGGAAGACGTGATAGCAGCCGCTAAAATAGCCAACGCCCACAAGTTTATTTTGGAGACAGAAGCGGGTTATCAAACCTTTATCGGTGATCGCGGTATCAAGCTATCCGGAGGGCAACGCCAGCGGATTTGCATTGCCCGTGCCGTACTGAAAAATCCACCCATCCTGTTGCTGGATGAGGCCACGTCTGCGTTGGATACCGAATCTGAGAAATTGGTACAGGAAGCATTGGCTAAGTTAATGCAGAACCGGACCACCTTGGTCATTGCCCACCGCCTTAGCACCATTCAGAATGCGGATCAGATTATTGTACTTGACGCCGGGGTAATTGTGGAACAAGGTTCGCACCAGCAATTGTTGGCGAACGACGGTCTCTACAAAAAATTGATTGATATGCAGCAATTTGGCGAATGATAGTTAGGATAAAAACCACCTTTCATTGTAAATGAAGGCAAATTTAGCTAAATTTGCTTGCTAAGAGTTCAGGATATGGACGCAGAAAAAAAACTCACTTTCCTTCTCGAAAACAAGCATCTTGACGAGGAACTGAAAACCATCGCGACGAAAGTTTACCAGGGACAACGGATTACCCAAACAGAAGGGGTGACGTTATATGAACGGGGAGAGCTTGGTTACCTGGGGGTATTGGCAAATTTCATCCGCGAGCGGTTACATGGAGATAAAACCTATTTTAACCGGAATTTTCATATCGAGCCGACCAATCTATGCGTGTATGATTGTAAGTTCTGTTCGTATTCACGTCTAATTAAACAACGTGAAGATGGTTGGGAGGCAACGATGGAGGAAATGCTCAATCAGGTAAAATCCTACGACAACGAACCGGTGACGGAAGTCCATATTGTAGGGGGGGTATTACCTCAATACAACATGGCATTTTACATGGATTTGTTTACAGCTATCAAACGTCATCGTCCAAATATCCATGTCAAGGCGCTCACTCCTGTGGAGTATCATTATATTTTTAAAAAGGCCAAGGTAGATTATGCTACGGGTATGGCGATGATGAAAGATGCAGGCCTTGACTCCATGCCTGGAGGTGGTGCTGAAATTTTCCATCCTGAAATCAGAGAACAGATCGCGAAAGACAAATGCAATGCAGAACAATGGCTGCAGATTCATGAAGAATGGCACAACTTGGGAATGCATTCCAATGCGACGATGCTGTATGGCCATATCGAGCAGTATTGGCACCGTGTGGACCACATGGAACGCTTACGGCAGTTGCAGGACAGAACTGGAGGTTTCCAGACATTCATCCCGCTTAAATTCAGAAATAAGGATAACCAAATGTCATACGTTGCGGAATCGACCGTGGTGGAAGATTTGAGAAACTACGCAGTTAGCCGAATTTATTTGGATAATTTTCCACACATCAAGGCTTATTGGGCGATGATTTCCAGACAAACGGCTCAGTTAGCGCTTGGATTTGGGGTAAATGATATTGATGGAACACTGGATGATACCACTAAAATCTATTCGATGGCAGGGGCCGAAGAACAACATCCCGCAATGACAACAAGGGAATTGGTTGAATTGATACGTAACGCCGGTAGGCATCCCATCGAAAGGGATACCCTTTATCGGGTCATTTCGGATTATAAGGATGTCGTCTTTGAAGAAGACCGCATCGATAAGCAACCAAAGTATTATCAGTTACCGGTATTAAACGAAAAATAGCAACGCATTTTCTTGAAAAAATCACTTTATATCATTCGCCACGGTCAAACGGATCTGAATTTGAAAGGAATTGTGCAGGGCAAGGGAGTGGATGCACCGTTGAATGAAACGGGCAGGATACAAGCCGAGGCCTTCTATACTCATTATAAAAGAGAACAATTCGATAAGATTTATACTTCCACATTAATACGTACACACCAAACTGTAGCACCATTTCTCCAGGCTGGCCTGCCGATGGAACAATTGGCAGGGCTCGACGAAATCGGATGGGGTATTTATGAGGGTAAAGAACAAACCCCCGAAATTATGGAAGGTTTTTCCAGCGTAATAACGCGCTGGCGTAACGGAGAACTAGACATATGCGTAGACGGAGGGGAGACACCGAATCAATTGGCCGAGAGACAACGGCACGCACTCAATTACATCCTTTCCAAAAGAAATGAAAAAAAAGTGTTGATATGCATGCATGGCCGAGCTATGCGTGTATTTTTATCTGTACTAATTGACCGCGACATTTCGTTGATGGACGACTTTCCACACACCAATACAGCACTGTATAAAGTTCTTTACGATGGGCGTACGTTTTTCATTGAAGATGCCTATAATATCCAGCATCTGAACGGATTATATACTGAATAATGAACATGGAAAAAGTAAGCGTATCCGCTGTATCCTATACCAATACATTGCCGTTTATTTACGGTCTGCAACATTGCCCCGTCATTAGCCAGATCAAATTAAGTTTGGATGTGCCTAGCGTATGCGCGCAAAAGCTTATTCACAATGAAGTGGATCTGGGCATCGTTCCCGTAGCTGCATTGCTGGAAATACCTCAGGCAGAAATCGTCTCTGAATACTGTTTGGGCGCATCGGGTGCCGTAAATTCAGTTTTTATTTTTAGTGAAAAACCCATTCAGGAAATCACGTCCCTGCGGTTGGATACACAATCCCGGACGTCTAACGGATTGGCTCAAATTCTGTTGCGGAATTACTGGAACCGTGAAGTACACATCGTTTTAGAAGGAAACGCCGATGCGTATGTGGAAATAGGCGATCGGACTTTCGGAAAGAAGAATGCCCATTCCTACGCATACGATTTATCGTGGTACTGGCAGAAAATGACGGGCTTGCCTTTTACGTTTGCTGCATGGGTAGCCAATAAGCCGTTATCAGCTTCATTTATAGAATCATTTAATCAGGCATTGGCATATGGATTGGCTCACCGTGAAACTATCATCAGCCAATTGCCCCAACGGCCTGACTTTGACTATCGGCACTATCTCATGGAAAACATTGATTACCGGTACGACGAAAGAAAGAAAAAGGCAGTGAGTGAATTTTTGAAATTGATGAAAACGTTGGATCGTGAACCAATTAATCCGTGAATGCCTATTCCATTTGCAAAAAATGTTTATTTTTGAAACGAATCTACTAAATTTCTAGTTTATATAGGGGTTATGCTTGGCTTGAGAGGAAGTTGATTCTCATTGCTAATAAACAACTCGGGCAGAAGGAGGTAGGAAACAAATAACTATTCGGATGAGGATCGAGGAAGAAATACAAACGCGGAAATTCCGTAATGAGCAACACAAGGCTACGGTAAACATCGTTTTCACCAGTAACTGGATTACGGGTATTTTAGAAAAAAGAGCCAATCTGGAGCAAATAACGTTGCAGCAATTCAATGTTCTTCGCATACTGAGGGGGCAGTATCCTAAGCCGGCTACGAATAGCTTGGTAAAAGAACGGATGTTAGATAAAATGCCCGATGTCTCTCGCATTATTGATCGGTTGGTTGCCAAAGAGCTGGTATCACGAGGTAAGTGCAGTACAGATCGAAGAGCGGTAGACGTCATGATTACACCAAAAGGACTGGATAAGTTGGAAGCACTTGAGGAAAGCATGATGATGATGGATGTCCTTCAGGAAAATATTACCGAAGAAGAATGCAGGACCCTGAATGAGTTGCTTGACAAATTACGCGGACATGAACCTTCGATCTCCGAAGACTTTCAGGGCAAATAACTCAGTGCGTGTGCGGCGAATCCAACAGAAAGTTTAACAACGAAACTGCGACACCCAATCCCACAGCCACCATTTTCTTTTTATTGAATTTATGGTGATCGGCCGAGCCGGATTCGAATAGTATAGTTGTGGAAATATGGAGAAAAATGCCGATTACCACAGCCATAATCCGATCGAAATATTGTTCGACATGACCAATCTCTCCTTTACTGATGGCACTGCTGAATAAATAACCTAGGGGTGTCATCGCTGCAAATACAGCTAACAATAAAATAATATAACGCTTTGATAGCGACGTGTGAAATAATAGGCTGCCGAGTGCAAATGCAGCAGGCACGTGGTGAAGAGCGATCCCAAACGTCAGTTGGGTTTGGTGGTGTGCTGCCAGAGGCATTCCTTCCAATAATGCATGTAAACATAAGCTTATCATAATGCCATAAGGAAAGGCACTTCTTGATTGATGTGTGTGATGGATATGACCGTGTTCAATGCCATGTGAAAATTGCTCCAAAATCAACTGAAACAAAAAGCCGAGCAAAACGAATAGCCCGATTGTTTCATCAGTAGCACTGTGTGTATGATAGACATGAGGTATTAAATGCAATACAGTGATAGCAAACAAATAGGATCCGCTGAATGAAAGGATAAGTTTAAGTGAATTTGTATTGTCACGCTTCACAAAAAATACAGCAATGCCACTAGCAAATGCAGAAATAAATAAGATCGCGATAATCAGGGTTGCACTCATGATGCGCTTTTTACGGGTGCAAAATCAGGAACGACAACGCGGAAAACCAAACCGGTCAGGTAACCGATTACGCTGCCTAATAAAGCACCGCCTAGAATGTCGAATGGATAGTGAACTCCCACATATACTTGCGCAATACTAATGGTTGCGGCCCAAAGAAGTGCTAACCATAGAATATGCTTCCAACGCCTGTAAAAGATCATGATCAGTACAGTTGAAATCGCAAAGTGATTAGTGGCATGGGAGGATGTGAAACTATAGCCACTACCGCACCTGACACGCACAGCAACCTCTTCTTTGAATTCGATGTCGTTACAGGGTCGTACACGTTTGACTGTCTTTTTAATTACAGAAGACGACACTGCGTCCGCTATTCCGAATGTAATCAATATAAAAAAAATAATGAGCATTCCTTTTTTACGGTAATTCTTAATACAAAAAACAATAATAAAAAGATATAAAGGAGCCCATGTATAGGGATTCCGCAAAACAGGCATCAGCCAGTCAAAGAAGGCATTGCTTAATCCTTGGTTAATAGCCAAAAACGCCTCCTGATCCAATGAAACGAGTTGATCGATCATGTAAATTACACAAAGTTGCAACAAAAATAGTAATAAATCTGAATTTTCAATTCGATTGAGTGAATTTAAATATTCAGAACAATATTGCGAGGATTCCCGTACAAAGTTTTTTTTCAATGGCAGCCGAATAGACCGGTAACTTCGAAGCAATCATGTACACCGATGAAAGCAGACAGATGCGAATAAACCACGCAAACGCCCATGAATTCCGTTGAAGGCTAGCCACGTCATGAAAATAATACACTTTTATATCAACGCAATTATATTGCATATAAAAGCGAATTTATCTAAGTTTACCGCTTCGAAGATAGCAATATAAAAGTAGTTGACCATTCGTAATCAAAAATAGCAATATGACATTAATAAAATCCATCTCAGGTATCCGAGGTACAATAGGAGGCCGTCCGGGAGATGCTCTTACACCAGTTGACATCGTTAAATTTACAGCTGCATTCGGCCACTTTATCCAAGATAAAACCGGAATCAACAAGATGGTTGTGGGAAGGGACGCCCGTATTTCGGGTGATATGGTTCGCAACCTGGTGGTTGGTACATTACAGAGCATTGGGATGGATGTAGTGGATCTGGGGTTATCCACTACGCCGACCGTAGAAATAGCCGTACCCGGTGAGCACGCCGGAGGAGGGATTATTCTTACAGCAAGCCATAATCCCGCTCAGTGGAATGCCTTGAAATTACTGAATGACAAAGGAGAATTTATCAGCGATTCGGAAGGTAGGGAGGTTTTGGATATCGCCGAAAACCTGGATTTTGATTTTTCGGATGTTCATTCACTGGGCAAGGTCACATTTACGGACCGCTATCTGCAGACCCATATAAATCAAATATTGTCACTTCCGTTGGTGGATATCGAAGCCATCCGGGAGGCAAATTTTAAGATTGCCGTCGATGCGGTTAATTCCACGGGTGGTATTTTTGTTCCTGCATTACTGGATGCCCTTGGTGTTCAGACAATTTATAGGATTCATTGTGAACCAGACGGACATTTTCCGCATAATCCGGAGCCGCTTGCCGAAAATCTGACCGATTTATCTGCACTGGTCGTGTCACAACAGGCAGATCTGGGAATTGCTGTGGATCCCGATGTAGACCGGCTTTGTTTTGTGATGGAAAATGGCGAGATGTTTGGCGAGGAATACACCTTGGTAGCAGTCAGTGACTATGTACTCCAACACACACCCGGAAACACGGTATCAAACTTATCGTCCACAAGAGCATTACGCGATGTGACGGTTGCAGGTGGTTCCCAATATCATGCAGCGGCGGTAGGAGAGGTAAATGTAGTTACTAAAATGAAAGAGGTGAATGCAGTGATCGGAGGAGAAGGCAATGGTGGTGTCATTTATCCAGACATTCACTATGGGAGGGATGCACTGGTGGGAATTGCACTTTTCCTCACACACCTGGCTAAAAGCGGTCGGCGTATCTCGGAACTCCGTGCAGGCTACCCTCCCTATTTCATGTCCAAGAACAAAATCACACTGACCCCCGGGCTGGATATCGACGGACTGCTGAAGACAATGGAAAAACGGTACAATGAAGTTCCTCATAGTACCATCGATGGGTTAAAGATCGATTTTGAACGCGGTTGGGTGCACCTCCGCAAATCCAACACGGAACCGATTATCCGCATTTACTCGGAAGCACCTACTCCGGAACAAGCAGAGGATATTGCATTGGATATCATGAAGGAGATAAATGGCATCATCGGAAACTCATCGGATTAACGTTTCCTCAGAAGTAGGTAAGCTGCGTGCGGTACTTATACATAGTCCCGATAGCGGATTGGGAAAGGTAGTGCCTTCCAAAGCGCAGGATTGGCTGTTTGAAGACATTGTACACCTGAATACCATCCGGGCTGGAGAATATGACTATTATGTCAAGCTCTTACTCTATTTCCTCGATGAAGACAAGATAAAGGGACGGTTAGCCCATATCGATGCACCTGAGCGTGACCGAAACTTTTATAAACCCGATCATCCGGATTTCTACCGGTCGGAAAAGGTGGTGGAATTGCAGGTATTACTCATGGATATTCTGAAAGATGCAGCCATCAAAAGCCAATTGGTAGCATCAGTATGCGCCATTGAGGCCTGTAGTTACGAAGTCCAATGTCGGTTGATGGAATATCCCCCTGAGGTGTTGGCCAGGGTATTTTTCAGCGGAACGTCTGACGAAAGTGAATTGATTTTTCCGCCGGTCCCGAATTTCATTTTCACCCGGGACATAGGTATCGTCATAAACGACCATATTTTACTCAATAAACCGATGAAAGAGGCGCGTAAACGGGAAGCGCTGATTGCCAAATATATATTTTTTCACCATCCCGTCTTTGCCGGCTATCGGAGCAACATCATCGAGCTTACGGATACTCAGCATCATTTTCTATTACCCAATGATTCGGAAGCCGAAAGAGTAACATTGGAAGGAGGAGATGTCATGGTAGTCAGTAAAAACCATGTGCTTATCGGGATCAGTGAACGAACAAATACAGAAGCCGCCGCTCAAGCTGTCAAACGTCTTTTTGAAAAGAAGGTTGTAGAAAAAGCCACTGTGATAAAAATTCCTAATAAACGGGATTACATGCATATCGATACCGTATTTACGCAGGTGAAGGAGAATGTATGGGTGATGCTTGGCGATTTTTCCAACGAACGCATGAAAGGATTACAGACCGATGAGGTACACCGCGTCTTAGGTGTACCGACCCGCACGGCCCACGAGCTTAAAATTTTTCAATTCAGGAGAGAAGATCCTGCAAATCCCCAGCTTTTCCCTTCTTTAGAAGATCTGTTGACAGATATCAGCGTTACTGACTTTGGATGTAATCCAGCAGATGTACATATTCTTTTATCGGGTAACAATGAATTCCCTTATGATGCGCGTGAACAATGGACCGATAGCTGTAACTTGCTGGCGCTTGGTAAAGGTGTAGTACTCGGTTATGACCGGAATGACAAAACCATTGATGCTTTCCGTGAGGCAGGATTTAACGTAGTGAATGTAAAAGATTTGCTGATACAGTTGGAAGAAGGGCACCTACATGCATCTAACCTAAAAGACACGCTTATCCTTATGCCTTCCGCTGAATTATCACGTGCACGGGGAGGTTTCCATTGCATGAGTATGCCGATATTGAGGGATTAAGCGGTAATCTTGCTAATTAAACAAATTGCGCATGACGATATTAATGATCCGTCCGATACAGTTCGGTTACAATGTGCAGACAGCCGTAAACAATGCTTTCCAGCGGTTGGAAACGGATGATAAGGTGCGTGTACAACAAAATGCAATCAAAGAATTCGATGCCTTTGATCAGGCGTTACGTAGCCACGACATAGACGTCTTGGTTGTGCAAGATACAGAAGCCCCGTATACTCCAGATAGTGTGTTTCCCAATAACTGGATTTCGTTTCATGAGGACGGCTCCGTGGTCATGTATCCGATGTTTGCAGAAAACCGGCGCCTCGAACGCAAGTTGACCGTACTCGAGGCTATCCAGAAACGTTTCGTTATAAACCGTAAGTTGGATTATACGGCCAACGAATCAAAGGGCAAATTTCTTGAGGGAACTGGAAGTTTTGTATTGGACCGTACTAACAAGTTGGCCTATGCCTGCCGTTCACCACGCACGGATGAGTCGCTGTTCCGGCTGTTTTGTGAACAAATGGGTTATCAACCTGTTGTATTTAACGCATTTGACGAACGGGGGCAGGCTATCTATCATACGAATGTAATGATGTGTATAGCTGATCAATATGCTGTCGTTGCGTTGGATAGCTTAGACTCGTCTGACCGACCATTGGTGTCCGGGATACTCGAAAATTCAGGAAAAACAACGATACCTATTTCGAAACTTCAGATGAAGGCGTTTGCTGGCAACATGCTGCAAGTAGAAAACAGGTACGGCAAGCGCTTTCTTGTCATGTCGACGCGTGCCTGCCACTCACTAGACCCCAAACAGCTTGAACAACTGAAATCGTTCAATCCCATCATTCATGCGTCGTTGGACACGATTGAACGAAACGGGGGCGGCAGTGCACGTTGCATGATGGCCGAGATTTTTCTTCCGGAGCATTCCGGATAAAAATAGCTATTTTTATGGCAGGATTTCTTTTGTCATGGACGATAAGCTCTATATGCTATTGTTGGGCTGCAAGCCTCAGGGCCGACATACAGAACAACACGATATATTCTTTGGTATCGGAACTTCCTTGAAGGACTTAGTTCCTGGGATTCTCGAATTTTGGCCTGGGGCCGGGAAGATACATATCGATGCCTGGCGGGAAGTGACCGCTGTTGAAGGCTACACAATAAAGGTGAAGCCGCGGGACAGTTGGCACACCGACTCAAATGGGCTCAGACTATTTTTTGTCAATCTCGGGGGGTACAAAGAAAACGATTTCGAAGAATATCATTATAAGTGCCTATCTGTGGCTCCGGATACCGCAAAAGCGATTCAGCAGGCAAAGGCTCAGGTATTTTGGAAACACAGTATTTCGCCCCACATAGACGATAAATATGGAATTGATGTGGATGATATCTTTGAAATAGAGGAAGTGCTCGCACCACAAGCGAAAGAGCAATATACACTTATAATTGAAAAAACAGAAATCAGCACACCCGACGAACTGCACCCGGGATACCTCAAGTTAAGCAAACTTAACTAGTCATGAATCCACTTGAAACGAAACGTCTTTTCAGGCATTTTCATGCGGTCTGCCAGTCGTAGCAACCGGTCTGGCAACCGGACCAGGTAATCCCTTGCACGCTCACCGGCCTCATTCAGTTCCTTGACCGATTCAACCTTCCATTCGCGTAATAGTTCTTTCAGAATATCCACGTAATCGATCGCCGTGTAGACGCCCAACCGCTGCGCAGCATCTGAAAAATGAGCAAAAGCTTCGCCCTGAGGTTCGCCTGACTCACGAAGCAAATGGGCCGGCATCACGATTTTTTTGCGCATCATATCTTCAAAAGCTACCATTACCTCACTGGCATCTACTTCCATTGCTTTGGAAATAAAGGACATATATGCTTTTGCATGCCTTGCTTCGTCCGAGGCAATAACGCCGCACATCTTAGCTAATAGCCTATCCCCGTCCTTTTTAGCAAGCCCTGCCACCCGTCTATGGGAAACATTGGTTGCCAATTCTTGGAAGGAGGTGTAAATAAAATTACGGTAGGGATCGTTGCCCGTTCCGATGTCAATGCCGTCCTGTAAAAGATATTGCGTGGAAATTTCCATCTCCCGCATATTCACACGTCCCGAGAGATACAGGTATTTGTTGAGTAAATCTCCGTGCCGGTTCTCTTCAGCAGTCCAGGCACGCACCCACTTCATCCACCCACCTTGTTCATTTTTGTTGACATTTTCAACCATCGTAAGCCACGATTCGTAGGTAGGTAATGCTTCTTCGGTAATTGTATCCCCGATCAATACCGCTACCAAGTCATAAGACAACTCGTGTGCACTTTCCTGCAAATCTCGTATTTCGCTAAAAAAGGTGTCACGTGAAGCATCTGGTAAGAAATCGGCAGGTTGCCACATTTCCTCCACCGGCTTCAGGTATTCGCTCATTTCGTTCAACATAAATGGCTCCAGGTAAGCCATTACCTCTTTTCTCGACCCTTCCGGAATCTGTTGTGTTAACGCTTGCATACTTCCACAAAGGTAATTAAATGCGTTGAAAAAAATTTTTTAACAAACCGATTATATTTAAAATATGACAAGAATCATATTTTTACCAGTGATTTGCTGCTGCTGTAATAACTAATGAAATACGGTTCTGTTTGTTACATTTGACTAAAGTTACGTGCTAAGATGAATGCATTCACTATCCGCGTGTATGGAGTTTTGTTCAATGATCGGAACGAAGTGTTGATTAGCGATGAACGAGAATCGGGATTTGAGTTCAGCAAGTTTCCAGGTGGTGGACTGGAATATGGAGAAGCACCTCCCGAGGCGCTGAAACGGGAGTTTGAAGAGGAATGCGGCGTTGAAATTGACATTCTGCGACACATCCATACCACAGATATCTTTGTAAAATCAATTTTTAATGACAATCAGGTAATTGGGTTATATTACTTAGTTCGACCCAAAGGACCATTGCAGGGTCGATTCAGTAAGAAGCGTTTTGATTTCAAGGAGGGGAGGGATCCCGATCAGGTATTTCGTTGGATATCCAAAGACCAATTAGAGGAACAACACCTTACTTTTGAAATGGATCGAGCGGCATGGCGAGCATTTATGTCGTAAAAAAGCCACGGTTTTGAATTTTCACAACCAGTTAGGGGCGCCTATTAGGTAAAAATGGGTGTCAAATACCTACATTCGCGGCGGTATTTGATTAACAATGGTGGAATATCTGTTTTGGATTGCCTTATTTATTATCATCTATACCTATATCGGGTACGGAATGTTACTGTACATGCTGGTATTGGTCCGCCGGTTGGTAGGTAAACGTCGGCTTGCAGCTTCCGCGAAGTATGATACATTGCCTTCCTGCACCGTGGTTGTGGCTGCATATAACGAAGCACCGATCATTCGGCAGAAGATCGATAATACACTCGGCTTACGGTATCCGACAGACCGTATCCGGTATATTTTTGTGACAGATGGCTCTACGGATGATACACCGGCACTTGTGAGTGAGTATCCGGCAATCACGTCGTTACACCAGCCGACACGTTATGGGAAGATCGCAGCCGTACACCGGGCCATGCATGAGATAACCACGGATGTGGTTGTTTTTACGGATGCAAATACGTTGCTTAATCCCGATGCGCTGATTGAGCTGTGTAAGCATTATGAGGATAAACAGATCGGAGCGGTTGCGGGGGAAAAACGCGTTTACGCCGGGGAGGAAGCCGATGCCAGTGCTGCCGGGGAAGGATTCTATTGGAAATACGAATCGGCCCTCAAAAAGTGGGATTCAGAACTGTATACTGTAGTAGGAACTGCAGGAGAATTATTCAGCATCCGGCGTAACTTATACGAAAGTGTATCGTTGGATACAATCCTGGACGATTTTATGATATCGATGCGCATCGCAGGAAAAGGATATCGCGTAGTATATGAACCGGGGGCCTTTGCCACTGAAATGGCATCGGAGAATGTACAGGAAGAGCTTAAACGGAAAATACGGATCGCGGCAGGAGGAATCCAGTCTGTTATTCGTCTTAAAAAGTTGTTAAACCCGTTTATTTGTCCCGTACTTACCTTTCAATACGTCAGCCACCGCGTGTTGCGTTGGACCCTCACACCAATTTTGCTTCCTGTTGTATTTATCCTGAATGCTTGGTTACACTTCAGTAATGCAGGTATCGTATACTCAGGTCTTTTCTATGCGCAGTTGGCTTTTTATGGATTGGCTTTTTTAGGACATCTACTCGAACGGAGGGCATTGAAAATAAAAATCACATTTATTCCCTATTACTTTTGTATCATGAATTATGCCGTGTTAGGTGGCATGCTTCGGTATTTCAAGGGAAAACAAAGCGCGGTTTGGGAACGCTCAAACCGGAAGCAATCGTTGAAAGCAGACTACAATCGGTAAAAAGAACAGGAGTTAACCGGAACTGGGCTAGCTAAGCAGCCGATAAAACCTTCTTCCACAGGAAAAGAATACAGATAGACGTGGTCTGGTGGCTGACCACCGATAATCTGCTTTTTTGTGCGGTTGACCCCATCCAGTACTTCAAAATGAGGAAGATGTTCGCCGATACCCTCACCCGTAAGTTTCAGTATGGCCTCCTTCCTTGTCCATAACGTGAAGAAACGATGTTGCATTTCGCTTTTTTCTGCTCGGATGAATGCGATTTCTTCCGCAGAAAAGCAAGCGTCCAACATTGATTCGATATCCAACGGCCGTTGCAACCATTCGATATCGACTCCGATGGGATGGACCTGATCCAGTCCGATCAAAGCCCGGTTTTCCGTATACGATAAGTTAAACTGGATGGCTGTATTCGTCGTATCTGCCAGTTTTGGTTTATGATGATGGCCCGTCGAGAAACGGAGAGCCGCAGGGTCGGAAGCAGTTGCATGCCCCAAAAGTAACCTAAGTGCTGTATGTGTAGTTTTAAAACGTAGTGTATGTTCCGTACGGTGAAACCGCATCGCTCTCGCGATTTCTTCACTGCTTAACAAGTGTTCGGCATGTGCCGATTGTTGAGGAGACCGCCAGGGATCGATCACCCATATACTGGGTTGCCGGATGCTGATTTTGTCTTGCAGGGCTATCCACCCATCCATCCATTGGATCCGGTGTATCCGAGCCGCTATAATTTCGGTGTTACCCATGTACTGAGATTACGTGTGTGTCTCGACGTTAGCTATGAGTGTATCAAAGTATTTTTCGAAGGCAATATGCGCGATACCTTTGGCTCCTGCGTCGGCACCTAGTTTTGAAAGTTCTACACTGGCGATATTCTTCAGTTGTGTCATGCAGTATGTATTAATTGCCTGTTGTATCGGAATGGTAATATACTGGTTTGCTTCCGCGATTTTTCCACTCAGAATAATCAATTCGGGATTAAAAAGCTGCACAAGGGTAGCAATGCCCTTTCCGAGTTTTTCGCCGATGAAAGATAGGATGCTGATGGCATATTGATCCCCTTTATTGGCTGCTTCAATAACCTGATGGGGTTCGATATTTTCGATTTTCTGCTCAGATAATTCGTTGAGTAAGGAATCTTCACCGGATTGAATACCCGCTTTGGCCATTCGTACCAGTGCGACCCCTGAAGCTACCGTTTCTAGACACCCTTTTTTTCCGCAGTAACACAGTGTTCCATCTTCTACAAACGGCATGTGTCCCATTTCACCTGAAAATCCGGCGGCACCGTTTCTTAGTTTCCCGTCCATGATGACTCCCAAGCCGATGCCCCAATCCATCAAAATGACCAATACGTCCTTCCGTCCCTTTGCCAAACCAAACCTTAATTCGGCTATAGCGGCACTTTTAACGTCGTTGATGATGAATGTAGGTTTGTCAAATTGTGTCGAGAAGTAGTCTTGCAACGATATGTATTCGTCGTTGTTTACCATATAGGTATGGTTGCGACCGTTGTTATTGTTGATAAGTCCCGGCATGCTGATGCCGATCGCCAATATCGACGACCATGCAATACCCGATACCTGAATGAAATCTGTCAGCAAACGGCTTAATTCGGGAGCAGACGACCAATCTTTGGTTAGTAAAAAAGAAGAAGAACTGGCATACACAAATGAATTGGTGTTGTCAACAATCGTCATTTTTATTCGGAATAGCTCAACTTCCACACACAGAATAAAAAATGTATTGCTTTTCAATTTATTTAAGATCGGTTTTCTGCCTCCAATTGAGCTACCTTTTTCATTTTGCTCCAATATGCCTGCATCCGCCAATGTGTTGATCAACTCAAGGGTCTTAGGAGCGCTAATTTTTAGGTGTTTGCAGATCGCAGCATTGGTCATACCATTGCCGGCAATCAGCGCCTTTACCAATTTTAGTTTGAAACTTTGGTTTTTCCGCTCAATCTTCGACTTGTTTTTAAAGTGATTTTTACTCAAAAACGATGGCGACATAGTCAATTTAATTAGCGTTCAAAAATAGCTATTATTATTGATAATTTGATTTCTATTTTACTACATATTTGCACATGTATGGCGTCTTTTGAAAAAAATTTCAAAAAGTTTTTGCTTTGCCTGGGGAAATAATAAATTTGTGACTGCAAGACCGATTTGGAATTCAAATTAAATCATGAAACCTGCCATTTCAATGCCATCCGAAAAAGGCGATGAAAATGCAGGTTCCATCAGACCCTTAAAAACAAATTATTCTCTGATGAAAGAAAAAAACACATCCCGTCGGGAGTTTATTAAAAGAGCAGCGATTGGAGCTGCGGCATTCAGCATCGTACCCCGCTTTGTACTAGGGGGACAGGGATATCTCGCCCCAAGCGATCACCTCACGAAAGGTATAATTGGGGTCGGAGGAATGGGCCGTGGGCATTTCGCCTATGCAGGAACCAAAACGGTCGCAATTTGCGACGTAGACACGCGCCACCTCGCATTGGCGATGAAACAGCTTAGCGATAACAGCGTTAAACAGTTTTCGGATTTCCGTGAATTGATCCAATTACCTGAAGTAGATATTGTCCACATTGCTACTCCTCCACATTGGCATGGACTTATGGCCGCCGAAACCGCCCGCATGGGAAAAGACATCTGGTGTGAAAAGCCGATGACCCGCACCATCGGTGAAGGTAAACGTGTGGTAGAAGCCGTTAAGCAACATGGGAATATTTTCCGTTTGAACACCTGGTTCCGTTTTGAAGACAATTTTTACGGAATGAACGTTCCCGTGAAGCGTATTAAGAAATTGGTGGATTCCGGTATGCTGGGCTGGCCCCTGAAGGTGACCATTAGCAAACATACCGGGTTTGACTGGAAATTTTATTGGGTTGGCCATGAAAATCTTCCCGTTGAAGAAGTCCCCAAGGAACTTGACTACGACATGTGGTTGGGTCCCGCGCCTTATAAGCCGTATAGTACTCACCGTGTGCATACCACATTCAGGGGATATTGGGATTACGATGGAGGTGGATTGGGAGATATGGGGCAGCATTATATTGATCCGGTCCAATATTTTTTAAATAAAGACAACGAGAGCCCCATCTCGGTAGAGGTAGATGCACCGCAGCAACATAGTGATGCCGTGGGTACCTGGCGCCGTATTACCTATACATATGCCGATGGTTGCCAGATTGTGCTTGATGGTGAAGGCAGGGATGTCGGCATGCCTTATATAGAAGGCCCTGATGGAAAGCTCTTCCGCGGATTCAAATCGGACATTCCTGACTTGGAGCGTAAACTTGCCGCTTTCCCAGATCCGGAACCCCAGGTAACTGATTTCGTCGATGCCGTGAAGACACGCAAGAAATTTGCACTCAATGAGCAGAATGGGTACCGTTCATGCACAATCGTTAATATGGGATTGACAGCTTTACGTTTGGGGCGGTCGCTTAAATTCGATCCGCAGACGCAGTTGTTCATCGACGATGAGGCTGCTAACCGGTTGATTGACCAACCAATGCGTGGGCCCTGGGCACTATGAAGTATTGCTATATAAAACGTTAGAAACAAATTGTATTCAATGAAAAAATTGATATATGCGCTCTTGGCGCTATTTATACAACAATTTCCCATATCTGCTCAACAGCGTGACGTGCGGACCACTACAACCAAAATCGCTGATCTGCTGGCTTTGCAACCTTCGGAAACAACTGCACGTTTCCGGGATGCTATGGCACAGATGGAACGGTTCACGGCGGCTGATATTTCGGCCCTTCTCAAACAGCTTTCCCCGCCAGGCGAAGGCGATAATGCCGGAATTGAATATGCAGCAAACAGTTATAGCTATCACGTATTGTTACCGGGTAAAGCAACCCAACGGGCCACATATATACAGGGAGCAATTGAAGCGCTGAATGCGATAAGTAATAAAGATAATAAGGGATTTGTAATCCAGCTGCTGCAGAATGCGGGAGACGATAGCGCTGTGGATGCACTGAGTCCTTACCTCACAGATGAATATCTAAGTGAGAAAGCCGCCCGGGCACTTTCCCGTATTGGTACGGAACGGGCGGGGGCCGCGCTGTTGCAGGTGTTAGGTGGATCAACCGGGGTTGCTGCCGTCAACATCACCGATGCGCTGGGCTTTATGGCATATGCACCGGCGGAACAGGCAATTCTGACAAAAGCAAATACTACGGATACGATACTTCGCAGAATCTCGTTATATGCGCTTTCGCAAATCGGGGGAGCGGCTTCTCAGTCAATATTGGCAGATGCCGCAAAATCAGCCCGCTATGTTTATGACCCCACGGAAGCAACCGCTGCTTACATCAATTATCTGCATAAAAGGATTGCCAACGGAGAAGCGGTACCGGCTGGCAAAGCTGCTTTGAAATTATTTAAGGAAACGGATGAAGACAGTCAGGTTCATACGCATATTGCCGCATTGGGATTACTTACCGAACTCAATAAAGAAAAGCAGGTTAATGTATTGCTAAAAGCGTCGAGAGACGGGAACCCCGTGTATCGCAATGCCGCGCTGGGATTGCTTTCCCCGTATCTGAATGGCACTGTTTCGACCAAGTTGGTGAAACGCTTGAGCAAGGTCGATGAACAAATACAGGTGGATATCTTGCGATATGTTGCAAATCACAAGCAAACCGAAGCATTACCAGAAGTCCAGAAAGCCTTAAGTGCAAGCACTCCGTCCGTTCGCATTGCGGCGGTCAATGCATTGCATCAATTGGATGCGGAAGCGGCAGATGAAGCGTTAATTGTGCTGCTATCCGGAAGCGATGAACAGACTCGTCAAGCAGTCAAACAAGCGCTGCTTACTTCAAAAAACAAGCAGCTTGCGCAACTACTTACCAATGCACTGACGAACGAAAGAAATGCCGACGTACAAATCCTGTTGATCGACGTCCTTGGGCAGCGGGGAGCTGGAGAAAGCATGCAGACGCTACTTGATATTATCGGCAGCGATGCATCGAACGAAGTGAAATCCGCGGCTTTCAGCGCGTTGCCACAAGTTGCCCGTCCCGGAGATTTGAATAAGCTTTTGGATCTATTTGTCAACGCAAATAATGAATACAAAGGCGCGATACAGGCAGCCGCGGTGTCAGCCGTTGCACTCAGTGACGATAGGGAAGCGCAGACGCAATTGGTAATTTCTCGCCTTCGGGCAGCAGATGCAACACGACGGCTCTTCTTTTTTCCCATATTATCGGGAATAGGAGGAAAAGAGGCTTTGCAAATTGTGAATGAGTATACAGCCGACGGGAATCCGGAGCTACGGGCCGCCGCTACTTCTGCATTGGCAAACTGGACGGGGGGCGAGGCTTTGCCACAATTGATCGAGCTAAGCCGTAAAAAGGTAACGGACTCCGAGCAATTAGATGCGGTGATTAATGGATTGATCCGGTTAGTATCCATTGCAGACATACCCGCCGATCAGAAAGTACTTTATCTGAGAGACGCATTTGAAGCTGCGGAAACGGTCGATCAGAAGAAATCTGTATTGCGTGCATTAGAAGCTAGCAAAACATATAATGCATTGATGTTTGCAGGCAAACTGCTCGATGACGAGCAATTGAAATCTACAGCAGCCAATACGGTGATGAACATCGCGTTGGACAATAAGAACTTTTACGGTGCAGACGTAACCCGTTTGTTGAACCGGGTAATCGAACTTCTCTCCGGAAGCGAAAGTAGCTACCTGCGGGAGGCCATTCAGAAACATCTCAATGAATTGCCTAAAGGTCCGGGTTATGTGTCCCTGTTCAATGGGAAAGATCTGGAGGGCTGGAAAGGATTGGTTGCAGACCCCATCAAGCGGACCGCAATGGATGCGAAAACATTGGCGGAAGCACAGATTAAGGCGGATGAAATTATGCGTGGCGGTTGGTCTGCTCAGAATGGCGAATTGCAGTTCAATGGTCACGGAGACAACATCGCTACGGTAAAGCAGTATGGTGATTTTGAAATGTTGGTCGACTGGAAACTGGCTAAAGAGGGAAAAGACGGGGATGCAGGTATCTATCTTCGTGGCACGCCACAGGTACAGATTTGGGATACTTCGCGTGTGGAGGTTGGCGCCCAGGTTGGATCCGGCGGGTTATACAACAACCAAGTGCATGAAAGCAAGCCATTGAAAGTAGCAGATAACCCACTTGGCGAATGGAATACATTCCGCATTCGGATGATCGGCGATCGCGTAACAGTATATCTTAATGGAGAATTGGTGACAGACAGTGTCGTACTCGAAAATTATTGGGACCGAAGTCTTCCCATATTTCCCCGAGAACAGATCGAACTGCAGGCCCACGGAACCCATGTTTCCTATCGTGATATATACATCCGCGAACTACCCCGAAAAGAGGTGTTCACCTTACCTGAAGAAGAAAAACGTGAAGGATTTAAGGTGCTGTTTGACGGAACAAATATGGATGCATGGATAAGCAACACCGATGCATATGGAATAAGCGACGAAGGTACGCTTGCTGTCGTCCCTGCGGAGGGGTCGGGTGGGAATCTGTATACGAAAGAAGAGTTTTCAGACTTTGTATACCGCTTTGAGTTTAGACTGACCCCCGGGGCAAATAACGGTATTGGAATCCGTGCTCCGTTGGATGGTGATGCAGCTTATGTAGGGATGGAAATCCAGGTATTGGACGATGGAGCTGAGATGTACAAAGACATCGAGGAATACCAACACCACGGTTCCGTTTATGGCGTTATACCCGCAAAACAGGGATATCTGAAGCCTGTGGGAGAATGGAACGAAGAAGAGATCTACATAAAAGGCAACAAGATCCGTGTGACGTTGAATGGTACAGTGATCGTAGACGGTGATTTGGCAGAGGCGTCTAAAAACGGTACGCTTGATCACAAGCAGCATCCCGGATTAGCTCGTACGTCTGGCCATATCGCTTTTCTTGGACACGGGTCGGAAGTGCATTTCCGGAATATCCGGGTAAAACGGCTGTAAGATCTCTGACACAGAGACTGATAATAGCCGGACATGATTTCCCTGCATGTCCGGCCTTTTTGTTTTCTTGCGTACGGCAATCACCGCGGGTTAGGTTTGAGTCCCAGCGCCCGCTCACTTGCCGGATTCATAAAATACATAAAGCCTAACATTGCGATATAATAAAGGACAGCGAACGCTTGATACGTTGGGACACCCCCTACGGTTGGGGAGACCGGTAATATCAGTAAAGACATATTCAGCATAAACTGTAATATCCAAACACAGACACCACTTTTTGTCTTTCCATAAATTACCGCACACATACCTGCGGCACCCATCATATTCAGCAGGAGGGCCCATATAGGAAGGTCGGAGATCACGCCTACATCGATTAAAACCGATGGCAACCACCAACAGGTCCAAAAGAAACCAATGACTTGACTTGCATAAAAAGGCCTTAACATTTTTGATAATTCACGAATGGCATAGCTGACCCAGACAACCTCCCCCATAAATGCCCAAGCCAACAACATAAAAGAGATTTGTAATGGCGGAAAATCAAACTTCATAAGCGAAGAATAATCAATTCCATAATAAAAGCTCTTGAGCAACAGTGCGAAGGCGCAGATTGTCAATGCGAATAATAAACTAAATAAATACCATTTGGGATTAATTTTCCATATCAACATCGGCCTAAATAAATCTTTAACCCCTTTTATCCCTCTAGTAAAGATTACGACACAAATCAAAAATGATAAAAGGGCAAAAAATCGGCCGTGTTGATATGCGTATCCTACAATAATTCCTTTACTGCTTGCATAAGTTATTACGGCATTGAGCAGAGGCGCGAGCGTCAAGAATATCCAAACTTCATGTTTTTTAATAAAACCTTTCATCCGATTATATAAATAAAGACCAAAAGTGTAAAATTTTAATCTTAAATCAATAGTTGCCAACATATATTTTTCTGATTATCCCGGTTGCCCATCCTTTTGCGGAGTTTGTGTACCATTGCCCATACCGGCTCGTAACGCTTCAATCCCAACTGCTTCTGTATCTCGTTGGTCGAGAAACCCTTCTTTGTGCAGCTACCTGTAAAATCTTCTTAGTCAATGATACCGCGTACCTCATGCACATCGCGGAGTTCACGGCTTATGTGTCTTGTGACCATTAATCTTCACTGTTAAATTGTTGCCGCCGCGATGGCACCGGTGCAGGTAATGTAAACGAGGTATAACAGCAAGTAAGGGAAATAATCCCTTACTTCCTGCTCGATTGTTTTCGTATATAGCTTATTGTAGTGGAATCGCTACAAAAGAATTGATTTGCAGGTTTTTTCATTCTTTTTTATAAAAAATCATGGAGATTTGCTGGTGGAAATAACAGCACTCATCCACAATATCCAGTATGAAAAAGAAAATACTTTTAATAGAAGACGAACCAACCATTCAGCGATTACTGTGCTTCATACTCTCCAAGGATTTTGATGTGAAAGTCGCGGCAAATGGCTTTGAGGCATTCCTTTGGTTGGAACAGCATCAGTTACCCGACTTGATCATTATGGATTGGGTGATGCCCCACATGGATGGAAAGTCGTTTTTGAAATGCATTAAGATAAGCGGGTTGTATAGCGATATTCCGGTTATTGTGTTGTCTGCCTCGAAAAATATCATGGAAGAGATTGATCGATTGCCTTATTCCGTCAATAAATGTATTCCAAAGCCGTTTGATCCACTGGTTTTAAAAGAAACTATCGGAAGTATATTTAACACATCGACCTATGGATTTGTTAACTGATATCAAACAAGAACAGCACTTTCTTACCATATCCATCGCATATTTAGGCACTAAATTCAGAGATGAATTGGAAGAAGGCATATTTGACAATGTCGATCTTGCCAAATTCGATCAAATAGCAGATTTGGAGCGGTATATGCAGAAATGTCATCTCCTCCGTGTACCGGAAATATTACTGTTAGAAATCGGAGATGAAATTTTGGAGACTCAACAGCTGATCCACAGTATAAAAAGCAACTCGCTAACTCAGGGAATCAGTATCATTTTATTGAGCTTTAAAGGGAATAAGAACACGGTCATCGAAACGTTCAAGCCGTTTGTCAATGACATCTACTTTTACCCGTTCAGCGTTGCTGATTTAAGAGAACGCATCCAATTCATTTTAAGATTTAAGTACCTCCGGGATGAGCCTCGGGCATATAAGATACTCCAACCCCCCAAACGCTACGTAATTCCCGTTACCAAGCGGCTTTTTGATATTGTGGTTGCTAGTTTGGTATTACTGACTGCCCTGCCCTTGATGTTGTTGATCGCTTTATTCATAAAATTGGATTCCAAAGGTCCCATTTTGTATAAGAGTAAACGGGCGGGAACAGGGTATAGGATTTTCAATTTCTATAAGTTCCGTTCGATGAGGGTTGATGCCGATAAGGAATTGGATAAGCTTTCCGCAATGAATCAATATGCGACCAATGGTGGCACAGTTGCTTTTGTCAAAATAAAGGGCGACCCACGGATCACAAAACTTGGTTTTTTTCTAAGAAACACCAGTTTAGACGAACTTCCTCAACTTTTTAATGTGTTAAGGGGGGACATGTCGTTGGTCGGCAACAGACCCCTGCCATTATATGAGGCGCAAGAACTGACATCAGATGAATGGGCTATGCGCTTTTTAGGACCTGCAGGTATCACGGGATTGTGGCAGGTTACCAAGCGTGGGAGCAGCGAGATGTCTGATGAAGAGCGGAGACAGTTGGATAACGATTATGCAAATCATTTCTCGTTTTGGATGGATTTAAAAATCCTATTGAAAACGATACCGGCTTTGTTTCAAAAAGAGGCTGTTTAGACAATTGGTTAACGATAGTTGTTTCAAGCTTCGCAGTTCGCAATCAAAGGTTCCATTCGTCCAAGTGATCCAAGACGGCGTAATCGATATCCGCATTAAATTTCCGCGCGAAAAACTTTCTTGAGGCTTTCAAAACAGTCAGATCCTCCGTGGTAAGTATTTTAGGGCTTGATTTGCCGCCATTCCAATTGATATAGCGTAAATTGTCGTTGATGATATTTTCGCGGTAGGGCGAATTATATAACATCGTTTGAAAAAAAAATTCGTCTGGTGCCCAAGAATATTTAAAAAATCGCCTCAAATAATATAATTCTTTTTCATTTTCGAGGACATACAAAAGGTGAGGTACAGCTAATGTAAACCACTGTGATTTCCCGACAATTGCCAGGTCTTTCGGAGGCCTGCGGGGGCCCGCCAACTTATTGACTACCTTTTCCACAAAGTACCTACCTTTCCAGGTGAAATCATTTAGGTAAAAACGCTTAAAGCGGATTTGCGCCTCTTCCCACCACAAATCTCCCGATTTCTGAAATTCCATAAATGATTGGCCCCGGTGATTATTCAGAAATGAATGAAATTCAAACGACGATTTTATGGGGTAGTCTTCACCGCTCAACAAATTTAGGAAATCGTATTTCTCAACGGCGGTAATGTATTTTAGTGAAGCTATTGTCGCTTCAACCATGCTAAATGCACTCCAATTAATCCGATACCGGTTCACTATAAATTCCACATTGGGGGCACCTATTTCTAACATCGCATTTCTAAAAGGTTCGATTGGGATCTTCGCATCAACATGAATATAAATGGAAGCAAAAGGATGTTGTAAACGTTTGACTAATCTTCCCACCTGGCGGGGTGATTTGTGTACTAATAAAAGATGAGCAACGCGGGTATTGGATAAAGTTTCACGGTTAGTTATCACGTATTCGTATCTGATTGTGGTCGATTTACTACAAGAAAAAATATATACTATACAATGCAACAGATGCCGTTGCAATATTAAAAAAAAATAGATAATTATGTACCTGAACAGCAAAAAAATGACCGTAATACAAATAATAAATCTACTTAGACAACTGTGTAACCCTGTCAGCGGAATTTTTGAATCTCAGTTATCAAAAGTATAGCATATCAAATGGTTCTGTGGATTTCCAAACGAATATCGGTTTTTAAGTCTAATCTCACGATCTCCCGTACGCTTAGACTGGTGTGGTCCATCGCCGGCAAGTGGTCTGTTTTGGTAATCTGCATGATTGTCGTAGAAACTTTATTGTTTTTCGGATCGATTTATGCATTGAAAATGCTGATTGATACGGTGTCCGAAACCGTCAATAAGGGACAGGTTTGGGAGGGCGAGGTTCTGGGTACATTAGTTTGGGCAGGTGTACTAACCATCGCTTACCACGTAGCTAAAGCCTTTTCTGTGTATGTAACTGAAATACAATCTACTAAGGTTTCAGAGCATATATATGTAAAGATTCATCAAAAAGCAGCGGCACTGGATTATTCATTTTATGAAAGTCCGGAATATTTTGATATCCTGCAGCGAGCAAAGGAAGCCGGATACGACCGACCTCATGCCGTTATAGTCGCATTGTTTGAAACATTCAAGCAGGCGTTGGGGCTTCTGTCGATCGCTTCTGTTATTTTTTCCATTGATGCATTGCTTTTACCCTTGCTGGTAATCTGCATGTTGCCGACGCTTTTTATACGGATTTACTACTCCGATAAACTCAATCTTTTGCGGCTCCGTCATACGGCATTCGAACGCCAATCGGGATACTTTGGTAGCCTTTTGACATCCGAAAGCTCGGCAAAAGAGATTCGGCTCTTTGGCTTAGCGGATTACTTTATGTATAGGCTGGTGGAAATCAGAAAAGCGATGGTCGGTGAGCGATTGGCGATTAGTTACCAACGTACGATTAGGGAAGTGATGGCTACAGTATTAGCGACTTTTGGCTTTTTCGCTTGCATTGCATATGTGGTCTGGGGATCGATACAGGGGGGGGTAACAATTGGTGATATTGCAATTTTCCTGGTCATCTTTCCGCAGGTATTCAATATGATGCAAGGCGTAACGGCTGGTATCACAGTCGTTTATCACAACAACATCTTTGTAAAAAGCATATTTGATTTATTTGATCTCAAAGGTACGGAGAAGAAACGGTGCGAAACTGAGGTCACAATCGAATCGGAAGCCCCGATTTCGCTTGAACTGGACAATGTCAGTTTTACCTATCCACATGCGGCTAAGCCAACTTTAAGCAGGATAAATTTATCTTTCCCGGAGGGAAAAGTGGTTGCTATTGTCGGATTAAACGGGGCAGGTAAAAGTACATTGATTAAGTTGATCTGTAAGCTTTATGAACCTACCGAAGGCGACATACGCCTAGGTGATGTAAGTATAAAAAGTTTTACTGATCGGCAGTATCAGCGTTATATCAGCGCAGTATTTCAGGATTTTTGCCGGTATAATGTATCCGTATTGGAAAACATAAGCTTGGGTGACATTAGCAAATCAACACATGAATTGAACAAGGTTAAATCTGCAGCGCAGCGAGCAGGAGCGCACGAGTTTATTGAAAATCTATCAGAGGGTTACGATACGATTATGGGGCGTATTTTTGAAAATGGTAACGAAGTAAGCATCGGTCAATGGCAAAAAATTGCCATCGCGCGAGCGTTGTACAGTCCTAGTAAATTTCTGGTATTGGATGAAGCGACAAGTGCGTTGGATGCGAAATCTGAGCAGAAATTCTTTGAAGAATTAAAAGAAAACCTGAATGGAAGGGGGGCTTTGGTGATCAGCCATCGGCATTCCACCGTGAGACATGCCGACTACATCTATCTGTTATCGGATGGAAAAATTACCGAATCCGGTACGTATGAGCAATTGCAATTTGCCGGTGGCGAATTTGCATCGCTGTTCAAAAAAGAATTCATGCAAGAATTTTAAAGTAGACAATGGAGATACGTGAACAAACGATAGCCATTGTCACGACCTGCGGCGACGATTGGGGAGGAAGTGAAGAACTGTGGTCGGCAAGTGCGTGTCTACTGAAGGAACGCGGAAACCGGGTTGTGGTATGCAAGGCCGGACTTCCCCGCAAACACCCCAAATATGTCCAATTGGCAAAAAAAGGCGTGGAACTGTGTGATATACAACTTAAGACATCGTTTGTGCGACGGGTAGTGGCTCGCTTAATACGCAGGGCTGCGGTATGGCGCCCGAATGAAACAATTCCGGGGTTTGCACAAACAGCAACCGTAAGGCAATTCAGCAAGTACCTATCAAAATACAAACCCGATTTGGTTATTGTCTCGCAAGGTATAAATTTTGATGGCCTTGGATATGCCTATGCATGTTTACGCAAACACATACGGTATGTAATTATCGCACAAAAAGCAGTTGATTTCTATTGGCCACTGTCCACGGATCGGAATCTTATGAAAGAGATTTACGATAAAGCAAATAAGTGCTATTTTGTTTCGAAACATAATCTCCGGCTCACGGAAGAACAGTTCGGTCTCCGCCTTAAGCGCAGTCAAGTCATATTTAATCCGGTAAAGATTTCGCGACCGGTTCCTTTTCCAACTATGGAACCTGTTATCCATCTGTGTTGCATCGCCCGTCTTTTCATCCTGGACAAAGGACAGGATATGTTACTGCGTATTTTGAGTAAGCCATTGTGGAAATCAATGCCGATCCACATTACTTTCATAGGTCGTGGCGAAGATGAGGTTGCGTTAAGACAAATGGCCAGTTTACTTGACGTGCAAAACATAACGTTTTTGGGTTTTAAAACGGATATAAATACGGTTTGGGAGTCGTATCATGCGCTGATTTTACCATCGCGCAGCGAAGGGTTGCCATTGACCATTGTGGAAGCCATGCGGGCAGGTCGGCCGGTTATTACCACGGCCGTTGGGGGGAACGCTGAATTACTTACAGAAGGGGAAACGGGATTCATCGGCGGGGCGGATGAGTTATCGCTTGAAGCAGCGATGTTACGCGCCTGGGAAGCGCGTGATCGTTGGGAAGAGATGGGGAAAAAAGCAGCACTATATGTGGGTAAAATGATACCGGAAAAACCGGAAAGAGATTTTGTCAATGATTTAATGAGTATGAAATGAACAAACCATGGGTGTCGGTCATTATTCCGACTTACAATCGCGCCAAAAAGGTACTGAAAGCCGTTGAAAGTGTCTTGTCTCAAACGTATCCCAACATTCAATTGATTGTCGTAGATGACGGTTCTGACGATGATACGAAGGAGCAACTGGAAAAATTAGCGGGGTTTCAATACGTCCTACAACCTCATGCAGGTCAGGCATTTGCGCGCAATACGGGATTACGGTATGCAAAGGGAGAATTGATTGCCTCGCTGGATTCAGATGATTATTGGTCCGCTGATTTTGTTGAAAAATGTGTGCATGCAATGGAGCAGTATAAACTGGATTTTGTATTTGCTAATTGGTATCAGGCGCACAAGTCCGGAGAATGGCGGGATTTTCTGTCTTATGATCCGTATATTTTACCTTTTATTAAGAATCCCGGTGATACATGGCACATACTCAATGATAAAGATTTAAGAGCACTCTACCTGAAAGCATGTCCCTCGCCATCTTCATCGCTGATCATGCGAAAGTCCTCCATGGTATCCAAATGGAATCAGCGTCTACATATCGGCGATGATTGGTGCTTATATCTGGATATGATTCTCAATAAACCCTGTAAAGCTGCCTTCACACTGGAGATGCTTTGGTATAAAGATATCGATGGCCAGAACATTTACGATGGCAGGGAATGGAGCGAAGTAGTAAGATTGCTATTGGTGGAAGATACCTTTGAAGTCATGAATGGATACCACCATTTACTTACCAAACGTGAACTCTCCATTCTTGAAAATCGATATATCAACGGATTGGTTGAATTAGCCAAACACAAGGTATTGCGTGAACGTGATGTAAGGACTGCCGCATCCCTAATGCGCCAGTCCTTTAGCGTAGACTTATTTGTCACGTTGGCGGCGGTTCCAAAGATTATTTTTAGCGGGCTCCGCAATCATTTGGAATTATTTGCTAGGAAAATGAAACAGCAGTGTACAGAAAATAGACTAACCTACTTATGGAAACGACATATCACCGGATAGACGGCCCTTATGACGAACATTATGCCTCGCTCTATAACCAAACCTGGTGCGAAAATCCCATTTGGCAAACCGAGGCAAAACTACATATTAAAACGATTGCGGATTTAATAAATCCTTCCGGAAAATGGCTGGACGTGGGGTGTGGGACGGGGTTCCTGTTGAGTTGCTTTCCCGATGCTGAACGCGTGGGACTTGATTTTTCAAACGCGATGTTGGAACAGGCCCGAAAAGAGAATCCAAATGTGTCTTTTGTACATCAAAGTATGTCAGAACCCAACGCGGAGCTGGAGCGAGTTGGATTCGATTTGGTAACCTGTACCGGACAACCTTGGTCATACCTGCCAACCTTGGAAGCAATCGAAGATGCCGTAGCAAATTTGGCGAGCTGGACCTCAAAGGACGGAAAATGCATGCTTACTCCCATTGATATATCGGATTTTATGCCGAATCAATTGCCCGTTATTTATGATCTTAACCGGTTGACTAATAATACCACACATATTACCGGTATCCATTGGATTCTCAAGGAAATGGATACAGTTTATCATCACTGCCTGTCACCTAACCTGGATCAGTGGATTCGATGGTTTTCCAAACACTTTCGCAAGGTCGAAATCCTGAAATGGCCGCATGAACCAGACTTCCTGCTAATCCCACGCAGGGTGATTGTCTGCAGTGAGAAGCGCGATGCCGGCGACGATAGTGCAGCAACCATTGTAGCGCACCCAAACTTATCGGATAAGAAAATCGATGAAAGGTCACCGTTGGCATTTCTGCCGAACAAGGCACTTGTGGGAGAACTTGTCAGGCGTATCGGATCGGGAGAGCTAGCCAAAGCGGCGATGCGTAAAGTACGCCATGCAATAAGACGATCGTAAAAAAAGAGGATCGTGAGGTATGCAAGTGGTACGAAAGCTAGTTAGGTTTGCTAGGTTAGCGGAATGGTGGGAGTACAAGCTTTGTCCGTTGTTGGCCGTCGCATATGCAACCCTGCTTTTTTCCGAAATACCAGCTTACAAGTTTGTTGGCTGTATCTTGCTTATCCTATTAGCTATTGCAATGGGTGCCGTTTACGTAAGCTTGATCAATGATATTACCGATATTGAAGAAGATCGTCGCGCAGGTAAACGAACGGGTATAATGGGGGTGCCATCCCAATGGCGCTGGATCTTACCGGTGATCTGTTTGGCTGGGGGCACCGCCGTTTGTTGGTATCTGTGGCCCGACTGGCATTCGACGATATGGTATGTCATGGCTTGGATTTCTTTTAGCCTGTATTCCTTTAAGCCTTTTCGTTTTAAACAACGGGGTATATGGGGCGTTTTCGCAGACGCTGGTGGCGCTCATCTTTTTCCTTCCTTATTTGTTGTATCGGTGATTTTTCATCAAATACCGGAACAAGCCAATGTGGGGTGGGAACTCAGTGTCGGTATTTGGTCGTTCAGTTACGGTATCCGTGGCATTTTATGGCATCAATTCGTTGATAGAGAAAATGATCGTGGTACCGGAGTCAGGACCTTTGCCAGTTTCGTTTCCCAATCGCAGGCAAGGCGTTTGGAGTGGCCACTGTTGGGCGTTGAGCTCTTGGCTTTCGGATCAATGCTGTGGTATATAAACTTACCCATTGTCTATGTTTTTCTCTTGGGGTACGGATTGGTCGTCTGGTTAAGAATTCGTTTTTTAGACCTGAAACCCATCGTTTTTTTGATACCCGACAATCGTCCTTATCAAATGATCATGCTAGATGGCTACCAAGTATTCCTACCGCTGGCATTGCTGGCTCACATCGCATTAACCCAGCCTTGGGGATGGTTGTTATTAGCCGTTCATTTAATGTTGTTTCCCATCGGAATAAAGCGTCTGATTAGCAATTTGACATATATATTCCCATCGCTGCGGCGTTTGTAGGTGTATAACTACAAAAAAAACTATTTTACCCTGGAAAGCACCTGCCGCAACAAAATATGTTTCATTTTTGCTCAGGAATTAACAAAAAATGAAAATTCGAATTATACATCTATGAAAAAGTTTATTCCTTTATGCATACTTTTTACAGCCATCTGCGGTACGGTTTCTGCTCAGGAATCGATTATAGGAGACATCAACCAAGAGCAATTGCTCCGGATGATTCAAATGGCCAAAGATTATCATCCTCAACGGAAAATCTTGGAACTGAATGAAGAAAAGGCACGTTCGATCGTCAGTACACAAGCGGTTAACTTCTTGGACCTGGTAAACGTATCTTACTTTTACAGACCCAACGAACGGGCAGCCCTGGGGATGGAAAACCCATATGTTGTTAATGGTTTCCAATTTGGAGTGAACCTTAATTTGGGAGCGTTTCTTCAAAAACCTTCACAAATCAAACAAGCCAAAATAGATCATAAGATTTCTCAATTTGAAATGCAGGCTTATGAAAGGGAGTTAGAAAGTGAGGTAAAACGCCGTTATTACGCCTACGTTCAAACCTTTAATGAATTGCGGATCAGAGCCCAGGCCCTTCAGGATAGTAAGACGCTCAGTGATGATCTGCAGCTGCGGTTTGAGCGGGGCGAAATAGTGCTCAGTGACTACGCCGAAGCTAAAGCGGCTGTTTCAGAGGCCAGTTCTGCTAAATTGGAGGTGGAAGTGAATTATTTAACCGCCAAAGACGCGCTGGAGCAAATAATCGGAGCCAAAATTGAGGACGTAAAGTAGAAGATGTATTGTTCGAAAAGTGATGATTAACATTCCCGATTTTCTAAGAAACGTGTGGCGCAATAAGTGGTTGGTAATTTTTATACCAATCGCTTGTGCTGCAGCCACTTACTTTTTGGTTAAAGATTTGCCTAAAAAATATAAATCGAGTGTACAACTGTCTACAGGTATAACCGATAGGTCTCAGGAAATTTTATCCGGCGATCAGTTGGATTACTTCCGAGTTAGCCAGCAGTTCGGAAACATCATTGAGTTGATGAGTACGAAGCGGGTATTAAATATACTTTCGCTACATTTGATTTTACACGATTTGGAAAACCCATCCGCCGCATTCACGCAATTGCCCGAAGATATCACCAACCTTTCGCAGCAAGAGGTTGCAGAAGTAATTTCCATTTTGAAAGAAAAACAAAGGAATAACGCGTTTATCACACCGATGGATAACGGAAAATATCCGTTGTTTGATTGGGCAAGGAATATGGGGTACGATGAAAAATCAATCTCAGAAAATCTTTCTATCTCTCGATACGGTGAAAGTGATTTTATTAATATAGAGTATACTTCTGAAAACCCCGATTTGTCAGCTTTTGCCGTCAACACGTTTTCCAAGGAGTTCATTTTCTATTATAGCCGTGTAACATCCAATAGCAGGCGAAATACATTAACCTTATTGGATTCCATACTTCAGGTAAAGAAAACGATTATGGATGAGAAGAATGCCCAGCTGAAGAGTTTTAAAGCGGGTAGCGGTGTGCTGGATTTGACAGCTCAATCAGATATGCTGTACCAACAGATTGCCGAACAAGAGAATCGGAGATCCCAACTTATGGGAGAAATCCAGTCGCTGCGAGGAGGAATTCGAAGTATCGAAGAAAAACTGAACTCAGGTGATTTTGATAGTGGAAATACGATTAAGGAAAACAACGAGATCATCCAAATCGGTAAGCAGCTCGACCAAGCGAATAAACGTTATTTTGAAAATAATTTCAATCCCGCCGATAAACGGATCATCGACTCGCTTGAAGCGCTTCGTACCAGCAAAATCGCTGCAATGTCGAGGCAATCTCCCGTAAATACTGAAGAAGTCAGGCGCGGCTTGTTGAAAGAGAAATCCGATCTTGAAATTGCATTGGCTCGGGCTGAAAATTCTATCTCCACGATTAACACGGAGCTGGGAAACTTGCGTGATAGGTTTGGAGGCATGATGCCGACAGATGCCGGCGTTCAAAATTTACAGCGTGAAACCGACCTGGCTACCAAGGAATACACCGATGCAATGAACAAGTATAATCAAGCGGCCTTAGAGAATTCGGCAATGCTGAACTTAGCCATTGTGGAATCCGGTTTTCCAGGCCCCCCTGAGCCTTCTAAGGTGGCACAGCTTACCGCGATATCTTGGTTTGCTAGCTTAATTTTCATAGTAACCATCCTTTTGGTCCTGTCCCTCTTAGATCATTCCATCAAGACATCAGATCAATTGGCAACGATTACAGGCAAACCAGTAATTGGGGGAGTTAACCTGATAGGAGATAGCGAAAAGGATTTGAGAGTGATATGGGACGAAAGCAATCTAAGAGAGGATCATGTATTTTATCGCGATTTATTGCGCTCGTTACGCTTTGAGCTGAATAAATCGTTATCCAATGGGGATGAAAAAGTAATCGGTGTGACCAGCCTGTCGGAAGGTGAAGGGAAAACTTTTTTAACGTCAAGTCTCGCCTATGCATTTGCACTGATTAGTAAGAAAGTTTTATTAATAGGTGATAATTATCCCAATCTTACTGAATTAATTTCCAATAGACAACAAAAAGAAAATCAAGCGTTCGAGTCTTTCTTAGTAAAAAAGGAAATCAAAACGGAAGACATGATTACGGTATTGAGCAAAAATCCAGACAATAAATCGTTGTTGGAGATCAAGGACTCCAATAGTTTGAAAGCTGCCTTTGAAGTGCTTAAAAAGGAGTTTGACATTATCATTATCGATCTAAATAGCCTTAAAAGTATCAACCAGGTAAAGGAATGGCTGTCTTTCACGGACAAAAGTGTTGCGGTATTCGAGGCAGGGGGCGAAATAAGAGCACGAGATAAGGAATTCCTGAATCAGGTAGATAGCCATGCAGGATTTTTAGGATGGATCATCAATAAAGTTCGGATATAAATTTTGGAAACTGCTAACAATATAAGAAGGGGCGCTCGTACTTCGTTCTTTAACGCGGACAATAAACGTCTTTGGTTTTCCATTGCCTGTTTGTTGGGTGTGTCCATAGCGGTTCTTTCGGTTTTAAACGATATCCTGCCTGTCCTCATAATCGTAGGCTGTACATTTTTAGTATATGCAATCATTGTGTACAATAGGCCGGTTATCGGCCTGTATACACTTACAGGATATTGTTTTCTCTTTGGTTTGTTGGGCCGGGAAATACCGAGCATTCCCTTCGGGATTGGCATCGAATTTTTAGGTGTATTCACATTATGTATTCTATTGATACAATACCAACGATTTAATTGGGCCCGATTAAATTGCCCGCTGTTTTGGTTATATCTTGGCTGGTTTGCGCTTAGTGCCCTTCAATTAGTTAACCCGGCAGGTCCAAGTTTTATGGGATGGCTACAGGAGTTCAGGAGCGTGGCACTGAATCCGTTAATTGTTGTTATACTTTCCCTTTTGTTATTTGAATCAAAACGAGAATTACAGGTATTCATGAAATTGGTGCTTGTCCTCGGTTTTTTGGCCGCTTTGAATGGAATAAAACAGAAGCACTTGGGGTTGTTCCCTGGTGAACAGCTGTTTGTCGAAACATCGCCCACACATATGATCTGGGGAAAACTTAGGGTCTTTTCTTTTTTCAGCGATGCAGGCCAATTTGGTGCGGCCCAAGCGGTATTGGCAGTCGGCGCCGCTGTACTCGCGCTTGGATCGTCCCGCCCCCTTAAAAAAATTGTCTTGTTTTTACTGTGTGGCATGTTCCTTTACGGGATGCTTATATCAGGGACCCGGGGAGCACTCTTTGCACTGTTTGTCTCAGGTTTCTTTGCGGTTTTTTTAAGTAAAAATTATAAAATCATGATAGTGGGCATCGTTGCTGGTGCTTTATGCTTTGGCCTATTGAAGTTCACATCCATTGGTAATGGTAATTACGAAATCAGAAGAATTAGGTCTGCCCTTGATCCCAAAGAAGCCTCTTTGAACGTTAGGTTGGAGAATCAAAAAATTCTTCGTGCCTATTTGGCAGACAAACCATTCGGTGAAGGATTGGGGGTTATCGGATTTTGGGGACATGAATATAATTCAGACAAATTTTTGTCCACCATAGAACCCGATAGTTACTGGGTTAAAATTTGGGCAATGTATGGAATCGTCGGATTTGTTCTCTGGTTTTGCATGATTATGTATTTGCTCGGACGTGCCGGGGGAACGCTTTTTAACCTGAAAGATGAAGAACTGAAAGGGCAGTTAGTTTCGCTGCTCGCTATGGCGGCCGGATTGTTTGTCTGTAGCTATGGTAATGAGGTGATGAACGCAATGCCGTCTTCCTTTTTATTCAATACCGCATTGTCGTGGTCATTTTTAACGCTTCGTATTCAAAATAAAGAGAATGCCGCATCATGAAAAAAAAATTACGGTTATCTATCATTCTACTTCTGACGTTCACACTGGGTATAGTAACGCATCGCTATAGAAGTCATTTAATTGACGGACAGTTCATCCGAAATCATCTCCACTTCAGAAAGGAGATTCTTGCAATGGATAAGATTGTAAACTCCGAAAGGGTGATTATATTCATGGCGTTTGGTCAATCCAATTCTGCCGATTATGGAGCCGGAAAATATAACGTCCGAAACGAAGTTTATAATTATTATAAAGGAAAATTGTATGCTGCGGCTGAGCCGTTGCTAGGGCCTGACGGCAAAGGGTCTAGTGTATGGACACGCGTGGCTGATTTAGTAATAGATAGTGGTTTGTACGATCGAGCAATTATCGTACCATGCGGCATCGGTCAAACGCCCATAAAATGCTGGTCTTCAGGTGAATGTGCCGATAAGGTTAAGGAGATATTGGATGACCTAAACCGCGATGGAATTAAACTAACACATGTTTTTTGGTGTCAGGGTGAAACCGATAATGTAAACGGAACCACGGCAGCTGAGTATGGAAGTGAGTTGGAGAAAGTAATCGGCCATTTCAGAAACAGGGGTATTGACGCACCTTTTTTTGTTTCCCTGACCAGTTACTTTCCATTCAACAATAGTAATCCGTTGGGTATCTCCGAACAAGTACTGCAGGGCCAGTTGAGCGTATTGGATAGTGCCAATCACGTATTGAAAGGCCCAAATGTGGATGCCCTCAATTTAGCCTATTATCGATACGATGCCGTGCATTTCAGCGAAAAAGGATTAGACCAACTAGCTATGGCTTGGTACCAAGTAATTAAAGATTATCACTAAAATTTAGTAAGGTATGCCGTTTGAAATCTTTTTAGTGCCCGGACTTCTCTGTTTTCTATGGGGGTTCATCGTTGCCATACGGAAAAATGACGCGGTATAAGCTGCTGGATCAATAAACGCTAATAGGTTAGCTATGACGATCGCTGAATACATAAAGGAAAAACCCAAGTTAAAAAAGCTGTTGCTGTGGATGCTGATTCCAACGAATCAGCAACGCCCCCGCATATGGGTACGGTGGTTCGTCAACCCTTTTGTACACCGGAAAGGAAAGGGGGCATTGATTCGGAGGCGGACGCGCAAAGATGTATTTCCTTATCATGCTTTTTCATTGGGAGACTACTCGTTAATCGAGGATTTCGCAATTATCAATAATGGGGTTGGAGATGTATCAATCGGAAAAAGGTCCATTATCGGCATAGGTAACGTGATTATCGGTCCAATTTTCATCGGAGATGATGTCATGCTAGCACAAAACGTTGTGCTGTCCGGTTTGAATCATGGCTATGAAAATGTGGAATTGCCACCAAGCAAACAGGATGTGAGCCTTGGATTGATCCGCATTGAAGATGGGGTATGGATTGGTGCAAATAGCGTTGTGACCGCAGGGGTCACAATCGGTAAGCATGCCGTAATCGGCGCCGGTAGTATTGTGACGCGTGATATCCCCGCTTTTTCAGTAGCGGTGGGCAATCCGGCAAGGGTGGTAAAGGTGTTCAATTCCGAAAATGGAAAATGGGAGCGTGTTTCTCAATCCAATTCGGGCTTGGTACAACAAGAGAAAAGTAACGGAAAAAAATGAAGGTAGCTAATCTGAACGGATTTGACATCGTGATTGTCGGCCAGCAGGCGTGGGATACCGACATTGGCAGTAATTGTAAGAATATCGCCCTTGAACTGGCCAAAACGAACCGCGTGCTCTATGCCAACTCTCCGTTGGACAGATTTACGCGCTATCGGAGAAGGAGCGATCAGTGGGTGAAAACAAGGATGGGGGTTATCAAAGGGAAAGCTGCCGGGGTGAGGAAGATTCAGAACAACCTATGGGTTTTGTATCCGGATTGTTTGGTTGAATCCATTAATTGGCTGAATGGCAGAAAGATATTTGACTTTTTTAACAGAAGAAATAACAAACAGTTTGCTGCAGCCATAAAAAGGGGCATCGATGCCTTGGGGTTTGGACAGGTTATATTATTCAATGATAACGAAATTTTTAAGGCTTTTTACCTGAATGAACTACTCATGCCAAGGCTAAGTGTGTATTATTCGAGGGATTATATGCTGGCTGTCGACTATTGGAAGAGACACGGCGAAGTGCTGGAGCCCTTGTTGATTGCTAAAAATGATCTATGTGTGGCAAATTCGGAATACCTAACCGATTATTGCAAACAATATAATCTAAATTCTTATTACGTGGGTCAGGGGTGTGATATCGGGTTATTTGATGCCGGTATTACAACCAAAGCTACCGAATTCGCTAACTTAGACAGCCCCATCATCGGGTATGTGGGGGCACTTCACGAGCTTCGATTGGATATACAGGTGCTGCAACACATTGCCGTCAGCAAACCCGAATGGAATTTGGTGTTAGTAGGTCCGGAAAGCGAAGCGTTTAAAACAAGCCAACTGCATCATTTACCCAATGTGGCGTTTGTAGGAAAAAGAAATCCCGAAGAACTAGCTTCTTATATTCAAATGTTCGACGTATGCATCAATCCGCAAGTCGTCAATGAAGTTACAATCGGTAACTATCCGCGGAAAATCGACGAGTATTTGGCAATGGGCAAGCCGGTGGTGGCAACCCATACACGTACCATGGAATTTTTTGGTGATTATGTATACCTATGCACAAGTAAAGAAGCGTATGTAGCTCAAATTGAAAGAGCCATGCAGGAAAATTCGGCACAAAAGGAAAGAAGCCGTAGGGCGTTTGCCCGTATGCATACATGGGAAAACAGCGTTAACGAAATAAAAAAAGCGATAGCAAGTCATATTTAATAATGGAAGCACTGATAATCTTTGGCTTAATTATCCAGTGGTGCTTGATCGCACAATTAGTCATGCCACTCCTGTTGGTGGTTTCGAAGTACGTTCGGAAGACACGGAGACGCAGCATCGGTATGCCATATCCCGCGGACTATGCGATTATTGTAACAGCTTATCAACAAACGCAGCAATTACCCTCCGTGGTAGACTCGATATTGAAATTGAATTACAGCAATTACATCGTCTATATCGTGGCTGACCACTGCGACGGCCAAGATTTGTTTTTTGATCCCAAACAAGTTGTTGTATTGAGACCGCCGGAGGTATTGGCGAGCAACGTCAAGTCGCATTTTTACGCCATCAGGCACTTCAAGAGGCCGCATGAACGCATCACGATCATCGATAGCGACAATATAGTAGATCGTGAATACCTCAACGAGTTGAATCTCATTTTTGACAAAGGATATCAAGCCGTTCAGGGGGTGAGAAAGGCAAAAAACCTAAATACACCGTATGCCTGTTTGGATGAGGCCGGTGATATCTATTACCGGATGATCGACCGGAAACTTCTGTTTGAAGCCGGATCGTCAGCCGCTTTGTCGGGTTCAGGTATGGCATTTACTACGGAGTTGTACCGACAGTGCCTGGAAGAAGCGGAAATAAACGGAGCGGGTTTCGACAAAGTGCTCCAATATGAACTGCTGATGAGAAATCACGTGATAGCGTTTACGGAATCAGCGATTGTCTTCGATGAGAAAACGTCGATGACAGGACAGTTGGTCAAACAGCGTTCCAGGTGGATTAACACCTGGTTTAAGTATGCTTATCTTGGGTGGAAGTTATTTGGGGCATCGCTCGCGAAACCTAGCCTGAACCGATTTTGGTTCGGCTTGATGTTGCTTCGCCCGCCCTTGTTTATACTAATTGGGATCGCCTCCATTTGCTTCGTTATTAATTTATTTTTGGATGCTTGGATGGCAGTTGCCTGGATGGGAGGATTAGCGGTCTTTGCGCTGACTTTCGCCTATTCACTTTATTATTTCAAAGCAGATCAAAAGATATATAGCTCATTGATTTCGGTTCCTAAGTTTATTGGTTATCAACTGTTGGCTTTGCTAAAAGCGAAAAAAGCAAATAAACTGTCCGTAGCAACCGAACATTATTTTGATAAAGATAACCACAAATAACATGGGAAAAACGGGTAAGCGAATAGGCATTGAGGTACAACGGCTGTTTCGACCTAAGAAACACGGGATGGAGGTGGTGGCCTTGGAGCTGATCAAAGAATTGCAAACCATCGACTCCAAGCATGAATATACTGTTTTTGTTAAAAAGGACGTGGAAAGGTGCATTCAGGAGTCGGATCGCGTAGCGGTTCGCCAATTGGCAAGTTTGCCTTATCCCATTTGGGAGCAAATGCTGCTACCTAAAACCATACGTAATGCACAACTAGATATTTTACATGCAACTTGCAATACGGCGGCATTGCTTCCTTCCGTACCATTGGTGCTGACACTGCACGATATTATTTACTTGGAAAAACTGGATATGACTGGTACCTGGTACCAGAATTTCGGTAATATATACAGACGATGGGTAGTGCCATCCGCAGTCCAGAAAGCCAAAGCCATTATCACCGTTTCCGAATTTGAGAAAAAAGTCATGTTGGATCGGCTTCAAATCCCGGAAGATAAGATCAGAGTGATCCACAATGCTGTCCATTCCAGGTTTAATACGTGTTATCTGGAAGATGAAGTTGAAGGGTTCAGGAAATCATTGAGGCTGCCCGATAAATTTACGCTGTTTCTGGGAAATACCGCCCCCAAAAAAAACACCCGGAATACCATTGATGCGTACACAAAATACATTGTCAATGCAACGGCACCCCTGCCGATGGTGATTTTGGACTATCCAAGGGAAATGGTGCTAGAGCAATTGCACCAATCGGGATACGCAGCATTGGTAAATCACTTTATCTTTCCGGGATACATTCCGCCGGAGCAGATGCCGTTAATGTATAATTCAGCAACGTTGTTCATGTATCCTTCCCTCCGGGAGAGTTTTGGCCTGCCCATTTTGGAAGCTATGGCTTGTGGGATACCTGTCATTACGTCCAATACTTCGTCAATGCCGGAAGTGGCAGGCGCTGCCGCTATGCTGATCAATCCATTGGACGTAACGGATATTGCAGGTGCTATTGAACAGGTACTGAGTAATGAAGAACAAAGAAGCGGGATGATCATAAAAGGATTGAAGCGTGCGAAAGCGTTCACCTGGAGAAATGCGGCTATGAAGTTGCTGGATGTATACGAATCGCTGTAAAGCACAGCACGGAAAAGAAGATGATAATGGATAGAAGATTGGCCCTTAAAACAGTTACCGCAGTGGTCGGTGTGATTGCCTCTATTTCATTGGTTAAATACCTAAAGCCTGTCCGGTTAAAAAGCCATCGGCATTCGGTTAAGCTAGCTAATTTTCAGCCCTTGATAGCAAATATTGCCGAAACGATCATCCCGAGGACCGATTCCCCCGGTGCAATCGACGCAGGGGTAGCCGATTGTGTAGTCAAGTTGATTGGCGATTGCGAATCCCGGGAAGTGCAACAGTCTTTCGTAGACTGGTTGAAGCGGGTAGAGCGCGATAGTGAAAAAAAATATGGTCGGCCATTTTCCAGTTGTGATTACCCGCAGCGGGCCGCGATTCTTATTCGTTACGAACATAATGACGAGCAAAATTCCCTGTTTCGAAAGCTCAGATTACGGGTTTTGGGTATGGATGGCATGGAGTTGATGAAAAAATATACAATAATAAGCTACTGCACTTCCATGGAAGGGGCTACACAAGCCCTGGCATATGATTACGTGCCTGGCGTATACCAGCCCTGTTTAGCGATGGAGGCGGGGCAAAAATGTTGGGCGACAAACTAGTATATATCTAATTCGTATACAACGATGTGCTTAGTCAACATAAAAAGTAACACCTACGACGCAATTGTTGTCGGCTCCGGTATCAGCGGAGGATGGGCAGCCATGGAATTATGTAAGAAAGGGCTCAAGACATTGTTGTTGGAGCGTGGTCGGAACGTAGAACATAGTAAAGACTACCTTACCGCTATGCTTAATCCCTGGGATTTCCCCCATCGGCTGCGGAACACCGCACAATACATCAAGCAGAATCCTATCCAAACGTGGGCGGGAGATGAAGCAGACCGGCATTTCTTTGCTTCCGATGAACACCACCCGTATATTCAGGAAACGCCATTTAGATGGCTTAGGGGGTATCAAGTGGGAGGGCGGTCGCTGACTTGGGGCCGGCAGTGTTATCGTTGGAGTGACCTGGATTTCGAAGCCAATCTAAAAGATGGAATTGCGGTGGATTGGCCGATTCGATACAAAGATATTGCGCCCTGGTATAGCTACGTCGAAAGATTCATAGGCGTCAGTGGACGCCAGGAAGGCCTTTCCCAATTGCCTGACGGTGAATTTTTACCGCCTATGGAGCTAAATTGTGTGGAAGAACATCTAGCGGATTCGATCCGGAAAAATTTCGATCGCCGAACGTTGACCATCGCACGAGTGGCCAATTTGACACGGGGGTGGGAGGGAAGAGGACCGTGTTTGTATCGAAACCTGTGTACGAGGGGCTGTCCATATGGTGGCTATTTCAGCAGTAACAGTGCTACCATTCCGGCAGCGATGGCTACGGGCAACTTGACCTTACGCCCATTTTCCGTTGTAACGGAGATCATCTACGACGATGCCAAAAAACGGGCTACAGGGGTCCGTATTATTGATGCCATGGAAAAGAAGACGTATGAATATTTTGCACATATTATTTTTCTGAATGCCTCTACGATTGCTACCGCGTCAATTTTGCTGAATTCCAAATCGAGCAGATTTCCCGATGGGTTGGGCAATGACAGCGGTGAATTGGGCCGGAACCTGATGGACCACCATTCTTCCGCAGGCGCGTATGGAGTTTACAAAGGGTTTAAGGATACCTACTACAAAGGAAGACGGCCTTGTGGATTCCTGATTCCCCGGTATCAGAATTTGGGAGATGGCGAAAAGGAAGCCTTTCTCAGGGGGTATAATCTGCAGGGAGCGGGTGAACGCCAAGGGTGGGAAGAGCAGCTGTTTGATCTCAAAGGGGTCGGTAAGGATTTCAAACGGCAATTGACGCAACCGGGCCCCTGGATGATTTGGATAGCTGGATGGGGGGAATGCCTTCCTTATCGCGAAAATAAGGTAACCCTTTCACCCGACCAAACAGATGAGTGGGGGCAGCCTCTCGTAAAAATCAATTTTTCCTTTGGGGATAACGAACGCTTAATGCGAAAGCATATTAAAGGAAGCGCTATCGAAATGTTGGATAAAGCAGGTTTCAATAAAATTGTTTCGTTTGATTACCAAACTCCGGGTGGATCTTCCGTACACGAAATGGGGACTGCACGTATGGGGCATGACCCGAATACTTCGGTACTGAATGGCTTCAATCAGATTCATAGCGTAAAGAACGTATTTGTCACCGACGGTAGTTGTATGACCTCTTCCGGCTGTCAAAATCCGTCGTTAACTTACATGGCTCTCACGGCGAGGGCATGCGATTATGCCGTGTCCCAATTAAAGAGCAAAAACTTATAATTTACCAAATTCCGTTCAACTATGTTCGTAAGACCACTGAAATCACCTGACTTCGTCAGCAGTCATCTAAAGTCTGCAGAGTGGTTTATAGGGCAAAAAGACCTGATTAAAGACCGTTTAGCCAAACTTTGTCCAACGGAACCACAAGTATCTGTGGTTATTCCGGCATACAATGAGGAAGCGGATATCCTGCGAACCTTATCTTCGTTGTCTTTTTCGGTCACCCGGCAAACCGTCGAAATTATTGTGGTGGATAACAATTCAAGTGATCGTACTATTGAGTTTGTTGAAGGAACCGGAGTTACGCTGTTACGTGAAATGCGCCAAGGCGTTAAACATGCACGGAATACCGGATTGCGGCAGGCAAAAGGAAAATTTATTCTGAATGCAGACGCGGATTCGATTTATTCCCCCTTTTGGATCGATGCGATGACATTACCTCTTCGTGATCAAAAAGTAGCCTGTACATATGGGAGTTTCGCCTTCTTCTCTGAAAGGAAAGGGGGGCGCTTTGCTTATTTCCTGTATGAGTCTCTTGGCGATCTATATAAGATTTTCAACGGTCGAAAGAATCATGCCATGTATGTTTATGGCTGTAGCTCGGGTTACCGGAAAAGCGATGGGTTAGCAGTTGAGGGGTATGAACACCCGGAGGGAGCGAACGAAGATGGTTACCTCGCGTTGAAACTCTATCGGCGATTTGGTGAACTGAAGCGCATCGAAGGTTGGAAATCGTTGGTTTGGACTTCCGACCGTAAACTCCAGCAGGAGGGCGGACTGGTAAACGCATTTTTGAACAGAGCAAAAAACCTCGTACGTAAATAGGGAAGAGCGAAAGATGGCTGGTTTGATGAGATATGTAAGCGGCATTTTTAAGAACAAGTATGTGTTATCGTTGTTGAGCAATGGTTCAAGCGCCGTTATTGGTATGCTCACGTTGACACTGCTGTTCCGGCACCTATCACTTAATGATATGGGAGAATACAGCTTTTTCCTAACTGTATTATTGTTCTTTGACACGTTCAGGTCCGGATTTCTATCTACAGCCTTTATTAATTTTTATGCAGGGGAAGAGTCCGTAAAAAAGGATAAAATTGCGGGTGCTGCTTGGGTAATCGCAATTTGCATAACCAGCATATTCTTACTGGTGAACGGCATTGCCTATCTTTTCGCCGATCGGGTCGAAGATTCAAGTATTAGATTGTTTCTGCGCTATTTTGGTGTCATATACCTGTTTTCATTGCCTTTTTTCATGGCTAACTGCGTATTGCAGGCGAGGCAGCAGTTTGATCGGTTATTGGCGCTTAATTTGACAAACCAGGGTTCGCTAATGGTTTTCATTATCGTGACAATTCTGATCGGAGAATTGACGGTTGTTCATGTTATTTATTGTTATATGGCATCAAATCTGTTGTCGAGTGGAATAGCGATCGTCTGCAGATGGACGTTGATCGGTAAAATCAGGTTGGCAAGCAAGTCCTACATCCGAGAACTGTTTAATTTTGGAAAGTACAGCGTCGGAACAAGTATCACCGCCACACTAATGAATCTTTCAGGCACGTTTATCATTAAGTTCTTATTAGGAACCGCAACCCTGGCCGTCTATAATGCGGGGTCAAAGTTGATTCAGATTGTCGAGCTACCCTTGCGGAGCGTCGTATTTGCCGCTATGCCAACTATGTCTGAGGCGTATAATCAGGGAGATCGAGTGGGAGTACTTCGCATGACACAAAAATACATCGGTCTTTTTTCATTTGCGCTGCTTCCCGTTTGTGTGGCGACAATATTTTTTGCCAACTACGCCATATTGTTGCTTGCCGGAGAAAAATACCTCAGTACGGAAGCGCCCAACTTGCTGCGGATCTATATGATTATTATGTTGCTTTACCCAGCTGAACGTTTCCTTGCGCTGACCATTGATGTGTTCCGACTGCCTAAAATCAACTTTATCAAAGTGGTGATCATGGTGGCAGCCGGGGTACTTACCTGCTTTGTGGCTGTATATATTACCAAAAGCATTTATGCGGCAACACTTTCCAGTGCTGTCAGCATCGTCATTGGACTGGTATTCGGATTTATCGCCCTGGCGCGAAATAGACTTCCCATTCCTTTAGTGGGAATACTGCAAGTAAGTTCTTTTGAGATACAGAGGCTATTGAAAATCGCGCGCTATCGAAGATAATTTAAATGAATGTTTTAATTCAACACCTCCACAAAGGTAGGGGTTTCCGTTACAAGGACTTCCAGTTTCCCATTCACGACAGCTTGATCCGCTGATAACATCGAATCGTAGCCCTTACGGGGCGTATGAATTTTTACACCTTTGATTCCGGGCAAGTCCAGTGTATATTTTTCTTCTCTGCCCTTTTGATCCGGTACGGTTAGTACGTATATTTTGTTTTGATCCAACGAATAAATATCCACCAAGGGATCGTCGTTGATAGTTCCTGAATACACGTATTCACCGATCAAATTTTTAGCCTGCAAAAGGAAATCCGCCGATGGCCGGCGCTTGGTTCCCTCGATGAGACCCGACGATGCATATTGGATATCACTATTAATGTCGACATCATTCAGCATGTAGAAAAATACCCGGTCGATTCCTTTTCGGGCATACAGTAGCGAAGTGCGCAAGGTCCAATCTGCCTGCGTGTCAAAAGTGGTTTTGTTTTTGATCGGCAACGCTCTCTGTATACTCCGTTCATTCACATCAAACCCGCATTCGGTAACCCAGACCTCCAATCCGCCCGCCTTTTCTTCGCTTAACTTTCTGAAATCAGTCGCGACTTTACCCACACCGGAAAGTTCCGGAGCCATCCCATGGTTGACAGTTAGATCCGGATTGTTCCAATACTCGCCCGATCGCTTCGCCGAATATTCGTGGTAATTGATAACATCAAAACACAGGGTATATTTGCCATCTTTGACCCGATTCTTCTTGCACCATTCAATCATCCTATCTACCCATTTCGGATCCGGGAAGGCGATACCCGCCATCACTACGTTCATCGAAGGATCTGCGGTTTTTACACCGACTCCCTCACCTAAGGTGCCCATGTGGCCATCGTAAAATGCGGATAGTTGAGCAGCATACTCCTCCGGAGTCTGCTGTGCCTCGGGGCCCCGCCAATCTTTGTCCGGTTCGTTGCTACACTCAATATATTTCAATGTACCCAATCCGATTTTAATATCCCTGGCGTCCCCCCATGTTACGGCTTTTATTAAATTTGGGTCAATAGACGAGTTACGGCCATATCGGGCGGCCACCTGAAACCCCAACTTTCCCATATCAATATAGGACCCGGGATTACCTTTATCTGCGCCTTTCGGCACCGGAGTATAATCTCTCAAACTATTATAACGGTCCGAAACATCATATTCACCCGGATAATACTTCGCTCGGAACCACTGTGGAATAATCTGCAAACACACCAGTGTCGTGATGCCATTCTCTTGGTTCTTTTTATAAATTTCATCGTAACTGAATCTATAAAAACCCTCTTTTTCTTCGATCCGATCCCAATCCAAATATTGCCTAAACCCCGTAAATGTCTTGATCAGTTCAAATTTACGATCATCAAAGGCGTTCGTATTGGTGTACTCCCAGTCGAACCCGTTTACACCGATCATATTACTAAAGGAAACGCCATTCGGCTTATTTTCAACATCAGATGGCCGTTCGATGTCCGGACCTTGGTCACGGTCCTGCGGAGCATCATTTTTGGAGCATCCGATGATATTCATACCAAGGATGACGTAAAATATGGAGAGCTTAATCATTTGACAACTATATTTCATTCATTCCTGGTTAACGGTTTTCAACAAACTAAAGCCGAAATTTCACTTATTCTACCGCGCCCACCGAAGGTTGATCTCCGCGTTTATTTCCGTAGATGTCCTCCGTAAGCAAATGAAACGGTACCGCTGCCCGTTTAAGAGGGGATGCAGCATTCAATAAAAACTCCGAGTCGTCGATAATACCCGCTAATTGGTAATTATCGTAATACAGATTGTTGCTATGTTTAGAGGGAGATGTATCCCCTAATTCATTCCAAAAATAATTGGTGTTGTTTTGGCCCACCCGATAGAACGTATAACCTACATTGTTAAAAATCTCACATGCCCCCCCCCGCAAACTGTATAAATCGACCACCTGCGCGGGAAATGTACCAGCTTTCGGCCGCAAATCACCGCAGGTATTGTTGAATACCTTGGCATTTGCGAAGGTAGAAATGCCGGCAACGATGTCTCGCGGAAATGCCTGTAATTCAAACGCACCGTATTCGCGCGAGTTGACAACAATATTGTTGTAGATAAGCATCTCTTTGGGCGTATTACCGATACTGAAAATCCAGGCCCGGATGGCATTTCCCTGGTGATGTTTCACGATGTTGCTGTAAAATCTACCGTTACCTTGAATGTAAAACACACCGTTGTGGTTACTGTTGGCCGAATTAATGTTTTCGACGATGTTATGATGTATGTCGACATCTTCTGCTTTCTCCAGTACGATAACGCTGCCTACCGCGGGCGAATTGGAAAAACGGGTGTCAGCAATTTCAATTCCACGTATTAAACCGATCACGGTTCCGTTGCCCTCACTCGCCTCAAAGCGTATTAATGTGCCGCTGTTTTCGGAAGCCAGATTCAAGAACCGCAAATTTTTAATGAAAGAGCCATCCGATCCATTGTATACTAACGTCGGTTTGTAACGGATCACTGCGTATGCATTGATCCCGTCAAAACGTGCATCGGATAGCGTGAAATTGTTGATCGTGCCGCTCATCTGAATCGCCTCATTGTTCATATTCTGGAACAAAAAGCCATACGTTACCGACGGGTCCGAATTTCCAAGTATGTTAACGTAGGATAAATTTTCAAGAGACATCGTCCGACCGGAGCCGCTAAGCTCAACGGAACCTTCATTTGCAATGACAAAAGGGCAACCTTGTTCACCGGATAAATTACGGATGGCAATGCTAGCGTAATTTCCCCCCTTGATTTTGATGGCTGTATTGCAGGAATAGCGCCCATCCTTTCCGTCGATGACCAACGACCCGCTTCCATTGCCTACGATAACAAAATCCCCTTCTGGCGGGGTGATATCAGGGTCCTCCTCATCCGGGTTTTCTTCCCCGTCATCCTGTTTGCCATCCGTTGGACCGGGAGGGGTGGCAGTGGGGATTTCTGCAATCACCTGCTTTTTTCCACACGACACCAACAGGACAGGCAATACTAAAATCCCGCCCCAAATCAAACAGCATACAGCCGATCTTGAAAAAATTACCTTTGAAAAGGAGTTAATAATTATCATTGAATTTTCGTTCAAAGTGTTTAACCACAACCAAAGAACGATAAATTTGATGATTTATTTCAAAACATGCAAAAAAAACTTAATTTTAAAAATAAATTGTCGTTTCCATTAAAGTTTATTTCTGAAAAGTTATTTTATGCGTGCTTGACATTCCCTGAGACTTCTTAGCTAAGCATCGCTGTAAAACCGAAGCTAACACCTTGTCATTGGGAGGAAGAATGAAAGTTTTATGATCTCCCGGCACTTCATGCACGTCCACGCCTCGCTTAGCAAATTTCCCCCAACCAAGATAGATAAGGTCATCAAGGTAATATAACCGCTTTTTCACTCGAAATAAGTCAATTTTTAGATCGATCGGTTCGATTTGATAATTGTCGTATGCCTTGATATACGTCTTCAAAATCTCCGGGTTGAATGAAAAAGACTCCATACCCTCGTAATCTTTACCATGAATTAGTTCCTTCAGACGTTCGCCGATAATGAGCCGCTGATAAGCGAGCGCCTCCCTCGGGCTTTCTTTAAATGTTCTGATCCAAAACGGAATTTTTCTGAATTGCCGTGTTATTTTTTCAACCAACCTAGCCCACGTATGCGTTGTACACGGAGGCTGGGTTGCTACGGTATCAAAAATACCCAATAGCGCAACTTCTTTGCCTTTGGCTAACAGCTGCTTTGCCATTTCATAGGCAATCTTTCCACCCAGCGAATAGCCTGCGAGTAAATAGGGTCCGGTGGGGTTGTTGTCTATCACTTCTTCAAGATATTTCGCCGCAATCTCTTCAATGGTTTCAAACAACTTACCGTGCCCGTTTAACCCAAGTGCCTGCAAGGCATATACAGGTTGGTCATTGTCGATGTATTTTGCCATGGACTGGAAAATCAATACATTCAGCCCACCACCATGCACCAGGTAAATCGGTGGCCTCGATCCTTCCGTCTGAATCGGAACCAATGCATCCCAGCGGATTTTCTCCGCTCCGGCTTGAACCAGCATGGCCAACTTGGCAACGGTCGCATTCTCGAATAAGGACGATAGCGGCATCCGCTTTCCGGTTGCTTTCTCGATGGCTAGCATCACCTTTACGGCAATCAACGAATAACCACCTAATTCAAAGAAATTATCGTGAATTCCGACACGATTGACACCGAGTACATCTGCCCAAATCTGTGCAATCAGTTGCTCCGTCTGATTTGTTGGCGCAACATAGCTGTCCGAATGGTGTTCCGAAAAAGTGGTAACTTTCGGAAGCGCATTCCGGGCCACCTTTCCGCTGCTCGTCAGCGGTAGGCTTTCAAGTACAACAAATTCGTGCGGTATCATGTATTCGGGAAGTGAAAGTTGTAAAAAGTGCTTCCACGAAGTACGTTGCCGGTTTATATCCAGCGGTTGCCCGTTCAGCACGACATAAGCTACAAGTCGCTGTTGTCCACGGTTATCTACCTGCGTGGTTACGGCTGTTTGCTTAATGTCTTCGTGCTGATTTAATATAACCTCTATTTCCCCGAGCTCAATACGATATCCGCGTATTTTAACCTGGTGGTCGTTCCTGCCAAGGTATTCGATGTTGCCATCGGGTAATCTCCGCGCCAAATCGCCTGTGCGGTAAATGCGGATGGACACTTGGTCCGGGCCGGTCCACCAAACAAACTTTTCATCCGTAAGTGCATCCAGATTCAGGTAACCGCTGCTTAGGCATTTACCGCTAACGCATAATTCGCCGACTGCTCCATCCGGAACCTCTTTTAATTGCTCGCTGAGTATAATCACCCGTGTATTGAATATGGGTTTGCCAATCGAAGGCAGACTGGGCCAGGTTTCAGCATCTCCCACGAGCTTGAATTGCGTAACAACGTGAGATTCCGTCGGTCCGTATTGGTTAAATAGCGAAGCATTGGGAAGCTGTTTGAACAGTTCGATCAACTGGGGTGTGATTTTGAGCTGTTCGCCTGCGGTCATCACCTCAGTGAGGTAACCCGGGTACCTGCGTGTTTCATAAGCTTGTTCAGCAAGCGCATTCAGCGCAACGAACGGCAGGAAAATTCGATTTATCCGGTTATGATTCAGGTATTCCAGTAAAGAATCGATATCCAGGCGAAGTGTTTCGGGAATCAGGTACAGACAGCCGCCGGTAATCAGTGTAGCAAAGATTTCCTGAAATGATACATCGAACGTAATCGGAGCAAATTGTAGCGTCCTGGTCTGTTCGTCTGCAGCCGATTGTTCGCGCTGCCAGAGCAGAAGATTTGTCAAGGCTTCTTGTCCTAAACAAACGCCTTTGGGCTGACCTGTTGATCCGGAAGTATGTAAGATGTATACCGTCTGATCGGCAGAAATTTCCACGTAAGGAGTCTTGTCCGGCAATGATTCCATACGCGGCATCACTTCTTCGGTGTATAGCACTATCAGATCTTTGGGAAACTCACCTTCATTGCCCACGTCGGTCAACAGGCATTTGATGGTTGCATTTCCAATGATCGCCGCCAGCCGGTCTTCCGGAAATGACAAATCCAACGGCACATATGCTGCGCCGGTTTTAAGGATCGCGAGCACGGCCACGACGAGTTCCATGGATCGTTGAAGACCAAGGCCCACACGGTCACCCGGAGCCACGCCTTCTTCAATCAGTAAATGAGCAAGTTGGTTTGCCCGTTTATCCAACTGGTTATAAGAAAGCGATTCACCTTCAAAAAACAAGGCGGTATGTTTGGGAAACCGTTGAACACTATCCATAAAAAGTTGCTGGATGGTTGTATGGATCGGTTTTTCGATATATTCTGCTGTCCAAACCTGCTTCTTGCAATTCAATTCCTCCTCATCATAGAAGGGAAGTTCATCGATTGGCAATGAAGGATTACTGCTCACAGCCTCCAATAGGCGCTCCAGTTTCCGCTGGAAGCTCTCAATGGAACGCGGAGAAAATAAACCTTTGTTATAGGTCCAGGAAAACAGCAGTCCCCCATTGACGTCGGAAGCGTTAAGCACAATTTCGAAGTTGTCGTATAGCCGTTCCTGGGTAATGAAGGTGTGTGTCAGACCCGCAAACTGCACCGTGTCATTTGATCTTGCTTCATAATTGAATAAAAACGGTATCAGCGGAATTCGCGAAGGATCTCGTACCAAATTGAGCCGTTGTACTAAGCTGCCGAACGTATATTGCTGATGATCGTAGTCGTTGATGATTTCAATCTTTCGTTTCTCAAGGTATTGTTCAAACGTGAGATCGCCCGCCACCTCGCTTCGGATCGGAAGGGTGTTTACACAATGCCCAATCAAACTCCGGTTTTCTGCAGCCTCCAGTTGACCTGCAACGGGCAACCCGAAAACGATATCGGGAGATCCGGTGAGCCTATAAAGTAAGATTTCAACAATCGCCATCAGATTTATAGCCATACTCCCTCCGGTTTTTCTTGCCATCTGCTGAAAAGAAGTAACCGCTTGGGTACCTAGCGAAAAAAGCAATCGGCGACTTTGGTAGGTACGCAACGGAGGTCTTACCGAATCAACAGGCAGATTTAATACGGGAATATCGTGCTGGAATTTTTTGAACCAGTAATCTCCTATTTCCTTGTAAGTGTCGCTTTGATAAAACCGATGTTTTTGTGCGATGTATTCGGTCAGTTTTGGTGCAGGAGGGAGAGACGGCTCCTTACCGTTCCGGTAGTCACTGTATAATGCACTCAATTCCTCGGCAATCACCGCGGTTGACCAACCGTCGCAAATGATGTGATGCGCCGACAGCATCAATCGATGCTCCGTGTCACCCAGTTTAATCAGCGTGGTGCGAAAAAGAGGGCCGTTAATGAAATCGAAAACAAATTCTGTCGTAGCCTGGTGAAAATCTGAAAGATATTTTTGTTGATCGGATTCAGAAAGTGAAGAAATGTCTTCGCGAACAAACGGTATCGGCATTTCACTGTGTACCCGCATTTCCGACCCATCTTCATTGAATGTTGTTCTCAATGCTTCATGCCGCTTTACAAGTTGCTGAACCGCGCGGTACAATGCATCTTCATCAAGCTCTCCTGATAATGCGACAGCAAACGGGATCGTGTAGGCTTTGGTGGCGGCTTGTTCGCCCATCATGCAAGCTACCCAAATTTCGCGCTGTGGTTCGATGGTGGGAAGCACGTGCGTTACTTCCGCTTCGGACATATAGATCAGATCGTCAGTGGCCGATTCCTGTTCAAAGACAGGTTCTTCTGGTTTGACGAGTTTGGCAAAATCGCGTAGAACCGAATGTTTAAATATGCTGGTTAACGGCAGCGATACACCGATAGCTCGCTCGATGCGCGTCATAACCTCAACTGTGAGCAACGAATGTCCTCCCAATTCAAAGAAGTCGTCATCTGGTAGTATCTCGTTAATTTTCAATACCTGGGACCAGATATCTGCTACCAGTTTTTCATGGGCTGAAAAGGTAGCTTCACGATCGGATTTTTCGTCTATAGCCTGCCGCACGGGTTTGGGCAATGCCTTCCGGTCAATTTTGTTATTGTCTGTCAGCGGGAACCGGTCAAGCAGCACCCAATCGTTCGGAAGCATGTAGTCGGGCAGGGATTTACTGAGATTCGATTTCCATTTTACCCATACGCCTTTTTCTGACGGAGCTACCGTTTCGCCGGGGATCCGGATAAATTCACGGATAGTACCGCGGTTGTCAACCGAAGCAGGAGGCGGTGGGAGCAACTGCGATGCTGATGCGGCAATAAACACGGCTTCAAATAACCCGTCGGTGCCGTCGGTTGACCACCGAAGATGGGCTTGGTAGCCGTATCGATCGGCCATGTCCCACAGTACATTTGGGTCAATATAGTCTTCGCCATCCGGTTGTTCCACACGTTCTTTTAGCATCCTCACGGTATCCATATCGCGCATTTCCGCTAAATGCGTCATAATCGTGAGGTCACGTGTAGTACGCCGGTTTGGTATACCTTGAATGGTTACCGTTTTGTCAGGATACTGCCTCAGCAACTGTTCAGTACGTTCTAGGGATTGCCATGTTTCTGTATGCACCGGATCCGTGTATTTTTTACTGCAATTGACGTAGAGCCATACATCGTAGTGATATTTGGTTATTTCATTGAGGAATTCGCCCCGGCGCAATTGCACATTTACACACGTTATCTGCGGTACCAATTCCGGAAGGCGGTAAAAGAAGGCCGGATCCATGGTCAACTCGTCTTCCAATCGCAATCGATTGGCAATGACTTTCTTGAAGTCTGCGATCGTTGCGGTATCTTTTGTCCGGTGCAGTTGGTCTGCCGTATGGTGAATGGGCAAGGTGTTTTTACCTTGGATGTCGCCCAGGAATATGCATCCCTGGTCCATGTGGTTGGTCGCTTCGCTGATCACCTTAACAAGGTAATCCATGTCAGGGAAATACTGAGCGACACTGTGTACGAGTACCAGATCAGGTTTCAATCCATCAAGGCAACTGAAATCATCTGCCGGGGCTACGTGAGCCCGCACGTGACCTAAGGTGCCGGGCGAGGCAGCAATTTTCTCTTGCAGTTTTTGAATGGCAGATTTTGCGTAGTCCGTGGCGATATACTGTTCAACTTCGGAAACCAATTCAAACATCACTTGTCCGGCCCCGCTTCCTACCTCAAAAACCCGTTTAGGGGCCAACTGTTTGATACGATCGATTGAACTGCTCAACCATTCGGCCGTTTGTTCCTTCAAATCGCCGGCTTGATTACCCAATTGCTCTACAATGGCCACATCGAGATTCTGCTCGGCGAGATCCAAGCCGGCTTCCGAGTTGATACCCTGATGGTAAATATTATCCCATTTGTCTTTCCACGTTACGGATGATTCAGTAGGCTCGTTGATGGATTCGGGAATCACATAAGCCACCAAGCGCTGGTCGCCGGGTGAATCTTCGCGGGCGATAACCACCGCTTCTTTAACACCGGGTTGTTTGGATAGCTGGTGTTCTATTTCGCCTAGTTCGATTCGATATCCCCTAATTTTGACCTGATGGTCCATCCGACCCAGACAGATGATTTCACCACTTTCAGCGAGTTTGCAGAGGTCGCCCGTGGCGTACATCCGTTTTGAAGAGTCCGACAAATCAGGTACAAAACGTTCGCGGGTCAGGTCTGGCCGGCCGTGATACCCGCGGGCCACCCCTTCACCACCGATGAACAGCTGTCCGGTTTCGCCGGGTGAAACGGGATTTAATTGCTCGTCGAGTATATAGATAGAGGTATTCGCTATAGGCGTGCCCACCGTAATTGTGTTCAGTTCACGGGCGTGGAGCTGTTTTACGGTCGACCAGATCGTAGTTTCAGTCGGACCGTACATATTCCATACCTCGCCGCTGAGCTGCATGAGTCGCTCGGCAAGGTCTTTCGGCAGCGATTCGCCGCCACACAGCACTTTGATCGATTTCTTCTCATTCCAACCCGCATGGATCAGCATACGCCAAGTGGCGGGCGTGGCCTGCATGACAGTCACTTGTTCGGTATCCATCAGCGCTAACAACTTCCGTGCATCTTTCGCCGATTCCCTATCGGCGAGGACCAGTTCCGCGCCGGTGATCAACGGCAGGTACAGCTCCAACCCGGCGATGTCGAACGATATGGTCGTGACGGCCAGTAAACGGTCTTCCGGAGTTATTCCGGGTTTCTGTTGCATGCTTAGCAGGAAGTTGGTGAGGCTGTGGTGTTCAATTTCCACACCTTTGGGCTTACCCGTAGAGCCAGATGTATAAAGTATGTAGGCCAGGTCATCGCCTTTGGTATGGCTTTCCGGCGCGTGGAGCGGCAGATGCAAGCTTTCACGTTCAAGCGTTTCAAGCGGAATTTTCTGCGCTTGGCCTGTGAATGAGCCAATGTATTTCTGGTTGGAAATAAGAAGTTTGGCGCCGGAATCATCCAGCATATAGGTAATCCGTTCAATAGGATATTCCGGATCCAGGGGCAGGTATGCGGCGCCAGACTTGGCGATGCCAAGCAGGGCAACCAGCAGTGCCGCGGATCGGTCTACAGCGATTCCGACGATATCGCCCTGTGTGATTCCTTGCTGCCTCAGGTAATGCGCAAACTGATTGGAACGCTCGTCAAGCTCAGTATAAGACAGGTGCTGCGAGCCGAATCGAACGGCGGATTTTCCCGGTGTACGTTGTGCGGCCTCGCTGATCAGTTTAAAAAAGGGCGTCTCTCTTGGATAAATCTGTTTGAAAGGTACTGCTGAAGACGGAACTTCAACCGCATGTTGCACATCCGTAATTGTCAGTTTCCCGATCGGTGTGGATGGAATCTGAATAACGGCGCTTAACAGGCTTTCAAAATCATTCATCATCTTTTTGATGGTTTCCGCGTCAAAAAGGTGGGTATTATAGGACCATTCCAACACAAATGTGTCACGGGATCCGGTTAAATTCAGGAAAATTTCAAAATTCTCAAATGTGCGTGGGTTGGAAATCAATGTATGCTTTATATCGGGAAAGGACACATTGCCGTCCATCCCCATATCGATGTTGAAAACAATTGGAACCAAAGGAACACGAGAACTATCCCGTTTTATTTTCAGCGATTTGAGCAGGGTTCCAAATGTGAATAGTTGATGATCATAATCATCCAACAATTGTGTTTTTCTGCGCTTCAGATGTTCGATAAACGGCATTGAAGAAACGATCGAACTCCGGATGGGGAGAAGATTTACGCAATGCCCAACCAGGTTGAAATGACCGGTGGCCGCTTGTCCGGCCGTAGGCAAACCCACAACGACTTCGGATTGTCCTGTCAACCGACTTAAATACACTTCAAAGGATATCAGCAGCGTATTTACGAGACTGAGGCCATTGCTTGCCCCCAGTTGTTTAATGCCCTGCACCAGCGCGGCATCCAGGACAAAATCATCCCTGCGGCTTCTATAGGTGCGTTCCTCCGGCCGGAACCGGTCCGTCGGCAGGGTAAGGGGTTCAGGTATCTCCTGAAATTTATCGAGCCAGTAGCGAAGCGTTTGTTGATAACCATCACTTTTCGCATAAGCCTCCATTTCCCGGTTGTATTGCGACATGGGAACAACTTTCGGAAGTACGGGTTGCCGCCCGGCCAAGGCTGATAGATAGAGTTCGGATAATTCTTCCAATATAATACCGAATGACCACCCGTCACAAATGATATGGTGGGCTGTCAATCGCAGCAAATGCACGTCTTCCGCCAACTTGAATAAGGACACTCTGAAAAGCGGGCCGTTCCCCAGGTCAAAAGGTTCCGCTGCGTCCCGATTGCTGAATTCGTCCAGAAATACCTTCTGGGCAGAGTCGGTCTGTGCGGTGATGTCTTGATAGTGAAATTTCGTCAGGCTATGTGCCGTTACGTGGATTTGCCTGCCATCGGCACTAAACGTATAACGCAGCGCTTCGTGGCGTTGGATAACTTCCTGTAATGCCTGCTCAAGGATGGCAGCATCCAATGTGCCTTCCAACTTCAGGGATATGGATTCATTGTAAGAGCAGTTGGCATCGCGACCTCCGATTGCGCACGACAGCCAGATTTCCAGCTGGGTTTCAGCGGTGGGAATAACCCGTTCAATCTCCCCGGCGGAGAAGGGGTCGTGATCAATGGAGACTAGGTCGTAGGAGTTTGTATTCATGTCGGTTAAGATGTAACTACTTGCAAATATTTTCCCGGATTGTTTGCGTCCTGTACAAACCAGGCAGCATTGCCATTGGCATCTTTTCCAAGGCGAGCATGGGGAACAGGAGGAATACTCCCATCACCGCTTTGAGCGGAAGGGATGAAACCTGCCTTGACCAGTTCGTGCACACTTCCTTCAAAAGCATGTACAATCTGTCGTATATCTTCTTCAGTGTGCGCGGTGGTCAGGAAGCACGGAAATCCATCCAGTATGTGAATACCCCGCAGGCGCATCGCGGCAAAAAGCAACTCGCTGTAGGGGAACTCTTGGTGGTATTTCACTTTCCACAAAGAGCCGAATTGCGCGATGTACATCGGTGTCTGATATTTTAGGCAAATTTTATTCAGTTCGTCGGCAAGTGATTGTGTACGTTTGGTTAGGTTTTCCTGCAATTGAGGACCTTGTGCCTTTAAGTATTCCAACGCAGCCTTGGTGGCGGCCAATGCCAAGGGGTGCCGAACAAATGTGCCCGCAAAATACGTGACACCTACTTCGGGTACGGAGTCGTCGCCATATCCCCAGTATCCACCGTCCAACGCATCCATAAAGGCGCGTTTCCCGGCAATGACGCCTACGGATATACCGGATCCTACGACCTTTCCATAGGTCGCCAGATCGGCTTCGATTCCCCAAAGATGCTGCATGCCATGAAGATGCATCCGAAAACCGGTAATGACCTCATCAAAAATGAGCGCAGTGCCTGATTCTGCGGTAATTTTACGGAGTTCCCTTACAAAATCGACCGGCTGAAACTCGGGCCGACGGCTCTGTACAGGTTCTACCAGCACGGCGGCTAGATCCGAAGCCCGTTCTCGGATAATCTGCAGCGATTCGGGCGTACCATAGTCAAGGATCAGCATATTCTGTACAGACTCGGGCATGATGCCTGGCGCAGCGGGAAAAGTTTTCAGCTTCTTCGTACCTCGTACGATGACTTCATCCACAATTCCATGGTATGAGTTGGAAAACGCCACAATGGTGGAACGACCCGTAACCGTCCTTGCAATCCGCATGGCGCCCAGAACAGCTTCCGAACCGGTATTGCAAAGAGCAGCACGTTCCATATGTGTCAGCTCACAAATCAGTTTGCATACCTCACCTGCTTTTTCATGTTGCGGGCCGATTTCATAACCTTCGTCAATCTGTTGATGAAGGGCCGCCGTAATTACCTCCGGTTGGTAACCCAGCATATTGGATCCAAACCCGTTCAGCGCATCAATGTATTCATTTCCGTCAAGGTCCCAGAGTCGGCATCCCTTCGATCGATTGGTGACGATAGAATACGTCATCTCCTTTGTTAACGGTTTGAAGCCGGAAACTACGCGGGGATCAGCCATGTACGGCCGGTGTTCTTGTGTATATGTTTTGCTCTTGGCTGTTTTGGCAACATATCGAGCCACAAAATCGGTCAAGTATCGTGTTTGGTTTTCGTCTAAGGAAGATCCGTGCCTTTCGATGCGTGCCGTAGCTCCAAACGGCTTCTTCAATTCGGCCAGCTCTTCCGGTGCCAACTGCATTTCCGGATTAGATGGAGCAACCTGAGCCGCAATGGATGGTGCCTCGGCTGGATGCGGGTTGACCAATGCAGGCTGCGCAACAGTCCCGTTCTGAACCACCGGCTGCGATATCGGCGCTGCGACGGCAGCGCCTTGTAATAAGGCAATTTGCTGGGATATCAAACTGATTTGCTGAGATATCAGGCTAATAGTATCAAATGAGGGAGCACTCACGGCTTGCGGGGGTATTTGAGGAAGTGCGGGAACCACAGGCATAGCCGCAGGTAAGCCCACTGAACTTGTTTCTACAACCGCAGGAGAAGGCTGGAACGCATCCGCCGGCAAGAGTTTGTCCAAGTAATCGCCAAGTCGATCCAAGTTGTGATAATCTTCATTCAACATCCGGAACGTGATAGTTATCCCAAATGCACGCGACAGGCTTTGCGCGACCTGTGTAAGCAATAGGGAATCAAATCCAATTTCAATGAAGCTTGCATGCAGCGGGGCCTCAGCAATGTCGATTCCAGAAGCGTCTTCTAATAGTTCCTTTATCTTGCTGATCAACAAATCTTTTCTCATAGGAGTGTCTACTGTTTGTTTAATATTATTTTCAGTTTGTTTCGATAATTCTTCGGAATCGATCCAATAGCTCTTCCGATCGTAGGCATAAGTAGGAATGTCTTGAATAATTCGCCGCTTCTGATGTGGATAGACTTTTTCCCATTGGGGTTCGAAACCTTGCAACCATAAATTTCCAAGTGTCTGGAATAAGGTGGTGTGTTCGTCTTCCTGGTTAGGGTATAAGGAAGCGAACGCGTGGGTCCCGAATTCAGCACCATGTTGTTTTACCAAAGTAGTTGTCACTTGTCCGGGGCCTGCTTCCAGGTAAATCGGTGACCATTCTTTTTGAAGAAACACAATGGCTTCAGAAAAACGCACGGTGGCAATCAAGTGATTTGCCCAATATTCGGGGTCAGTCGCTTCTTCCGCAGCTAACCAACGCCCGGTTACCGTTGAGACAATCGGTATTTCGGGCGGGCGCAAGGCCACCTTATCAACCTCTGCCAGGAACGATTCACGGATGGGAAGCATCATGGATGAATGGAATGCGTGGCTGGTATGTAGAAGTTTACACTGAATTTCGTTTGCTTCCAGTACCCGTGAGAACACATCAATCTCTTCCTGAGGTCCGGCAATCACGCAGAGCTTCGGTGCATTGATTGCGGCTATGGATAACCCGCTGGACAATAGCGGTGTCAGCTGGCCCGCTGATGCACGTACAGAAAGCATGCTGCCGGGCAAAACGTCGTGGCAAAGGCGCCCCCGTACCGCGATCAATCGCATGGCATCTTCCAATGATAATACACCTGCGAGGTGAGCCGCCACAAACTCTCCGATGCTGTGCCCTACGAAGACGTCAGGCTTTATTCCCCAGCTGATGTAAAGGCTGGCAAGTGCATAAGATGTAACGAATAAAGCGGGCTGCGTATAATACGTGTCCCGGAGTGTCTCATGTCCATCGTCGGGCGCAAAGATAATGCTACGGATATCCTCCCCCATTTCCGTTTGCAGGATTTCGGCACAGCGATCGACGGCAGCGCGGTACGCGGGTTCTTTGTGATAAAGATCACTGCCCATATTGGCGTATTGGGCACCCTGTCCTGGAAATAGGAATGCAAGATAACTTGCTTTCTCCTGGAGGGTATAGTTCTGCCATTCCTGGGCAGCTAATTTATCCAAAAGTTGCTGGCGGTTGTTTGCCACGATCGCATATCGATGGATAAGTTGATCGCGCGCGGTTTGTAACGTGTAAGCTAGTGAAGGAAGGGACACTGCCGGGTTTGCGTCTAAGAAGGCACCCAACCGCGCTGCATATAGACTTCCGGATAGCGCTGTTTTTGTTGACCACGGGATGAGGACAGGGCGCCGGATTGGAGTCTCGTCAAGTTCTTTTTCCTCCAACCCCAGGTAGTTTTCGAGTATCACATGTGCATTGGTGCCACCCACACCAAACGAACTCACACCGATCCGGAACAACTCGCCTGCCTTCCAGGTATAAGCTGTGTCGTTGACGACGAACGGTGTATCGGTGAAATTGATCGTTGGATTCGGTTTATGATAGTGGATGGATGGCGGTATCACGCCATGGCGGAGCGATAACGCCGCTTTGATGACCCCCGCTACCCCGGCTGCGTGGGTAAGGTGGCCGATGTTGCTTTTTATGGATCCAATACGGCAATATTGCCGTTCTGCCAAGTCGTTGCCAAAAGCCAATTTCAATCCCTCAATTTCGATGGGATCTCCCAGGGGGGTAGCGGTTCCGTGTGCTTCAATATAACCGATGGTTTCGGGCGAAAAATTGGCATCGTCCAGGGCCATCCGGATGGCTGATGCCTGACCGACGGCCGAGGGAGCCATAAAGCTTCCTTTGCCACCTCCGTCATTGCTCAATCCAATCCCGCGTATAACAGCGTAAATTGTATCTCCGGCCGCTTCCGCATCGTCCAGATTTTTGAGTAGCACAACACCGGCACCGTCGCTGAATACAGTTCCAGTAGCTTCCGCGTCAAACGGTCTAGTATGTCCATCGGCACTAAACATCGCACCTTCTTCATACCGATGTCCGCTTTTTATCGGCACCGTAATCGACACCCCGCCGGCGATTGCCATGTCACATTGACCGTTCCGGATCGCTTCCACTGCCTGAGCAATGGCAACTAACGATGTACTGCAGGCTGTATTGAGGCTTACAGCAGGCCCTTTAAGATCCAGCTGATAAGCTGTCCTTGTGGCGATGTAGTCTTTCTCGTTAGCCAACATCACCTGGAACGCACCGATTTTGGCAATTTCCTCCGGATGGTACTGCAGGTTGTTTTGGAAATAAGTATTATTGCCAGTACCGGCGAAAATACCGATGCGGTGGTGTTTTTTCGACACCAAATAGCCCGAGGATTCCAATACGTCTCGGCATACCTCAAGGAAAACCCGCTGTTGCGGGTCCATGAGTTTTGCTAGGGTAGGGGTAATGCCGAACAAAGCCGCATCGAACTGATCTGCGTGACCGATAATGCCGCGGGCCTTGACGTAATTAGGGTCGTTCCGTACGTCGTCGGGAATACCGTTATCCAATTCTTCGTCTGCGAAAAACGATACCGCTTCCTTCCCCGATTGCAGGAGATCCCAAAGCTCGGCCACAGAATCCGCACCGGGAAAACGACCCGCCATGCCGATAATAGCTACACCCCGGTTATTCCGTTTGTTACGCTTGGAATAGGCTGTTCGGAGTTCGGATTGCGGAGTTCCGACAGCATCAATTACCGAGGCCAACTGGGCCGCCGTTGGATACTGGTAAATTTGTGTTACGACCATTTCTACGCCGTGACGTTGCCGGAATTGCGCAATGGTTTGCTGCGCGAGCAATGAGTTTCCGCCCAATTCAAAAAAATTATCGTCAACACCGATCCGGTCTATGAGCAATAATTCCGACCATAGGTCAACAATTCTATGCTCACTTTCACGGCTCGGACGCCGATACGGCACGCCAATGTCCGGCCGTTTGATTTCCGGAGCCGGCAATGACAGACGGTCTACTTTGCCACTGGTTGTTTTTGGAAAGCTCGTTAGCCATACGAATGCTGCAGGGATCATGTAATCCGGCAGATGCCGGATAAGGTGTTCACGAATTTGAGAAATGTCGTGCGGTTTGCCATCCTCGGCAATGAGGTAAGCGACTAACCGCTTAATCCCCGCAACATCCTCCCGCACCACAACTAGATTCTGGACGATGTAAGGGATACCCGATAGGCACACTTCGATTTCGCCCATTTCAACCCGATTGCCCCTGATTTTTACCTGATGGTCCGCTCGGCCATGGAACTCGATTTCACCGTTTGGCAAGAACCGACCAAGGTCACCTGTACGGTACAGACGATGGGATCTCCCGCTACCGTCCACCCAATGTAAATAGCGCTCGCGTGTCAATTCGTCTCGATTCAGATAGCCCTTTGATACATTGACTCCTCCAATATAAATCTCGCCGACATCACCGGCGGGTATCTCTTTCAATTCATTGTCTAGCAAGAAAATGTCAACGTTGCTTATGGGAGATCCAATTGTGGGAATAGCCGGCCATCGTGAAGCATCGCCTGTTAACCGCAGGTCTGTTACCCAAATGCTGGTCTCCGTGGGGCCATAGACATTGACAAGGGTGCAGTCAGGTTTATGTATGAAAAAGTCTCGAATGGTTGGTGTAATTTTTAACAGTTCACCTCCCGTCGTGATTTCAGCCAATGACTCGGGATAACGGCACGTATTACGCGCCGCCTCCGTAAGATACTGCAATACGACATAAGGGATAAATATCCGATTGATCTGCTGCTGTTCAATGTAACCGAGCAACCGAGCAGCGTCAAGCCGGATGGTTTCATCAATGATATATAATGTACCTCCGGAGGTCAGGCTAACAAATATTTCCTGGAAAGATGCGTCAAAACTTAAGTGCGAAAAAAGAAGATTCCGGGCACCGGGCACCGCTTTGCTGTGCTGCAATTGGTGGTTTATGAGGTTCAGCATCCCCGCGTGTGTCATACAAACTCCTTTCGGGATTCCCGTTGAACCCGATGTATAAAGCAGAGCAACCAATTCTCCTGCACCCTGCAATGCCGCATTGGTACCGGATTCGTTGCGGGAAGTGTCTGAAACAGACAACGTCATTAAACCAAACTGAGCAAAAAAATCGGATTCTGATGGGTCACACACAATCTGCTTTATACCAGAATCGTCTACCATTTTCGCAATTCGCTCCAAGGGATAGTCACGATCTAATGGAAGATAAGCTTTGCCCGATTGGATGATACCCACCATGCCTACAATGGTGCTGGTGGTCTTGGTGGCACTTAGTCCGATAAACGGGCAGGAATCATCGATAACACGGGCGTCACGGGCTACCTGCTCAGCACCTGCAACCAATTCACGGTAAGATACCGTTACTTCACCACACCGTACGGCAATCCAATCCGGTGTCTTTTCGGCCCAATAATAAATGTTATCGATGATCGATACATGTAACCCTTTTTCCATATCATCCGTATTATTCAATCGAAACCGATGGAGCAGAGATCATAGTTGAAAACATTATACAATCACCTAATTTTGACTGCTTTCGTCAGAGCGGCTTATAATTAGGTAGAAGCAATTTGATCCAACTATTGGCCTATGTTGCCACAAAGTCTCTCCATGTTTTTCAATTCAAGATCAAAAGTAACATAGTATTCTAATAAAATCGCCCCGATGCCTACCAAAAATCTCTTTTTGTAGTGTATATGCTACATCTCCGTTCAATTATGCCTCCAAGCGTCAATTTAACCGGCTGATTGGTAAAAAACCGTTAGTTTTGTGCCGTCAATTACTAATTTGCTCACATATGCGTGTAACGTCGATCATTACAGTCAATTATCGCCAATCGGCCCTTACTGCTGATTTCCTCCGTTCTATTGCGCAGCATGCCGGAAAGGGGCGTTTCGAAGTCATCGTCGTTGACAACGGTGCTAAGGAAGATAATGGAGAATATTTCAGGGAAGTATTTCCTACAGTTGTATACCTCCGCTCCGAAAAAAATCTTGGCTTCGCGGGTGGAAATAACCTAGGTATCCGGCATGCCCGGGGAGATTACCTGCTCTTTCTGAACAACGATACCGAAATTACCGAAAATTTCATTCAAACCCTGCGTGATGAGTTGGATCACCATCCGGCTATCGGCCTGCTTTCGCCGCTCATCCTATATTACGAAAATAAACGTAAAATCCAGTACGCCGGGTACTCTCCAATGAATTACTATACCGGCCGTAATAGTGGTATCGGCTTCATGGAAGACGACAACGGACAATACGACCACATTACCACCGAAACCGGCTATTGTCACGGGGCGGCGATGATCTGCCGCAAGGCTGACCTTCAGCGGGTGGGGCTGATGGAAGAACATTTCTTCCTGTACTATGAGGAACTGGATTGGTGTGAGAAATTTAAACGCGCCGGGTTAAAAATTGGTTTTACCGGTAAGGCGAAAATCTACCATAAAGAGTCTATGAGCGTAGGGAAGGAAAGCCCGTTAAAGACCTACTTCATGGTACGCAACCGGTGGTTGTTTATTCGGCGGAATGCAAAATGGCCGTCAATGCTCGTTTTTTGTGTCTACAATCTGGCCGTTGCTGTTCCTTTTCTCCTGCTCAAATACCTTGTAAAGGGTCGGGTTGATTTGTTCCGGGCCGCCTTGCGAGGTGTTGCATGGAACCTGACACATCAGACCCGAAGTCGCAATCTTGGAATCGTACTTCCTGCCACCTAATTTCTTTATACGCAGATAGTTGTCTCCAGTTCGGAACGGATCGCCTCCTGCAACTGCGCACTCACGCCCACCAACGGCAACCTCACCGTCGGTCCGCAGATTCCCAGCTCATGGAGAATAGCCTTAACTCCCGCCGGGTTGCCCTCAATGAAACACAATTCCGTAATCCGTATCAGTTTACTGTGTAAACGCCGGGCCGCTTCAAAATTATTCTCCAGGCACATCTTTGCAAGCGTTGCAACCTGGGTAGGAAAGGCATTGCCAACAACGGAAATCACGCCGACGCCTCCCATTGCCATCATGGGTAGTGTCGCTCCATCGTCTCCCGAAATCAGCAGGAAGTCCTCCGGTTTGTCACGCATGATTTTGCCAAACTGCTCCAGACTGCCCGAAGCTTCTTTGGTGGCCACGATATTGCCGACTTCCCTGGCCAACCGAACCGTGGTTTCCGGACTGACGTTGCTGCCCGTACGGCCGGGAACATTGTATAGAATCACCGGCAGGGGAGAGGCAGCTGCTATGGCTCTATAATGCTGGAAGATGCCTTCCTGTGTAGGTTTGTTGTAATAAGGGCTTACCGATAATACCGCAGCGTATCCGGTGGTGTCAAATTGCTCAAGCTGATGAACAATCTCGGCGGTATTATTGCCACCGATACCGGCCACCAAGGGAATCCGGCCTTTCACTTTTTCCACAGTAAACGCCCATACGGCCTTTCGTTCGCTTTCGGACAACGTTGCCACCTCACCGGTAGTACCCAACGAAACCAAATAATCCATGCCACCGCTGATCTGATGTTCAATCAGCCGTTCCAAACCCCCGAAATCAATCGTTCCGTCCGAATGAAATGGGGTCACCAAAGCTACTCCTGCGCCGTAAAGCTCGTTCATGTTGTTATCGTAATTTGCCTGAAGCGTTTTATCGTTTGATCCAAACAGGCGGTCAAAATTAAGGGAAATAAATGATTTTAATGCACTATGATCCGATCAATTGCAACAATTCTTGTTCGGAAATGATCGGGATTTTCAGTTTTTCAGCTTTTGCCAGTTTGGAGGGGCCCATTTTGTCGCCCGCTACGAGGTAATCCAGTTTGCCGGATATGCTGCTCAACAGTTTCCCGCCATGGCTTTCAATGAGTGCAGTAAGTTCCTCACGGCTGAATTGCTCAAATACACCGGAGATGACGAAGCTCTTGCCCGCCAATGAATCGCCTAACTGTTCAACTTCCTTTTCTTCCACAGCCAATTGGAGGCCGTGTTGCCGCAGCCGCTCAATCTGTTCCCGGTGCAGTCCGTTGGCAAAATATTCGGTGACACTTTCGGCAATGCGCTCGCCGATTTCGTAGACCGACTGAATCTCCTCTTTGGAGGCCGCCATCAGCGCATCGATGGTTTTGAAGTGAAGCGCCAGTTTTTTTGCCACGGTTTCACCCACGTATCGGATGCCGAGTGCAAACAATACTTTCTCAAAGGGCTTTTCCTTGGACTTTTCAATGCCGGCAATCATGTTGTCGATTGATTTCTGGCCGAAGCGTTCCAGTTGGATAAGTTCTTCCTGTTTGTCTTTAAGCGTATAGATATCCGTGATGTTGTGGAGCAAGCCCAGTCTATAGAACGTCTCGATCGTCTCATCGCCCATGCCTTCTATGTCCATGGCCTTGCGGCCGATGAAATGTTGCATGCGGCCCACAATCTGCGGTCGGCAGCCATCTTCGTTCGGGCAATAGTGGACCGCCTCGCCGTCCTTGCGCACCAGGGGAGTCCCACATACCGGACAGAGAAGTGGGTACAGAATCGGCTGTGCATCCGGTTGGCGTTTCAGCAGGTTCACGCCCATTACTTTGGGAATGATTTCACCCCCTTTTTCGACGTAAACCGTGTCGCCTTCTCGCAGATCCAGCCTTTCGATCTCATTAGCATTGTGCAGGCTCGCCCGCTTTACCGTGGTACCAGCCAGCAAAACGGGTTTCAGGTTAGCTACGGGGGTCACTGCACCCGTACGCCCTACCTGATAACTAACCGATTGGAACAGGGTTTCCACTTGCTCGGCTTTGTATTTGTAAGAAATCGCCCACCGGGGTGACTTGGCTGTGAACCCCAGTTCTTCCTGCTGACCGTAATCATTTACCTTGATAACGATACCGTCGATGTCGTAGCTCAGGTCGTAGCGTGCCTCTTCCCATTTGGCAATGAAGGCAAGCACGTCATCGATCGAGGTACAGCGCGCCGTATGCTCACAAACGTGAAATCCCCAAGACTTTACGGCCTGGAGACTATCCCAATGGTTGCTGAACAGCCGGTTGCGGTTGTCGCTATACAGGAAGTACAAAAAACAATCCAACGGACGGCGCGCCACCTCTGCCGAATTTTGAAGCTTGATCGTACCGGCCGCAAAGTTGCGGGGATTGGCATAAGCCATCTCACCGTTTTCGATCCGTTCGTTATTCAGGCGCTGGAAAGCGGCGCGGTGCATGAAAATCTCGCCCCGTATTTCAAACAGATCGGGGTATCCATCGGTCCGCAGTTTATTCGGTATCTTCTTGATAGTACGTACGTTGGTGGTCACATCGTCACCCTGAATACCGTCTCCCCGGGTAACCGCCCGCTTCAGTATTCCATGTTCGTAGGTAAGGCTGATGGAAAGACCATCAAATTTCAATTCACAGACGTATTCAAAATCGTTTCCGATGGCCTTGCGTACCCGTTCATCGAAATCGCGCAATTCCTGTTCGCTGTAGGTATTGCTCAGCGAAAGCATGGGCCATCGGTGACGTACCGTATCGAAACGCTGCGTGATGTCGCCGCCTACCTTCTGCGTCGGCGAGTCAGGATCCAGGAATTGCGGGAATAGCCGCTCCAATTCCTCCAGTTCTTTGAGCTTCTGGTCGAAATCGTAGTCAGAAATGATTGGAGAGGCCAATACATAGTACTGGTAGTTGTATTCGTTGAGCTCCCGGGTTAGCTCTTCGATCCGGATGGCTGCTTCTGCTGGTGACATGGCAACGAAAATACAAATTTTATGGCTTTCGGCAATCGGATTTCAGCTAATGGCCCGTTGTCACGCACCGATGCCTATTCTTCCAGCTTGTCCCAGATTTCGTAAATCGGATCTCCCGCAGAGCTCAGCCCGGAATGGTGCCACGAGCCATTTTCGATTTTACCATCGAAAGACAGCGAGGCACCCACACGGCTGTTATCGCGTGAAAAGAATTCGATGTTTTCGGTGTATTTCCCGTTTTCAAAGGTATACGTACCTCCACCTGTACCGGAAAACTCTCCGGTTTTGATGTTGATCGCCACCCACTGGAAACGCGTACCGCTCAGGATCTTCAGCGTTCTGCGGTCTCGCAAAGGCATTTGCCCCATTTCGTCACCCTGTTTACGGCCCGTAATGCGCCATACCCCCGCCATGGGGCCTTCATTGCTGTCGATACGTTGCCAGCTTGCGGAAGCACCCGATAAATTGGTAGACAGTGTATTTCCCGGGGTTACATCAAACGTGCCGGACTGGCCCACCCACGTATCGGCGGCTACGTTACTGGCCGCCTTATCCGTATCGTATTGCCAGGTTACGGTCAACGTCTTCCCGTCAGTAGTATACGTACCGCCTCGTGTTGAGATAAATTTTTTGTTTTTGAGATCATAAGTGCTGTGCGACAGGTAACCGTCTACAAATACAGCCGTTTGTATCACATCGCCCTGTTGTGTCTGCCAGGCCCCCGCCAGGGCATCCTGCTGGTAAGCTTGGGTGCTCAGCGTTGCCGCGCAGGCAACCAGTAAAGAAAGAATAATCCGTTTCATGATTCATTATATTGGTTTGTAATCCGTGTCAATCGGTGTATCCGTGGCTGTCCTCTTTGCCGCGAATGCACAAACAACCATTCATCCGTCACATCCGGTCAACGTTCCTAAAATAACAACTAATTTCCCAAAAAGTTGTCTTGTAGCCGGTATTTTACAAAAATCGTTTGAGATCCAGTTGGCTGAAATATGTTTTCCGCTGAATATAAAACGCCCAGATGAAGCTTCCATTATAGATTCCTTTCTTGCTGAAGGACTGATTATAACGTCTACGCTTCCGGGCAGTCTTGAAGAAGTCGAGAAAAAAACGCTGATGGGAACGGCTGATGGCCCAGGCATCACTGAGTTTGCCCTGTACCAAGAAGTGGATAAGGGCAATGAGGTCGATCCACATGCGGGCAAATATGACCCAGCACGCATCGATCAACGGTAGGTTTTTCTGCATCATGAATAGGCTGTTGCGGAAATTGAGGTATGTTTTCGTCGGGTTGGCCGCCGCCAGCGTGCCGCCGCCTACGTGATAGACAACCGACTGCGGACAGTAGCCGATCCGGTATCCCTTGCGTTTGAGGCGCCAGCAGAGATCCACTTCTTCCATATGCGCGAAGAAATCGGCGTCAAATCCACCCGAGGCTTCCCAGCAGGCGCGTTTGATAAAAAAGGCGGCACCGCTGGCCCAAAAAATTTCACATGCATCGTCATACTGACCTCGGTCCTTTTCCATGACATGAAGCATCCGCCCACGACAAAAGGGAAATCCGTAATAATCAATAAAACCACCGCCTGCTCCCGCATGTTCAAAATATTCCCGTTGGTAATACGAACGGATTTTGGGTTGTGCAGCTGCCATGTCAGGTTGACTTTCCAAGAGCTCGATGACAGGTGTGATCCAATGGGGGGGGACTTCTACATCCGAATTAAGCAACACGAAGTAATCGGCTTCCAGGTATTTTAATATTTCGTTATACCCCCCTGCAAAACCGAGGTTACGTTCATTACGTATGATGCGGATAGCCGGATAGGTGGCTGTCACAAATGCCACGGAATCATCGGTAGAACCGTTATCGCCCACAACAAACTCGATGTTTGGATAATCGGTATTATATACCGACGGGAGAAATTTTTCCAGAAAAAATCTCCCATTCCAATTCAATATGACAACGGCTACTTTCGGATAGTGGGTCATGTTCTAGCTTTCGGTTTTCGTTTCCAGCGGCGGTGCGACCAGAGCCACCATTCGGGCTTTTGACGGATAATGTCTTCCGTAAATTGATTATGAATGTCGGTGATACCATGGCCGGGCACTTCGGCTGGGTTTTCAACCAGGGTCTTAAACGTACAGCAATAATACCCGCGCCGAAGCCGGTCGATGTGACAGAAGACCACCGGAAAGTTGGTCATCTTTGCGATTTTCTCAGCCCCGGTATATACCAACGTATCTTGATTCAGGAACCGGATAAAGTAATCCGAATCCCGGTACATGGGCGTCTGGTCGGCCACAAACATACTGATATGGGGCTGGTGGCGGTATGCCACAATTTTGCGAAGTGTCTGCTTCATGGGCACCATGATTGCACCGAAACGGCCTCTCACCGAATTGTAAATGGTATCGACAGTCTTATTGTGCAAGGGTTTGTAGATAATCAGTACGGGATGGTCTGTCAGCAAACTCAGCCGGTGGATACCCAGCTCCCAATTCGCGTAGTGAGCCGTAACCCCCACAACACCCTTGCCGGCATTGAAATGGCGTTCCAGTTCTTCCATGCCATAAATAGCAATCCGCCTTTTAACTTCGGCGGCAGAGATACTGCGCATCTTAACCGCTTCCACAATCAGGTCCGGAAGAAACCGGTAAAACTTCCGGGCAATCTTCCTACGTTCTTCCGCCGACTTCTCCGGAAATGCATTGGTAAGGTTTTCATACACAATGGCTTTCCGGTATCCGACTACGTGATACAATAGTACATATAAAACGTCCGATATTCGGTAAAGCACCCAAAAAGGAAGCAACGAGACCAGATAAACAAAGAAATTCGCTACGGAAGATTTTCGCATTACGGCCATTGATGATGCTTGAAGCTGCAAACTTAGATAAAGTTACGTTTATATGCAATTTAATCGTATCGCCTGTAAACGTAACGTTATTCGCAACAATTTTACGCTCAGCGGTGCTCATGATTACTTTGCAGTTGGTCGATCGCTCCGCCGCAGAGAATGGGCTAAAAGTGGATATATCCTTAATTTAAATTACTTTTACAGCACAAACTTATATTTCTTGCGTTCATGGACAATCACCTCATATTACCTGCTTTTTATCTGCCACCCGTTTCCTATTTCCGTGCCATCCAATCCGCTTCGTTACCCATTCTGATCGAGCAATACGAACACTACCCGAAGCAAACGTATCGCACCCGTGCGGCCATCTATTCGGCAAACGGCAAATTAGACCTTATCGTGCCTGTACAACGGGGGCATAAGGGGCATACCAAAATGAAAGATGTAAAAATCAGCTATGAGTGGAACTGGCAGCGGCTGCATTGGATGAGTTTGCAGACCGCCTATCGCAGTTCCGCCTATTTTGAGTATTACGAAGACGAGTTTTTGCCTTTTTATCAACAGAAATTTGAATGGCTGCTTGACTATAACGTAACGCAACTGGAATTACTGCTGCGGTTATTGAAAATCGAGCGTTCCGTGGAGCGCACGGAAAGCTACCGTCAGGATTATGCGCCGAACGTTGATTTTCGTACATCCATCCACCCGAAGCGCTCAAATCACACAGACGCAGCCAGGCCTTATTATCAGGTTTTTGAAAATAAACACGGTTTTTTGGCCGATCTGAGTATTGTCGATCTACTTTTTAACCACGGACCTCAAAGTAAAGGATATCTTTAACGGTGTGAAACTTTTTTGGCACGGCCCTGTTTTAGTGTCACAATCATTGAAAAAAAAATATGATCAAACCATTTTTAGGCACATTGCTGCTCTTACTTTTGTTAACCGGAACCGTCTGTGCGCAGTCAGGCACTGACACCATTCACCATCGGAAAGTCTATGTGGTCAGCGGTCTGGGATGGGGATTTGCAGTAGGGGAGACCAGCGAGGTACTACAGGCTAAATTTTCAAACAGCCTAGGACTGGATATTTCGCTCGCAAATCGTCATTACTTTTTATATCCTTCTGTTGACTTTCTCTCGTACCGCTATAACCAGCAGGTCCATGATCCGGATTATCCGTATGACCTGGAAAAAGGGAGAAGCAATTTCTACATCCTGAATCTGGCCGGTGGTGTCCGGAAACAGATCGAAAAGCTCAATATATATGCGTATGCCGGACCCGGAGCAGGTGTAGTCGTTGAACCCCGCACACGGGTATCGGAAGGGCGGAAGCGTGTCATTATAGAAAATACCACCCACCTAACGCCCACGTTGCGGGCAGGCGTAGGCGCAGACTACAAAATCGGGAATTTTTTCCTTTTTCTCGAAGCCGGTTGGCTGCACAACTTCCGCAACATACAAGAGCGGCAGGTTAACCTGCTATCGCTATATGGCGGGTTAAAAACAGACGTTACCACCTTGAAAAACAAGGTGGCAAGCGTGATGGGGATACAATAAGAACCTATTTCCGCGAAACGTTTAACTCAACGACTTCCACGTCGATGGAGTTAAAAAGTTTGTGCGATGATTTCAGTTCGGATTCCGGCTTTATTTCATCCAGTGTCCGTACATCTACCCCCCGTTGCTTCGTAATGTCCAACCGGCCACCCAAACAAGGATAGTTAGTTTCGATATCCCCACCGTTGAAACTGGTGATGGTCGCAAATCCATCCAGGTTGTTGTAAAAATTGGTCATGGTTATCGGCATAAAGTTATTGTATTGCTTGAGGTCGTTCAGGGTTGAGCCTACGCGCAATCCTTCAGCGGTCTGATAGGGACCAAAGTTATTGGCAACGGCGATCTTGGTGATCGTCTGATAAGGCTCTTTGCTTTCTGCCCAGTATACGGTAATTTCCTCGGTCTCGTTGGGAAATACCTTGGTAATCTGTACCTTTTTTCCATCTACCTCTGCTGTTCCGTTTTCAAGTTTATCGGCACCGATGGCACTATCCAGTGAAGCATACGAATCAGTGAATTTGACAGGACCGATGCCTTCGCAGGTAATCGCATTCGGATCTGCTTGGGGTACTTCCTCCTGTTGTTGTTTCTGCGGCTGTTGGCAGGCAAGGGCAAATGCCCCGATAAGGGCGATACGATGTATAAGGCGCATAATCAAAGGTTTTGTTCATTAAAGGGAGCTAAGTTAGGAAAAACAGTCCAATTTCCAATAAGTTGATTCGATCGCGTTGATTTTACAACAAAATGCAGTAAGTTTGTATTAGGCACAACGCAAATCGGAATTCTTTTATTTCTCATAAATCTTCAAAAAAAAGCATGTCAGTACAGCGGTTCTTTTTTATTTTTCTTATCATATTGGTGGTCAGCAGCTGTGGGACCACCCAAAAGGTACAGCATCACGATGTCTCATTTGACGAAGGCATCCGGCAGATCAACCACCTGGTGGTTGTCTACATGGAAAATCACAGCTTCGATAACCTATACGGTGAGTTCAAAGGGGCAGACGGTCTTAAAAATGCCCAAAAAGGAAATTTCGTACAGGTAGATGAGCAGGAAAATCCGTATACGTACCTGCCTGAGATCCCGAGGAACAATTCGTTTCCCACCAATTTGCCCAACAAGCTTTTTAATATCGACCAATATGTCCCGTCCGACAAGAAGACACCGGATGTTACGCATCGCTTTTTTCACAACCAGTTGCAGATCAACGGCGGGAAAATGGATAAGTTCGCGGCATACAACGATTCCAAAGGACTGGCAATGGGGTACTACCATACCAAGAAATTGCCGCTCTATCCGCTGGCTAAAGAATATACCCTGTGTGACAACTTTTTTCAGAGCGTCTTCGGCGGCTCTTATTTCAACCACGTGTACCTGATCTCTGCCGCCGTACCGGTATGGCCGAATGCTCCGGAATCATTGATCGCTGAAATCGACGCAGATGGCAAGATGGTAAAAGACGGCATCGTCACTTCGGATGGTTACGTGGTCAATCACGTCCATTCCCGGAACTGGCCTTACCCGCCCAAATCGGATACTTCCCAATTGCTGCCGTCACAGACCATGCCTACCATCGGCGACCGTCTGAGCGAGAAAGGCATATCCTGGGCATGGTACTCGGAAGGGTGGGACGATGCCGTGGCAGGAAGGAAAAATAACTTTGCGTACAATCATGAACCTTTCCTGTATTTTGCCCAATATGAGGAGGGGACAGCGGGCAGAAAACACCTGAAAGATCAAAACGATTTCATAAAGGCCGCGAAAGAAGGTACCCTTCCCAGCGTTTCCTTTGTGAAACCCGGTGGCGGGAACGACGAGCACCCGGGCGGCTCTGATGTGTATTCTTCCGAGCAGTTGGCCGTCAACCTGATCAATGCGGTATTGGAAGGGCCTAATGCGAAGGATGCATTGGTCATCCTGACCTACGACGAGTTCGGTGGATTTTTCGATCACGTAGCGCCACCCGTTATCGACAGATGGGGCCCCGGTAGCCGTATTCCCGCGATTGTCATCGGTCCGTTTGCGAAAAAGGGCCACGTGGATCATACGCAGTACGAGACCGTCAGCATTCTTTCGTTTATCGAACACAGATGGGGGATAGCGCCGCTGGCTGAACGGGATAAAAATGCGAGTCCTTTCCGGAATGCACTGGTATTCAAGTAATCGTTTTTGATCAGGAGGCGGGTGTGTGATGCATAGAAAGATTGTGATCGTTGCATTTCTGTTTACAGGAATCCTTCTTGCAGCCTTTACCCAGCACCCGGGTCGCTATCCGGATAATGCTGCGCAGACGCAGTCCGGCCCGCGTGAACGCCGTGTGCAGAAAAAAATATTCAGTCAGCTCGAATCGTTCCGCGATTACGTAAGGGATACGCTCTACGGGGAGGTCGGCAAAACGGAAGTGGATACACAACGCGTCCGGCAGGCCTTTTTAAAATCACGGTTATTGTTCAAAGCGTTTGAATGGGCAGCAGCCTATTTTGCGGCTGACCTGACGGATCGACTGAATGGCCCACCGGTACAGGAGATCGAAAACGCCGACCTGTTAGACCCTTCCATGGCCCGGGCCATCGACCCCATGGGACTACAGGTGATCGAGGAGTTTATCTATCCGGCGTACGATGCAGCCACGAAAGAAGAGCTGGTCAGCGAAGTCGGCCACCTGGTAACCAATACGGAATACCTGGTCTCTTATTTTGCCGATCATCCGCTTGCCCGTTGGCGGATTCTGGATGCAGCCAAGTTGGAAGTGTTCCGGATCATCACCTTGGGGATTACCGGGTTTGACGATGCGCTTTCCTTGAACAGTATGGAAGAATCGGCCGTATCCCTGGAAAGCCTGCGGGATGTGCTTTCCCGCTACCTGAACCAAAATAAGCGCGCGCCTTTATTGCAGAACCTGGATGCCGCCATCGAATACCTACGCCAAAATCCCGATTTCGACTCGTTCGACAGAGCGGCATTCATTACCCGCTTCGCCAATAAAATCAGCACCGGGATCGCCCGATTGGAACAGGGATTACCCGGCCCCCGGATTAAGTACAACCGGATGCTGAGGCAGGAGGTAAGTACGTTATTTGATCCCGGCGCATTCAATGTGGATGCCTTTTCTCCCGGACCCGAATTTCACCTAACGGATGCGAAAGTGGCATTGGGTGAAAAGCTATTTTACGATGCCGCACTATCCGGTACCGGTACCCGGAGCTGTGCTTCCTGTCATAAACCCAATCTGGCGTATACCGACGGACTGCCTAAACCTGCGGATATCCACGATCCGGAAAAACCACTGGTAAGAAACGTACCCACCTTGCTCAACGCGGCGCTGCAGTCAAATTATTTCTATGACATGCGGGCGTTGACGTTGGAGGACCAGATACGGGATGTCATCGGCAATCAACAGGAGATGGACGGGTCGATGGATGCAATCCTGAACTATGTTTCGGCAGACCAGTCGTATCAGTCGCTTTTTGCACAGGCTTTTCCCGCAACCGCCGGAAAAGGGATCCGTCGGGATGAGGTGACGAATGCACTTGCTTCGTACATACGTAGCCTCACAAAGCTCAATAGCCGGTTTGATGAATATATGCAGGGCAAAGAAGATGCCCTCTCAGGACAGGAACTGAAAGGCTTTAACCTGTTTATGGGAAAAGCGAAATGTGCCACCTGTCATTTCATCCCCTTGTTTAATGGGGTTACGCCGCCCAAATACGTCATGAGCGAGACGGAGGTATTGGGAGTTCCCGTTTCCCCGGCAGATTCCACACTGGATCCGGATCGGGGTTATTACGACGTGATCGGTATCGATTCCTATAGGAACGCGTTTAAGATACCCACTGTCCGGAACATCCTCAAAACGGCTCCTTACATGCACAACGGAGCTTATCAGACGCTGGAAGAAGTGATGGAGTTTTACGACAACGGAGGCGCTGCGGGCTTGGGAATCAACCTCCCCAACCAGACGCTTCCGGAAGACAGCCTTCAGCTCACCGAACCGGAAAAAGCGGACATCATTGCTTTCATGAAGAGCTTAGAAAGCAAGTAGTTGCTCGTTCAGCAATTTGATCTTCGCTTCCGCGTCCGCTTTCTTGTTTCGCTCGTTGGCCACGATTTCCGGCTTGGCATTTTGTACAAAACGTTCGTTGGCTAATTTTGCATTGACCGATTTCAGGAAACCTTCCAGATAGGCGAGTTCCTTGCTGATGCGTTCCCGCTCAGCTTCCACATCGATATTCTGCGCAACATCCACATAAAATTCGTCTTTGCCCACCAGAAAACTGGTGACTCCGGACGGTTTTTGGTCGACAAAATCGACAGCGGAGACATTGGCCATTTTCTGGATGCTCTCGCTGTAACGTGAAAAGTCGATACCCGATGTGGCATGGATGGCCAATGGTAGTGCTGTTTTGGGTGATAATTGCTTGGTATTACGTAGGTTACGGATTTCCGAAACCACTTGCTGTACCGCCGCAAAATCTGCCAGCAGCTTTTCGTCAAAGGCGCCGCTCCGCGGGTATTCCGCCACGATGCAGCAGTCGTGCTCGGCCCTTACACCGAATAGCTCGTCGTGCCACAATTCCTCACTGATGAACGGCATAAACGGGTGGACAAGTTTCAGCACCGATTCGAAGAATCCCTTCGTTGCTTCAAAGGCTTCACGGGCGATGGGCTGCTGGTAAGCAGGCTTTGCCAGTTCGAGGTACCATGCGCAGAAATCGTCCCATATCAGTTTATAGGTAGCCATCAGGGCATCTGAAATCCGGTACGCCGCAAAATGGTCTTCGATTTCGGTTAACGCCTGGTTAAACCGGTACCCGAACCAGCGGGCGGCTTCCTGTTGTGCAGATGTGGCCGGTATATCGGCCACTTCCCATCCCTTTACCAGCCGGAATGCATTCCAGATCTTGTTGGCAAAGTTACGGCCCTGCTCGCAGTAGGACACGTCAAACATCAGGTCGTTGCCGGCAGGAGAGGAGAGGAGCATGCCCACCCGTACGCCGTCCGTACCATACTGCTCCATCAGTTCGATGGGGTCCGGCGAGTTGCCGAGCGACTTGGACATCTTACGCCCCAGCTTATCGCGCACGATACCGGTGAGGTACACATTTTCGAAGGGCGGTTTGCCCGTATATTCATGGCCGAAGATGATCATGCGTGCAACCCAGAAAAACAGGATTTCGGGAGCCGTAACCAGGTCATTGGTCGGATAGTAATACCGGATATCCGCATTGTCCGGATGGCGGGTGCCATCAAATACCGACATCGGCCAGAGGCCCGATGAAAACCAGGTGTCCAGTACGTCATCTTCCTGCCGGATGCCGTCGGCCGACTTTCCTTCGGCTGCGAACAGTGCTGCGGCTTCCGTCTCGGTTTTGGCTACCATCCATTCGTTTTGGGCATTGTACCACGCCGGTATGCGTTGTCCCCACCACAGCTGCCGGCTGATGGTCCAGTCCTTGATGTTTTCCATCCAATGGCGGTAGGTATTGATGAATTTGTCGGGGATTAGTTTCACTTCGCCGTTGAGCACATAATCCAATGCGGGTTTGGCCAGCTCCTGCATGCGGCAGAACCATTGCATGGAAAGCTTCGGCTCAATGGCCGCATCGGTGCGCTCGGAAAAGCCCACCTGCGATTTGTAGGGTTCTGTTTTTTCAAGCTGTCCGGCTTCTTCCAGCAGGATAGCTACCGCCTTGCGGGCTTTGAAACGGTCTTCGCCAACGAGAATTACGGCCTTTTCGTTAAGTGTTCCGTCGTCGTTCAGGATATCGATGATCGCGAGGTTGTGTTTCTGTCCCAGCTCATAGTCATTCAGGTCATGGGCGGGTGTTACCTTGAGGCAACCCGTACCAAACTCCATATCCACGTATTCATCCTCGATAATGGGAATTTCACGGTTAATAAGCGGCACCAGTGCGGTTTTGCCTTTCAGCTGTGTGTACCGCGGATCGTTGGGGTTGATGCACACCGCCGTATCGGCCATGATGGTTTCTGGCCGTGTGGTGGCGACGGTCAGATAGGAAGGCGCTCCGTTGGCAGCATCTTTCACCGCATAACGGACGTAGTAAAGCGTCTGGTTGACCTCTTTGCGGATCACTTCCTCGTCAGACAGGGCGGTACGTCCCTGTGGATCCCAGTTGACCATTCGTACGCCCCGGTAGATATATCCTTTCCGGTACAGGCGGATGAACGTGTCGATCACCGCCTCGGACAGATCGGCTTCCATGGTAAAACGCGTACGCTCCCAATCGCAGGAGGCTCCCAGCTTTTCCAGTTGCTTCAGGATGATACCGCCGTATTTTTCCTTCCACTCCCACGCATACTCAAGAAACTGTTCACGTGTCAGGTCTTTCTTATTGATGCCCTTTTCTTTAAGCATGGCGACCACTTTCGCTTCCGTCGCAATGGAGGCATGGTCAGTACCCGGTACCCAGCAGGCATTTTTACCTTGCATACGGGCCCGTCGGATGAGCACATCCTGCAGGGTGTTGTTGAGCATGTGTCCCATGTGAAGTACGCCGGTGACATTGGGAGGCGGCATTACGATGGTATACGGTTCGCGATCATCCGGCACGGAACGGAAAAAACCTTTTTCCATCCAGTAACTGTACCATTTATCTTCGGCGTCTTTGGGGTTGTATGTCTTTGCAATGCTCATGAACCGTCTGCAGTTTTAAGGGACGCAAACTTAGGGAAAGTTGCGAATTAAAGCAAATGACCTCTCTTCAATTCTGGGTTACCCTTGTTTTATACAAAACGTAGAATAAACTTTGTATTTAATTGTATTTTATTCGGAGTTTGTTCGGAGTTTACTCGGTAATTAACCGAATAAACTAAAAGTAAAATAAGATTTATTATCATCTGATTTCAAATTTATTAGTAGTTTTGGTGTAAACTTAATGTAAAGGAGAAGTAACTATGGCGATCATAACAGAAGGAGTGAATGGGCCGGTTACCGGCCGATTAGGCAATGTGGTTTTTTATCAGGTTAAAGGGCAGAACCGCGCCCGGTCGTTGCCGCGTGTAACCCGGCGTAAGCGCAAGCCCAGTCCGGAACAGGCCATGCAGCGGGCCAAGTTCAAGTTGATGCAGGAATGGCTAAAACCGATGAGAGGTCTGGTGCGTATCGGTTTCGGGCATTACGCGCCGCCCAAGACGGGGCATAACGTGGCGATGTCTTACAATATGAAGCATGCGATCGTTGAAAATAACGGCCAGTTTTCTGTGGATCCGGAAGCTTTTTGTTTCAGTGCGGGGCCGCTGACATCGCCCGTGAACCCCCGCGTATCCTTGGGAGAAGATGCCCTGCATTTTACGTGGGAAAAGCCTGGCATCGATGCCAGGCTCGGCAATGCACGCACGCTGCTACTTGCCTATAACACCACGGAATCATTGGCTTATTACGAGGTCTGCGGCGCAGGTGCCCATTCGTGTTCGGGAGAACTGTCACTCCGTTTTCTCGGCTATCGCGAAGGTACTGTGTGCCATGCCTATATGGCTTTTATGAATGTCGAGACAGGCGAAGTATCCGACAGTGTGTATGCGGGCAGGATAGTGTTCGAAAGCGGCTCAGTCTGACGGTATGCTCTACGTGCTTTTCAGCGTTGTGTGCAGTGTCACGGTCTCGGTGATCCTCAAACTGGCGCGGCGTTATGAAGTGGACACTACCCAGATCATCGTCTGGAATTACCCGGTAGCCGTGCTGTGCACGTGGGGTTTTCTCCAACCCGTGTGGACCCCCACGGTGATGGCAGATGCTCCGTTCGGATTGTATGGTACGCTGGCCGTCTTACTACCCGGGATCTTCGTGGCACTCGGTGCCTCGATCCGCTATGCCGGGATCGTCCGCACGGAAGTGGCGCAACGCCTGTCGCTGTTTATCTCGTTGATAGCGGCATTTCTGCTGTTCGGCGAAACACCACAGTCTGCCAAGCTTGCGGGGGTTGCCGTCGGTGTTGTGGGCATCCTATGCAGCATCGGTTGGCATAAAGGCAAAAACCAGTATGGGCTTAACCATCGGGTGTGGTTATATCCGGTGGTCGTATTCTTCGGATATGGCATTGTCGATATCCTGTTCAAGCAGGTCGCCCAGCATACGGATGTACCCTATACAACGTCGATGCTGATGGTGTTTCTTTTGGCCATGGGTGTGGCGTTTATCTACCTGGCCTATCACATCATGGGGGCGAAGAAACGCTTTTCCGTGCATGCAATCTTCTGGGGAATGGTATTGGGTGGATTCAACTTTGCCAACATCCTGTTTTACATGCGGGCACACCGTGCCCTGCCGGACAATCCGTCCATCGTTTTCACCGGCATGAATGTCGGAGTCATCGCACTGGGAGCCCTTATCGGTATTTTTCTTTTTCAGGAAAAATTGTCGTTTATCAACAAAATTGGGATAATTTTGGCCGTAATATCGGTATTGATGATCGCGTATCTGTGAGTTTATTCGAAGACACCTATAAAACCATTGCTTCCCCAAGTGAGGGAATATACAAGGATAAGGGCAGCAAATTCATTGCGTATGCCTATCCGCTGCGCAGTGAGGACCAAATAAAGGAACGGGTGGCTGCTTTGAAATCCGAACATCCCAAAGCACGGCACCACTGCTGGGCGTACCGGCTTACGCCCGACCGCTCCGTATATCGCATCAATGACGACGGAGAACCGTCAGGCACAGCCGGCCGACCGATTCTCAACACCCTGCTATCGTACGATCTCACCAATATTCTCGTGGTGGTGGTGCGCTATTTCGGAGGCACGTTACTCGGTGTACCGGGATTGATCCATGCGTATAAAACGGCTACTCAAGAAGCATTGACTGCCGCAGAAGTGGTGGAGTTGACGGTAAATGATATATACCGTGTATCCTTCGGCTACGAACAGATGAACGACGTGATGCGTATCGTGAAAGATGAAGGAATCGGCGTATTGAAACAGGAGTTTGACAACCAGTGTATCCTGGAACTGGAAATCCGCCAACAGCAGGTAAACCGGGTGGTGGGTAGGTTGCAGCAGGTGAACGGGGCAGAAGTAAAATATGTGGGGATACAGTAATTTTAATTTAATTCTACTATTTCTATATACTTTACGTATATTTGTCGCATGAAACAAACAAACGAGCAAAAAATGTACTGTTGCATGCACCTTGAATAAGGGTGGCTGTTGGTATACGTTTCCGCTTAAGGTAAGATATAACGGCCTCCGCTAACAATTAGGGAGGTTTTATTATTTATAAAATATAACTAAACAACATTCATGCAGAGCTTTCGAACCGAACTGGAAAATCCGGTTGTTGAAAAGGAAATCATCGAGCTTGAACGCAAAATCAGAGCGTATCGGGAAGGATCCATGGTTGAAGATAAATTCAAGAGCCTACGTCTGGCCCGGGGAATTTATGGTCAACGGCAACCCGGCGTACAGATGGTACGGATTAAGCTACCTTTCGGCAAAGCAACGTTCAAGCAACTGCTGCGCATTGCGGATATATCCGATGAGTATGCCATCCGGAATTTGCATTTTACCACCCGGCAGGACATACAGATTCACTTTGTGAGTTTGGACCGTACACCCGAACTCTGGGCGAAATTGGCCCAGGATGATATCACCATCCGCGAGGCCTGCGGCAACACCGTGCGTAATGTGACGGCATCTCCCCAGGCGGGTATTGATCCCGAGGAACCGTTTGATGTGTCGCCCTATGCACACGCGACATTTTCCTATTTCCTGCGCAATCCGATTTGCCAGGAACTCGGCCGGAAGTTTAAATTCGGCTTTTCATCCAGCACACGGGATACGGCTTTTGCTTTTGGGCAGGACCTGGGTTTTATTCCAAAAGTCCGGACGGTGAATAACGTCGAAGAGCGCGGATTCCGGGTGATCCTGGGCGGTGGGCTCGGGGCGCAGCCGATGGCCGGGCACCTGGTGCATGAGTTCCTTCCCGAAGACCAGTTGATTCCCTATTCGGAAAGTGTACTCCGGGTATTTGACCGGTATGGCGAACGGAACAACAGAAACAAAGCCCGTTTTAAATACCTGATCCAAAAGCTTGGGCTGGATGAAGTAAAACGGCTGATTGCTGAAGAGCAGATAGCAAGCAAAGTAAAGACATTCAAGATCGACCGGGATGCGGTGCCCCAACCTGAACCACCGGAATTACGCCCGATCGAGGAGGAGCCTGTGTCGAATCCGATCGCGTATGAGGTCTGGAAAAAGACCAATACATGGGAACAAAAACAGACGGGGTATTATGCCGTCTATGTGAAGGTGCCAACCGGTGACATGCCGACCAAGGATGCACGGGTATTGATAGCAGGTATACGCGGGCATGTGGCCGATGAAGTACGGATTACACAAAATCAGGGACTGCTGCTGAAATTTGCACGGGAAGAATCCCTTCCGCATATATACAATGTGCTGGAAAAGATCGGTTTCGCCAAACCCGGTTTTGACAGCGTAGCCGATGTGACCACCTGCCCGGGTACGGATACATGTAACCTCGGTATTTCCAACAGTACCGAAATGGCCAGGGTGCTCGAATCGTTAATATACGATGAATATGAGGAACTGGTTTTTGACCGGGAAATTAAAATCAAAATCAGCGGGTGCATGAATTCATGCGGACAGCATGGGATCGCAAACATCGGGATACACGGCAGCTCGCTGAAAGCCGATGGAAGGGTGGTTCCTGCCGCCCAGATTATGCTGGGAGGCGGTGTGTTGGGCGACGGACTGGGACGCGTGGCTGAACGTGTGATCAAAGTTCCGTCTAAGCGCGTAGTCAGTGCCGTACGTTTGCTGCTGGACGATTACCTGGCTAATTCCACTCCGGAAGAGCGCTTTCATGATTACTACGACCGGCAAACCAAAGATTATTTTTACCGCATGCTGAAACCGCTGGCAGACCTTACCACGCTGGTTGAGGATGAGTTTGTCGATTGGGGACACCAGGAAACCTACCAGCAGGCGATCGGTGTGGGTGAGTGTGCCGGTGTGGTCATCGACCTCGTTGCGGTGTTACTATTCGAGGCGGAAGAAAAACTGGGCTGGGCAAACGAGAGCTACAGTGCAGGCGCTTATGCCGATGCGATCTATCATGCCTATGCCGTATACATAAGTACCGCAAAAGCCTTGTTGCTTGACAAAGGCATCCACAGCAGTACCCAGATTGCAATTATCAGGGATTTTGATAAGAATTTCGTGGAATCGGGTGAGTTCCTGGTATCCGGCGGTTTTGAAGACCGGGTGCTGGAAATCAACAAGCACGAGCCTTCGGAGGCATTTGCCCGTCAATACCTTGCCGGCGTAATCGATTTCTATCAAACAGTCGCTGCGAAACGATCGGTTACCGCCGAGGTAAATGGTTAATAACGGCAGGTTTAAATGCATGAACAACAAGTTAAGAAAATGAACGCTTATCCCAAAATAACGTTAGTAGGAGCGGGGCCGGGGGATACTGATTTGATCAGCCTCAAGGGATTGAAAGCATTGTCAACAGCCGATGTGGTGCTTTACGACGCGTTGGTCAACGAAGAGCTGCTGGAATATGTACCGAAAGAGGCACTGCGGGTTTTCGTGGGCAAACGCGCAAACCAGCACGCATATAGCCAGCAACAGATCAATGAAATGATGGTGGCCTATGCCCGTTCGAATGGCCATGTGGTACGGTTGAAAGGCGGCGATCCGTTTGTATTCGGAAGAGGCGGTGAAGAATTGGATCACGCCGCGCTATGCGGTATCCCCACCGCTGTGGTACCCGGTATAAGCAGCGCTGTCGCACTTGCAGGATTACAGGGAATACCGTTAACCTACCGCGGCATAAGTGAGAGTTTCTGGGTGATTACCGGTGCAACCACGGCCGGCGTAATTTCGCAGGATATCCATGCTGCCGCCAAGACCGGAGCCACGGTTGTCATTCTCATGGGACTGAATAAACTCACGGAGATTGTTACGGTTTTCCGGAACGAGGGAAAAGGAAACCTTCCGATTGCCGTGATCCAAAATGGTTCCATGCCTGACGAAAAGATCGTGTTGGGCACGATAGATACCATTGTTACGCACGTAAAAGATCAGGGAATAGGCGCACCTGCGGTCATTGTGATCGGCGAGGTCGTAGCCAAACATAAACAATTCGGGCTGGAACAAGCCAATGCGATAGCGGTATGAAAGAAGTTACAGGCAATCCGTTGTTTCCTGTGTTCCTGCAGTTGAATAAACTGCATGTCCTCCTCGTGGGTGGGGGAAACGTGGGATTGGAGAAATTGACGGCATTGCTAGGTAACAGCCCAAAGGCAACGGTAACGCTTGTGGCACGCGAAATCAGTACAGATGTGCGCAGCTATGTTGCTGACTACCCCGCTGTGCGATTGCGCGAGCGCGCATTCGAAGAAGCGGATCTCGACGGGGTGGACCTGGTCGTGGTGGCATCCAATAATCCTCAATTGAATGCACATATCCGGAACGAATGCCGTAAACGACATTTTTTAATCAACGTGGCAGATAAACCGGATTTGTGTGATTTTTACCTGGGCTCGGTCGTAAAGAAAGGAAATCTGAAACTGGGAATTTCGACCAACGGCAAATCACCGACCATTGCAAAAAGAATCAAAGAATTATTGAATGACGCGTTGCCGGACGAAATCGATGAGACACTGACATATATGAGTCAGCTGCGGGATTTACTGAAGGGGGATTTCAATGACAAGGTAAAGGCATTGAATGCACATACTGCTTCGCTGCTGGCGTCGAAGGAGGGAATATGAACGTTTTGACAGAAGAAATAAGCGAATTGGTATACGGAAAGGATACGGTGCAGGCATTAACAGCTTTGGCCGATAGGTTTTCGGGAAAGATCGTATTTTCAACCAGTTTTGGTATTGAAGACCAAATCATTACACATTTTATTTTTAGCAACAATTTACCCATCAGGGTCTTTACACTGGAAACGGGGCGGTTATTTCCGGAAACGTACTACGTTTGGAACCGTACGCTGGAGATCTATAAAAAAGACATCGAAGCGTATTTCCCGGATACCCATGCCGTGCAGCAACTGATCAGCCAAAAGGGGCCGTCAAGTTTCTACGAGTCGGTCGAAAACAGGAAAGAGTGCTGCCGTATCCGCAAAATTGAACCCCTGCAACGGGCTTTGGAAGGAGCAGAATGCTGGATTACCGGCATCCGCGCTGAACAGTCGGACAACAGGCAGGGTATGTCCCAGATTGAATGGGACAACAACAACCAGTTGCTCAAGTTCCATCCGATCTACGATTGGTCGTTGGATGAAGTTTGGAGCTTCGCAAAGGCGCACCATATTCCCTATAACCCGCTGCATGACAAAGGATTTCCCAGCATCGGATGTGCTCCCTGTACACGTGCCGTCAGGGAAGGGGAGGACTTCCGGGCAGGCCGCTGGTGGTGGGAGGATACCAGTAAAAAAGAATGCGGATTGCACGCTACCGAAACACATTGAGCGTTACGAATGAACGAAGGTATCTCGCTAAAGGCCGATAGCCGAAAGCAGATAACTGAAAAAATACAACAAACAACAAATATGGATTATTTAGACCATTTAGAGGCGGAGGCGATCTATATCCTGCGTGAGGTGGCAGGTCAATTTGAAAAACCGGCTTTGCTATTTTCCGGAGGAAAGGACTCCATAACATTGGTTCATTTAGCAGAAAAAGCATTTCGCCCCGGCAAATTCCCATTCCCACTGGTGCATATAGATACCGGTCATAATTTTCCCGAAACCATTGAATTCCGTGATGAACTAGTAGCTAGGTTGGGGGAAGAACTAATCGTTGGTTACGTACAGGAAAGCATTGATACCGGAAAAGTGGTTGAGCAGAAAGGCAAGAACGCCAGCCGGAACCCACTTCAGACCGTTACACTTCTTGATACCATTGCGAAGCATGGTTTTGACGCCTGCATCGGTGGTGCCAGACGGGATGAGGAAAAAGCACGGGCCAAGGAGCGCATTTTTTCGGTGCGCGATGAGTTTGGACAATGGGATCCCAAAAGGCAACGCCCGGAGCTATGGAACATCTACAACGGACGTATCCATAAAGGAGAAAACGTACGGGTGTTTCCCATCAGCAACTGGACGGAGCTGGACGTATGGAATTACATCCGGAGAGAAAATATTAAGTTGCCCTCCATTTATTTTTCCCATGAGCGCGATGTCATCACCCGCAACGGACAATTAATGGCAGCTACCGAATTTCTGAACCTAGATCACGAAGATGTAATCGAATACCGGAAAGTACGGTTCCGTACGGTAGGGGATATGACCTGTACTGCTGCAGTACCCTCCGAGGCCTACCACATCGATGACATCATCGAAGAAATCCGGTTGTCGAAAATAAGTGAACGCGGAGCCAGAATGGACGACAAGGTGTCGGAAGCTGCAATGGAGGACCGTAAAAAAGGCGGATATTTTTGAGAAAGTAAAAAGTAGAAAGTAAGAAGAAAACAATCCAAACATGGATCTATTAAAATTTATTACAGCAGGAAGTGTGGACGACGGAAAGAGCACACTGATCGGGCGATTGCTGTATGATACAAACTCGGTGCTTGACGATCAATTGGAGGCCATACAACGAGCCAACCGGAAAAACAACGACGGCACACTGGATTTAGCCATATTGACCGATGGACTAAAGGCGGAACGCGAACAGGGAATTACCATTGATGTGGCATACAAATATTTCCAAACGGAAAAGCGTAAATTCATTATCGCAGATGCACCCGGGCATATTCAATATACCCGGAACATGGTAACCGGTGCATCCAATTCAGACCTGGCCATCATCCTGATCGATGCACGCAAAGGTGTGGTGGAACAAACACGGAGGCATTCGTTTATTGTGTCGTTACTGGGGATCCCGAATGTCCTCGTGTGTGTGAATAAAATGGATATGGTAGACTACGACCAGGCGGTATTCGACAAAATCAAAACAGATTACGAGCGGCTTGCACAAAGTCTACGCATCAAACAGATCGATTATATCCCTGTGAGCGCGTTGAAGGGCGATAACATCGTTACCACGTCTATAAATATCCCCTGGTACCAGGGCAGACCTTTGCTGGACTTCCTTGAAACCGTACAAATAGATCATGCCTCGGATAGCAAGCAAGCCCGTTTTCCGGTACAATGGGTCATCCGGCCACAGACACAGGCATTACACGATTACCGCGGCTATGCGGGACGGGTAGTGGGAGGTACGTTTGAAGTGGGGGACCGCGTGGTCGCATTGCCATCTGGATTCAGCAGCATAGTTAGCCGTATTGAATTGGCTAACAACGATTTAAATACCGCACCCGAGGGTGCTTCTGTTGTCATCCACCTGGCTGATGACATCGATATCAGCAGGGGAGATATGCTGGTAAAACAAGATGAGCAGCCCGCTGTTTCACAGCGCTTTGAAGCGGAAATCTGCTGGATGGATACCCGGCCGCTGGATCTCAATCAGTTTTATTTGCTGCAGCAGCACGGAAAAACAGCCAAGGTAAAAATACAGGACGTAATTTACCGGGTCAACGTTGAAACATTACAGCAGTCGGCCGCTGCAGCGCTTGATTTGAACGACATCGGCAAAATCCAATTCAAATCAGCAGATCCGCTGGCATTTGACAGCTATGTGTCGAACAAAGCAAACGGTGGCGCAATTCTCATTGATCTGCGGAATAACCTGACTGTGGCGGCGCTAATGATCACAGAGCCCGTCGACTAATTGCATGATTAGTAAGTTACCAGCAAACGAATGAAAAAGGGAACGGAATGGGTTCCCTTTATTTGTTTACTGATTTATTATTTAACATAACGTCAATTATAGTCTAAAATATGTGCTGTAAATAGCTATGTACACCTAATGTCACTTTTCTTTGATAATAAGATAATAAAATCTTATTTCTCTTAAAAAAATTATAAATTTGCTGCGAAACTTATATTAAATTTTTAAACGATGCCAAGTTATTTACATTCGTTCATCGAAGACGTTGCCACACGAAATCCACATCAACCTGAGTTTTTGCAAGCAGTCAGGGAAATTGCTGAAGATGTTATTCCGTATATTGAAAAAAATGCGCCTGAGTTCATCGACCGGAAATTGCTTGAACGGATGGTGGAACCGGAACGGACTATTTCTTTCCGGGTAGTTTGGCAGGACGACCAAAACAACATACAGGTTAACCGTGGTTACCGGGTACAAATGAATAGCTCACTGGGGCCTTATAAAGGTGGCCTACGCTTTTCACCAACGGTGAATCTCAGTATTTTAAAATTCCTCGCGTTCGAACAAACTTTTAAAAACAGCCTAACCGGCCTGCCGCTTGGCAGTGGCAAAGGCGGTGCAGATTTTGATCCCAAGGGCAAATCAGACAATGAAATCATGCGCTTTTGCCAAAGCTTCATGACCGAGTTATACCGGCATATCGGTTCCGAAACCGATGTTCCCGCAGGTGATATCGGTGTGGGAGAACGTGAAATCGGGTATTTATTTGGTCAATACAAACGCCTGCAGAATAATTTTACCGGCGTACTTACCGGCAAAGGCCCAACCTGGGCAGGCAGTTTCATCCGCCCGGAAGCTACCGGTTTCGGATTGCTGTATTTTGTAGAGCGCATGCTGTATGAAGTTGAGGATTCCCTGAAAGGCAAAACGGTTGCCGTATCAGGTGCAGGAAACGTTGCTTATTATGCAGCCTTAAAAGCAACTTCTCTGGGTGCTAAAGTCGTGACCATATCCAATAGTACCGGTACAATTTACGACGAAAACGGCTTCACTGCCGAGAAATTGGATTACGTCAATTCGCTGAAGCGGAACTTACAGGAATATACGAAGCGTTATCCTTCGGAGTTTCATGCGGGAAAGAAACCCTGGCAGTTTCCGTGTGATATAGCCCTCCCCTGCGCTACTCAAAACGAACTGGATGAGGAAGATGTAAAACAGCTTATCGGAAATGGCTGCTTTTGTATTGCGGAAGGTGCGAACATGCCCTGTACAGAGGAGGCCGTAAAAGAAATACTGAAAGCCAACATATTATTTGCTCCCGGTAAAGCGGCAAACGCCGGTGGTGTTGCGGTATCCGGACTCGAAATGTCTCAAAACCGCATCGGTCAGCAATGGCCGGCAGAAAAAGTGGATAGCAAACTCAAAAAAATCATGCACGACATCCATGATACCTGCTCGCATTACGGCAAGAATAAAAATGGGCGGATTAACTACTTAAAAGGTGCCAACATCGGAGGTTTTATCAAGGTGGCTACCGCAATGCGGGCACAAGGACTGGTATGAGGACCGTCGCAGAACTCCCCCACCCCGATTTTAAAATAACGATTTTCACGATGAACCAAAAATTCATCGTGAAATTCGAACAAGGTACACTTGAACAGGTTTATAAGATCGCAGAAGCGGATATTACCGACGGGGTCAACGGGGTGTTTCAGCTGATTGATGACGACTTTACCAAGTCGGTATCCCAGCGTTTTGATGAAATGCGTCAGTCCTTCATCGGCGCATACAAACGGCATGAATATTAATTGCGGCTCACTTTGCTACGCCATCAGCCTCTCTACGAGTTGAGGTACGGCGGCCGCAGCCTTATCATCAACACAGATCACCCCGGGTTGCCGCGATAGCATAGAAGCCTGCGGATCCACAAAATATTTAACCGCACGGTCTGGTACTTCATCCAGCAAGCCTGCAGCGGGATAGACCTGCAGCGACGTGCCGACAACGATAAAAACGTCTGCTTGGCGGCATACTCCGATCGCCTCTCCCATGGCGGGAACGGCTTCGCCAAACCACACGACATGCGGGCGCAGTTGGCTGCCCAGTTCGCAACACTCACCCATGTGGATTTCGTTGCCGGTAATGGGATAAGTCAGCGCCGGATTCACACTGGATTGCGACCTGGTAATCAACCCATGGAGATGCAGCACCGTACTCGAACCTGCCCGTTCGTGAAGATCATCTATATTCTGCGTGACGACGGTCACCCGGTATTTTTCCTCCAGTTTTGCCAACGCCTGATGTGCGGCGTTCGGCTGGGCTTCCCGTACCGCCTTTCTGCGAATGTTATAAAAATGTTGTACCAGTTCCGGGTTTCGCTCCCAGGCTTCCGGCGTGGCTACCTCTTCTACCCGGTACCCTTCCCACAGTCCATCCGCCCCGCGGAAAGTTTTGAGCCCGCTTTCGGCCGATATACCTGCCCCGGTAAATACCACGATGTGTTCCATGTAGACAAAATAACCAATTTCCGGTGTAATTACCCAACGATTTAACCCGGAATGCTTTACCTTTGCGCACGATGATCGAACTGTATACCGATGGCGCTTCGAGCGGCAATCCCGGTCCGGGTGGATATGGAGTTATCCTGAGGTCCGGTCCCCATTACAAAGAACTATCCCAAGGTTTCCGGAAGACCACCAACAACCGGATGGAGCTGCTTGCCGTAATCACCGGGTTGGAAGCGCTGCGGAAACCCGGTCAGGACGTGGTGGTTTATTCCGATTCGAAGTATGTCATCGATGCGGTTGAAAAAGGCTGGGTACATGGCTGGGTACGGAAAGGCTTTGCAGGAAAAAAAAACAAGGATCTGTGGATGCGTTTCCTGAAGGTTTATAACCTGCACAGGGTACGGTTTGTCTGGGTAAAGGGCCATGCGGGTCATCCCGAAAATGAGCGTTGCGACCAGCTGGCCGTGCAGGCTTCGCTTAATTCATCGCAATGGCTGATTGACGGAGGTTTTGAATAAAATACCTATTTTGGTGTATTGCCATTGCATTTGTTTTTTTCGATGTTTGTAACATTCTAAAAATTAAGCAAGTAAAAAGACCTGTTATGAAAGATTCAATCAATCCGAGAAAAAGTAAATTAAATCTCATTCCCGTCGAATTAGCCCAGCATATGGTCAAAGCCTATCGGGAACAACGCTGTGCGCCAGCGGCTAAATTGCGAAGCAAGGAATTGGGAAAAGAGGTTGAAGAGCCTCACTCATTTTGGGTAAGCAAAGAAGCGCTGCTTGAACTGATGACCCTCAATAAAGCCGATGGCATCCGGTTCTACTACGCAATCGCCGATGATTATCCGGACTTCCCCCTGAAAAAGGCAGACCACAAAAAAGCACATACGGTAGTAATGGTGGCTACGCGATCCGAAGATCCGGATAATCCAACCATGGAAAACAGTATCGATTGCCTGAATATACCCAAAAAAGAGGAAAGAACCTTAGAAAAAGGCGGAAAAGTCGGATCCGTGATTTTCCCCGTAGCTCCTTCACAGGCAGGATTGCCAGCGGATGAGCTGGAACTATGCCCGCCACCAAAGCCGAAAGGACATCTGTTGTAAGTTCAGTTAGTGGCCGGATCAGCCTATGGATGCTATTACGATTGTCCTACTGGGACTGATTTTGTTGGGGGCCGTGATCGGATTCTATAGCCGGAAAAACTTTAAAATACCGGTTTTGAAGTTATTTCCCTACTTCCTGCTGTTCCAGTTTATCTATCAATTCGCCGCATCCGCGTATTCATTTGTATTCACCGACAATGCTTCCAACCATTTTATTTTCAACCTGGTATTGCCGGTGAATACCGTATACTTTGGTATGCTGTATCACGGGATCATCCGGGGCACCGTCAAGCGCAGGGTGGTTTTGATAGGTACAGTGCTGAACCTGCTGTTCTTTGTTGTCAATTTGATTTTCATTCAGGATATTTCCTTCCTGATGACTTATTCAAGGACAGCCATGTCGGTCTCGCTGGTGATCTTTAGCTTACTGTATTTCCATGAAATAGTAACCGACGATACCGGAGAAAACATCAATCCGGTGCGCAACGTTTCGTTCTGGATCGTTACCAGCATATTTTTCTTTTATCTATGCAGCACATTGACGATCATTTTTTGGAGTTATTTTGTCATTAACAATGAATATTTCGGAACGGTCATGATGCGTGTATTTGTTTTCCTCTTGTATTCGATGTATATTGCTGGCATGTTGTTGCATAGATCAGCCGAAGGAGATCCTTGACACATGCCGGTTTCGGCACATAAGGATGTGAAACATGGAAACATCGAACATTGAAGTGGTTCTTGCGGTTCTTTTCGGGAGCCTGATACTTGCTTTGATCGGTGTTTTTATGTTTGTAATGGTCATTGTTTATCAGAAAAGGAAGATCAAAAACATCCGGGAACAGCAACGGCTGATCACGCAGTACGAACAAGCGGTTCTGAAAGCAAAAGTGGAAATGCGTGAAGAAACCCTTAAGTATGTAGGCCAGGAACTTCATGATAACGTCGGGCAGGTATTATCTTTGATCAAACTTTACCTTTCCCAGCCGGAAATACAGCAGAAAGCGGCAATCAGGCAGCTGATCGATCAGGCAATTTCAGATATCCGTTCACTATCCCAAGACCTAAACATAAACCGGGTAGAACAGTATTCCCTGAGCGACTTTATAGAGCAGGAACTTAATAAAGTACACAAAGCGGGCCTCGTGAAAACCTCCTTTGAAAGTATGGGTGCCTGTGAACCGTTAAACATGCATGATCGACTGATGATCAGCCGTATTTTTCAGGAATGCATCAATAATATCCTGAAACATGCAGAAGCAAAACATATATTTGTAAAACTGTTTACGGTAGATGGTACCTGCATGCTGTCTGTGGTAGATGACGGCGTAGGGTTTGAAACAACCGCTGCGCATCTCGGTTCGGGGCTGATTAACATTTACGATCGCGTAAAGCTCATTGGCGGCGACATAGAGATCCATTCGGGCCTAGGTGCGGGAACAGAGATAAAACTCCGGATACCACGGTTAACATTCGCTGAAAACTGACCAACATGATAACAATAGCCATAGCCGATGATCACAAACTGATGTCTGAGGGAATTGCCTCGATCCTGCAGTCCGACCCCGATTTGCGGGTGTCCAAAATCTGCACCAATGGCAAGGAACTGATCGAATACCTAAAGAAAAACGAGGTAGACCTCGTATTGATCGACCTGAATATGCCCGTGTTAAACGGGCCGGACACCATACGTGTCCTGAGAAATAGTTGTATACCGGTTAAAATTGTCGTGTTAAGCATGTATGCAGACGAAACAATTTATGCAAAATGCAGGGAGTTGGACATAAATGGTTACCTGCATAAAGACTCGGATGCACAGCACCTGATCGATACGATCAAAGTGATATCAGCAGGAGAAAATCGTTACGACTATGACCATTTGCCTAAATCGAGCTTCGCCGGAGATCCCCTTTTTGAGGACAAGTTTGTAAATAAGTTTAAACTTTCCCAACGGGAACAGGAAATTATTCAACTGGTCCGTAATGGACATACCAACCAGGAAATAGCTGATATACTGTTTCTGTCCATCCATACCGTAATGACGCACCGGAAGAATATCCTGCATAAATTAAGCGTGCGAAACACGGCGGAAATGCTCACACTGATTGGTGGGAATTAAGGTGTGCCGCTAATTTGAAACGTCGGTAAGCACAGGGCTGTATACATAGCGTATTTCATCCCTCAGGTTATAACGGGAAGCCATGACCTCCCCATAGGCACCCGCCGTCCGGATCGCTATCAGATCGCCACGCTCACATTTAGGAAGCGGTACTTCCTTACCGAAACAGTCGGTGCTTTCGCAAATGGGGCCTACCACGTCGTAACGAAGCTGCTCCTCATCGCTTTCTGTTGCTGCCGTGAGTTTTTCGATCTGATGATACGCCTGGTATAGTGCCGGCCGCATCAGTTCTGTCATTCCGGCATCAAGAATAAGGAAATTCTTTTTGATGCCATTTTTTACATACAGCACCCGGCTGATCAGACTGCCACATTGCGACACCAAGGCCCTTCCCAATTCAAAATGGACCTCCTGACCCGGTTTACGCTCCAGGAAATCATTAAATATGGAAAAATAAGACCGAAAGTCCGGAATTGGATGGACGTCGGGCTGATGGTAATCTACGCCGAGCCCCCCTCCTACGTTCAGCACACGTAGGCGGAACCCCCGTTCATCAAACCAATTGTTTAATTCGTTGACTTTTACGCAAAGACTTTTAAAAACATTCAGATCAATTATCTGCGAACCGATGTGGAAGTGAATACCGATTAATTCAAGATGTTCGGATTGACCGAGCACCTCCACGGCGTCTCCGAGTTGCCAGTACGCGATGCCGAATTTATTTTCATCCAATCCGGTAGTTATGTATTGGTGGGTCTGTGCGTCGACATTCGGATTAATGCGAAGAGCAACGCGTGCTTTCTTCCCCCGGTCGGCGGCTAATGCGTTAATGACCTTCAATTCTTCAATCGATTCTACATTAAATGCGAAAATATCGTAATCCAATGCATCACTGATCTCTTTGTCCGATTTACCTACACCCGCAAAGACAACATCACCGGCATTAAAGCCGATTTCAATCGCCTTCCTGACTTCGTTTCCGCTTACACAGTCGGCTCCGAAACCTGCCTCCCGGATCAGGTTAAGTATCCGGTCGTTGAAATTGGCTTTCAAAGCGTAATGTACCTGAAAGCCATGTACATCAGCCGCTTGTTTTGCCGTGCTCAATGTTTTCTGAAGCAACGTCAGATCGTAGTAGTAAAACGGCGTCTCCTGAATGAAAAAAGACTCGATGAGGTTTGCATCAAACATAGTCGGTCACTCGCTTATTTCGTTAAAAAAGCCTGTTGTGTAAGGACCGTAGCGCCTCTACCTTATGCTCCGTCTGCAACAGCATGGATATATTGTAGTTGCTACCGCCGTAAGAAATCATCCGTATGGGGATGTGTTTTACCGCATCCAGCACACGCGCGGCATAGCCGTGTGTATTCACTCCAAAATCGCCCACTACACATACGATGGTTTGATCGCGATCGATTTCAACAGATCCAAAGTCAGTTAGCTCACGTTCGATATCGGACAAGTATTTGACATCATCAATGGTCAGTGATATGGCTACTTCCGATGTAGTAATCATGTCGATGGGAGTTTTATACCGTTCAAACACTTCGAATACCCGCCGCAGGAATCCATAGGCGAGCAACATCCGTGAGGAATGGATCCGGATTGCAGTAATGCCATCCTTTGCAGCGATTGAACGCACAATTCCCTTTGCCGTGCCTTCCTTGTTAATCAGCGTACCCGGGGCATCGGGCTCCATTGTATTTAACAACCGCACGGGAACATTGTAGCGTTGTGCCGGAAAAACACTTTGGGGATGCAGAATCTTGGCACCGAAATATGCCAATTCAGCCGCTTCGTTGAAACTTAGGTTGGCGATGGGTTTTGTGCCGTTCACGATACGTGGGTCATTGTTATGCATCCCGTCTATATCCGTCCATATCTGAATTTCATCGGCACCGATAGCTGCCCCGATCAAGGAAGCCGTATAATCACTGCCCCCACGCCGGAGATTGTCAATTTCACCGAAGGCATTTCGGCATATATACCCTTGTGTAATAAAGAGATTATGATCGCTCGATTGAAGTAATAATTCACTTAGGTTCTCGCGAATGAAATCAATTTTCGGCTCATTGTCTTCATCTATTTTCATGAAATCAAGTGCCGGCAATAACTTCGACCGGATCCCCAATTCGGTTAAGTGAAAATGGAAAAGCGTGGTAGAAATCAGTTCGCCCTGCGCAAGAATGATTTTTTCTTCGATGGGCGTAAAAAGATCACTTGAGAATGAGGCGATGAGATTAAAATGGTAATCAATCAATTCGGTTCCATTCTGAAGCCCCTCTTCCGTAGTGAAAAGATCGACAATAAGCGTCCGATAACGGTCGTGCAGCGTGTGGATCAGGGACGCTGCCCGATCTTTGTCGCCCGCTGCAAACGCTTGGGATATCTCAACCAGCGCATTGGTTGTACCCGCTACGGCCGAAAGCACGACGATCTGGCGTTCCTGCGGACGGATAATATCCAGCAATCCCTTGATCCGTTCAGCACTTCCTACAGATGTTCCCCCAAATTTCAGTATCTTCATCTCACCGTTTCCCGCTATGTTATTTCTTTAAGTGCTCAATAATCAGGTTAGCCAGCTCCTCTCCGATGCGTTCCTGCGCTTCATTAGTTGCCGCACCGATGTGGGGAGTTAGGGACACCTTCGGATGCGTAAGCAGTTCCTTCCTGGGAGTAGGTTCGTTATCGAATACGTCGAGACCGGCAAATGCTACTTTTCCGCTGTCAAGCGCCTCTATTAGGGCAAGTTCATCGATCACACCGCCGCGCGATGCATTGACGATTCCCACTCCCGGTTTGAGTAATGCAAACTCAGCGGAACCGATGATGGGTTTATCCGTAAAGGGCACGTGCAGTGAAATGAAATCAGCACGTTCCAATAAATCCGCAATTTCCACCTGTTGAATGGGAACATCTACGGTGATACCACCTGACAGGGTTAAAGGCAGGCTCTTGGGGGCTTCGAACAGATCACTTACAATGACATCCATACCGAGGCCCAGCCCCACCTTAGCCGTTTCCCGACCGATCCGCCCAAAACCGATTACACCGAGCGTTTTGCCGCGCAGTTCGACTCCTTTGGCATATGCCTTTTTGAGTCCTCCAAAATTCGTATCGCCTTCTACGGGCATTTTGCGTTGTGAGTCGTATAAAAACCGGACACCACCTAACAGGTGCGCAAATACCAGTTCGGCTACGGATAACGAAGATGCAGCTGGTGTATTGACCACCGCTACTCCTTTTGAACGGGCATACTCCACATCGATATTATCCATGCCTACGCCTCCCCTGCCAATGAGTTTCAGGTTTGGGCATGCGTCAATCAGTGCCTGCCGTACTTTGGTTGCACTGCGCACGGTGATGGCATCGTATGCTTGCAATCGTTCTGCTAATTCTTCCTGTGGTATGTGGTTGGTATCTACGGAAAACCCTGCATCTTCAAGCAATTGTTTACCCAAAGGATCTATTCCGTCATTTGCTAAAATCTTCATTTTTTTTAGATGTGAGATGTGAGATTTGTGACCTAAGACAATCTCACATCTGGTGTCTCCTATCTTATATTTACGAATTTTTTTCTTCAAACTCCTGCATGGCGTCAACCAAGGCGTTGACCCCGGAAATACTCAACGCATTATAAATGGATGCCCTGAATCCGCCTACGCTCCGGTGTCCTTTCAACCCCACCAATCCCCTTTCCTTTGCCAGGTCAAGGAATGCAGCCTCATGGGCCTTATCTTCCGTTACGAAGGTTACGTTCATCCGGGAGCGATCCTCTTTTGCGGCTGTACCCTTGAAAAGCGGATTGCGGTCAATCTCGTCATAAAGTGTACGTGCCTTGATAATATTTTCCTGTTCAATCACTTCCACTCCACCTTTTGCTTTTAACCACCGCAGGTTTAGCATAGACACATAAATGGAAAATACCGGAGGGGTATTATACATCGAACCGGCCGCAATATGGGGTTGGTAATCAAATATCGTGGGCAATGTCCGTCCGGTTTTCCCCAACAACTCATCCTTTACAATCACGACGGTTGCACCTGCAGGCCCCATGTTTTTCTGTGCACCGGCATAGATCAGTCCGAAATCGGACACGTTGATTTTGCGGCTCAGGATATCCGATGACATGTCAGATACCAATGGAATGTTGCTTTGCGGTGTTTCAAACACTTCGGTACCAAAAATCGTGTTGTTTGACGTGTAATGGAAGTATGCCGCATCAGCCGGGATGTCATAGCTTTTGGGAATGTATGTATAGTTTGCATCGGCAGACGACGCCACAACGTCTACACCTCCGATTTTCTTAGCTTCCTTGATGGCTTTGCTTGACCATGTTCCGGTGTCCAGGTACGCTGCTTTGCCCCCTTCGGGAAGCAGGTTCATAGGCACCATGGCAAACTGGGTACTTGCGCCCCCTTGCAGGAAGAGAATGGAATATCCTTGGGGCACGGAAAGCAATTCGCGCACAAGTCTTTCTGTTTCGGCCATTACGGCTTCAAATTCCTTACTCCGGTGTGAAATTTCCAGAATAGACAATCCGGTGTCATTGAAATTAAGTACTGCTTGGGAAGCCTCCTGGAAAACTTCCTGGGGTAATATGCACGGTCCCGCTCCAAAATTGTGTTTCATATACGCTTTTTTGTTAATCTCACGATAACTCGTGTTTATTTCAGCTGAAAGGTGTATGCTGTTTAATTGCCCGCAAAAATAATAATTATTTATTGAAATTCATTCAATAATTTTTATTGTTTGTTGCGAATAATTCAATAGAAAAGACTACTCAATGCCGTATTTTTCCATCTTGTTGTATAGGGTCTTCCGGTCTATGTTAAGCATTTGGGCTGCTTTACTTTTGTTATACTTTGCTTTTTGCAACACATCCATAATCAGTTTACGCTCATGAGCCTCGCTATGCAGGCGCAGATCGGGATTATCGGAAGAGGGTTTGGGCGTTGCACTGTCCGGATTCTTTAGGACAAAGACCATTTCTTCGGGAAGTGCCGAAACTTCGGCCCGGCTACCGGTTGAAAGGAGTACCATCCGTTTGATTACGTTTTTCAGTTCTCTCAGGTTTCCCGGCCAATCATACGCACCGAAAATCTCCATCACTTCATCAGACAGCTCACTGACCTGCCTGCCAAGTTCTGCATTCGCCTTACTGATAAAAAAATCAACAAACTGCTGGAAATCGCCCCGTCGGTCCCTGAGTGCGGGCACAATAATTTCAAACTCGTTGATGCGGTGGTAAAGATCTTCCCTGAATTTTCCTGACCCCAGCAGGTCTTCGTTAGTTGCCGCGATAACCCGTACATCTACGTTGATGGTTTTATTCGCGCCCACAGGTTGGATCACTTTTTCCTGCAAAGCCCTCAACAATTTGACCTGCACATCGTAGGAAAGGTTGCCTATTTCATCCAAAAACAACGTACCACCGGAAGCCTCTACAAATTGACCTGTTTTGTCGTTAAGGGCACCGGTGAAAGAGCCCTTGACGTGGCCGAATAATTCACTGGAAGCTAGTTCTTTCGAAAGCGTACCGCAATCGATCGACACGAAAGGCTTATCCGCCCGCTTGCTCATGCGGTGAATCGATCTTGCGACATACTCTTTACCTGTACCGCTTTCCCCGCGGATCAATACCGACATATCGGTGGGAGCTACCAGGGCAATGTAGTCATGCAGTTTACGGGCTGCCGCGCTGGTTCCCTCCACGAAGTCTCCTTCTTCCGCATTTGCTGCACCGCTGGGCTGATTGCGCAGCGCAGGGCGTTCCCGCTCGGCCGATTTGCCTTGCAGCGCTTCGTTTACGACCATCAGTAGCTCATCTGGATTAACCGGTTTGGTGATGTAATCAAAAACTCCCTGGCGGATGGCTTTCACGGCTGTGCGGACATCGTTGAAACTGGTCATAATAATAGAGGGAATCGTTTTGTCTTCCGCCCGTAACGCCTCCACAATATCCAGCCCGATGCCGTCACCTAACCGGTAGTCCAGCAGAATCAGGTGAAATGTATGGTGCTTAAGTGCCTCAATACCGCTTTTTACGCTGTATTTTACGACCACTTCAAAGCCCTTTTTCTTTAAAAAGTTTTCAAGTATTGTGGCAAACGTTGTATCGTCCTCTACCAACAGAATATTGGCCATGTATCAAAGATTAAAAATGTAGTCTGTCTGTTTTAGTATATCGAACGGTCAAAGCCGGCTTTTATTTTATCGACAATCGCCGTTGCGAATTCGCTCGTTTTTAATAATTTTCCATCGGTCATTTGATTAAAGAAATCCACGGTGACAGTTTTCTGCAGAATGGTTTCCTGCAGTGCTTCCACAATCGCCGTAGCTGCTTCACTCCAGCCGATGTATTCAAATAGCATAACGCCGCTCAGAATGACGGATGACGGATTCATGCTGTCTGTATCTGCAAACCTCGGGGCTGTACCATGCGTGGCCTCAAAAACGGCATAACCTGTATGGTAATTGATGTTTGCGCCCGGTGCTATTCCTATGCCGCCCACGATGGCCGCCAATGCGTCTGAAATGTAGTCGCCATTGAGGTTCAATGTAGCAATAACGGAATAATCTTTGGGATTTAATAGAATTTGCTGCAAAAAATTATCGGCAATCACATCTTTGACAATGATTTTCCCTGTGGTTTCCGCCGTTTTCAATTCCGTGTTTGCTTGTTGTTCACCCAGCGCCTCTTTGGTCCGCTCCCACTGCGCCCAAGTATAGGTATATTCGGCAAATTCGGTCTCCGCAACTTCATATCCCCATCCCTTAAATGCGCCTTCGGTATACTTCATGATATTTCCTTTATGCACAAGCGCTACAGAAGGTAATCTGTGTTGGACTGCGTGATTCAGGGCGGCGCGGATTAACCGCTTTGAGCCTGTCTCGGAAACGGTTTTTATGCCGATGGCTGTATCTTCAGTAAAGTCAAAATCCACAGCCATTTCGTGCTGGAGGAAATCTTTCACGCGAGCAGCCTCAGCTGTGCCTGCGGGGAATTCGATGCCGGTATAGATGTCTTCCGTGTTTTCCCTGAAGATTACCATATCCACCAGTTCCGGATGTTTCACAGGCGATGGCACGCCTTCAAACCAACGGGTTGGCCGTTGGCAGACATACAGATCGAGCGCCTTGCGTATGGCTACATTTAGGGAACGTATACCGCCCCCTATGGGTGTGGTAAGCGGTCCTTTGATTCCGACCAGGTGATCCCGGATGGTATCTATGGTGACTTGCGGGAGCCATTCACCCGTTTGATCGAACGCTTTTTCACCAGCCAGTACTTCTTTCCAATTGACCTTGCGCGCCCCACCGTATACGGTTTCTACAGCGGCATCAAATACACGGACTGCAGCTCGCCAGATATCGGGACCAATGCCATCGCCCATGATAAACGGGATGTCCACGTGGTTAGGAACGTCAAATGTTCCATCGGATTTTTTTGTGATTCTTGTAGTGGCCATTTCTTTGCATTAACTATCTCGTTCCTTGCTAAATATACTTCCGATGCCTCTTCCGATCCGCTGGAAAAGCGGTGTTGTCGGTACTTCCTCAAATTCATCCAATGAACGTCCACCTCTTCTCCGCGGAAATACAAGTATCCGATTATGCTGATGATAAACTTTATCCATTTTTTTAGGAATCCGATCAAACGAATATCGGTAAGAAAGCTCGCCCCGTCTTGCGGAAATAAACACAACAAGATCACTGTCATTTACGAACTTACGCAAATCCCGGAGTTCATCCCACTCAGTATGAATGGAAAATAAAATGCGGACACTACTGTTGAGATTTGTTAAGTATTCACTTATAGCCGATTTGGAACGCTCCACACAAACACAATGAATGGGGATACTGAGCTCTTGTGAAAGTCTCAATATTTTGTCCATACAAAAAATAAAGCCCAATTCAGTTTCGACGAGGGGGGGGCAAAACAAGGTTAAACGCTTGTGAGAAACCAAGGGGCGGTTAACCTGGCACATGAACAAATTGGTGTCGGTTTGACTGAGAATACTCTCGGTTTTTTCGCCAACTAATTTTTCGATGATACCCGGTTTGCTGGGCCACCCCAGTAAAATCCCGTCTGCAGATGTCTCTCTTGCTGCCCGGCTGATACCGTTGGGTATATTGTAATCTATTGTCGTCATGATGGTTACCTCGGTCTCGGTCCCCGAAGCATATCTAACGGTAGAGTCTAAGTTTTTACGGGCTTTTTGCAGGTTCTGCTCAGCCAATTCATCATTTGGCACGATCGTGAGTACTGTGAGCGGGTGTGGCGACTGCTTGCTCTTGATCAATGTAGCAAAATCTAACAATGCTTCCATGTTATTCAAATTTGCTATCGGCAGGATTAATTGCTCTTCTTTCGCAATATTACGTTTAGACACAACGATGTCCTGCTCGCCAGCCACCACAATTTTTTTAGATGCAGATTCCGTGACCAGCGAGGCGATTATGCAACTAGCTAATATTAAAATAATGGTTCCGTTCAATGCGTTTTCGCCCACAATACCGTACTCATGTCCTACCATAATAATTGCTAACGTAGCGGCGGCATGGGCGCCGCTGAGCCCATAAATAACCTGCCGCTGAGCATTGGAGTATTTGAACAATAGCTGTGTAAGAAATGCCGCCCCCCATTTGCCTGTCATAGAAATTCCAATCAGTGTGGCAGCAATCAGTAAGGCTTCCGGCTTTTCTAGTAAGATGCGTACGTCAACAATCATTCCGACACTGATCAAGAAAAACGGAATAAAAATAGAATTACCGATAAATTCGATCCGGTTCATCAACGCAGATGAGTGCGGAATAAGACGATTTAGTGCGAGTCCGGCCATAAAAGCTCCGATAATAGGTTCCAAACCCGATATTTCGGATAAGAAAGCCGCAAAAAACACCACACACAAGACAAATATGTAATGGGATGTTTTCTCACCTTCCACTTTTTGAAAAAACCACTTGGCAATTCTTGGAATCACCCCAAACATAATGAGCAGGAAGACGGTAAATGAAATCCCAAAGCCCCACCAAAATTGCGGATTCAGATTATCATAAAAAGCGGCTACAATGACTGCTAGAATGACCAACACAGCTGTATCAGTCAATATTGTTCCGCCGATTGCTATCGCAACCGCTTCATTTTTTGATATTCCATAGCTGTTTACAATCGGATAAGCTACCAATGTATGAGTAGCCAACATACTTCCGATCAGTATACTGGGCACCATGTCGTAATCCAGTAAGTAATAGCAAACCGGATAGCCAATCAAAATAGGCACGGAAAAAGTAAGAACACCAAATAGGATACTCTTATGCCGTGTCTTCCTAAATTCCGTCATATCCAATTCCAGTCCGGCGACAAACATGATGTACAATAATCCAATTGTTGAAAATAAGTCTACGGCTGAGTTTTTCTCCAGTAAATTTAAGCCGTTCGGACCGATGACAATACCCGAAAGGATCAACCCGATAATTCCCGGAATTTTTATCCTGCGTAATAATATGGGTGATAAAAGAATGATGAAAAGAATGAGTGCGAAAACGAGCACAGGGTTGCTCAAAGGGATGTCAAATGCGTGGCTGATATGGTCGAGAAAGTTTTTGATCATAAATAACAAGTTTCTTCATCGCAGCAATGCAATAAAGACGCCCTCAAACTTAGGCAAAGTTGCCTTTTTATGCAATTATAATCGCGTTAAATAAAAAGCAACTAGTGGAATTCTCCCCCGCTGCCAAGAGACGACTTTAGGGAGGAAATATAATAAAATCAGACCACAATTACCTATTTTATTGAAACTGGATGGCTTTAATCGGGCTGATTTTACTGATTAGATACGATGGAATCAACAATACGGCCAGGGTAACCACGACAACGCCTACGTTGAGGAAAACCACCTCCAGCAAGGTGATGCTGACCGGAACATAGGAAACATAATACGACGCTTCGTCCAGTTTAAAATACCGGGTGTGATCCTGGAACCAATACAACCCTCCGCCCAATAGATTGCCTAAAAGTAAGCCCAACCCAATTAAATAGGCCGCCTGATACAGAAAAACCTTTCGGATTCCCCCATCTGTATACCCCAACGCTTTTAACAGGCCGATCATGGACGTACGCTCCAAAATGATGATCAGCAGGGCGGATATCATATTTACGGTGGCCACCACCATCATGAGGATTAAAATAATGACAGTATTAACGTCCAATAAGTCCAACCACTGAAAAATTTCAGGTAGTTGGTCACGTACATTCACCGCATCCACTTCGATCGGCAGTATATCCCGGATTTCGTCGGTCACGTCGTTGAGTCTGTTGAAATCCGCGATGGATACCTCGTACCCCCCTACCTCGTCTTCGCTCCAGTCATTGAGCCTACGGATCAGGGAGAGAGAGCCGACCACGTAGGTTTTATCCAGTTCTTCCACCCCTGTATGATAAATGCCGGCAATCTGGAATTTGCGACGTCTTACAGGCTCCTGAACAAAATACATGATAAAATCGTCGCCCACGGTTAACTTCAGCCGATTGGCGGTATATTGTGAAATCAGAATCTGCCCGGATGCATGGGTACTGTCCGAAAAATCGATGGGCTGCCCGGCTACCAACAACCCGTTCAGAAAACGGGCATCGTATGTGTCATCGATCCCTTTAAGCAATACACCCTCCACCTCGTTGTTCACATTGATGATGCCGGGCTTTGTTGCAAAATAATGAATGGATGAAACACCGGAAATGTCTTTCAGTTCCTGCACCTCGGCAGTCGTAAGTGCAAACGGCGTAGGCTCATATGACATATTGAGGTCATATTTGCTGAGTACGATATCACCGAAAAAGCCACGCTGTTTAGCTGTTATTTCACCTTTGAACCCTTTAAGCACCGCGATGGATAACAACATGGCGGCAACCCCCAATGTAATGGCCCCAATGGCGACCCAGACAATGAGTCCCGAGAAAGTCCGCTTGCCGCTGATGGCTGCCCGTTTTGCCAAAAAATAAGGGAAATTCAAGCCTTTCGATATATTTTGTACCTTTGCAAAGGTAAGACACGAGATTAGAAATACGAAATCAGAAATTCAAGATGCGCATTATTTTCATGGGAACTCCTGAGTTTGCCGTTGCTTCACTGGATGCGCTGCTGGAAGCCGGAGAAGATGTGGTAGCGGTGGTTACCGCACCGGACAAACCGGCCGGCCGGGGGCAGAAACTTCAGCAGTCGGCAGTAAAAACGTACGCTATTTCGCGCGGGATCCCGGTTCTCCAACCCATGAAGTTACGTGATCCTCAATTTCTAAGTAATTTAAAATCGTTAGGGGCCGACCTGCAGGTGGTTGTTGCTTTCCGGATGCTGCCGGAGGTCGTTTGGAACATGCCTCCTTTTGGAACGGTCAACCTTCATGCCTCCCTTCTGCCCCAATACCGCGGTGCAGCCCCCATCAATCACGCAGTTATCAACGGCGAAACCGAGAGCGGCGTCACTACGTTCCTCCTGCAACATGAAATTGATACCGGTAACATTTTGTTCACTGAAAAAGTGGCTATCGGCCCCGACGATACGGCAGGTGATCTACATGACAAGTTGATGGCGGTCGGTGCCGGACTGCTCGTTAGGACCGTAAAAGCCTTAGCAGCGGGGAAAACCAACCCCACTCCGCAGGGACGTCTGGCTCCAGGGGATGTGCTAAAACATGCTCCAAAAATATTCAAAGAAGATGGCAAAATCGATTGGAACCGACCGGTTGATGATGTATATAACCTGATCCGGGGGCTGAGCCCTTATCCTACCGCCTATACCGAACTGGATGGACAGGTGTTGAAGATTTTTAGGGCTACCAAAGAAAAGACCGCTGTTAACCACCCCGTAGGCACATACTTCACTGATGGGACGTCGTTCCTGAAGTTCGCGTGTCCGGATGGTTATATAACCATACAGGAACTTCAGCTCGCCGGAAAAAAAAGAATGGACATTCAGGCATTTTTGAGAGGATATCGCTCAGATTCTGTCACAATTTTCTCACAATGAAACGATGAATGATCCCGCCTATTTCGCAAATAAAAACATAAATACCTAAAAATAAACATATTAATAAATAAGCCCAATTTCACACTGCCATTCTGACACAAATTATTTGGAACACTTTTTGTTAAAGAATACATTAAAAAAAAATCCGATAATTTCCTCTAAATCAGACAACTTTTTCCAAAAAAATCAGTTAATATGATGGAGAAAAGTCGTATTTTTGCAAACTTTTTAGAAAGGAAGGTACTAATATATTAAATGAGACAGCTCAAAATTACACAATCCATTACCAATCGGGAGTCGCAGTCGTTAGACAAGTACTTGCATGAGATTGGTAAAGTAGACTTAATTACAGCCGAAGAAGAGGTCATCCTTGCCCAGAAAATTCGGGAAGGCGATCAGGCTGCGTTAGAGCGGTTGACCAAAACGAATTTGCGTTTTGTGGTTTCTGTAGCGAAACAATACCAAAACCAGGGGCTTACCTTGGGTGATTTAATCAATGAGGGAAACTTAGGTTTAATCAAGGCCGCCAAACGGTTTGACGAGACCAAAGGATTTAAATTTATCTCTTATGCAGTTTGGTGGATTCGTCAATCCATCCTTCAGGCCATTGCAGAGCAATCACGTATTGTACGTCTTCCACTTAATCAGGTAGGTTCACTAAGTAAAATCAGCAAAGCCTTTTCCAAATTGGAACAGGAATATGAGCGGGAACCCTCACCGGAAGAATTGGCTGACATTTTAGAAACAACGGTAGACAAAGTTTCCGATACGCTGAGCAACTCAGGCCGTCATGTGTCAATGGATGCACCGTTTGTACAGGGTGAGGAGAATACGTTGCTGGATGTGCTGGAAAACAGTGATCCGGATACAGACAGTACGTTGATCGATGAATCGCTTTCTGAGGAAATCAAACGTTCATTGGCTACGCTTACCGAGCGTGAACGGGAAATCATTGTATTGTTTTTTGGCCTGGGTTCCAACCATCAGTTGTCGTTGGAAGAAATCGGCGAAAAATTCAACCTGACTCGTGAACGCGTTCGTCAAATCAAGGATAAAGCCTTGCAACGGCTCCGTCATACTTCACGCAGCCGGATCTTGAAATCCTATTTAGGTTGATTATTAATTTTATCATTTGTCAAAAAAAGCGCCCTGGTATGATACAGGGCGCTTTTTTATTGGCAGTGGTTTGGACATGGTACTTACTGAGCCTCCGGCATTAACACGAATTTGAACAGTCGTTCTTCAACGAGGTATTTATTCGCCACCGCTTTTACGCTTTCTACGGTTACATTGCTCAACTCATCCAAGTATCTCAGGATATAGGCGGGATCTTCATTGTTTTGATACGAACCCGAAAGGTGCCCTAACCAAAAGCTGTTTTCCCTGAGCTGCACTTCCAATACACGTTTTTGTTCACTTACAAACTTATCAATATCGACCTGTTCCGGACCGTTTTGCTTAATTTTATTGATTTCATCCAATGCGGATTTCATCAACGGTTCCACTTTATCGGGGCTGGTGCCATACGCCACGCTGAACGAATAACGGTGACGGGGATATTTGGCATAAGATGCACGTGCGGCCACACCGTAAACTCCGCTTTCAGCTTCCCGAAGCCGCTCAATCAATTTGATATTCAGGATACTTTCCAGTGCATCTAACTGCATGTTTTCGTCTTCCGAATAATCATATTCGCCGAAATAATATAAGCGTACGCTGGATTTCTGTTCTTTACCCCGGTATACGGTACGCTCCAATCCTTTTTCAGGCGGATAAATACTTAGATCGCGTGCTGCTTCCTTTCTTCCCGCATTGGGCAAACCTCCCAGGTATTCCAATATCAACGGCATAATCTCATCCTCGGTAAAGCTACCTACAATTGTTACTGTGAAATCAGTTGCATCCGCAAACCGTTCCTTATAAATCTCATAGGCTCGTTGGGGATCGATGAGATCCACCTGTTCAACCGTCATGCTGGTACGACGGATGTTATTGTGATATAAAACAGCGTTGATGGTATCCGCAAAAACAGCATCCGGATCATCCAGCCGATTGGCAAGCGAAGCCTTTATCCGTTGCATATACCCGTGGAAAACATCCATGTCCAGCCTTGGTACCGCAAAATATGCATAAATAAGCTCAAAGGCCGTTGGTAGATCCTTCTTGCCGCTGGAAGCACGGAATCCTTCGGTAAGCTCGCCAATGTAAGGTTGCACGGAAACATTCTTGCCACTTAGATACTTGGTAAGCTGAGTAGCGTTATACGGGCCGAGACCGCTTCCGCCCACCACCGAAGCGGCATAGGCAGCCGAAAGGAAATCGGTGTCGCTATACAGGGAAGTGCCTCCGGGACTGAAAGCTGTGATATCAATTTCATCGTTTTTGAAATCCGTCGGTTTCATCACGACCTTTACTCCGTTGCTCAATGTCAGTTCGGTTACTCCCAATTCGGGTTTCTCAACCCGTTTGCTTACCGTTCCGGCCTGTGGGGGCGTTTCCAGAAGGGGTACATCCTGCATGTTGTCATCATAAGGCGCTAGGTCAGCGTCCTTGATTTCCGTCATCCAGCCGGTTACCGCAGTTTCATCGGGCAGGCTGTCTTTATCTTTATCGGGTGCTAATATGAGGATATCACGGTTATGGTCTACGTAGTACTGCTTGCCCAATGCGTTGACGTCTTCTATCGAAATCGTTCCGATGAGCTGTTTTCCAAGCTGATAGCGATCTTCGTTGCTCAATGCACGTTCTCCTTCCAAAAAATGGTTGAGGTAACTATCCACATAGCTTTGTGACTTGCGCTTATCCCGCTCGGCATAAGCCGATTCCAGACCGGTCAAAAAATTGCTTTTGGCGCGATCCAGTTCAGTCTCCGTGAAACCGTATCTGCGGATGCGCTCGAATTCGGTCACGACCGACTCAAACCCACGTTTGATTTCGCCGGGTTTGGCAACCACATACATCGTAAATGCGTCCAATCCCCTCAAAAAGCCACCGATACTTCCTCCTCCCTGGATAAAGGGAGGATCCGACTGGCGCGTAAGCTCTGCGAAACGTGCCCCCGCCATCTGGTTGAACAACGACTTCGATAGCTGCATACGGTAATCGGCTACGGTTCTTACTTTTGCTTCGGGATGCTTGACAACCACCTGCACCACCGTTTGTGGCATTTCCGGATCCGTCACCGCCAAAAATTGATTCTTGCCGGTCAACGGAATCTCGTATTCATCACGAGTCGGTTCCTGCTCGGGATTTTTCAGGTCAGAAAACAGTGTTTTGATCTGTGTTTCCATTTCGGATACATCGATATCACCCACAATTATGATCGCCTGCAGATCGGGCCGGTACCACTTGCGATGAAAGTCACGGAGTGTTTCGTAAGCAAAGCCTTCAATATTTTCCTTTGTGCCTATCGGCAACCGTTTTGCATAGCGCGATTGGTTGAGAATCATTGGCAGATACTGATCGCGCATACGCTGTTCCGCGCCGCGCCCCCCCAGCATCTCATTAAGCACCACACCACGCTCCTTGTCAATCTCCTCTTCATCGAGTAAGGCATCCTGCGCCCAATCGCGCAGCACCTGCAGTCCGTTTTTGAGCAGCTCGGGATCATCCGATGGTATCGGCAATTGGTACACCGTTTCATCAAAACTTGTGTAAGCATTCAGGTCTGATCCGAAACGTACACCCGCCTTCTGCAAGTAGTTCACCAGCTCATTCTTAGGGAAGTTTTTCGTTCCATTGAACTGCATGTGTTCGAGGAAATGTGCTAGTCCCAGCTCGTCTTCCGTTTCGAGTATAGACCCCACCTTCGTAGCAAGGTACATCACCACACGGTCTTTGGGTTCCTCGTTATGACGGATGTAATAAGCAAGTCCATTTTCAAGCCGCCCTCTCACCACCGTCCCATCCATCGGCAGGGTGTCAGTAAGCGGAACATTGCCGGCTTGTTGGGCGGTTGACGCCTGGATTGAAAGCAAAAGGAACAGGAGTGGCAACACCACCGCACTGATCAATCCGTTTTTGTTATGCATACGATATTATTTAATTCAAAAGGTATTAACTTGATTCTGAACATATGGTTACGGCTCAAAAATAGTATTTTTTTGCACTTTCCGGCACACGGTACATCCGATTAATTTATCCACTAAACCATAAACATTTCCCATCATTCCATAAAACTTCCGGTAAGTTAACACCGACATTTGTAGTGTTCAATCAGAAAAAGTTATGGAACACACAAACAATACGATATACTTGCCACTTGAAAACGTCGACAGCGAGCACTGTGCAACGATTGTAGATAAGGGATTGGCAGAGATACCGGAAATCAGCAACCATCACGTCGAACTGAACAATCGCCGTGCCGTAATTACATCCGGCAATGCGTTTGATGCCATACCCCGGGCCGTAGAAAAAATCCGTGATCTGGGTTATGGCGTTTCCACCGTAAAACAATCTTTTCCGGTGCTAAATCTTTCCTGCGCTTCCTGCGCCAACAGCACGGAAACCATCCTCACGGCTCAGCCCGGCGTGCTTTCTGCAACGGTCAACTATGCCAATGCCACTGCGCAGGTGGAATACGTACCAGGCATTACGGATGCCCAGCAATTGAGGGCAGCCGTTCAATCCATCGGATATGACCTGATGGTTGACGACTCGGCAGAAGCCGCTGAGTCGCTGGAGGCATTGCAACAGTCTCACTTCAAGTCGTTGCAAAAACGTACGATCGGTGCCATCCTGCTATCCATACCGTTGGTCATCATCGGAATGACCCCGGCACTGATGAACCAGGGATGGGCCAACTATAGTATGTGGTTGCTGGCTACACCTGTCGTATTCGTATTCGGTCGGCAATTTTACGTCGGCGCATACAAGCAGGCCAAACACCGCTCAGCCAACATGGATACCTTAGTAGCCCTGAGCACCGGCGTTGCATACCTGTTCAGCGTGTTCAACGTGCTCTTCCCCGGGTTCTGGCATAGCCGTGGATTGCATGCACACGTATATTTTGAATCGGCCGCTGTGGTCATCGCCTTCATCTTACTGGGTAAATTGCTGGAGGAGCGGGCAAAAGGAAATACTTCGTCAGCCATCAAAAAATTGATGGGTCTACAGCCGAAGACTGTAACCGTGGTGCATGGAGGCGGCCATCAACAGGAAATCCCTATTGCTAAAGTTACTGTGGGTGACATACTCTTGGTAAAGCCCGGCGAAAAAGTCGCGGTTGATGGTACTGTAGTCTCCGGCAACTCCTACGTGGATGAAAGTATGATCAGCGGTGAACCGGTACCCGTAGCCAAGCAGCCGGGAGCTGCGGTCTTTGCCGGCACCATCAATCAGAAAGGGAGCTTCCAGTTTAAAGCGGAAAAAGTAGGCGGAGCCACCTTATTGGGTCAGATCATTAAAATGGTGCAGGACGCCCAGGGCAGTAAGGCCCCGGTACAGAAGCTGGTCGACCGGATAGCCGGAATTTTTGTGCCGATCGTGATCGGTATCGCCATTCTCAGTTTCGGACTGTGGATCGTTTTCGACGGGCAGGAAGGATTTACGCACGGCTTGTTGGCATTGGTTACAGTGCTCGTTATCGCCTGCCCCTGTGCGCTCGGGCTAGCCACCCCTACCGCCATCATGGTGGGGGTGGGCAAAGGCGCCGAACAGGGCATCCTGATCAAAGACGCCGAGAGCCTGGAACTTGCAAAGAAGCTGGATGCCATCGTGCTTGATAAAACGGGTACCATTACGGAAGGCAAACCGGATGTCGTAGCCCTGCATTGGTTTGTACCCGAAACCGGCGAACTGCGCAACCTTCTATATAGCATTGAGAAATCGTCTGAGCATCCATTGGCCGATGCGGTGGTGAAGACACTTGCCGACCAGGCCGCGTTCCTTCAAGGCATAACGGTAGAAAACATCACCGGACAGGGTATACAGGGCACCTACGGCTCGAAGAATTACCTGATTGGCAATGCCGTGCTATTGAAAGACCATGGCATTGCAGTAAATGAGCACGCACGGCAGTGGATCGATGACCAATTGGAACGTGCCCATACCGTCATCCATTTTGCGGACGAATCTACGTTGCTGGCAGCCGTTGCCATTGCCGATAAGATAAAACCTACGTCGGTAGAGGCAATCAGCAAATTGCAGTCGGCCGGCGTAGACGTCTATATGCTAACCGGCGACAACGAGCAGACGGCGCAGGCGGTTGCCGAACAAACCGGAATCAATCACTACAGGGCGAACGTACTACCCGCCGAAAAAGCAGATTTCGTGAAGGAGTTGCAAGCAAAGGGGCATGTCGTGGGCATGGTGGGCGACGGTATCAATGACAGCAATGCCCTTGCCCAGGCCGATGTGGGTATTGCGATGGGCAAAGGCAGCGATATCGCCATGGATGTTGCTAAGATGACGATCATCTCAAGCGACCTTACGCGAATTCCCTCTGCCATCCAGCTTTCGAGGAAAACGGTGGCTGCCATCAAACAAAATCTTTTTTGGGCATTTATCTATAATATCATCGGTATTCCGATTGCAGCCGGACTGTTATATCCCATCAACGGATTCCTGTTGGACCCGATGATTGCCGGTGCCGCCATGGCATTCAGCAGCGTGAGTGTGGTGAGCAATAGTCTGCGGCTTCGGTTAATTGATAATTGATAATTGATAATTGATAATTGATAATGATGGTTAGGGAAAAAACAAAAACACAGCAAACAAAAACACATTTAAAAAACAATATGGAAACTACACTTAAATTCAAAACAACGATTAACTGCGGTGGCTGCCTGGCAGCCGTAACACCTTCTCTCAACCAGTCTGTTGGCGAAGGAAATTGGCAGGTAGATATTAACAATCCGGATAAAATCCTGACGGTAAATGCCAATGCTACCGATGCGGATACGGTTGTTGGGGCGGTCAGAAAGGCCGGGTTCAAAGCAGAATCTATAGTACAATAAATGTAATAAAACATGGACGACGCAGAAAAACAACACCTAAATCAGCGGAAAAATCCGTTCAATCCGCGTCATCCGTGTTCAATCAAAACTAACTTGTCATGAAGATTACTTTGTTATTATCGATGTTACTCCACATAGGGAATATGGCACCCGCACAGCTCCCGAATGCGAAGACAGAAACCTTCCGCATCGCAGGCAATTGCGGTATGTGCAAGCAAACCATCGAAGCTGCCGGCACCAGGAAGGGTGAAAGTGTCCTATCCTGGAATGCAGATACCCATTTTGCGGAGCTTACCTACGATTCCGCAGCAACAACTGCCGATGTGGTACTGAAACGGGTAGCCTATGCTGGTTACGACAACGAACATTACCTGGCTCCTGCCGAAGCTTATGCTGCATTAAAAAACTGTTGCCAATATGAACGTGCTCCACAGGCTACCGCGCTAACAACGAACAGTGACCCGGCACGCGTTGAACACGGCATACCCCATGCCGATCACCCATCACCGACCACCGGTCACCATTCACCTGTAGACGGTGTGCTTCCCTCCTACTTCAAATTGAAAGACGCCCTTGTAGCTGGCAATGCGAAAAATGTGTCTGCCGTTGCAGCGGATCTGTCCAAGCAGCTGGAAGGGCTATCGGCACCGGAAGCCAAAGAGGCGGCCACCCATGCAGCCGCGGTAGCCAAGGCCAAAACCCTCGAAGACCAGCGGGTCCGATTTGCCGCGCTGTCTGAAAGCCTGTATCGCTTCACGAAAACGAATTCGCCTTCGTCTCTGGTTTATTATCAGCACTGCCCGATGTATAACAAAGGAAAAGGTGCCAACTGGCTGAGCAACGAGAAAGCCATCCGGAATCCTTATTACGGAGACCAGATGCTGACCTGTGGCAGTGTCGTTGAAACACTGGGTGGAAAGGATGCTGAAACACATTCACACGAATGAGGGGCATCCATAACATACATAGGTTATTATTGGTCTTGTTGTTGACGGCCAGTATGTCGGTGGCTACCGCACAGCAGACGGTCCGTTACGATCTCGACGTCACCGATACGGTGGTTAACTACACCGGGAAAACCCGGAAGGCCATCGCCATCAATGGGCAGCTGCCCGCTCCTACCCTTCATTTCACCGAAGGTGACACTGCGGAAATCCACGTGCACAACCACATGCATCACGAGACATCCATCCACTGGCATGGCATTCTTTTACCCAACGAACAGGACGGGGTTCCTTACCTGACCACGGCCCCGATCAAAGGTATGAGTACCCACGTATACCGGTTTCCCATCCGGCAAAGTGGCACGTACTGGTATCATTCACATACCATGCTGCAGGAGCAGATCGGCCTATACGGCGCGTTCATCATCCATAAAAGAAATGAGCGCCCGGTAAATGAGGAGGTCATGCTGCTGAGCGATTGGAGCGACGAAAATCCCCACCAGATCGAGCGGTCGCTGCACCGGGCGACCGACTGGTACGGCATCCGGAAAGGCGCTGCCCAAAGCTATGGCGAAGGATTGATGTCCGGACATTTGGGCACCAAATTCGTAAATGAGTGGAAACGGATGCATGCCATGGACGTGAGCGATGTCTATTATGAACGCTTCTTTGTGAATGGCCATGCGGAAGAACAACGTCAACACTACCGCAAAGGCGATAAGGTTCGGGTACGCATCATCAATGGCAGTTCATCCACGTATTTCTGGCTTACCTATTCGGGTGGACCCCTTACCGTGGTGGCTTCGGATGGCGCCGACGTAGAACCGGTAACCGTAGACCGGCTTATTGTAGGCGTATCAGAAACCTACGATATAGAAGTGACCATCCCGGCAGACGGAGCTGCTTACGAGTTGGCGGCGACTTCTGAAGACCGCATGGGCCAGGTATCCCTGTGGCTAGGCGATGGCGTCAAACAGCTGAAGCAACCGCTCGGCAAACTGGATTATTTTGAAGGGATGAAGATGATGAACGGCATGATGACCGTGGGTGGCAATATGAAAGATATGGGCATGAACATGAGCCTGCAACAGATGGACATGAATGTGGTCATGTATCCCGAAGGAAACAGTCCAAAGACGCTCAATTACGCCATGCTGCGGTCGCCCCAGCCCACTACACTACCAGACAAGCCTTTCCGGACACTCCAATTTGAGCTGACCGGCAACATGAACCGCTATGTGTGGACCCTGAATAACCGCACGGTGTCCGAGAGCGATAAAATCCGGATCAAAAAGGGAGAAAACATCCGTATTATCCTCACCAACAATTCCATGATGCGCCACCCGATGCACCTGCATGGTCACTTTTTCCGGGTAATCAACGGGCAGGGCGACCATGCACCATTGAAAAACGTATTGGATATCATGCCCATGGAAACCGATACATTGGAATTCAACGCCTCGGAAGAATACGGCGACTGGTTTTTCCACTGCCACATCCTCTATCACATGATGAGCGGCATGGGCCGGATCTTCACGTATGAACATTCGCCGCCCAATCCACAGATTCCCGATCCGGAAAAAGGCCTGCGTAAGGTATACGCCGACGACCGGCGATTTTACCTAGGTGCTGAAATCGGTATCGAGACCAACGCGAGTGATGGCGACGTTGTGCTGGAAAATACACGCTGGGCCTGGCAGACGGATTGGCACCTCGGCCCCAACAAGCGCCGTGGCTACGAAGTCGATACCCGCTTCGGTAGGTATCTCGACCGTAACCAGTTCCTAATGGTCTTTGTTGGAGGAGAATGGCGCTACCGTGAAGGTGGACATGCCGACCGCAACTGGTTTGGACAGGTTAATACGAAAGATGACCGCACGGCTTTCAACATCGGATTGCAATACACGCTCCCCTGGTTCATCGTGGCCGATCTGCGTGTGAACCACAAGGGATACGTTCGTCTGCAGATTGAGCGGGATGATATTCCGATCACTACACGGCTGCGGCTGCGGGGACTCTACAACAGCGACGGCGAATACACCGTGGGTGCGAAATATATCCTCACCAAATACCTGGCGTTATCTAGCCATTACGACAGCGACATGGGTTGGGGAGGTGGATTAACATTTACGTATTGATTCGTATCAAAAAGCCTTACATTTGGGGCCATGGATAACTACGCGGTCATTTTTGACATGGATGGTGTCATCGCGCACACCAATCCTTACCATTCCGAAGCATTCAGGCAGTTTTTTGACAACTATAACGTTCCCTATACCGATCAGGAATTCGAGGACCACATGTATGGCAAACACAACGACTACATCATGCGGTATTTTTTCAAGCGTGAGCTCAGCGACGAAGAAGTCAAACGCCTGGCTGATGAGAAAGAGGCCTTGTTTCGTGAAATCTACCGCTCCCATTTAGAGCCCATCGCTGGATTACCGGAATTCCTCGCCGCACTCAGATCCGAGGGGATCCACATTGGTGTTGCCACATCCGCGCCGCGCGCTAATCTGGATTTTATCCTTGATGGCCTCGCCTTACGGCCGTTGATGGATTCCGTCTTAGCTAGTGAAGACGTAACTGCCCATAAGCCTGACCCGGAAATTTACCTGAAATCAGCTGCAAATCTGGACACCCGGCCCGCGAACTGTGTAATTTTCGAAGATTCTTTTTCAGGCGTATCTGCAGCCATCAATGCCGGAGCCAAGGTGGTCGGTGTGCTTACCTCGCATACAAAAGAACAGCTACCTCCCTGCCAACACTATGTCCGGAATTATTACCAGGTTGACGTAGCAAAAATCAAGCAAATGCTGGCAATTCATCATGCCTGATTTTTCCAACCTGCTGCATGGCCCCGGAGAGTGGGTTCTTTTCTTCTTCTGCGCGATGCTCATTGGTATGTCTAAAACAGGCGTCCAAAATATCGGTACGGCAACCATACCTGTTTTCGCATTGCTTTTCGGCGCCAAACACTCGACCGGTATTGTACTACCTATGCTTTGTATGGCCGACTTATTGGCTGTCATCTATTACCGGAAAAAATTCCATCGGGATCTCGTAATCAAGCCCATGCCCTGGGCACTGATGGGATTGGTTGTTGCCCTTATACTGGGACATATGGTTCCTGAATCGGGCTTTAAGATACTAATGGGTGGATGCGTTCTGCTGGGTGTGGTGACAATGGCCGGAATGAATCGTCCCGAATCGCTGAACAAGGTTACAGCATCACGTTGGTTTGCACCGGTAATCGGGTTTGTCCTCGGTTTTTCCACCATGATTGGCAATGCTGCCGGCCCTATCCTCACCGTCTATCTGTTGGCCATGCGGCTTCCCAAATTTGCATTTGTAGCAACGGGTGCGTGGTTTATCATGATCTTAAATTACCTAAAAATACCCCTTCAGATTTTTGTTTGGGATAATGTGTCCTGGGCAGGCTTTACGCTCAGCCTAACTGCTCTCCCTTTTATTCTCGTGGGCGGCTTTGTTGGCATCCGGATTGTCCACATCCTACCGGAGCGACATTTCAAAATACTCATGATTACGTTAACAATCGTATCAACCTTATTTTTGCTGATTTAGCGGGATTACTTTAAGGTGGATACACAAAACGGTCGGCATCCGATTAATTTATGTACCTTTGTATTGCTGGGATACCGATGAATGAGAAGCAACTGACAACGATTTTGAATGCCCGCTCGGTTAAGCCAACTGCGATGCGGTTGTTGGTGCTTGACATGCTCGCACGGCAGGAAACTGCGATCAGCCTATCAGATCTGGAGGAACAGTTTGACAAAGTAGATAAAGTCACCCTATACCGCACACTGAAAACCTTTGAACAGCACAAGATCATCCACAGCATAGATGATGGCACCGGATCCGCAAAATATGCCCTATGCAGCGAAGGGTGCGAGTGTAATCCGGGCGACCTGCATGTTCATTTTCATTGTCAGCTCTGTAAACGGACATTCTGCCTCACAGAATATACCATTCCGGCCATAAACCTGCCCCATAAATTTATACTGAAAGAAATGAATATGGTATTAAAGGGGCTGTGTGAAGATTGCTCGAACTAAATTTGCAAATCGATTGCATAATTTTTGGGATTATCTTTGTCATACTATGGATATAATGACCTGACATGTCAGTGCCTCATTCAAAAAGGTGCTGAATGCAATAAGTCCCGATGGAAACTCGGGTTCATTAAACCATATAAAAGCAAACTGCGAGGCATTCATGATGCCATATGAAAGCAGACAACTGAATGAATAATGATTTTCTAATGAAACCTCAAAACCATACGACCTGCTGCTCATCGGAAGACAGTATTTCTAACCACATACATGTTGATGGAGACGGTCATAATCACGTTCAAAGCAGCGGTCCTTCCCTATTCAGGCTTTTCCTTCCGGCTATCATCAGTTTTGCGCTCCTGCTATTGGGCCTGGCCTTTGATAACGGATGGCTTCCGCATCCCCCTTTTTTCGGCGGTTGGGTACGTTTCATAGGGTATGCCGCTGCCTATGTTCCCGTGGGCGGGCCGGTTATTCTGGAGATGTTGCAGGCCTTCCGGAAGAAAGAAATCTTTTCGGAATTCACTTTGATGGTCATCGCCACACTGGGAGCCTTTTTTATCGGGGAATATCCCGAAGGCGTGGCGGTCATGCTCTTCTATACCGTGGGTGAAAATCTGCAAGGTATGGCCGTACGCCGAGCCAAGGGAAACATCAAGGCACTGTTGGACCAGCGGCCGGACGAGGTGACCCTGATAGAACAGGGCAGTCCCCGCACCATAAAGGCCAAGCAGGCTCGCATCGGACAAACCTTACAGCTTAAGCCCGGTGAAAAGTTGGCCTTGGATGGGGAATTAGTTTCCGACCGCGCGGCCTTTAACACCGCAGCACTCACCGGCGAAAGCAAGCCGGATACAAAAATAATGGGCGACACGGTATTGGCAGGCATGATTAACCTGAACACCGTAGCGCAGGTACGTATCACCGCTGCGTATAACGACAGTAAACTCAGCAAGATCATCGCATTGGTACAAGATGCCACGTCACAAAAAGCACCAACTGAACTATTCATACGTAAGTTCGCCAAAGTTTATACGCCCATTGTGGTATTGCTTGCCCTGCTGATCACCGCGTTGCCTGCCCTGTTTGTAGCTGATTACATGTTTACGGATTGGCTGTATCGAGCGCTGGTCTTTTTGGTTATATCCTGCCCCTGTGCGCTTGTCATCTCCATCCCGCTGGGATATTTCGGTGGTATTGGGGCCGCCAGCCGTCACGGTATCCTGTTCAAAGGAAGCAATTTTCTGGATACATTGGCCACTATTCAGCAAGTCGTAATGGACAAGACAGGTACCCTCACGAAAGGGGTATTTACCGTGCAGGATATTTTCATTTCGGAGGAATTTGATCGGGATGAAGTACTCGCATGGACCAACGCATTGGAACGCAACAGCACCCACCCGGTTGCCACAGCCATCCATGATTATGCCGGCCCCGTAGATGAGGCCCTTCGGTTGGAGGAGATCGAGGAAATTGCGGGATACGGTTTGCGGGCCATGCTAGACGGCAAGGAACTTCTGGTAGGTAATTTCAAACTGCTCGACCGGTTCGGGGTTAAATACGATGTTTCAATCGGCAATACCGCTCAAACCCTGGTTGCCGTCGGTTATAGTGGCCAGTTTGCTGGATACCTGACTATAGCCGATGAAATTAAACCGGATGCGACTAAGGCCATCCGTGAACTGAAGGCATTGGGTGTCACCCCCACGATGCTTAGCGGCGACCGCACAACCGTTGTCCGCGAAGTAGCTGACAGCCTGAATATATCCCGGGCATATGGAGATTTGCTGCCAGAAGATAAGGCAGAGAAGATCAAGAAAATGAAAGCATCCAATTGCCGGATTGCTTTTGTTGGCGATGGGGTAAATGACGCCCCCGTTGTGGCACTAAGCGATGTGGGCATCGCAATGGGTGGTCTAGGCAGCGATGCCACCATTGAAACGGCCGATGTGGTCATTCAGGATGATATGCCCAGCAAGATACCCGTGGCAATTCGTATTGGCAGGGCTACACGCCGTATTGTATGGCAGAATATTACAATGGCTTTTGTTGTGAAGGCTGTAGTCCTTATTCTCGGGGCAGGTGGGCTGGCCAATATGTGGGAAGCCGTCTTTGCGGATGTAGGGGTGGCCTTGATCGCCATTGGCAATGCCATCCGCATTCAGCGGATGCATTTCTGAGGGTATTGGCTTTTGGTAAGTAAGTCGCTTTTCAGCGGCAGCCGAGTAGACCGCTAAATGCGTAGCATTCATGTACCGATGGAAGCAGGCCGTAGCGAATAACGTTGCTTTTTATTGAACACAATTATAATTGCATATAAAAGCAACTTTATCTAAGTTTGTCCATTACTACTTACCAATTGATAAAACTATGTACAGTATTAATAGAAAGCAATTCATTAGCACGATTTCGCTATTGGCCGGTTCATCTTTGCTTCCTGCCTCTACTTGGGCAGCAGCGAAGGGAAAATATGCGACAAAGATGAAATTGGGACTTGTCACCTATCAATGGGGGAAAGACTGGGATGTGCCTACGTTGATCAAAAACTGCATGGATACGGGAGTACAGGGAGTCGAGTTGCGGGTAGACCACGCCCACGGGGTTACCCCCGAAATGACTAAGCAAGCGCGTTTGGGCGTCAAAAATCTATTTGCTGACAGTCCGGTAACGTTCGTGGGCATGGGAACCAATGAACAATACGATTTCCCGGATAAGGATAAACTTAAGGCATCCATTGCACGAACCAAAGAATTCATCCAATTAAGTGCAGATATTGGCGGTAGCGGGGTCAAGGTCAAACCGAATGCCTTTCACCCGAACGTGCCACGGGAACAGACGATGGCCCAGATTGGTGCAGCCTTAAACGAACTGGCGGCTTATGCAGCCGATTTCGGCCAGCAACTCCGCCTGGAGGTCCATGGTAACGAAACGCAGGAACTGCCAAACATCAAGACCATCATGGATCATGCCGATCACCCCAACGCCACGATTTGCTGGAATTGTAATCCGGAGGATCTGAACGGCCAGGGATTCCAATACAACTTTGACCTGGTAAAGGACCGTCTGGGCGATACCATCCATGTGCGGGAGCTGGATCGTACGGATTATCCGTATGCGACGTTGCTGAAAAATCTGGCCGACATGGATTATAAGGGCTGGATCCTGCTGGAATGTCATACCAACCCTGCAGATAAAGTTGGATCCATGCGGGCACAACGAGCTGTGTTCGATCGCATGGTATCCAAACTTTAACGGATTATATGGTGTTGCAGATTCAATCTTGTACGGCTAAGCTGTTGTTTCCGGCAAGTAATTTGGCACTCTCCGCCAAGCGGATAAATTCAGCCCGATACCCTTCATCATCGGTACCCTTCGATGCCTTAGCACGCATAATCAGCTGATCATAGTCTGCTTGTTGTTTATAATCCGAGTTACGTAGCAACATGCCCAGCTCGGCCACGGCGCTGGCAAAACGGAAATCCATGCTGGCGTTGGCAAGTTCCACTGGTCTTTCGGCCACAGCCACCTGCTGCAGACGGCTCTCGTCGCCATCGGGATCCTTGTAGCGGAATTTGACCGTTGCCACCTCATTGCTGGGTGCCGCCGTTGGCCGCTCTTTCACCAGCTGGTATTTCAAGGGATCGACCTGACCCGGATAAGCACTCTTAACGCCCACCGGCACGATTTCATACAGCGCGGTTACGGTATGCCCCACCCCCATATCACCCCCTAGTTTCTCATCGTTGTTGAAATCTTCTTTTTCCAGCAAACGGTTTTCATATCCCAGTAATCGATAAGCCTGCACCTTTGCAGGGTTAAACTCCACCTGTACTTTCACATCTTTTGCGACGGTAAAGAGTGTACTGCCAAATTCGGTGACCATCGCTTTGCGGGCCTCGGTGATATTGTCGATATATGCATAATTGCCATGCCCTTTATCGGCCAGCAATTCCATCTTACTGTCTTTTAAATTACCCATACCAAAACCCAATACAGATAGGCTGATACCGCTTTGCCGTTCTTTGGCAATCAATTGCTCCATATCGCCATCACTGGATGGACCTACATTAAAATCCCCATCGGAAGCTAGGATAACGCGGTTGTTCCCCCCTTTGATAAAATGCTGGCGGGCGATGCGGTATGCCAACTGCAGCCCAGCGCCGCCGGCCGTGGATCCTCCGGCACTGAGTGCATCAATGGCATCCTTGATTTTAGTTTTCTGATTGCCCGGCGTGCTTTCAAGTACCACACCGGCCGATCCGGCATACGTCACGATGGCAACGTGGTCATTATCACGAAGCTGATCCACGAGCATTTTCATGGACGCCTGTGCAAGCGGCAGGCGATTTGCATCCATCATGGAGCCCGACACATCGATCAGAAAGACCAAATTCGATGCAGGGAGTTCATCCGCAGGCATCGATTTTGCTTTCAGTCCAATGCGCAGCAGATGATGCTGGGAATTCCAGGGTGCGACTGCCAATTCCGTGTGGATGGCAACGGGTTCACGATTGCTGGGGCCTTCCAGTTCGTACTGGAAATAATTAATCATTTCTTCAATCCGCACCGCGTCCGTAGGGGGTAATTGTCCGTTGTTAATGAACCTGCGGAAGTTGCTATAGGAAGCCGCATCCACGTCGATGGCAAAGGTTGACAATGGCTCGTCCAACGGATTCAGGAAACGGTTTTCCGTAATCCCTTTGTACGATTCGGTGTTTTCGGGATAGCGCGGGAACCGGTCTGGAACGTACATCTTGACGGATCTGTTTCCAATAGTGAGGCCTGTAGCGCTTCCAACCAATGCAGACCGCTCCTGTGTACCCAAACCTACCACCACCACTTCGTCCAACGATGTCTGTGACTGCACAAGGGACACATCCAGCATTTTCTTTTTTCCCACCTTTATCCGCTTGGTTTCGTAACCGATGTAACTAAACAGCAGGAATTGTCCGGCTTCAGCCGAAATGGCGTATTGCCCATTGGAGTCCGTTTGAGTGGCTAATCGGCTCCCTTCTACCGAAACGGCAACCCCAACCAAGGCTGCTCCTGTGTGTTGATCGTAAACCTTGCCGCTAATTGTAAGCGATGTGGGGGTACGGTATCCCACTAGGGATAGCGTCAGCACCGTTGTAAAAAAGATGATCGGTTTCATAATACTGAATTTTGGCGAAGGATGCGTGGCTTTCCAAATTTCCATAAACCAGAAAAAAAAATTATTTTCACCCGGCAATGAACAGGTTCGGCAAGTCTAAAAAGAAAGTCGATGACGACGATACGCTTTTAAAGCGCTATCGTGAAACAGGCGACCTAACCGTGTTGGGCGAATTGTTCAATGTGCATGCAGAAATGGTCTACTATGTATGCAAGCGTTACCTACAGGACAATGAACGCAGCAAAGACGCCGTCATGCAAATATTCGAAGAACTCATCCATAAGATAAATAAACAGGAAATCCAGCGATTTGGCAGTTGGCTTTATGTACTCAGCCGCAACCATTGCCTGATGCAATTGCGGTCCGAGAAAAATAGACACCAAGTTTCCATCGATGAATTTGTGGAATTTTCCCTTCCCGTGCATCCTGCGGACGATGCAACAGAAAAAGAGGAACAGCTCACGGCGTTGGAACACTGTATGGAACAATTGCCCGAAAAACAAAAGCGCAGCGTCGATTTGTTCTATCTAAACGAGAAGTGTTACAAGGAAATTGCCGAAATCACGGGATATAACATGAACGAGGTTAAAAGCTACATCCAAAACGGCAAGCGAAATTTAAAGTTGTGTATGGAGGCCCGCCATGGCAAAAGATAAGGTAGACATCGAGATAATCAGGCGGTATATCCGTGGGGAGCTTACCCCCAGGGAAATGCATTCCCTGGAACGCCGGGCACAGGATGATCCCGCGTGGATGGATGTTATCCTGGGCATGGAAAGCGATACCGAAGCGGTACATGATGCGAATATAGCAGCGCTACGCGAGCGTGTTGCATCACGCATCGGACGTGGCCGTGTACGGCGACTTGCCCCCATCCAGCGCTGGGCCATAGCGGCAACTGTACTAGTAGCTTTTACGCTCGGCACCTTATGGTTCAGCCAGTGGCACACGTTGGATGAAAATCAACCAACCATCGCATCAGCACCCGCTGATACTGGAACACAGCAAGCTGAACAGCGGGCCGTCTCATCCCCCCATGAAACCCTCCGGAAAAACGCCGCGGAGGAAACCACTGCAACAGCGCCTCCATCCAAACCGCCAACGTCTGCCACAGAGGCAGACGCAGCGTCAAAATCAGCGGCGGCTCCGGCAACTGTCACCAAAGAACAAGCCAGTGACACGTCTGAACCTCCCGTGGTGATCGGATATGGGCGGCAGGAAAGATCCGGCGTTGTGGGGGCCGTTACCCTGCCGCCGGACACCGAACAAACAAAACAAGAGGAATATGCGCTAAATGCACGGACGGCTAAAATACGCCTACGCGGCACAAGTGGAACAGCAATGCAGCCGGAGCAGGGCCTGGTTACGGGCAGAGTGGTTGACCGCGAAACCCAAACGCCGTTAACGGGGGTGGTCCTCCGGCTCTCCGATGACCGGGCAGTGACAACCGATTCCGCCGGTCGATTTACCCTTGCGCAGCCACCGGATACCCTTCAAGCCCAATTGATCGGCTATGAAGAACAGACGGTAACACTCACGGGTCAGGATAGCCTCACGATTGCCCTCCAACCCGATGTGGCGGCACTGAGTGAAGTGGTCGTGGTCGGGTACGGCGATAAGCGTAAACCGGAAAGAACCTTTCACCCTGAGCCGGCAGCTGGCTGGAAGGCGTACAACCGCTACCTTAAAAAGGGTGTGCGCCAAGCAGAAAGCTTGAAAGGAACTGTGGTATTGACCTTTACAATTGATGAACAAGGGACCCCCACCGATATCCGGGTTATCCGTTCAACCCACCCGGCACTTGGTGAACGGGCTACGCAGTTAGTCCGCGAGGGGCCCAAATGGCAGCCGGGTAAAAACGGCGAACGGCAAGCCGAATTACAAGTGAAATTTTAGAACTTTGAGGGGTTGCTACCGTTAATGAATGTTAAAAAAGCGCATAGCACTTGCCAGCTGACTATCTTTGCATGCATGACACGTTACATGCCCATAGCCATCGGCTGGTTGCTCCTTCTGCCCTATTTTTTGTTGGCTCAGCCGGCTGATGACTGGGGCGCCTTTGCCCAGCGTATTCCGATTGAATCACATCACGGCAAACTTTTCCGACTCCAGGCCGCCGTCAAAGTGGACCTGATCGATTCCACCGCAGAAGCGGAGATCTGGGCTCGGGTGGACCGAAAAAATAAACGAGTGGGCTTCTTCTATAACATGATGGATAAACCCATCCGGAAGAGCGACTGGCAAGTGTATGTCATCGAAGGTAAAATCGATAAAGACGCTGAGTTTCTGGCGTTCGGCGGACTCTATAGCCGTCAGGGCCGGTTCTATTTTGACGATTTTCAGTTATTTGTCGAAAATGAGGAGGGAAACCTTGAAAAGATACCGATTCCCTCCGGCGATTTTGAAGGCGACAGTGTAGCACAACACTGGGGCTATTTGCAGCAACATGAAGGATTTACGCTTTCCGGCACTACGGAATCTCCTTATTTGGGCAAGCGATCGGCACTGGTTGATGGCTCTGATTTTAAGAAACCAATTAGGTATGGCGATAATGACAGTGCCGGGCATCGGATAACGGTTAATGGGATCGAATTGTATTACGAAACCTACGGCCAGGGCGAACCCTTGCTGCTGCTTCATGGCAATTCACAATCTATCCAAGCCTTCACCCATCAAATCCCGGAGTTTGCGAAACACTACCAGGTTATCGCTGTGGACACCCGTGGTCAGGGCAAATCATCTGAAGATGGGAAACCGTATACGTATGAACTTTTTGCCGACGACATGAAAGCGTTGCTGGATAAGCTGGAACTAGACAGCGTCAATGTAGTTGGATGGAGTGATGGCGGAAATACGGGATTACTTCTGGCAATGAAGCATCCCGCCAAGGTAAAAAAACTCGTCACCATGGGTGCCAATATCTACATCAATGATCAAGTAGTAGACCGCAATGTGCTTCAGGAAATTGAAAAACGCCGGGAAGCATTAAAAACAGATACCAGCCGAACCTCCCAAAACACCGCACGTTTGATGACATTGCTGTTAACGGAGCCGAACCACGTGTACGAAGACTTACGGGCAATCCATTGCCCAGTATTGGTGATGGCCGGTGAAAACGACATCATTCACGAAAACCATACCCGCGAAATCGCCACCCATTTACCCAACGGGAAACTGTATATTGCAACGGGTGAAGATCACTATTTCCCCTTAAATAATCCGGCGAAGTTCAATGCCGTAGTAGCCGATTTTCTGATCACCCAACCTTACGCAAAGAGCTCTAATTCCGGTTTGTGAACACCGTCTGGTGTTGTATAAAACGGTCGTCCTTCAATAACTTCATGTTTTTGGGGGTCTATGCCCAACGCATGGTAAATAGATTGATGCACCTGCTCAATCCGGATCGGTTTTTCGATGGTTTTGCACGGCCGTTCATCGGCCGTCTTCCCGTAGACAAACCCCTTTTTTATACCACCGCCGAACATCAACATCGAGCATCCGTCCGTAAAATGCCGGTGCATGCCATAGTTTTTGATGTCATTGATCACATCGGGTTGGTCTACCTGGTGTTTCACTTCCGCACCCGGACGCCCTTCCATCACCATATCCCTGCTGAATTCGCTGGCGATGATGATCAGCGTACGGTCCAGGTGTCCGCTACGGTCCAGATCTTTGATCAGCTGCGCGACCGGAGCGTCAATCAATTTCTTCATATCGCGGGTTCGGACATGCCCATTTTCGTGGGTATCCCACCCCATAAATGGCTCATACTCTGTAGTTACACTGATAAACCGTGCACCTTGTTCAATCAACCTGCGTGCCATCAGGCACCCCAGTCCAAATCGACCCGTATTGTAGATGTCGTAGCTATCCTTCGGTTCGTCATTCAGGTCAAATGCCTTGGCTTCAGGGGATTTAAGTAACATGTAAGCCTGTTCCATGGAACGTTTGAACGATTCCTTTTGGTAATCACTTCCATATTCTCCAATTATATTTTGATTCAACAAATCTGTGTACAGCTGATTACGTCGCTCAAAACGGCTGAACGACATCCCTGCCGGCGGTTTTACCGCATCCAATCCGGAGGACGGGTCAGGAATCATAAATGGACCATATTCGCTGCCCAGGAAACCAGCTGTATGAAAAGCTTTAAGCTCTTCGGCCTCCCCCACCGTCATCCGTTGACCGATGTCGATGAATGCCGGTATCACCGGATTCTTCGGCCCCAGTTCCTGCGCGATCCAGGCCCCGATGTGGGGAGCAGCCACGGTTTGCGGAGGCTCATAGCAAGTATGCCAATGATATTGGTGCCGCGAATGGAGGATATGCCCCAAATCCGCTGCCACATACGAACGGATTAGCGTCCCCTTATCCATCAATGCGCCGATGGACTCCAATCCTTCTGAAAAATGAATACCGTCCAACGCCGTGGGAACGGACTTGAATGTACTTAATACCCGATTGGAATCCAGCCCTTTCTCAAAAGGCGTGTACGCTTTGGGATCAAAAGTGTCTGTATGCGCCATACCTCCCGCCATCCACAACAAGATGACGGCATCAGCTCCGCCTTGCTTACCGGAACAAGAACTCAAGAATCCTGACATCGGAGCTCCTGCGGCAAGGGCAGCCAGGGTCCCTGCACTTGCAGTTTTTAGGAAGTCTCTTCTGTTATAGTAACGCTTCATAGTATTTTATTCAATAAATTGAAATTCAGGCAGCAATATTACAGCCCATAATAAATCTTGAACGGCGTTGGTATCCACGCCATTTTCTAATATCTCGTTGGCAACGCGCCGCTCGTCTTCCGAAGGGGCACGTCCGAAGCTCTGTCTAAAGACCGCTTCCGTGAGTGATTCGGGGCTTTGATGGTCATCCGCCCATTCCTTAGCGCCCGCTATCAATGTCTCATTCAGCAACTTCCCGTTTGTCAGTTCCATGGCCTGTAGAAGCGTAGCCTGACCTTCCCGTGCACTGATGATATTCTCGCGGCTTGGACGTCCCAAAGCGGTTAAAAACGGGTCGTTCTGCACCAAAGCCGCCCGTACAAAAGAGTTAACGTTTTTGAAGGCCTCTTCGTTTCCAAGGGGATTGTATTTCAGTGCTTCAACTGAATATATCGGGTGAACAACCATGCTGACCGCATCGGCAAACTGTTCGGCCGTTAACTTCCGTTTCAACATTCCTGTAAAAACAAAGTTGTCCGCATTGATGGTAGCAGGGTCGGCCACCGTTACGGAAGGCAACTGATACGTCTTCGACGTGGTAATCAAGTAAAGCAGTTTTTTGATGTCATACCCTTCTTCTGCGAAATAGACCGCCATCCAATCCAGCAAATCCTGGCTCCAGGGTTGCTTGTCCATTTCATCGGTCGGAGCCACAATCCCGCGTCCCATCAGTTGGCCCCATATTCGGTTCACCAACGTTCGGTAGATCCGTCCATTTTCGGGTTGGGTGAGTGCACGGGCTAATTCTTGAGATTTTTGCTCAACCGAACCACTGGATGGGATGTTTCCCAGTTCAGGCCACAGTAAACGCGTGTCGGCCATTTTTCCGGTTGGAATATCGCACCGGTTTATTTCCAGTGGCGTTTCCGAAAAGATATTGGCAAAGGCATAAGCATCGTCCAATTTCCAGTCGCTCACAAAGCTATCGTGGCAGGAGGCACATTTCAGATTCACGCCCAACAATGCCTGAGACACATTCTGTGCGGCCTGCATTGCCGTCGTTTGGCTGCTGTTGACCGCTCCCCGCCATTCAATGCCCTTAATAAATCCTTTGGATGCCTCGCTGGGTGCCAGCAGTTCCCTCACAAACTGGTCGTAGGGTTTGTTGCTGGCAAGAGACCTATACAGCCAGTCCGAGATATTGAATCGCCCGTTGGTAATATAACCCGGTCCCGTATAATCGTTCCGCAGTAGGTCGTTCCAAAATGTAGTCCAATGCGTGGCATAATCGTTATCCCTAGCCAGCAATTCCGCTACGATAAGTTTCCGTTTATCGGGTCTTGTATCAGCTTGGAAATCTGCTAATTGCTGCGGACCAGGCGGAAGCCCGATCAGATCGAAATAAACGCGTCTCAGGAATACCCGATCGTCTACAACGGTTGGCCATTGGATTTCATTCTTTTTAAAATATTCATTGACCCACAGGTCCAACGGATTTTCCAGTCCGACCACCGCAGCAGGCAATTGAGGTTGCCGTGGTGCCAACGGCGCTACCCTGAAAATACCCTTCGCCTGATCCGGCCATGGGGCACCTTTTTCGACCCAAAGTTTTATTAAAGCGATTTCATTATCGTTCAAAGGCTTGCCTTTTCCCGGCATCGCCTCCTTATGCCCCGAGGGCAAGGTAATCCGGCGTACCAGTTCACTGTTCTTCACATCCCCCGGGTGGATGACTGGCCCCGACTCACCGCCTTGGAACACGAATTCTTTTTGGTCAAGCCTTAGCTCCCCTTCTGTTTTGTCGCTACTATGGCACTGATAGCATTTGTGAGCCAAAATCGTACGAACTGCCAAATTGAGATTCATTTCCTGCTCATCATCCAAACTATCCAAGCTAGCAAACGTCTGCCAGTCGACGGGTGTTGAAGGACCTTCGGCACCTCCCAATAGTTCATCGTCATCCGAAGCCCAAGGCGTGACGCCGAGCAAATAATCCTGTCCGTGCGTAAGGGAGCCTCCATAATGCCCCGCTACCGAAACCCCCACGGTAGCAAGCAGCAGCAGTGCTTGATACACCTTCACAAAGCCATAGCGTTTTTTCCGGATAATCAACCAAAGAAAGAAGGCCACCAGTATCCCCAGTACCGCCGTAGCGATCCCAACCCATTGATGGGTGGCAAACGTATCTCCGCCATAGCTTCCGGACGATGCCAGTAACCAGCCGAATACAGCAGATATGAGCGCACCACCGGCACCGACGAATACCAGCCAATTGATACCCGTACGGAGTGACGACTGAAATTTGCGGAAGGTCATTACTTCCATGACTGCGGCGATCAACAGCAATGACACAGGAAAATGCACCATTATTGGATGCAATCGTCCTAAAAATTCCCAACCCCACCAAGCTTCGCTTGCAGATGCGGGTACATCCGCAGGTACTGATTCCGCCACAGCATTGAATGCATATACCAGCAAAATACTTATGCATCCCATTATCTTCCCGTTTCTAACAAATGTCACTTCTTAGCTTCTTTTGGTTTATAAATCTGTTAAAGAAACGAAATATTCCCCGAAAGGTTATCCTGTACTTTCCTGCATGGGAGTTCTCCCCGGACGATGACACCTCAATCCCATTGAGTTTGAATGCATCGGAATATCGCTTTTTCCGATACATTTTTCAGCATATAATAATGATAAAAACGAAAACGTTATATACTACACAGCATACTGTAATTATGAATCTGAAAAACACATCAACAGACACATCATACCTGCCGGTAGCATGGGAATACCGGGAAGTTATCGAAGAAGAAATCGAAAAGAAAACGGTCGGTAAAATATTTTATTTTTGCGCCAGTGAGGGAATTTGCGAAGCGCAGGGACGCATTGTAGACCTAAAGGAAGAAAAAAACAGTGGACTGTTTATCTTTCTTGATACCGAAGCCAAAATCAGGATAGATAGAATCATAACGTTGTTTGGCAAGCCAGGTGCTGCTTACGATGAATACGATGCTTACGCGAATGCTTGTATGGATTGCATGGGAGGTTATGAAAAAGACGAACTGTAACCGAAAAATGCGCCACAAATCACCCCAACCGATATATTTTCATTTGAAATACTAAAATAAACGTGTACTTTTGCAGCCCACTCGGAGAGGTGTCAGAGTGGTCGAATGAGCACGCCTGGAAAGTGTGTATACGTGTTGAGCGTATCGCGGGTTCGAATCCCGCCCTCTCCGCACCCAAAATGAAGCCCGACGTAAGTCGGGTTTTTCTGTTGAATAGGGTGAGCCAAACTTGTTTTGAGTGAAGCCTGTTCAACAAAAAAAGGAATGAGCGTAGCGAATGGCTTCATTTTGGTTGAAACCTCCCCACAGGGAAAACCAGAGGTGACAGAGGAACCTACTTGAATCAAACGGTTAACCTGTACCAATGTATCCAAATGAACAAGGTGTGCATCGTATTTCATACTTTTACCGCAATACGAAGCAACTAAAAGTTTAGCGATTATGAATTCGTCGTTTCTTTGGTATTCATTATCTGCGGGAGCGCTGATCCTGCAGGGTTTCATGCTAATAACCAATGTAACGCATGTCAACAAGTTAGCGAACAGGTGGTTGGGGTTATTCTTCCTCTGCGCCGCTACTATTTTTATCCAATTGTTAGTAGAAGCGGCGGCACCGGAAGAAAGTAATCCCTGGTTTTGGCTTATCCCATTCTTGGAACTACCCCGTTGGGCCACATTCCCTTGTTTTTTCCTCTCTTTAAGAAGCTTTGTCAACCCAACGGTCTCTATCCGAAAAGCCACTTGGCATTTCGTTCCGTTTTTTTTGTTTTGTTTGTATGCCGCATTCGTGCTATTTCCCGACGCCTATGCCGATAACCAGATCATCCTAAATCTACCTGCATGGGTGGTATGGGTTATCCGGTATCTGTTTCTCGGCCAAGCGATTGTATATTGCACATTATCGTTCTTATTACTACGACGCCACGAACGTCAAATTAAGCGGTTTTCCGCTATTATTGAGCATGTAAATCTCGCGTGGATAAGATGGATCATGTATGTTGTGTTGGGGATGACCACACTTTGGATCCTTGGCAAGAACGATCCGTCTATTGCCGCGCTAGTCCCGTTTGGGTACTTCGCGCTCATCCTATTCATGGCTTATCATTCCCTAAACCAACAAGCGATTTATCCCATAAGCCAATCCCAACTTCCCGAAGTGATCGACGCAATAACCCTACCCGATAAGCGCCACGCACGTCTTACCGACGATCAGGTAGCGCTTCTCCAAAAAGAGGTGCAGAAAGCAGTCGTTGATGAGAGGCTTTACTTAGATCCCTTGCTCAATTTGCCTGCGCTATCGGAAAAGGTGGGCCTCGGTACCCATGAATTATCATTTGTTCTCAATCAGGGCTTCGGTAAGAATTTCTACCAATACATCAATGAACTGCGGGTGGAAGAGGCAAAACGACTATTGGAAAGCGAGGCATTTCGGGATCAGGATATGGCTAGTATTGCCGTACATGCTGGCTTCAATTCCAGAACCACGTTCTATACCGCATTCAAGAAGATTGCGGGGATGACCCCCAAAGCATATCTTGAACAATTTAACACCTGAGTATTTCTTCAATCCGGCATCCAAATTTATCCACCTGTATCCAGTCGAACAGATGTTCCCTTTTTGATACGGAATATTGTGTCATCAAATCAATAGGTAATAATTATGACAACAAAAACAGCAAAACACGGATCAGTAAAGACTTGGGTGGTTATCGTCGCAAGTTTGGCGATGTCAAGCGGTACGGTTGCCGGACCGAGAACAACGCTTTCACCTACGATAACCGCCGCCCCCCAAGCAGACACCGTTTCATGGGAGGCAATGGCGGGGTATTATCGGTTTCCCAATCGGGCCGCCTACATCCGCTTTTTTGATCAAGAAGACGAGTTCGTTGCACAGCAGGTGTGGGATGGACGTACGTATCCATTGCATCGTACAGGCTCACTCACTTTTCAGTCCAGCGATGAGGCCTATGAGATCGCATTTATGGAAGGAAAAGCAGGAGTAATCGACAAGGCTAAGATTCTCGGCCGCATAATCTTGGAAAAAGTGTCTTACAACCCTACCCGGTATATCAAGCCTACTGCAGAACAGCTCGAACCACTATTGGGCCTGTACCAATTCCAAAAAGACAAAAACATGGAAATTAGCCTGTCGATTCAGGGTGGGAAGCTTGCCCTCCGACAACAGTGGGACAACCAAACGATCTTATTTGAAGCGTATTCTCCCACGGACTTTTTCAATGAGGAATTGACTTTCCCCTTGACATTCGATATTGAAAACGGTGCAGTAAAAAAACTTACCTGCTTTGAATCTGACGTATGGTTAAAAAAGGAGGCTAAATGACCTGCAGCCGATTTCAAGCGTTGTTTTGGATAGAATTGCTCTTTTCATGCACCCCGTTATTTGCCCAAAGCGTAGCCGATCCGGATTTCCGCTTTGAGATCATGAACCCCCGTTACATCGAAGGCAGAGGCCCTCTTGTCCTGTATGACGAGGGGCACAACAACCCCCTCAGTATCAAAGGACAATACGCCGCATTTGCCCATGTACTCGAAGCAGACGGTTACCGCATGGCGACCCAACGTGAAACCATCACAATGGAAACCCTGTTAAATGCTCGGGTGTTCGTTACCGTAAATGCGCTGTACGACTTGGAGAACTGGAGCCTGCCGACGGGAAATGTCTATACGGACGAAGAAGTTGAAATCCTATACGATTGGGTGTATCAACACGGGGGAGCCCTTTTCCTTGTTACCGACCACATGCCCTCCGCAGGTTCGGTCAGTAATCTTGCTGCACGTTTCGGGTTTAACTTGGTCAACGGATCTGCTCAGCGAAAAGACGGCCAACCGGAGATATTCTCACGTGCACGGGGCAACCTCACGGCCAATCCGATCACCGATGTCAAAGGTTTTGAAATAGACAGTATCCGATGTTGGGGAGGAGCCGGCTTTTTTCCACCGCCGGAGGCCATCATTGTTTCAGCGTTGGGTGAAGACTATGAGATATTCCTTCCGTCGGACGTGTCCGAAATATATCATCCTATTGCTGCCTCTGTTCCGAAAATCACGGGCATGGGTTTAGCCAATGGTGCTATCCTGCAATGCGGACGCGGCAGCGTATGCCTGTTTGCTGACGGTGCACCGTTTACCGCCCAGTTACAAGGGATCAAAAGCAACAAACGGGGTATGAACCATCCGGATGCAGCTCAACATGTACAATTTCTTTTGAATATCATTCATTGGCTGGATGCTCAACATTGAAGGCCGCGGAAAAACGGCATAGTGGCATAACCTTTTAATTTATAATCTCCCCTTTGTTATTCGTTATTTCAAAATTTCCTGTTGGCTCAACGATTGAAGGCAGAGTCAATTTCACTGGACCGTTAAAGTGGCTCACGACGACCGCTAACGCCATTGAGTTGTTCTGCAAGCCCGATAAGAATCCCCTCAGTTCCACGAATATAACAGAGGCGATAGGAATTTTCGTATTGAACCACTTCACCTACAAGTTGAGCTCCATGCCTAATAAGCCGGGAGACCATCTCGTCAATATTTTCAACGGCGAACATGACGCGTAGATAGCCGAGCGAATTAACTGGCGCTGTCCGGTGGTCGGAAACGGTTGTTGGAGTAAGAAACTTCGAGATCTCAAGTCTACTGTGTCCATCGGGAGTAACCATCATCGCAATCTCTACGCACTGAGATCCCAGTCCCGTAACACGACCAGCCCAATCACCCTCGACCGTGGCTCGCCCTTCAAGCTTTAGGCCTATTTCCGTGAAAAAAGAGATGGCATCATCGAGGGATTCTACAACAATGCCCACATTATCCATTCTGAGTAATTTGTTCTTTGCCATCGCCCTAACTCTTTGTGTATCCAATCAATGCCTGATATCTTTGTTTGTTGTCAACAATAATCCAAAGTAATATCACCCAGATTACCAATGCGATAGGAAGTCCATCTGGTGCTACAAAAATGTGCGTTAGCAATACCCCAACCATAACAGGAAATACCACCAATACACCCAATGCCCTTGTTTTGGGAAATAGAATAAGCATCCCTCCCAACAGTTCAGCTGAAGCAATCAAGGGGATCAGCCACGAAATTTCAGCCAAGGCGGCATTGTCTTTTACCACTGCCTCGGGCAGGTTTTCGGGAGCAGGCATATAGTTAAAGAATTTACTCAACCCCCCGTTCATTAGCAAAAGTCCAAATAATACAGACAATACGTTTAAAATTTTTCTTTTCATTGGTTATTTTTTAAAGGTAAAAAGCAACTATTTCCCGTACGTGTTTTTGGGTATTCTGATAGATGATGCTACGATACAAAAATAGCGCATATCCATTAATTATCTGGTGGTAGATACGACAATCGAGGGGGGTAAATGGGACAATTGGAAAAAGTCAATGTTTGTCAAAAAGGGAATGTACCCAGGCATAGTAAGCCTCCGTGGCTTCCATGTTTACGTTATGGGCAGCGTTCGGAAAGACGTGCAACTCCTTGTCGCCCGCTGGGACATTTTCCAACCTCCACCCCGCTGATCTAGGTATACAAAAAGGTAATCGTCTTCGAGGAAATCCCGGTTAAATTCACGATCGAATCCTGAAAAAGCTCCCGGCCCCCCGTGTAAATTGATCACCAAAGAGCCTTCAGGATTGCCAACGACCCGTGCATATAGTTTCGATTTTTCAACCGGAATGTAAATTTCCATATCGGTGTTTTTCGGTTGATCTTTGGAGTGGGAAGTCCATTCGCAGGAACTCCATAGAATAGCCGATATGCCCAGTATAGCCACACTTACTTTCATCTGTAAATAATTTTATTCCATCGGTCAGATGGAGCTTATCCTATATAAAATTTACATTTTCTTGTGTGATAAAAATGAAATTTTAAACATGGACGGTTCATACTAAAAAAACGAGAAAAGAAGTTAAAAAGTATCATGAAACGGGCTCGGAACTGAGCCCGTTGTCAATTACCTGACGACTTAAACCGCTGTTTTCGTCGCAAGGTTTTAGTCCAACGAATATTTAGCACTGCCGTTTATAAGTATTGAAATGGCTAAGCCAAGGACCAATAATGACCTTTAGAATTGCGCTCGGCGAGTTTGTAGATACTTTGTATATTCCCAAAAGTGCATAGGTAGACACCATGTATCATGAGTCATAGCCTATATTGGTTTTTTATGCGGATATTTACCTCATCCTATCGTATATCCAAACGGCAAGACGGATCTTGATAACAATCACGGATAAAAACAAATGACAGCAAAGAAAATAATGGGCATCATCGCATTGGTCTTCTGTGGAGGGATCGGGCTATTCATTTTTATGCTTTATGCTACGATAAAAACAAAGTCCACAAATATCAACACAAACAAACCTTTCAAAGAATGGGTGGGTCAAACCGTCACACTGCACCGTCAAACCTTCCTTTTTGAAGAAAATATAAGGATGAACACCAATGGCCGGTATCCGTATACCTTGTTGGATAGCCTGCATCCACAATGGCAATATGTTGAAGAACGCAAAAACCTTGCAGAGCCCGATTTAGTGGAAATAACTTCATTCCCCACAGGCACCAAACTGAGGATAGAAAAAGCGACACAGTATACCAATGGTGTCTCGGGATCGTCGTATCCGACAGTATTTGGAACGATCCATCACAACGGTCAGGAATACAAAATAGCCTACCAATGGGGAATACAAGATATAGGACGGCGTTTTGACAAGATCAAAGAAAGCTGGAAATTCCACCAGGCACCCTGGCAAACGCAGCAGGATACAGTCCATTACGCTTTGCCAGACGCTAAAGTGTGGTAGTATCCCCACCTACCGCAATAACGTTGGTGACCCGATACTTCAAACCTTTTCTTCCTTTTACTGTTTATTCAGAATAAAAATTAGGTGTTATGGATAAATTGAAGAAATTTGAATTGATGGAAAAGATCGTCCGGGAACTGGAGGACCTTAAGCGAAGCGGTCAAGCCGTACTCGAAAAAATCGGCAAAATCGAAGTAGATAACATCGAATTAGGAGACAGCCGTTTGGAAAAGGTGCTGCCGGATATCTATCAGCGCACTGCCGAGAATTCGGATGCAATTACTGAATTGCTAAATGCTTTCGCCGAAAAAACCGAAGATTTCGGGGTGAAAAACAACGTGGATCAACTTCGCCAACAACAGGAAATCGAAGGAAACCGAAATACATAGTGGGCGATTAGTCGCTTATCTTGTTCACAATAAGTCTTGCCACATTAACAATTGGACAACATAATCCACAATTTGGTTAAATTACTCATTTTTTACAACCGGGTTGTTTCCTTCATTTGTTGTCAATAAACTACAATCAGATGGAAACAGCTTTGGAACCTTTACCCGATTTGAACGATCGGTATGAAATTAGCGATGCACAGGTTCGGGAATTTGGGCAAAATGGTCATATACAGACGTTGAATTTGCTCAACGAAGAAAAGGTAACCGCTTATCGGCGTGTGATCAGTGAAGCCGTAGATCGTTTCAACAAGGAAACAAGGAGTCTTGCCGAACGTGATACGTATGGTAGGGCTTTTTTACAAATTATGAATTTATGGCGTGTGGATGAGGGTGTGAAAAAATTTGTGTTGGCCAAACGTTTTGCGCATGTTGCTGCTGCATTGTTGGATGTGGAAAATGTACGTTTATATCACGATCAGGCGCTTTTCAAGGAAGCAGGTGGAGGACCAACACCTTGGCACCAGGATCAGAATTACTGGCCATTGGCCACCCGCAAAACCGTCACCATGTGGATGCCCTTAGTTGACATCCCCAATCCGGAAATGGGCATGCTTACCTTTGCTTCCGGATCTCATCGGGAAGGGGCCGTATCTGATCTGGTAATCTCTGACGAATCTGAAGATGCGTTTGAACAGTATGTACGTCAACATCGATTCCCGCTGGTTCGGCCCGCAGCGTTAAAAGCAGGTGACGCGACCTGGCATAACGGCTTTACCATACACAATGCGCCAGGAAATCACAGTGACCGGATGCGTGAGGTAATGACCATTATCTACTACGCAGACGGTACCCGGATTGCAACGCCGCAGCATCAATTCCAGGAAAACGACTTAAAAACATGGCTTGGCAATAAAACGCCGGGATCATTGGCCGATTCAGATCTGAACCCGTTATTGCTTTAAGGTCGCATGAAAATGGCGTCGGTAATTTAGCGGACTGACGCCCATTTTTCTTTTGAATGTCCGATAGAAAAACGATACGTCAGAAAATCCACTCTGATACGAAATATCGGACACGGTGTTTTCGGTCTGGATCAACTGCTGCGCGGCATAATTGATCCGGTACTCGATTACCGTTTCCATGAAGGTTTTGCGCGTGGTCTTTTTGAAGTATTTGCAAAAGGCCTGGGGTGTCATATGAGCTAAGGAAGCGGCTTCCTCCAAAGAAACCTTGTACCGGAAGTTGTCAACAAGATATGCGAACACCGGACTTATGCGCTGCTGCGATCCGGGGGATTGTAAAGCACCGGTGTTTTGTTGGTTGAATACCACATAAGCATCTTCTTCGGAAAGCTGTTGGAGAATCTCCAGTAAGCCGATAAAGCGATAAAATTCAGTTTTTTCATGTAATATTTTCAGCCTCTCCCCGATTTGGCCGGAGATCGATTCTGCAAAACAGACAGCAATTTCGGCACGTTGCAGAAGTCTGCTGATCTCTCCCAATTCTCTTTTTGCCAATAGAGCGGTGCCGAGTGTATCTGCCGAGAATTGAGCTACAATTGCTCCCGCATCGCACGGATTGGATTGTGTTAACTTCCAGCAATGCGGAATATCCGGACCGATAAGTACCAAATCGCCCGGGCCAAAATCGTCCTGATGACTCCCGATGTACCGTTTACCAGCGCCACGTGCAATGTAAGTCAGCTCATAGACAGAATGGAAATGATACGGCGCATCGAATGCTTCCGACCCAAACCTACGCAGCAGAAACGAATGGTCGTCCTGAGAGTCGATGTATTCCAACGAAGCCTTCAACATACTTTTTCAAACTTAGGTAAGTTGACCCGTATATGCAAGCCGGGTCCGCAACAGAAACAAAAAGCCCCGGTTACTGAAATAACCGGGACCTGTTTAAGTTTATAATTAGTCGGTTTGCGCAATAAAAATATGGAAAATTAGTTGACTTTGTCAAGTAATTTATTCAAAAAAGTCAGTATTTTTTAGTCAATCACTGTAACTTCCTGTTAATCAAATCGAACCTAAAGAAACAGCATCCATTAGTTACCTGCAAAAAATTTATGGAAATACAAGAGCTGATAGCAGATGGATTGTTGCCAATACTCCCAGTTATGTGCTCCCGGTCCGGTAATATAGGTATGTGGTATGTTCCTTTCCAGCAATTTCCGGTGCAGTTGCTCATTAACACCATAAAAGAAGTCACTCGTTCCGCAATCGATTACCAGTGCCAATGCATCGGGGGTAAGCCGGTGCAATAGGTTGATGACCGTATGCTTCTCCCATCTTTCCGGATTGTCTGCGTAACTACCCAGCCGTTTGGCCATGTCCCAGTTGAGTGGAAAAGGACGGATGTCCACACCTCCCGCTGTGCTGCCCCCCGCGCCATACACATCCAAATGCCGTATGGCTAGATACAGCGCGCCGTGGCCTCCCATGCTTAATCCCGTAATAGCCCGTCCTTTCCGGTTCCGTATGGTCTTATAATTGGTATCCACCCAATCCACCAATTCTTTAGACACGAAGGTCTCGTATTGGAACAAGGGATCCACCGGACTGTCCCAGTACCAACTTCCGTATCCGCCATCGGGGCACACGATGATGAAGTGGTACCGGTCGGCGAGGTCCTTTATTTCAGGGGCTTTGTTTACCCAATCCGCATAATTTCCACTGTATCCATGCAGCAAGTACACCACGGGCAGCGAATCAAGTGCGGAATAATTTTCCGGTACAATGACCACGGTTTTAATGGCTTTGTTCATAGCGCGGCTATCCACAACGGCTGTATCCACTTGAGCAGCCTGCGTAGCTGTCGCGCACCACATGACCAACAGGAGTAGTAAGTAATTTTTCATTCGAATAAATTGTTATTAAGTGGCAATGAAGCTTGCATGAGCGAATTTATTCGCATTTTTTTTGAGAACAGCTCATGTAGGTTTCATCGGAATATTAACGTCGCTGGTAAAAGTACAAAATTGCATTCAAACCCAATGCTGATTCGCCTAAGGTATAATAACCCTTGCCATCCCGCGAAAAGGCAATGGCCTCGCCTTGCGGTTCCGGCCGGTACGGCAGGATAACAGCCGGCCGTTTCAACGCCTGGGGTACCGATTCTGTACGTTTCCGGTTCCAATAGAAAACACCCAACAGATTTTTCATCAATATCTCCGTTCCATCTGCACGGATATCAGCCGAAGTGACAAAAGTGTGAGGTATGGTGCCGACACGTTTTAATATCAATGTATCCGTTGGGATTTCGGGAAGAATAGTGCGGTAAATTCCTGCCTGAAGCTCTCGTTTACCGATGACGTACAGATAATCGTCCACCGGATCGAAGAACAGCGACTCGGCGTCGCGTGGCCCGTCTTCATATTTCATTACAAAGGTGGTGATGTTTTCCTTGGGAATTGTGTCAATACGTTTGGTCGCCCCGTTTCCTGTAGGTTCCTCAAACAGATGTACATAGACAAATGGATACCGGTTCTTATTGTCACCGATGTCTCCCACCAGCAGGTAATTTCGCTCCGAGCGTTTCACCATCGCAATGTCTTCCCAATCGCGGGCAACGATTCCCTGCAGGTAATAAGTTGCCCGGAGCCGCGCAGAATCATCAATTAGAAATATTCGTGCCGCGTCGCCGCTGTCATTGTGTGTCCAAAAAAAGCCGGCATTCTCCGCTGAACCTATCAATCCCGATGCCTCATTAATTTCCGTGGAAGTAATCCTACCTTTCGGCTGCCCATATCCGAAGAGCATATTTTCTTGTGCCCATGCACCTGTCGCTACCAGGATACCCGGTAAAAATAGTAGGTATTTGCGGTTCCACCTCATGCGGCCAAATTACAAATTAAATTCCCAAAAAACATTTTACCTATCTTTGTTTCCTAAACGCCCACATAGATGAATATACACCAATTTTACGATAAAGGACTGGCGCATGCTTCCTATGCCATCATCAGTGGAGGCCAACTAGCGCTGATAGACCCGGGGCGGAACCCCAAACCGTACCTTGATTTTGCGGCAAGCCAACACGCACGCATATCGGCTATCATTGAAACACACCCGCATGCAGATTTTGTCAGTTCACATGTCGAGCTGTACGAAATGAACGAGGCCCCGATTTACATCAGTGGCTTGGTTGGCGCTGAATATCCACATATACCGTTTGACGAGAATGACCGCATTCCATTGGGCAATGTGCAGCTGCAGGCCATCCATACTCCAGGTCATTCTCCCGATAGCATCAGCATTCTGCTATTGGATGAAGCCGGACGGCCCCACGCAGTATTCACCGGCGATACACTATTTGTAGGAGACGTGGGACGACCGGACTTACGGGAGAATGTAGGGAATATTCGCGCCGAAGCCAGAGCTTTGGCCAAACAGCTGTACCACACCACACGCACCAAATTGATGAAGCTTCCACACGACGTTTTGGTCTATCCCACCCATGGGCCGGGTTCGCTGTGCGGAAAAAATATCGGTAACGACCTGCACAGTACAATTGGCAGGGAAATCCGCGAAAATTATGCCCTACAGCCCATGAGTGAAGAAGCCTTCCTTAACCTGATACTGGACCAACAGCCTTTCGTACCTAACTATTTTGCCTACGATGTGATGCTGAATAAACAGGGAGCGGGTTCTTTCTTAGCGGGCATTGAGGCGATTCCCGCACTTACCGGCCCCCAAGAGATGGAACCTCACGCAATTGTCGTGGATGGCCGTCCGGTCGAGCAATTCCGCTCAGGGCACTTCCCCGGGTCATTCAATATACCGGACGGTTTGCGATTCGAAACCTGGCTGGGTTCTGTCATTAATCCGGATGAACGGTTCTATTTATTGGCTGACAGCGCAGATGAGCTGGGAAAATTACTTGAAAAGGCTGCTAAGATCGGCTATGAACGCCTGATAGAGGCAACACTAATTACCACTGGCGGCTCCTTACAATCCATTCCGTTTGATCTTAAACATTTTTCAGACCATCCGGGAGAATATACGATTGTGGATATCCGGAATCGTCAAGAATCCGATTCAAACCCAATCTTCCAACAGGCCATCCGAATCCCTCTGCCCGAATTACGCGAGCGTATACACGAAATTCCTACAGATAAGCCGATTGCCGTGCACTGCGCAGGAGGTTACCGGTCAGCCATTGGTTCTAGCATCCTGGCCGCTGCATTGCCCGATATCGCCGTACAAGATATCGGTACGAACATTTTGGATCTGGAACGAGCAAACTGATGTGGAAATTAGTTGCGCTAGCCCACCTGATTTGGGGAAATATACAGCAGGATTCGATCCTGAATCCGGAATTTGCCGACCGGCTTAACAGTGTATACCGCCACAGTGTGCCTACGGTGACGGTTAATGGCCTAAAAACGATGATGAAGCAGGGTGTTACCTTACTGGATACGCGAGAGGACAACGAGTTCGAGGTAAGTCACATCCGGCATACACGTCATGTCGGCTACATTTGGTTTGACATGCGTGATGTGTATGACATTCCGAAGAATGATACGCTTGTGGTGTACTGCGCTGTTGGCAACCGAAGTGAACGCATTGGTGAGAAGCTTCAAAAAGCGGGTTACCGGCATGTATATCTGCTACTTGGAGGCATTTACGAATGGGTCAATCAGGGGAACCCGGTATACAACAACCACGATATACAAACGACCGAGATCCACGTGTATGATGAAAATTGGTCGCGATGGCTTGAAAGGGGCTCACCGGTCTACTAAGACACCCGAAATTACATCATTGAATACTCCTTCGCAGCAAGGTAGCGCTCCGCTTCCAAAGCGGCCATGCAACCCGTTCCCGCAGCCGTTACGGCTTGCCTGTATATGTGATCCTGTACATCGCCGCAGGCAAACACGCCTTCAATGTTGGTGCGTGTGCTATCCGGCTGGGTTATCAAATATCCATTGATATCCATATCCAATATCCCCTGAAACAACTCGGTGTTGGGTTTATGTCCGATGGCAACAAAAAAACCGGTAACCGGCAGTACCCTTTCGGCAAGTGTTTGGTTGTTATATATTAAAACCCCGGTCACATTTTGCCCATCGCCTACAATCTCCTTAGTTTCGGTATTGTAATGGATCTCGATATTGGGAGTATTCAATACACGGTGTTGCATAGCTTTTGATGCCCGGAATTCATCCCGGCGCACCAGCATGTGTACCTTATTGGCAAGTTTGGCAAGATACGTGGCCTCTTCAGCGGCGGTGTCGCCAGCCCCTACAATCGCTACATCCTGTCCTCTGAAAAAGAAACCATCGCACACCGCGCAAGCCGAAACACCGAAGCCGTTATACTTTTGCTCGCTTTCCAGACCCAACCATTTAGCGGTGGCACCCGTAGCAATAATCACGGTATCCGCTGTAATGGCGTGTTCGCCATCTATCACAACCTTATGTACATCTTCCGAAAAATTGACCGATGTAACGTAACCGAAGCGTATATCGGTACCGAAACGTTCTGCCTGCTTCCTGAAATCTTCCATCATTTGCGGTCCCTGTACACCGTCTGGATAGCCTGGAAAATTCTCTACTTCTGTGGTCTGTGTCAATTGACCGCCGGGCACAATGCCGGTATACAATACCGGTTTCAAATCAGCACGTGCCGCATAGATAGCGGCGGTATAACCTGCGGGACCTGAGCCGATGATTAGGCATTTTACATGTTCGTTTTCTTGTGGCATGGTATGAAAAGTCAAAAACTAATAGCCGATAGCCGATAGCTAAAAATTAAAAGCACAAAGATAGCGGATTCACGGAATCCTTTCAACATCCTGCTGTCATTTCCCAAACTTAGCCTGTAGATTTTTCAGCATATCATCCGTTATGGGGCCGGGTTTTTGTTTTGTACGGGATTGCGGATGGTGGTGATGTTTATCTTTATCGGGCCGCCTTTCTCTGTTTGGATGTGAGGAGGCTGTGGGAGGCGTATCACGGACAGAAGGCTCTTTTTGGGTCTGCCGCTGTTCTTTCTGTTTGGAACGGAACCGCTGCCATACTTTATCAAGGCACTTTTTCGTGTATAAAGGAAAGTCACCCTGCATCATCCACGAATAATAGCTGGGCTCGATCGTAAATACCTCTTCAACTGCGCGCCCTTTATGCTTTCCGAAGTTAAATATTTCTTCCCCCTGTTCATTGAATACCATTCTTCCGGCAAAGTCTACCGGGCGACTCAGGTTGGTGAACTGGTGCAGCGCCTCAACGTCATTGATAACCGGAACACATTTGTTGCCCAACTTATCCTCCCATTCCATATTTTCATAGCGGTCCAGTTGAGATTTCAACACTTCATAGGTTGCCCGGACGTCATGCTCCGCACTATGAGCATTATCGAGATCTTTCTCGCAATAAAAACGGTAGGCAGCTTTCAGCGTGCGTTGTTCCATCTGATGGAAAATATTCTGTACATCGACAAAATGGCGGCCATCCAGCGAAAAATCTACACCTGCTCGGATAAATTCCTCCATCAGCATCGGGATATCGAACTTATTTGAATTATAACCTGCTAAATCCGCATCCCCGATGAAGGAAGCCAATTCATTGGCAACGGCTTTGAAGGTAGGTGCCTCTTTGATGTCGTCGTCGTAAATCCCGTGGAACATCGATGACTCCAATGGAATGGGAATTTCAGGATTGATTTTCAGGGTTCTGACGGCTTCCTCACCTTCCGGAGAAATCTTCAGGATAGAAATTTCAACGATCCGGTCTGCAGAGATATTCACGCCGGTTGTCTCCAGATCAAAAAAAGCCAACGGGCGTTTCAATTTGAGGTTCATGTTTTCTGTTAACTAAATACTACAATCCCCAATAGAATACCAATTGCCATAATCACATAAAGCAGTATTTCATTTCCAGCAAAACGCTTATACCTTGTCCAGAAGGTATATTCTTCTTTTTCCGGTTGTTGGCTTTCCATTGTCTGGCAAAGGTAAGCAATATTTCTTATCCATCAATCATCGATGGCCGTTACGATAAGTTGCCTGAACTTCCAGGCGGTTTGGTCGTCTACCGGGCCCTGCGTCTGCTTCATCAGGATGCCGATGGTTTGCTCTTTGGGGTCGGCAAAATATTGGGTATTAAAATATCCGCCCCAGGTAAATGTCCCTTCGCTTCCTTGTCCGCCTTTCATCGCCCCTTGGCCGGTCAGCACACCAAATGCCAGCCCATAGTATTGATCAGTACCCATCAACTCGCCGACCTGATTGGCCATCAGGCTGGCGATCGTTGTCCGGCTAAGGATTCTCACGCCATTGAGTTCACCGCCATTGAGATACATCTGCAGAAATGTCGCGTAATCTTTCGCTGTGCTGGAAAGACCACCCCCGCCGGAAAAGAATTTACGTGCACCCGTAATGGGGTAATCAGGATCGTAAAATGTGTGCGGATAGTTTGCCCATTTATCTTCTTTTTTATGCTGAATGGCCACTAGGCGGTTCGCCTTTTCATCGGGCAGGTAAAACCAGGTATCGTCCATTCCCAACGGATCAAATAAACGTTCCCGCAGAAAACGGTCAAAGGGAAGACCTGAAATTACTTCAACAAAGTATCCCAGCACATCTTGTCCCATGCTGTAGGTGAATTTTTCGCCCGGATCGTGGTGAAGCGGCAATTTAGCCAGCTTTTTCACCACGCTGCCAATGGACACATCACTGGTACTGAACAGATCGGTTGTCCCTGCTTTTTCATAGATCATTTTCATCCGTTCATCGCCATCAATGACGCCATATCCAAGCCCTGATGTATGGGTAAGCAGATGCCTGATGGTAATTTCCCTGCTAGCAGGGCGGGTCGTGTAACTCGTATCTGCATAGTGGAAGGACTGCAACACCTGTGGGTTTTTGAATTCCGGAATGTATTTAGAGACGGGGTCGTCTAACTGGAATTTCCCTTCTTCCCAGAGCATCATGACTGCCGTTGCCGTTATCGCTTTTGTCTGGGATGCAATCCGGAAAATATCGTCTCTTTTCTGTGGCCGGCCGGTGTTAGCATCCGCCGTACCGAAAGCTTTGTAATATACTATTTTGCCTTTCCGCGCAATCAATGCAACGACACCCGGAATCTGCCCGCCGGACACGGCCTGCTGCAACATTTCGTCTATCCGATTTAATCGATTTGGAGAGACGCCTACACGGGTGGGATTTGCTTCCGTAAGCGGTGCGGATTTTTGGATTGAAGGAGTCTGCGCACCAAGCATCAATGCCGATGTGACAAGCAGAAAGGTCAAAAAGGATTTCATCTGCATAAGTTAGGAATACATTAGCGGATCAAACTTAGCTAAAGTTACTTTTATATGCAATACAATGGGATACCTAACCGAAACTTTTCTATAGCTCGTATTCCAGTGGTTCGCAGAAAATCCCTGCCTCTTCCAATAGAAGTGCCACTGTTTCCGGTTGGAGGCCAATGGCCTCTATCCGTAGAATCTTATCGCAGTCTTCCAAGTCAAACGTCCAATGCTTGATCGACACCATACGTTCAAAAAGTAGCTCGACTTGCCTGACGTGCACCGGCGTGCTTACATTGGTTTTGTAAATGAAGATATCTGTCATTGCCTGTGTCCTTTCTCTTCATGTTGGTGTTGGTCTCCGTCGTTACGATTTGGATCTGCACCTGTGTTAACCGGTTCTCCCCAAGACTCCCACCGGCACCAATCCCGCTGCATGTAGGCGTTGAACCGCGCTTTGTCCGCTACGTCCATTTGGGCAAATTTCCTGCGCATGGCCCTTTTGCTCCATTGCGGACCGCCACGCCTCGGACCTCCGCCCCCGAAGCCGAACAGCAACTTACAGAGGAAGAATAAGGCCATCGACTGCCACAGGTTGATGGCCTTAACCCCAAACAGCGCCGGTAATGTGTAATTCCAAAGATGCATCACCGCAAAGCTTACCAAAAAGAGGAAGCCAATGGCTAGAATGGGAATAAAAATAAACCGTATTCTACTTCTAAATAATTTTTTCATGTTTTTCTTTGTTAACTTACTCGTTATTTTACCATTAATTCATCATAAAAGATTTTCAGCCGTTTCCTCAGGTGCAATACCGCATAATGCTTTCGGGAAATGAGTTTACCCACTGGCTCACCGGTAACTTCAGCGATCTCTGCGAAAGACAGGTGTTCTAACTCGTGCCAGATAAATACATTCTTTTGCGCAGGCGGAAGCTCTTCCAACGCCCGCCATAACTGCTGCCAAGCCATGCGTTCCTGAAAAGCAGTCTCCGGATTGTCGTCGGCCACCGGCGTGAATTTGCCGAATTGCTGTTCCTCACTGTCCTCATCTGCCAGGTGGTTCCAGGTAGATTCGGACTTCTTACGCCTCTTGTCAATGATCCGGTTTTTTGCAACGCGGTACAACCAAGCTCCCAATTGCTCCACCGGCCGCGTATTGATCACTGCACTCAGTTGGTACCATACATCCTGCAGAATATCTTCCGCGTCGGCATCGTTGCTTACATGTTTCCTAATGAAGCCGAGCAACCCCTTCTTGTGTGAGGCGACGGTTGCCGTTATTTTTCCTTGCTTTTCATTAGTCATTTTCCACGTATGTGAGACGATTTTCCAATCCTTTGTATCTATAGACGAACGAACCCTTAAAACATTTCAAAAAAATTTCACTTTTTATCGAGCGCATTCTAAATGCGAATCTTCGTACCTTTGCACCATGCAAGTGTATTTTGACAACGCCGCCACGACGGCTCTTGACCCTCAGGTTATCAAGGCCATGGTCGAAACCATGGAGCTTAGCTATGGAAATCCTTCATCGATTCATGCACATGGGCGACAGGTAAAAACGATCGTGGAACGAGCGCGCAAAACGGTAGCTGGATTGTTGAACACTTCACCGTCGGAAATTTTTTTTACATCGGGCGGAACCGAGGCCGACAATACTGCGATCGTTAGGGGCATTGTAGACAACGGCATTAAACACGCCATCACTTCGCCTCTAGAACACCATGCCGTACTGCATACATTGGAAGCACTTGAAAAAAACGGTACGGTTAAGTTGACCCTACTTAATGTAGACGGGAAAGGCCAAGTAGATTTGCAACAATTGGAACAATTACTGAAAGATAACCCCCGTTCATTCGTTTCGCTGATGCATGCCAATAATGAAATCGGCACGCTTACGGATATTGAATACATATCAGCCTTGTGTAAGCAATACCAAGCCATTTTCCATTCGGATACGGTGCAGACCATGGGGCATTACAAGCACGATTTGACCAAGTTGCAAATCGATTTCATAACAGGTGCTGCTCATAAATTCCATGGTCCCAAGGGAGTTGGGTTTCTATATGTGAACCATAACACCAAGATAAACCCCTTTATTTATGGGGGTGCCCAGGAGCGCAACATGCGGGGGGGCACCGAAAACGTGTACGGCATCGTGGGCCTGGCAAAGGCGCTTGAAATCTGCTATGCTGAAATGGCGGAGCACCGGCAGCATATACAGGGTTTGAAAGACTATATGATAGCCCAACTGAGGGAAAACATCCATGACGTTCAGTTCAATGGCGATATCACACCGGAAAACAGCTTGTATACGGTGTTGAATGTATCATTTCCCTGTACCGATATCGCGGATATGATGCTCTTCAGCCTGGATATAGCGGGTATATCCGCCTCAGGCGGAAGTGCCTGCAGTTCGGGGTCTGACATCGGCTCTCATGTATTGCGAGCAATCGGTGTAAATTCCGGCCGACCGAGTGTACGCTTCTCCTTCTGCAAAAACAACACTCGTGAAGAAATTGATTTCGTGGTTAGTAAATTAAAGGAACTGTGCCTGGAAAAAGCATAATATAGGCAAACAATAAAAAAGGTTGGTTGTTATCTTCTACAGCGAAATTACTAATAGTAGAAAGGAGAACAGTGATGGAACGGAAAAATCAATCAACGAGCCCTTTAAAAGAGGATCGGTATCGTAAACCAATCCCAAAAAAGGGAAAGGACGAAAATGACATAATAGCAGAGGCTGAAGAAGTAACAGATATTGATAAGGAAAGTTTCTCCGACAGGAAGTATAAAAGAAGACATGATTCCCCTGCTGATGTCAGCAATCCCGGCACCGTTTAATTATTCATCTTCATCATCCATTCCGGTAGCCGTACGGTAAGCGGCCTGCAATTCGGATAACGCATGCATATCGCGTTTGGTTCGCGCACTATGCATGCCTTTTTCGTAAACGGCAATCGCATCTTCCCTCCTATTCAGCGCCTCGTATAATTTACCGAGGTGATAATATGTGCCCACGTATGCAGGATGTTTAACAACTAATTCTTCATAGTATCGCAACGCCTCTTCGGTATGCCCCAGTTTGAGGTGTTCCGTAGCAAGTGCGTAGGTAAGAAACGGGTCATTCGGATTCTCAGCTAAAAAATCAGTTAGTTGCTGTAAACGGTCAGTCATAACAAACGGTCAAACTATCGTATAAGAAGCAAATCTATCATTAAATAAGCAACTACACAATCCCCTTTTGGTTTGCATATCCACAGAAGTTTGCCGATGTTTGTATAAAACCAATTTTTTATGAACATATTAGTTTGTATCAGCAACGTGCCCGACACGACTTCCAAAATAACGTTCACGAGCGACCACACGTCATTGAATACTTCCGGAATCCAGTTCATTGTAAATCCCTATGACGAAATAGCTTTGTCAAAAGCCATTGGCCTGGCCGAAGGGGGCAATGGAACGGTCACCGTGATCAATATTGGAGAAACCGGTACCGAAGCAACGATCCGCAAAGCCCTAGCCACAGGGGCCGATCAGGCTGTGCGTGTAAATGCCGTGCCGCGCGATGCGTGGTTTGTAGCCCATCAGATTGCAAACTATGCAAAAGACAAGGGATTCGATCTGATTCTTACCGGAAGAGAATCCATTGATTACAACGGTGCCCAGGTAGCGGCTTTTGTGGGCGAACTGCTGGGTATTCCTTCCGTATCCACTGCCAAGAAAATTGACATCGATGGCAATGCTGCTACGGTGGAACGTGAAATTGAAGGTGGCAAGGAAGTGCTTTCCATCCCACTGCCCTTGGTTGCTGGCACGGCAGAGGGCGTCGCCGAACCCCGTATTCCCAATATGCGGGGAATTATGAGCGCACGTACGAAACCACTCGATGTCATCGAACCGGTTGAAGTGCCTGTGTTGTCCAAAGTGGTGCGCTATGAAACTCCCGAACCCCGGGGCGCCGTTACATGGGTGGACGCTGGCGAAGTAGAAAAATTAGTAGACCTGTTGCACAACAAAGCAAAGGTGATTTAGGTTCTCCAGTATTTTTATTTTTTTACTTTTTACTTATCCCTGAATATGTCAGTTTTAGTATATACCGAAAATAACAACGGCTCGTTTAAGAAATCCGTATACGAAGTGGTTTCCTATGCAAAAGCCCTAGCAGACAGCCTGAACACCTCCCTTACCGCTATATCCATCGGTAACATTGATCAGTCGGCATTGGCTTCATTGGGAAATTACGGTGCCTTCCGGGTGCTGGATGTGTCCAATGACCAATTAAAACAATTCATCAACCAGGCATACGCATCGGTGATTGCCGAGGCCGCCAACTACGTAGGGGCAGATCTCATCGTTATTTCCAACTCCTTCAGCGGGAAAGGACTGGCACCACGCGTGGCAGCCAAGCTGCAAGCCGGATTGGCTGACGGGGCCGTTGAGTTGCCGCAAATTGATGGCGACAAAATCACCGTGAAGAAAACCGCATTTTCCGGTAAGGCATTTGCCCTTACTGAACTTACCTCCGCGAAGAAGGTAATTGCATTGAACCCGAACGCTTTTGAACTACGGGAAACCGGGGGCAATGCAGAGATCGAACCGTTCCATCCAACGATACCAAACAACGATTTTGCAACCGCTATTCAGGACATTGTCCGCACCACGGACAAAGTAACGCTGCCGGACGCTGAAATCGTGGTCTCCGCCGGACGTGGGCTCAAAGGACCGGAAAACTGGGGAATGATCGAAGAATTGGCAGATGCGCTGGGTGCAGCTACCGCTTGTTCTAAACCGGTATCGGACGCTGGATGGCGGCCACATTCCGAACACGTGGGCCAAACGGGAATCGCCGTAAGCCCGAATCTATATATCGCAATCGGAATCTCGGGAGCTATTCAGCACCTGGCCGGCGTCAGCGCTTCAAAAACCATTGTGGTTATTAACAAAGATCCCGAGGCTCCCTTTTTTAAAGTAGCTGATTATGGGATTGTTGGCGATGCCTTTGAGGTGGTACCCAAACTTACGGCAGCCATTAAGGCTTACAAAGGCTAACTTTATACGATAAAAACAGGTAAGGTAACGGTATTTTCAATAACTATTCGCATCTTTGTGTGTCCCGTAGGGGAATGATGTATGAAGAAGATTAAGTTAGATATTGTCGGTTTGTCCTATAGCCAGACCCAGTCCGGCGCTTATGCATTGGTGTTGGGCGAAGTGTCGGGCCGCCGGCGCTTACCCATCATTATCGGCGGTTTCGAAGCACAGGCTATCGCCATCGAAATTGAGAAGATGACCCCAAGCAGGCCCTTAACCCACGATCTGTTCAAAACCTTTGCAGAAACCTACCACATACGAATCGATGAAGTAATCATTTACAACCTTGTCGATGGTATCTTCTACGCAAAGATCATCTTTAACGACGGGCACAAGCAAACCGAAATCGATGCCCGGACATCGGATGCCATTGCACTAGCCGTACGGTTTAAGGCACCGGTGTATACCTATGAATTCATTTTGGCTTCTGCCGGTATCGTCATCGAAGGGAATGATTTCGTGTTTCTTGAGAACATTGAATCGTCAGGAGCCGGCGACCCGGAAGCGATGACTTCCAAAGATGCTTCTTCATTTGCATCGATGACCGACGACCAGTTGCAGGAAACCCTCTCCAAGGCACTGGCGGATGAGCAGTATGAAAAAGCTGCCCGAATACGGGATGAAATCACACGAAGAAAATCGTCGTAACTAAAATCGGTAACTATGTCGATCCGAACCCGACTCACGGTGATGAACTTCTTTCAGTTTTTCGTCTGGGGTTCGTGGTTGATTTCTCTTGGTGGTTATATGGGGAGTCAACTCGGTTTTTCCGGTCTGCAGATCGGCTCTGTCTATTCAACCATGGGCATTGCAGCGGTGTTTATGCCCGGGTTGCTCGGTATTGTGGCCGACCGCTGGATCAATGCAGAACGTGTATTTGCCGTTGCGCATTTTATTGCAGCGGGCGCATTGATTGCGGCAACGCGCGTTACTGACTTCCAGACGTTTTACAGCTTGATGCTTATCAATTCACTGTTTTACATGCCCACCCTGGCACTTTCCAATTCGGTATGTTACAATGTATTGACGAGAAGAGAATTTGACGTGATCCGGTCTTTCCCGCCCATCCGGGTGTGGGGCACGGTAGGCTTTATCGTGGCCATGTGGGCCGTCGATCTGTTGGGGTGGACAAAGAGTACGAATCAACTTTACCTCGCCGCCGGCGCAGGGTTATTTCTGGGTTGCTATGCATTTACTGTACCTCCCTCCCCTCCGTTTCTGGATGAAACCCGAAAAAAAAAGCTCGCTTCGTCACTCGGATTGGATGCCTTTATCCTGTTTAGGAAGAAAAACACGGCGTTGTTTTTTGTCTTTTCGTTGTTGTTGGGAGCCGCGTTGCAGATTACCAACGCTTTCGGTGGCCCGTTTCTGGACGATTTTAAATCTACCTATCCGGATTCATTCGGTGTGCAGCACCCCAACCTACTGCTCTCCATTTCCCAGATTTCCGAAACCTTTTTTATTTTGCTGATTCCGTTTTTCCTTACACGCTTCGGCATCCGCAACGTGATTCTGTTTAGCATCTTTGCCTGGGTATTCCGCTTTGGCCTGTTCGGTTTGGGAAACCCCGATAACCGGCTGTACCTGTTGGTCTTATCCATGATCATTTACGGCATGGCTTTCGATTTCTTCAACATTTCCGGCTCACTGTATGTCGAAAAAGTTGCGGCGCCGAAAATTCGCTCCAGTGCACAGGGGCTCTTCATGATTATGACCAATGGCTTCGGAGCCATTATCGGCGGCTACGGTAGCGGGTGGGTGGTCGACCACTTTACAAGCTCCGGCGGTGTTCGGGATTGGCCCAATATCTGGTTTACATTCGCTGGTTATGCGTTGGCACTAGCCCTGCTTTTCCTCCTGATATTCCGGAACAAACGGATCGAAACCAACCAGGCTTCTACCCCATCTTAATGCGGATAAGTCGGCTATCAACGGGCAGCTGTTCCACGGATGCTACGGTGATCAAATCGTGATAGCCTGGAAATAACGGATTCAATAAACAATTGTATTCTTTAGGATTGACTGCCGACCGCACCCGGACACCCAAGTAATTGGCTTCCCGCATCCACCGGTCGCCCATCCGTTTGTTTTCCAGGTGGCCCAGCTTTGTCCATTGTTTCGGATACGCAGAATCGGGCAGTGTATGGATTAACTCGGGCTTGCCCCCCACCTCAATGCTTATGATAAACAGCTTGGGTGGAATGATGTCCGGGTCGAAATGCACGAGGTTTTCCAGGTAAGCCAACGAGCTGTTCTCGCTGGTATAAAGCATATAGGTGCCCGGATTATTCCAGCGCCCCCCAAATGTATATGCACCCATGCCTGAAAGATCAGTGGTTCGCTGCCTCGATTTAGCGATCCGGTAGAGCAGCATCAGGAATACACCCCCTCTTCAATGCGTCCCAATACGGTATTGACCAAGGCCAGCCCCGTGGGCATGTGAAAAAGCGCTAGCGGACGCATCCCGTTCATTGACCGATTGGGCGTAGCCAGCCAATCGCGCACCTTATCTTCATCCTCAAAAACCATCACGGCATGTTCAACCACTTTGGCAATCTCGATGATATGCGAGGAGGTATGGCGATCCAAGCGGTCTTCGCTACGCTTGCGTTCGATGGTTTTCACCGACATATCAAGGATGCTTTCTACAAACTGTTTCTTGGGCATTCCCAAAAAGGAAATCAGCGCGTCGAGCGATGCTCGTTTCAATCCCTCATTACTTAGGGTAATCAAATCAAACTCTGTTTTGACACCCATGCCGAGCACTTCTTTTCCTCCCAAGAGCGATACCACATCCCAATAAACCTTCGTCTCTTTCTTACTTGCAGCCATATGCGACATTTTTTCCAAAGATAAGGATAATTTGTCGTTTTTCAAAAACATACCCACAAATGGTCCCCATCCGTTACGGGGTAAACTACAACAACCCCAACAACTTTTCCTTGTCCAATGTCCGGAAAAATGAGCTATCGCTGTCCACCAATCCATCTGCCAATGCAAGCTTGGTGGCCTGTAGTTGCAACACTTTCTCTTCCACAGTACCCGGGGTCACTAACCGGTAAGCCACTACTTTCTTTTCCTGGCCGATGCGGTGTACACGGTCAATCGCCTGGTTTTCCACCGCAGGATTCCACCAAGGATCTACTAAATATACCACTTCCGCAGCCGTCAGGTTTAAGCCGGTGCCACCTGCTTTCAGGCTGATCAGGAAAATCCGGATAGCAGGGGCTTCTTGAAATGCGTTGACAACCTGTTCGCGATTACGCGTACCGCCCGTAAGGCTGACGTATCGGATGCCAATATCATCCAACATGTCTGCGATGAGGTGAAGCATCGACACAAACTGTGAGAAAACTACGATTTTATGATAAGGGGCTTTATCCTGAATCTGCTCTTTGAGCAATTCAATTTTAGCCGATACGGCAGTATTCAGCATCCCATCGGGCAACAATGCAGGTGAATTGCAGAGCTGTCGCAGCCGGGTCAATCCGCGGAGCACGTGCATCGGACTGTTATCCACCTCCTCACCGGACAGGGCTGAAAGGAAATCACGGAATTCCTTTTCATAGGCATCGTATATCTTTCGCTGTTCCACTCCCATTTCACTGTACAGTACGGTAGCAACCTTTTCGGGCAGGTCCGTCGCAACCTCCTGCTTGGTACGCCGCAGGATAAAGGGCCGGATTTTACGTTGCAGTTCCATCCGGCGTTTTTTATTTTTGAACAGATCAATGGGCCTTCCATACACATCCCGGAAATACCGCTTGTCGCCCAGCAAACCGGGACAGGCAAATGATAACTGCCCATACAGGTCGAATGAACTGTTTTCAAAGGGCGTACCGCTGATGGCAATCCGATTGCCGGACTGCAGAAGTCGAACTGCCTTATACCGCTGTGAATCGGGATTTTTAATGTACTGGGATTCATCGAGGTATATGTAGTTGAAAACAATCCCCTTCAGAAAGCGGATATCAGCCAACAAGGTGGTGTAGGAAGTCAGTACCACATCGTATTGTCCGACGGTTTCAAGTGATTTGGCACGACTGGAACCATACAACGTTAATACCGTCAACGACGGAGCCAATGCAGCCAACTCCCGTTGCCAATTAAAGATCAGCGTGGCGGGCACCACCACGAGGTCTGTGCCTTTCCGGCCAGCCTCCCGTTGCGACAGCATAAAGGCGATGACCTGCACCGTTTTTCCCAAGCCCATTTCATCCGCCAGTATCCCGCCGAACTTGAATTCATCCAGGAAGCATAGCCAGTTCAATCCTTCCTGCTGATAGCGACGAAGCTTAACCCGGAGGCCGCGGGGTGCATCCACGTCGGGGATAGACTCGAAATTGGCCAGCCGCTCACGGAATTCCCGGATTTCAGTGGCAGCCGTTTCGTCCAGCATCGCCGCGTCATAGAGGACCCCTACCGTTTCAAAATTGGCTTTCGCAAAACGGATGGTCACATCGTCCACCACTTCGCCTGCACGGAAATACTGTGCAAACTTTTCCAGCCATTCTTGGGGCAGAATACCGACTGTTCCGTCGTCCAGCGCCACATACCTGCTCTTATTGCGCAGCGCTGCCTGAATTTTTTTCAACGATGCTTTTTTCCTTCCAAAACGTACCTCGTGCGTGGCGTTGAACCAATTTAATCCGCTGATGACTTTGATATCAACCGTTACTTTGTTTGGATTCAATTTATTGCCACTGAGCTCATTGAACCCGTATACTTCGATGCCTGCTTCACGCCAGGTATCAAACACCGGCAAAAACCACGCTTCATCTAGAAAATACCGTTTATGAAGGTAGAAATAGTAGAGTTGGTTATCCAGCTGTTCCGGAAAGTAGGGATGCTGCTTAATAAGCCCTTCAATAAATGCCTGTTCGAAATCCGCATTCCGTGCAACCCTGAATTCATTCCCCTTTCCATCCACTGCCTTCAATTGCTTTTCTGTCCGGATTGCTACCTCTGCCTCACCATAACGGACAACGGGGATAAGCATGACATGCGGACCGAAATCCGATAGGTAAATTAACCGCTCGGGCAATGCAGCGAAGCCTGTCTCGGCCAGTTGCGCCGGCGTGCCAGGTTTGACATCGGGGTATTCCACGCGGATGCTTTCCGACAGTTTGTCGAGCAATTGCCGCTGGAAGTCACGGTATTTGCTGGCATGAATAAGCAATTTCCCCCCTTGTTCGCGCAGCAGGGCTACCAAGGATAGCAGCAGCGTACTGTCTGCAAGATACAACGTGTCTTTCAGTAGGAAAAAACATCCTAGCTTAAGCGGTAGTTCATGCAATGCATAAGATTTTCCGTCCAGTCCAACGTTACCGGTAATCGCATAAAAAGCACCCGCTGCCCGCACGGAAAGGCTAACCGTGCCAAGCATTGCCACCGCCTTTACCGGAACAAGCGATTTAGACGAAAAATTTTCACCCAGTTGTTCATCGTGGTAGTACAGGGGATAGTCTGCTCCGTTTCTGATCACGGTACGCAGCGCTAGCAAATCCGAAGCCATACGGTCCCCGTTTTCTACCTGCTGGAGCCGGGCAATTGCAGCATAGAACTTGGCCTCCTCAACTCCTACGGCCATGGTAAGCCGCTGAAGTGGCTCAACACGATTAAAAGGTGGTTTTAAACTTCCGGAACGGGTGCGCCCTGCGTCTATAAGTTCTACTACCGGATTCCGGTAATATTTATGGCGGCTGACAACCAAAATAGTCCGTTCTGTGGATGTCTCATCCGGCGGCTGTGGATGCCTGCGCTCCGCCTGTTCCTCCAGTTCGCGGAACTTGGGCGACGTAAGTGGCAGCAACCCCGCCAAACGGGGTTGGATGGTTAATCGTCCACCAGTAAGCACGGGAGCCAGGTAACGGTCTAGATCGGGCTCATGTTCCAGTCCGTAGGCGACAGCCGCCTGTCGCAACCTGCGGTGGCGGAGCGAAGACACAAAAAAAACACCTAGTTCTTCCCTTCGAACGAGCGCAATCAATACCGTGGCTTCTAGTGCTGTAAGGACTTCGTCCGGACCGGCCAGATCGCTGGATACGGTTACCTGACCGTCTTCCTGAATTACACCGACCGTTGCCTCCCCCCCGTCCGAAAGACGGCAGGTAAATGTCCCCGCATCCACCGCCAACTCCCTAGGCTGTACCAAAGCGATGGCCTGGGAATCCGCCCAAAAACCACGTTCAGAGACCGACACAATCATCGGCTCAGAAAGCTGCTCCACGGCTGTATCCCGAAAAATAAAAATATGGGTTCCCTGAGTTTCCAGCATCCGCAAACTTAGGTAAATTTGCCCACAATGACAGCGCGCTTTCATCCATTCACCACCGATCTGCCGATCGCCGAATCCATTCCACAGGTCAGGCAGATTCTTGCGGCGCACAACACCCTTATTCTGAGCACACCACCCGGGGCGGGCAAAAGTACCATCGTACCGCTGGCACTGCTGGATGAGCCGTGGTTGCAGGGCAGGAAAATCATCATGCTAGAACCGCGCCGCCTGGCTGCGAGCAGTATTGCCCATCGCATGGCATCCCTCTTAGGCGAAAAAGCGGGCGGGACGGTGGGCTACCGTGTCCGCTTTGAAAACCAGACGTCCTCCCGTACGCGTATCGAGGTAGTCACGGAAGGCATCCTCACCCGCATGCTTCATCATGACAATGCACTGGAAAACGTGGGCATTGTCATCTTCGATGAGTTTCATGAACGGCGCCTGCACACGGACCTATCCATGGTACTGTGCCGGGAAAGTCAAGCCATATTACGGCCTGACCTGCGACTGCTAATCATGTCGGCCACATTGGATACCGATCAGCTTGCCACTTTACTGCAGGCGCCGGTTGTGGAAAGCGACGGACGCATGTATCCAGTCGATATCGTCCACACAGAAGAACCTGATCTGCGGGAGTTACCGCGGGAATGTGCTCGTACTGTCATCCGTGCTATCCGGGAAAAACAGGGGGATATACTCGTCTTCTTGCCGGGCGAAGCGGAAATCCGTGCCTGTGAACAGCTGCTCCTTGCCAACTCAATGGGGGCAACCGTCCATCCACTCTACGGGCAACTGTCGTTGGCTGAACAGCATGCCGCCATCCAACCTAATCGCCGGGACCAACGAAAAATCGTGCTGGCCACGTCTATTGCGGAAACCAGCCTTACCATTGAAGGAATCACCGTTGTAATAGATTGCGGTTATACGCGCACCCTGGTGTTCGACCCACCGTCGGGCTTGTCGCGCCTGAAAACCATCCGTATCTCGCAGGATGCGGCCAACCAGCGCGCCGGACGTGCCGGCAGACTCGGACCGGGAACCTGCTACCGACTATGGACCGCAGCCACCGAACAGCGCATGGCTGCCTACCGGACACCGGAAATTCTGGAAGCCGATCTGACCTCCCTTCTGCTCGATACGGCCCAGTGGGGTGTACAGGACCTCAAACAGCTGGATTGGCTCACACCGCCGCCCCCCACTACCGTAATGCTGGCCCAAGATCTATTGACCAAACTTGGCGCACTTGACGATGGAAAAATCACCCGGCACGGAAAAGCCATTCATGCCCTGCCTTGTCACCCCCGTATCGCCCACATGCTATTGGAAGGCCAGCGCTTGGGAAGGGCCGGTCTCGCAACCGATATCGCTGCTCTTCTAGAGGAGCGCGATCCGCTTGGCCGAGAAGCAGGAACGGATATCACCTCCCGCATCGAAGCATTACACAGGTACCGGACGGGAAATGAACAGAGTAAGCGCCTGGGAAATATCGAAAAGATCGCCCATTCTTACCGAAAACTGCTTGACGCCAAGGAAGACAATGAAGTAACAGACCCTTACGTTGCCGGCCTCCTTCTCGCACATGCCTATCCGGAGCGGATCGCCAAAGCCCGGAATGATGGCAAAGGAACCTATCAATTGGCCAATGGCAAAAGGGCGGTTGTACCACCGGGCGATGACCTCGCCCACGAACCCTGGCTGGCGATTGCCCTCTTGGACGCCCGCGACGGACTGGGCAAGATCTTTCTCGCTGCTACGGTTAATCCGGCTGACCTATTGCCGTTTGTCCAAACGTCACAACGTATCGCGTGGGATACCCAAAAAGGATGCGTGGTTGCTTCTCACGACCGCCGTATCGGCAGCATCACACTGGAATCTTTACCTTTGCCAAAACCCGATGAGACGGCCATCATCGATGTGCTCTGTGAAACCATCCGCAGTGAAGGAATGCAGCTGCTTCCTTTCACCGAAGCCGTGGAGCAATGGCAAAACCGCGTGCTTAGCCTCCGCCATTGGCGGCCGGAAGACAGTTGGCACGACGTATCCACGGCCACCTTGCTCCGCCATCCGGAGCAATGGCTTACCCCCTATCTGGGAGGAATCCGCAAAGCCGAGGAACTGAAAAAACTGGACCTATGCGATATCTTACACCATAGTCTCGACTACCAACAGCAACAGGCGATGGATCATTTGGCACCTACCAACCTTATTGTACCCAGTGGCTCAGCGATTAAACTACGTTATTCTTCCACCGGTGAACCACCTGTATTAGCCGTGCGGCTACAGGAAGTATTCGGGCTGCTGGATACCCCCCGGATCAATGATAACCAAACCTCCGTAATACTGCACCTCCTGTCGCCGGGATTCAAACCGGTACAGGTAACGGCTGATCTCCGCAGCTTTTGGCAAACGGCTTATTTCGAGATACGCAAGGAATTAAAAAGGCGGTATCCTAAACATGCCTGGCCCGAAAATCCCCTTCAGGCACAGGCCGTGCGGGGTGCCCCAAAAAGACCACCGGTTTCCAAAGATACAACGCGTTAGGGAATCTTCGCAGCCGTAACCTGAAAGTTCGGAAAAATAAAAGCCACCGGAATTTATTAATTTTGGGCCATGAACAATCCTTTATTACAGCCTTTCGGCACGCCGTTCGATTCGATACCTTTTGAATCCCTGAAACCGGAACATTTCAAATCGGCTATTCTTCAATTGATTGAAGACGCCAAACAGGAAATCGATGCGATCGTGGACAATCCAGCTGCACCGGATTTTGACAACACCCTTGTGGCTCTGGAACAGGTGGGTAAACGGCTCAACATCGTTTCTGCTACGTTCTTCAACCTAGACTCGGCCGAAACGAATGACGAAATCCAGCAACTTGCCCAAGAATTATCGCCGATACTAGCGGCATATAGCAACGATATCATGCTGAACAAAGGGCTGTTCCAACGGGTGAAACAGGTGCACGATACAGTGGATGAACAATCGCTGAACAGCGAAGAAAGCCGCCTGCTGGATAAAACCTACAAAGGATTCGTTCGCAACGGCGCATTGCTATCGACGGAAAACAAAGAAAAACTGCGCGAGATCGATAAGCAGCTGGCTACGCTGACCATGAAATTCTCGCAGAACGTACTCCAGGAAACCAACGCATATCACTTGCATATACAGGACAGGGAGCAATTGACGGGTTTGCCGGAATCTATCCTGGCCGCCGCCAAGGCCGAAGCCGAAAAACGTCAGCTAGACGGATGGGTGTTTACCCTTCATTTCCCGAGCTTTGTACCGTTCATGAAATATGCGGTCAACCGGGACCTGCGCAGGGAACTATACCGCGCTTCATCTACCCGCGCACTGAAACCCAATGAATATAACAACGAAGGCATCGTACGTAATATCGTCGTCTTGCGCGACGAACGTGCCAAATTATTGGGTTTTGGCACGCATGCCGACTTCGTATTGCAGGAACGTATGGCTTCCTCCCCTGCCATTGTACTGGATTTTCTGAACAACCTGCTGGAAAAGGCCAAACCCCATGCACAACAGGAGATCGACCAGCTAAAGGCATTGGCCCGGGAAGATGGAATCGATGAAATGATGCCTTACGACCATGCATATTATGCGGAAAAATTGAGGAAAGCCAAATTCAACCTATCTGACGAAACCTTGAAACCTTATTTTCCCTTACAGCGTGTATTGGAAGGGGCATTTGAGGCTGCAAATCGGTTATATGGACTCACATTCAGTGTGCGCAACGACATCCCGAAATATCACGAAGAGGTGACGGTATATGAGGTTTCTGAAAATGGGGCACACAAAGCCTTGCTGTATACCGACTGGCATCCGCGTGAAGGCAAACGTGCCGGTGCATGGATGACGGCCTACCGCGGTCAGTGGAAAGAAGACAACAAACAGGTACGTCCGCATATTTCCATCGTATGCAATTTTGCACGGCCGGCGGGCGAGATTCCTTCCCTGCTTACATTCAACGAGGTAACCACACTATTTCACGAATTTGGACATGCCCTGCACGGCATATTGGCCGACACGACTTTCGAAAGCTTGTCTGGCACCAACGTGTATTGGGATTTTGTGGAGCTGCCCTCGCAGTTTATGGAAAACTACTGCTACGAGAAGGAGTTCCTGCGTTCTTTTGCCAAGCACCATCAAACCGGCGAACCACTGCCGGAAGCAGAAATTGATAAAATTATAGCCGCCGCCAATTTCATGGAAGGTTATCAGACGCTACGCCAACTGGGTTTTGGATTATTGGATATGGCCTACCATACCGGCAAACTGAACAACGACCTATCCATCGAGCGTTTTGAAAAAGACACAATGCGTGACACACAGCTTTATCCCGATGTGCCGGGAACAGCACAGAGCCCCTCCTTTTCCCACATTTTTGCCGGCGGGTATTCCGCTGGGTATTATTCCTATAAATGGGCCGAAGTGTTGGATGCCGACGCGTTCTCGTATTTCAAAGAAACCGGGATTTTCCATCCCCAAACTGCGACCAAATTCAAGCATTTGCTGAGCAGTGGCGGCACAATAGATCCGATGGAACTTTACATCCGGTTCAGGGGGCGTAAGCCCGAACCTGAGGCGTTACTCAAAAGGGCAGGATTGGTACGCTAAAGTACCCTAAAATAACTAATTTTGCGACCATCAAAAAAGATATGTACCAATGAGTGATCGTACCAAGAAAATTTTCCTTGCCGTTTGTATTGTTGTTCCTTTCTTACTATACTGTTTTTACTACTATAGCCAGATGTTTAAGAATGCACCGTTCCGGTTTTCAGATTTCGAATCGATCGTCCTGAAATATGGAACGGGGGATGACCTGGTTAATCAGTTTGATTCGTCAACCGGACGCTACCAATACCTCAATGTCCGCGATTCTTTGGTCATCGATACTGTCCGATTGCGGAAGGACGACTTCCAATACCTGCATGGCAAAGCCACCCAATTGGGTTTCTGGAACCTTCCCGACGACATGACGAGTGGAGACGCAACGGGCGGGCAGCCCGTACCGCGCTTCTACCTGCAATACAACTACAAGGAAAAAAGTAAGGAAATCACGCTCGATGCGGACTTTGACGGTAATCCGAAAATGCGCGATGTAGCGAAATCAATCGTGGACGAAGTAATGCGTGTCATCAACGATGCGCGCGATCGCTGAGCACGCCAAGTGGTTCATTCCGTAAGCTGAAAAGCAGCCCCTCCTTTGCCGCCGCCGGCCATCGGCAAACGGAGGTTGCGGATATCATCGGATGCAGGCGCCTCGAATACTTCCAGTTCAAAATATTTGATGGCCGAAAGCAGGTGGTCGAATATATCGGACATGATGTCTTCATAAATTGCCCAGCGGATATCCGATGTGAATATGTATACTTCAATGGGAAGGCCATGTTCCGTGGGTTGCAACTGCCGCACCAACATTGTCATATCCTTACGGATCTGCGGGTGATTCTGTACGTAGCGATTGATGTATTGCCGGAACAGTCCCACATTGGTCATGTTGCGGCCGTTAACAGGCATAGACCGGTCGGCTTTGGTTTCCGCGTTGTACCGATCGATTTCCGCTTGTCGTTCCATAATATACGATGCTAACAACTGGATCTTCGACAAACGCTCGATTTCCTCCCTACTTAAGTAGCGAATCGACGAAATCTTGATGTTAATGGCCCGCTTGATCCGCCGGCCACCTGCGTCCTGCATGCCGCGCCAGTTTTTGAATGAGTCGGTAATGAGATAATAAGTAGGAATGGTGGTAATTGTTTTATCCCAATTTTGAACTTTTACGGTATTCAGGTTGATTTCAATGACATCTCCGTCTGCTCCGTATTTGGGCATTTCGATCCAGTCACCTACACGTACCATATCATTCGTAGATACCTGTATACTCGCAACGAAGCCTAATATTGTATCTTTGAACACCAACATAAGAATCGCAGATGCGGCACCCAACGCCCCTAGAAATGCCCACGGTGATTTGCCCGTCACCATCGTAAAGATGATGATGCCGGCAATGAAAAACATAAAAATATTGACGACCTGCAGGTAACTGTCCAGCGGCTTGTCCTGAAACCCTTTCTTTGTGCGCAGGTGGTCTCGGACTGACCGGAAAAGCGCGCGGAACAGCATCACCCATCCCAACACCAGCAGGATGTCTACAAGTTTGCGTAACGGCCCTATCCACCCCGGGAAACCCGAGAATACGACAGGAATAAACTGAATGGAGATAACCAGCGGTATTAGCCGTGCAAAATGGACCAGTGCACGGTTGCTCACCAGGTAGTCGTCGAATTTGGTTGAGGAACGCTTAGCTGCACTTGTCAGTACACTTACCAACACCTTCCTGACTATAAAATCAATCAATCCCAAAACGATCAACATCAGCCCCAGCAGTACGAATAGATTAACCCAGTTCGCCTGTTCTACAGGGACACCCCAGCTGATGAGTTTATCATAAGTCCAATGGTACACAAATGTCGAATAATTTACTATTTCTCCCTGAATTTCCATAAGCTGTGTTACTAGATGAGTGGATTGTAAGAAAGATTTAGCACACAAAGGTAAGAATTATGCACCGATTCTCAAAATCAATCTCCCTCGAAGGCGATGTAATATCACAGCCTGTGGGCCGATCGGTTCACCCCAAAGCGCCGACACATAACCACCATCGTACAGGCCTTTTCACCCAAAAAAGATTATGCTTTCACCCAAAAAATTCTTATTTTCGCATGCGCAATAAGCGGACCTGCTTATATCTGTTTGCGCACAGTGAGTTAAGAGAACTGAAAACGTATAATGGCTGAAGAAACAGAAAACGAAAACAACCTCGTTCCGGCGAACGACCGGATCATCCCCATCGATATCGAAGACCAAATGAAATCGGCATACATTGATTACTCAATGTCTGTCATTGTTTCGCGTGCGCTTCCCGACGTACGTGATGGGTTGAAGCCCGTACACCGTCGTGTATTGTATGGCATGCTTGATCTGGGTGTAACCAGTGGTAAGCCCTACAAAAAGTCAGCCCGTATCGTTGGCGATGTACTTGGTAAATATCACCCCCATGGCGATTCCTCTGTATACGATACCATGGTGCGAATGGCACAGGATTGGAGCCTGCGGTATCCGTTGGTAGACGGTCAGGGAAACTACGGTTCGGTAGACGGCGACCCCCCTGCGGCCATGCGTTATACAGAAGCCCGGCTGAAAAAGATAGCCGAAGAGCTGCTTTCTGATATTAATAAGGACACGATCGATTACCAACTTAATTTCGATGATTCGATCGAAGAACCGACGGTGCTCCCTACCCGTATTCCAAACCTGCTGGTTAACGGGTCATCAGGGATTGCGGTGGGTATGGCAACGAATATGGCCCCCCATAATCTTTCAGAAGTGGTGGACGGGATTATCGCTTACATCGACAACCGTGACATTGAAATCGCCGAGTTGATGCAACACATCAAAGGTCCGGATTTTCCCACAGGTGCAATTATCTACGGGTATGCGGGTGTGCAGGATGCGTTCCAAACTGGACGTGGCCGTATCGTCATGCGGGCAAAAGCTGAAATAGAAACCACAAAAACAGGGCGTGAGCAGATCATCGTAACCGAAATCCCCTACCAGGTGAATAAATCGGAAATGATTAAACGTACCGCCGACCTGGTAAACGATAAAAAAATAGAAGGTATATCCGAAATACGCGACGAGTCCGACAGGCATGGGATGCGTATTGTATACGACGTTAAGCGGGATGCAAACGCATCGATCGTACTGAATAACCTATACAAACACACGGCCTTACAGACCTCATTCAGCGTAAATAACATCGCTTTGGTACATGGGCGTCCGATGATGCTCAACCTTAAGGACATGATTTACCACTTTGTTGAGCATCGCCATGAAGTGGTTGTCCGCCGTACCAAGTTTGAATTGGCTGAGGCCGAAAAGAGGGCACACATTCTCGAAGGGTTATTGATCGCATTGGATCATCTTGATGAGGTTATCCAATTGATCCGTTCGTCCGAAACTCCCGACGATGCACGGGTGGGATTGATGGAAAAATTCGGCTTAAGCGATATCCAGGCCCGAGCCATCCTTGATATGACATTGCGCAGGCTCACCGGACTGGAACGCGACAAGATCAAGGAAGAATATGCTGAACTGATGAAAACCATCGACTACTTGAAGTCGATATTGGAAGATGAAAACCTTCGGATGAGCATTATTAAGGATGAGCTGCGCGAGGTGAAGGAAAAATATGGTGATGAACGTCGTTCAACCATTGTGCATTCTGCAGAAGACATGCGCATGGAAGATTTCATTGAAGACGAAGAGATTGTCATCACCATCTCGCATGAAAGCTATGTGAAGCGCACTCCCTTAACAGAATACCGCAGACAGGGACGTGGAGGCAAGGGTTCGCTGGGCAGCAATACGCGCGAGGAAGATTTTACCGAACACATTATTATTGCTTCTGCCCATAACTACATGCTCTTTTTCACGGAAGCTGGCCGTTGTTTCTGGCTACGGGCCTTCGAAATTCCGGAAGGCACGCGGACTTCCCGTGGGCGGGCCATACAGAACATCATCAACATTCCTAAAGAGGAGAAAATCAAGGCGTACATCAAGGTGAAAAACCTAAAGGATACCGAATACCTGGAGAACAATTTCATCATCATGTGTACGAAACGCGGCACCATCAAGAAAACTTCGCTGGAAGCCTATTCACGGCCGCGGGCCAACGGCATCAATGCAATCAACATCAATGAGGGTGACCAACTTCTCGAAGCCTGCCTGACAGACGGCAACAGCGAAATCGTAATGGCACTCCGCTCCGGAAGGGCCATCCGTTTCAATGAATCAACCGTGCGCCCGATGGGACGGACCGCCACCGGTGTGCGGGGCGTGACACTGGCAGGGCCCGATGATGAGGTAGTTGGCATGATTAGTGTTAATAATTCTGAAACGACGGTACTCGTAGTCTCCGAAAAAGGGTATGGAAAACGTACCGATATTGAAGACTACCGGGTAACCAACCGCGGAGGTAAGGGCGTAAAGACCATCAATGTAACTGAAAAAACAGGTAAATTGGTGGCAATCAAGGATGTGACGGACAACGACGATCTGATGATTATCAACAAGTCCGGCATCGTGATCCGGATTGCAGTCAGCGAACTGCGTGTCATGGGCAGAGCCACACAGGGTGTTCGGCTCATCAGCCTGAAGGGCGACGATGAAATTGCGTCTGTAACCAAAGTGGAACATGAAGATGAAGAAAACGACGAAAACCAGGAGAACATCAATAACACCGATGACAACAAGGGGAATACCGACGAATCGGCTCAGCCGGAGGAATAATCTGGGAAAAGCAGCAGCGATCGTGTTGCTGCTGGCCACAGGTGTATTGCCTGCGACCGCCCAATCAAATCTGAAAGAAGGTAATAATAATTTCGCGCTTTACACGAAGACCAAGGATTTTAAATACTTGGATGCAGCGCGGAAATTGTCGGATGCGGCTTATCAGACCAAGCGGGATTCGGTCAGCTTTCGTAATATCCTACTACGCGGATTGGTATACAGCACATTGGCCGTGGTCGATTCAAATCGTGCGCAACCTTATACCGCCGATCCGGCAGACATTGGCTTGTCAACATTGAGAAGATTAACCAATAAGCCCGTAAGTACTGAACACGAGGCTGAAATTAATTACATCAAGCGGTCATTGGCCAATGCGTACCTGATCAAAGCAAACCGCGCGGTAGTCAGCGCAAACTATGAAGAAGCTTACCATCAATACCGAAAAGTGGATTCCATCAGCCGTTCTGCCATTGATGTAAAACACAATCTTGCAGTATTGAGCACTAAAATAGGCGGAAATGAAGACGCAATTAAACGTTATCAAGCTTTTACTGCCCAAAAGGAAACTTCCTCACCGGTCTATATTCTGGAGTTAGCCAAATTATATCGCCAACAGGGTGATACCCGGTCGATGCTCAACACGTTATTAGCCGGTAGGGAGCAATTTCCGGAAGACAAGGAGATTTTGTTTACATTGATCAATACATACCTCGCCAACGAAGCATATTCGGCGATTGTACCGCTGGTGGACGAAGCGATTGCCCATGAACCCGAAAATGTAAACCTGAATTACATCGCAGGTTATGCTAACGAGATGGAAGGTAACAATGAGGTAGCGAAATCATTTTATGAGAAGGTGATTAACCTCGATGCAAATAACTTTGAAGGCAACCTGGAATTGGGATTGATGTACTTAAAGGAGTACATCGCTAATCCCCAAGATGAAGAGAAACAAAACAAAGCACAAGATTATTTGTTAAGAGCAAACCAAATACAACCATCGGAAGTAAGAGCACTGAAATCCTTAGCCGTATTATATGATCAAGCTGGGGATATTATTCAAAAAGAACGGGTAAATAGCATTTTAAATCAACTCACACAATAGACTACGATCATGAAAGTGAAATCCATTTTATTAGGTACGCTGTTTTTAGCTTCTTCGGTAGCATTTGCACAAACCAGCAACCTAAGAAAAGCAAAAGCAAGCTACGATAAGTTCAATGAAGTAAAGTCCGTCGGTAACGCAACACTTGGCGTAAGTGATTTGAACACGGCCAAAGAAGCGTTGGAAAAAGCCATAGAACATGAAAAAACCATGAATTTGGCAGAGACCTGGACGTATTATGCATTGGTAAATGCCGATTTGGCTTTATTAGACTCTACGGAAACCTCCGAACAATATGTTCAGAAAGCCGTTGAGGCCCGCGAAAAAGCTATCAGCCTTGATACCGAAAAGGAAAATGAGCAGAACCTCAATATCCTTGGGTCGATTCTCGCTCAGTACGAATTGAATAAAGGTGCTAAACTATGGGATAGCCAGGATTTCCTGGGTGCATACAATGCCTTTGACAAAGGATTGACCTATCTTCCCGGTGATACTACCTTATTGTATTATTCAGGTATGGCAGCCGTAAACGCCCAGGATTACGATAAAGCGCTGGCTAAATACGTCGAATTGGTACCTATCGATAGTTTTTCCAACAATCGGCAGATTATATTGGACGTTTCCCGTCTATACCTTATGAAGGGCGATACTACAAATGCTATTAAATATGCTGAAATAGGTACCCAAAAATATCCGGAAGATGGCGAACTAGCCACACAGCACATCGAACTTAACCTGATGGCAGGCAATGACGAAAAAACAATTAATGCCATCAACGATCAGGTAGCGAAAGATCCCGATAACAAAAACCTGCATTATTACCTGGGAATCGCATATAGCGAAACCGGAGATACTGAAAAAGCTGAGGCATCCTACAAAAAAGCCCTGGAGATTGACCCGAATTACCTTGATGCGAACATCAACTTGGGCGGACTGATTTTGAACAAGGGGATCGACCATTTCAACAAAACGAACAACGCTAATCTTCAGCAAGCTGAATACGATGCGGAAATCAAAAAAGCGTATGACATCTTCGATACGGCCCTACCCTATCTAGAAAAAGCAGTAGAGATCGATGGAAAATCTCAGGTAGCTCTCACCAACCTGAAAAGGTACTATGAAATTAAAGAAGATCAAGCAAAGATAGACGAATTACAGGCGCGCTTGGATGCGTTGCAGTAGGCTATTGGCTTAAAACTTAGTAGAGAGCCCACAGACTTCATTGCCTGTGGGCTATTTTTTTACAAATGCGTTTAATCAATCCCGGACCTTCATAAATAAATCCGGTATATAATTGTATCAACGCCGCTCCTGCATCTAGTTTCTCCAACGCATCCTCCGGCGTATGTATCCCGCCGACTCCAATAATGGGAATGGCAGGGTTAGACCGGGTCGAGAGATAACGGATTACCTCCGTTGAACGCGTTGTCAATGGAGCACCACTTAGTCCGCCCAATTCCGATGCCCACCGCGTATGTTTCAATCCTTCGCGACTGATGGTGGTGTTGGTGGCAACGACGCCGGCAATACCGGTTTCACGAACGATTTCAATAATATCATCCAACTGATCATCTGTAAGGTCTGGAGCAATTTTCAGCAATATGGGGCGTGAAATTCCCTCTTTTTGATTCCGCTGCTGCAACGTTTCGAGGATATGCATCAAAGGTTCTTTGTCCTGAAGTGCTCTCAATCCCGGCGTGTTGGGTGAGCTCACGTTTACGACAAAATAATCCACCACATCAAAAAGCGTATCGAAACAAATGATATAATCTTTTACAGCGTCTTCGTTTGCGGTTGTCTTATTTTTGCCGATGTTACCTCCGACAATTATGGGGTGTTCTTTTTTTAACTGCCTCAATCGGGCTGCAGCCACATCCACTCCCTGGTTATTAAATCCCATCCGGTTGATCAGTGCCTTGTCTTCTACCAGCCGGAACAGCCGCGGCCGTTCATTTCCGGGCTGTGGTCTCGGCGTTACGGTTCCCACTTCAATAAACCCGAAGCCCAACGCATCCATTTCTTCAACAAACGCCGCATTCTTGTCAAATCCTGCCGCCAATCCGACTGGGTTTTTAAATTTCAATCCAAATATATTCCGTTCAAGCTTCGGATGTTCATACGCATAGGCAGAACTCAACAGACGTTTCCCTCCCCACAGCCTGCAAAAAGATTTCAAGCCACCTGAAACCAGGTGATGCGCCTCTTCCGGATCGAGGGAAAACAGGATGGGTTTTACCAGTTTATACATGGCCACAAAGGTAAGTTTTAGATTTCAGATTTTAGAAACGAGACGAAATACAAGATACGAGGTACAACTTCCAACTTCCAACTTCGTACTTCTAACTTCGTACCTCGTACTTAATTTCGTACTTTTGCACCCGTAATGATTGCTATAAATAACCTCACATTTGAAATTGGTGCCCGTGCACTGTATGACGAAGCCAATTGGCACATTAAGCCTGGCGACAAAACCGGATTGATCGGTGCCAATGGTACCGGTAAGACGACCTTACTGAAGCTGATCGTAGGTGATTATGCCCCTACGTCGGGTACCATTTCGATGGCCAAGGATATCAAAATCGGGTATCTTAACCAAGACTTATTGTCGTACGAATCCAATAAGAGTATTCTTCATGTCGCCATGGAGGCCTTTGAACGTCAGAATCAGTTGCATACGGAAATAGAGCGACTGCTTAAAAAGCTTGAAACCGATTATTCCGACGATATTATCCAAAAGCTCAGTGATAAGCAATCGGAGTTTGAAGCGTTGGATGGTTACAACATCGAATACCGGGCCCATGAGATACTCGCGGGGCTGGGCTTCAGCGATGAAGATCAGCAACGGCAGCTGTCTGAGTTTTCCGGAGGATGGCGTATGCGGGTGATGCTTGCGAGAATATTGCTCCAGGCTCCCGATATCTTGCTGCTTGATGAACCTACGAACCACCTCGACCTGCCTTCCATCAAATGGTTGGAAGGTTACCTTCAGGCGTTTGACGGAGCCATTGTGATCGTATCGCACGACCGTTATTTCCTGGACCGCGTAGTTAATACGATTGTGGAATCCAAGCGTGGGAAACTCATTCAGTACGCGGGAAATTACAGTTTCTATCTGGAAGAAAAAGCCTTACGCGAAGAAATCCAAAGCAATCAATACAAAAACCAGCAAGCCAAAATCAAACAGGAAGAACGTTTAATTGAACGGTTCCGCGCAAAGGCCAGCAAAGCCAAAATGGTGCAGTCGCGCATCAAGGCCCTCGAACGCATGGAACGCGTGGAAGATGTGGATGATTACAACCCCACAGTCAACTTCCGTTTCAAGTTTAGCAAACAATCCGGCCGGCACGTGGTCAGGCTGGAGAACATCAGCAAATCGTATCCCGGCATCCCCATCCTGGAGCATACAGATGCCATCATTGAAAAAGGAGATAAAATTGCGTTGATTGGCGCTAACGGAAAAGGAAAATCTACCCTGCTGCGCATTGTCGCCAACGCGGATAAGGAATTCACGGGAAAAAGCGAAACCGGCCATAATGTAACACAGACCTTCTTCGCCCAGCATCAGCTTGAAGCACTCCATTTGGATCATGAAATTCTGCAGGAGCTTCAGGCGTTTGCACCGAAACATACCGAAACAGAACTCCGCTCCATCCTGGGTTGCTTTCTGTTTACGGGTGACGATGCTTTCAAGAAAATCCGGGTATTATCCGGCGGTGAAAAATCAAGGGTGGCATTGGCGAAGGCGCTTACGGCGGATGCGAATTTCCTTGTACTGGACGAACCCACTAACCACTTGGATATTCAATCGGTAAATATCCTGATACAGGCCCTCAAACAATTTGAGGGTACTTTCATCGTGGTGTCTCACGACCGTTACCTACTGGACAACGTAGCGAACAAAATCTGGTACATTGAAGACCGGAAAATAAAGGAATATCCCGGTACATACCAAGAATTTGAAGAATGGCAATCCAAGCGAATGCCAAATACCACACCGGAAAAAGCGGATGCCAAGCCCGTTAAAACTCTGCCCAAAAAAATAGAGTCGCCTAAGGATGAAGATCGCGACCGGCAAAGCAGGAAGTTGAACAAAGAGCTGGAGAGCGTCGAACAGCGCATCGCCGATATCGAACGGACCATCAAGGAAACCGAAGCACTCATGGCAGAAGAAGCCACCTACGCAGACCCCAAAAAGTTAACGGAGGTTTCCCAACGTTACGAAGACCTAAAAAGTGAACTTCAGGAGCTTCAGCAACGGTGGGAGAAGCTGGCGGAAGAAATCATTGTTAACGGCTAAATTTTACTAGTTTGAGGAAGCTAATAGTAATATTCGTTCTGCTGCATATCTGTTTGGGATTGACTGCCCAAAAACAGAAAAAGAAGCGGGTATCACGTGAACGCAGCCCACAACAGGAGTTGGTATACGACAACATCGATTATTTACCTTCCATCAAATCGGTTCAGTTTTATCCTGCGGATCAGGAAAATGCTTTTCCCGTTATCGAATTGTTCAGTGAAAACCAGCTGATGCTGGCTTTTGACGATCTGCGGGGCGATGTACGTAACTATTATTTCAGCATCGAACACTGTGATGCCAACTGGAACCCCAGCAGGCTCTCGCCGTTGGAATACGCTGATGGATACAACGAAGACCGCATTATCAATTACAGTAACTCAGTCAACACACTTCAGTCATACACGCATTACCGTGTCGATTTTCCCACGAACAACGTAAAACCCAAATTGGCGGGCAACTATCTCCTGAAGGTCTATGAAGACGCCGACAAAAGCCGACTAATTATCAGTCGCCGTTTCTACGTGTTGGCACCATTGATGTCCGTTTCACCCGAGTTGGTTCCCTCCGTGGATGTTGCGAAACGGAGTAAAAACCAGAAGCTGAATGTTACGGTACATACCGGTGGCCTGACAGTAAACAACCCTTATCAGGACATCAAAATTTTGGTGCTGCAGAATCAACGGCCAGACATCCAACAATGGCTGACCACTCCTCAATTTGTGAACAACGGCGAATTGAGATACCACGACAACCGCACATTGGATTTCGGCGGAAGCAATGAATTCAGGTTTGTTGACCTGCGCAGCCTGCGACTGGCATCCGAACGGATGGCTACTATCCAGGTTGACAGTACCGTCCGGGTCGATCTCCTCCCCGATGAAAACTATCGCACAGCTTCCTATGCATCTGTTTTCGATGAGAACGGACAGTTTTTTATCCGTAACCAGGATAAAGACAATGCCGATACCGAATCAGATTATATATGGGTTACATTTTTCCTGGCAGATGATGCAGTGACAGGGGGTGCGATTTACATCGTAGGTGGCTTTAACAGCTACCAACGTAACGAAGCCAATAAATTGACGTATGACGCCAGCCAAAAAACGTGGCGGGGTACGCTCCTGCTTAAACAGGGATTGTATGATTATGAATACGTATATGTAAGTCCAACTGGAGAAGTAAACCCTACTTTCTCCAGCGGTGATCATTTCGAGACCAACAACACGTATCAGATCCTGGTTTACAACCGCCGCCAGGGCACAACCTGGGATGAATTGGTAGGATTTTCAACGGTGCGTTAGCTTTTCCTGTAGCATTCGGGAAATGCGATTGAAATAACGCTTTTGTTTGTATCCCATTACCCATTGCACGCCATATATGGCGTTGGTGTGAAATATTTCATCAGCCTGACTCATGATAGCAGGACTGATTTGAGCCTCGATGACTTCCAAACCATTTTCCAACGCCATTTCAATGACTACTTTACGCATAACACCGTCAATACAGCCCTCACTGATAGCCGGTGTATAGAGTTTTTTGCCGTACCAAATAAAAATATTGGAACTGATGGACTCACACAGAAAACCTTCCTGATTGAGAATCAGCACATCATCCAAACCGTTCTTTTTACGGTACAATCCCGCCATCACATAAACCAGTGAGTTGCCTGATTTTAATTTGGAAAGTTCACTGTAAGGTTTCCTGAATTCGGAATAAACATCCACGATCAATCCGATCTTACGGTGTTTTACCTCGTCCGGATCCAGCTTGGCAACACTCATCACGTAAGCGGCTTGATTTTGCTGCGGACTATACAGTCCTCCCCCATCCCGGTATACCTGAAGACGGACGCGCACATGCTGCCCCTCCAATCCATTCCGCTTAATGAGTTCGGCGGCACGCGAACGGATGAAATATGCATCGAAAGTAGCAGGATGTTCCAATTGCAACATGCGCATGCTACCCTGGAGCCTTGATACATGATGAGACAGAAACCGGATATCCCCATCCATCCACCGCATGGTTTCAAAAATTCCGTCGCCGTAACGGAACGCACGGTTGTCGGCTGTAATAATTGCCTCTTTTTCGGGTATTAACTGCTTATTAAAATCGATATAATGTACCGGCATTTATTTTTTATAATTGATAGTTGATAATTGATAGTTGATAGTTGATAATTGATAGTCATAACCGTCACGGCAGTCATTATCCACTCTCCACTTTTCATTATTCATTATTCATCGCGTATCCCCGCCACTTTTCCAAACACGAACTGAAATCTGTGGGCAAGGGCGAAGTAAATTCTAGTTGCTTTTTGGAGGTTGGATGCTGAAATCCGAGACTTTGCGCATGCAGAGCCTGACGGGGCAGTAAGGTAAAACAGTTTTCTACAAATTGCTTATATTTACTGAATACTGTTCCTTTCAGAATACGATCGCCGCCGTATACCGCATCATTAAACAAGGGATGGCCGATGGACTGCAAATGAGCACGAATCTGATGGGTCCGTCCCGTCTCCAGCTGGCATTCGATCAGCGTCACATAATTGAGCCGTTCCAGTACCCGGTAGTGGGTCACAGACCACTTTCCTTTGTCAGGCGTGTCGTACACCGCCATTACTTTCCGGTCTTTCATACTTCTGCCGATATACCCGCTTACGGTTCCATCTTCCGAAAGATCTCCCCAAACCAACGCGATGTACTTACGGGTTATGCTGTGATCAAAGAACTGTTTCGCCAGGTAAGTCAGTGCCCATTCGCTCTTGCCGATAACCAACAGGCCGCTGGTATCTTTGTCGATGCGATGTACCAGCCCTGGGCGACCGTCGTTACCGGGCAATTGGGGAAATTTCGAAAAATGGTAGACCAATGCATTGACTAACGTACCCGCATAGTTATTGTAACCCGGATGAACCACCATGCCTGCAGGTTTATTCACAATCAGCAAATCGTCGTCCTCGTAGTAAATATCCAACGGTATGTTTTCGGGATAAATTTCGGTGTCCCGCGGCGGATGCGGCAGGACCACTGAAATGACATCTTGCGGTTTCACTTTGTAGCTGGCTTTCACCTGTTGCCCGTTGACGAGCACGGTTCCGGCAGCGATCGCATTTTGGATGCGATTGCGTGACGCATTTTCAACCCTGTTTATCAGGAATTTATCAATACGCAGCAACGTTTGTCCCTTATCCACGACAATCCGCAGATGCTCAAATAAATCTTGTTCGTCGGATTCCTGCAGTTCCAAGTCGTCAACCATGGCGCAAACTTAGACAAAAAGCGAACCAAAATTCAGTATTTTTGCAAAAAACAGCATGCTTCAGCTCGACGTCCACAGCCCTGTTAACCCGCTTGATTTTCCGCAATTCCGGGAGAGCGGGCTTACCCTTCATATCAAGCGGGATGATCTTATACATCCCTTTATATCAGGCAATAAATGGCGGAAACTGAAATATATACTACAAGATGCTTCTGATCAACGGAAAACACAGCTCGTCACGTTTGGCGGTGTCTGGTCAAACCACTTGCTGGCCATTGCGTGTGCAGGTGCCAGGTTCGGGTTCAAAACCACTGCTTTCGTGCGCGGAGAGCAGGTATCGAACGCCAATTTATCCTTATGCCGAATCTTCGGCATGGAACTGCGCTTTGTAGACCGTACCGCGTACCGAGACAAACCGGCGCTGTTCCAACGGTATTTTGCGGAAGACCAAACTGCCTATTTTGTTGACGAAGGTGGATACGGGGCGGCAGGTGCCAAAGGATGCGCAGAGATAATTGATGAATTGGGCCAGATTTACGACCATATTTTCTGTGCCTGCGGCACAGGTACTACACTGGCGGGATTATGCATGGGAAAAATACGAAACGGGTTGGATACCACAATTCACGGGATTCCTGTGCTGGCCGGCAGCGGTTTTATCAAAGCTGCTGTAGCCGAACTATGCGCTGACGGCGGAGCAGATGACCTAGTATTGCACACCGATTACCATTTTGGTGGCTATGCCAGGACTACACCGGAATTGGATGCCTTCATCCGTCGGTTCTGCGCAAATACGGGAATCCTTATTGAGCCGGTGTACACCGGTAAATTGCTCTACGGTATTTTTGATTTGGCATCCCGTGGCCATTTCCGTCGGGGCGAAACCATCCTCGCCCTCCACACGGGGGGACTTACCGGCATTTTGGGCATGCATGAACGGCTAGCGCAGGGCTGATTGCTGCCTCCCGGGATGGACAGCTGGATATTGACAAAGGAATGGCAATTATTGACGGAATTTTAGCTGGCATTTAGTAACTTCATCCCTACGAAAAAGAGGATTCAATAAAAAACTACGATTATGGCAAAACGCATTTTATTAGTAGTAGGCGACTACGTGGAAGATTACGAAGCGATGGTTCCATACCAAGCCATGCTATCTGTCGGCCTGTCGGTGGATACCATCGCACCGGACAGGAAAAAAGGTGATACCGTTCCGACGGCAGTACACGATTTTGTGGGCGACCAAACCTACCGGGAAACCCAGGGCCATAATTTTGCCATCACGGCCGACTTCGAAGCGGTGGATCCGGCAACGTATGATGGTCTTTATATCGCCGGAGGGCGTGCACCCGAATACATACGCCTCAATAAGCGGGTTCTCGAAATTACACGCCATTTCTTCGATGAAAACAAACCCGTTGCGGCTATCTGTCACGGTATCCAGGTATTGACCGCTGCAAAGGTGCTTTCCGGACGTACGCTCACGGCATACGTGGCTGTGGGGCCGGATATCGAACTGGCCGGAGGTACGTGGAAAAACATCCCTGCAACTGAGGCCATCGTGGACGGCAATCTGGTCACCTCCCCCGCCTGGCCCGGACACCCAGCCATTCTGAAGGAGTTCTATCAATTGCTGGGATTGCGTATCGGATAGCAAAATGCCACAATCATTTGGCAAAAAAGAGGGTTCTGTTTTGTGATCCGCTATCTGTGGGATTCGTTTACGGCCTACTGTGGTAATTCGGAGCTTCCTTCGTTATCGTGATGTTATGGGGATGGCTCTCACGCAGCCCTGCACCGGTGATCTTCACAAACTGCGCACCCTGTAAAGCTTTGATCGTCGGAGCTCCGCAATAGCCCATGCTTGCCCGCAATCCACCTACGTATTGATAGACGACTTCGGCCAGTGTTCCTTTATACGCCACGCGACCCACGATGCCCTCGGGTACCAACTTCTTAATATCGTCTTCGACGTCCTGGAAATAACGGTCTTTAGAGCCCTGCTCCATGGCCTCAACAGACCCCATACCACGGTAAGATTTGAATTTACGGCCTTCGTAGATAATGGTTTCTCCCGGAGCTTCTTCCACACCTGCAAACAGTGAACCTGCCATGACCGTATCGGCTCCCGCTGCAATCGCCTTCGCGATGTCTCCGGTCTGTTTGATCCCACCATCAGCAATAACCGGAACACCGCTGCCCCGGAGCGCCTTGGCAACCTCATAGACCGCATACAATTGGGGTACCCCCACACCGGCAATGATACGGGTGGTACAGATCGATCCGGGACCTATGCCCACCTTCACGGCATCGGCACCCGCATCGGCCAACGCCCGGGCGGCAGCCGCTGTTGCAATGTTGCCAACTATTACCTGAAGATTGGGGAAGGCTGCTTTCACTTCTTTCAGCTTATCAAGTACACCTTTCGAGTGCCCATGTGCGGTGTCAATGGTAATCACATCCACCTCCGCTTTTACCAATGCCTCCACACGTTCCATGGTATCCGCGGTTACTCCGACAGCCGCTCCTACCAGCAACCTGCCGTGGCTATCTTTAGCTGCATTGGGAAAATGCTTATATTTCTGGATATCTTTGAAGGTAATCAGCCCCACGAGCACATGATCGTCATCAACCACCGGCAGCTTCTCAATCTTGTGATCCTGTAGAATGGATTCTGCTTTCAGCAGATCGGTTCCAATGGGTGCCACGACCAACCCTTCGCGGGTCATCATCTCGGCTATCGGCCGTTTCATGTCCTTCTGGAAGCGGAGGTCCCGATTGGTGACAATGCCCACTAACCGATTCTCACGATCGATGATGGGAATCCCTCCGATCCGATGCTCTTTCATGATCTGAAATGCATCTCCCACGGTTGCATTTTCACCCAGCGTCACCGGATCTTGTATCATGCCACTTTCCGATCGCTTTACTTTGCGCACTTCGGCAGCTTGGTCAACAATGCTCATATTTTTATGCAGCATCCCCAAACCGCCCGCCTGCGCAATGGCGATGGCTAGATCTGCCCCGGTAACCGTATCCATCGCAGCCGACACGAGGGGGATATTCAACCGGATATTCCTCGTCAAATACGTACTGGTATCCACATCACGTGGCAGGACTTCGGAATATGCGGGTATTAAGAGTACATCGTCGTAGGTGAGGCCTTCAGCTACGAATTTTTCGGGATCTAAATGCATGGCAAATATGTATTGGAGTTACTATTTGCCGGGCAAAATTACTGAATTTTTATGTCTTCTACAAGTAAAAAAGTTTTTGGACGTATGGATGGAACACGGATGACACGTTAAAAGGAATAGCTCACACCGATCTGGAATACCCGGTTGAGCGAGACTTTATCCGGATCATCAAATATACGCAGGAAATAGTCGTTGTTGAACGCATCCAGTAAACCGGTCTTGAAACGCCCCTCAACCGTCAACCCGAATGGCAACGTATAGCCAAGGCCGAGCGCAATTCCCAGGTCAACACCACCATAATCGTCGTCATCAAAATCAATACGGGGAAAATTCTTCCCGATCTTCATATCGAGCGACGGCCCCACCAATCCATGAAACCCTTCGACAAAATAAAACTTGTTGATCACGCCAAGCGAAAGATATTGAATCGTCACATTTTCCTCTCTGCTGGGTTGGCCCGTCTCCTCATCCACAAAAACCACATGATTGGCCCCTTGCCGTGTATAAATTAGCTCCGGTTGCAGGGTGTATCGTTGACCGAGATTAAGGCTAAGAATGCCTCCGGCATAAAAATCTGTCTTAAAATCGGCATTTATGTTGCTTAAGGTCGCCACATTGACTCCCGCCCGGATACCGGGTGAAACCCTTTTTTGTGCGTATAATGCGTGTGCGGTCGCACATATAGCGACCGCAATCAATAGAAATGCATTCCTTTTCATGAGAGGCGTATCAGTGGGTTATTATTTGAATGTAAACTTAAATCCTAATGTGAAACGGGCCGGTTCAAAATGGCTGTTATTAGACAGGTTCCACCAGGGCTTCCAATCAAAATGGAAAGCCAGCGGTGCGGATGGGATCTTGAATTCCAACCCTACTGCCGGGCGGAGTGCAAAAAAGGTCTCGTTGCCATCCCAATCGTCGTCGCCATACCACCAACGGCCATTATCTATAAAGGCCAGTTGCGGGCCAACGCCCACATACCAACTCAAGCCATTTGCTCCGCGGATGGGCTGGTTGTACGAGTAGTCCACACCCAGCACGGTAACATCGTCGCCAAACAGTACCTGTGCATTACCTGCATTGGCAGGATCAAAAAAATGCTTAATCTGTGGCCCTACCAACGTCGGGCCGTCTCCCAAATCAATCCCCAAACCTAAAGCAGTACGGTAACGGCTTTGTGCATCGGCATCCTGTACACCCAATGCCAGTAATGAAGTAACCAAAAAGAATAAAAATACGTTTTTCATTTGAATAAATTGTTTTTTAATGGTAATGAAGCTTGCATGAATTATTTTTCACTTTTGTTTGAATGGCAATTCATGCAGGTTTCATTTGAATAAATTGTTTTTTAATGGTAATGAA